>Ga0116151_10003201_pt1 | contig 14731 bp, 8 predicted proteins | sample AD_UKC117_MetaG_FD_89893 | JGI IMG/M metagenome (GOLD analysis project Ga0116151, IMG submission 89893) | Active sludge microbial communities of municipal wastewater-treating anaerobic digesters from Hong Kong - AD_UKC117_MetaG | ecosystem: Engineered > Bioreactor > Anaerobic > Digestate...
AAATTTTCAAACGGTTTTTTGATGGTATATGAATATATATCACCGATACAGCATATCACCGATACAGCATATCACCTATGCAGGATATCACCATTACGGGGAAATCGGGATCCGGGCAGGACTTTTTTGCCGTTTTACGGCTGGCCTGCTGCAGATGAAGGGGAAAGGGGAATGGTTCCCTGGTTTGTTTTCAGAGGGTCAGGGGTGCGGATTGCGGCTGAGTTCTTTGGCTTTCTGATAACTTTTTTCGGCTTGCCGGGTCAAGCCCAGCGTTTTCTCTGTTTCTGCCTTGGCCAGGTAGAGTTGGGGGTCTTCCGGGTGGTGTTCAAGTGCTTGGGTGAAATCGGCCAGGGCTCCCTTCAGGTCGTTGAGTTCTCTGCGACAGGTGCCCCGGAGTTCCAGGATAAGGGGGAGCATCCCGGGGTTGTCGCAATATTGCAGGGCAGAGGTCAGGGCGTTTTGGGCCTGTGGGTATTGATGCTGTTCGAACTGCAGTTTTCCCATTTGGTAGAAGGAGTAGTAGTCGAAGGGATAGATGTCGATGGCTTTGGCGAAGTATTCTTTTGCTCCATCCGGATCACCCTCCCGGGCGCGGAGGATGCCCAGGTAGCTCCATGCCCTGTGGTCGGTGGAATCTCTCCGGAGGGCACGCGTGAAGTCATCCAGCGCCTTTTCCCTGTTGCCCATCTCGAGGTGGATGGTTCCCCGTGTTACGAAATAGTCGTTGTGGCCTTCCAGGGTCACGGCCCTGTCGAGGTCCCTGAGGGCTTCATGAACCTTTTTACGGTTGAAGTGGATACGTCCCCTCCGGTAATATCCTTCGGGTTTTTGCGGGAATTTTTCCACAGCCCTGGTGAAGGCCAGAAGAGCCCCCTGTTCATCGCCCGATTTTTGGAGGATCTCCCCGTTGCGGATCATGAATTCATCTTCTGTCAGGAAGGAGGGGGCGATTTTAAAGTGGGGCGAGTAAGGGGTGTTGACAAATTCGGGGATGTTATTGGCATAGCCTGTGAAGGTGAACCGGTCGAGATAGACGGGGGGCGTGTTGGTGCCGTCGTCGTTGATGTGGGTGAGGAACAGTTGTGTGTAGGGGCCGAAAGCTTTGGAGGAAAAAACGAGCCATTTGCTGTTGGGCGACCAGGAGTGCCACGAGTTCATGTTGGCTGTGTTATGTTCAAGAACCCTGGTTTCTCCCCCTTCCATGGGTCTGATGACCAGCCTGCTGTCGCGCTGGAGGAGCATGAAGCTCTCGGCCTGGCAGAAAACCAGCCATTTGCCGTCGGGGGAAACCCTTGGGAAATAGTTGCTCATTCCGTTTTGCGAGGCTCCCTCCACCGGGAGGGCCTTTCCTCCTTTACCGTCGTTGAAGGGGATCATGTAAATGTCGAATTTCATGAGGGAGTCGCGGTCCAGAAACCGCTTCTCGAAACCGAGATAGGTTTTCATGTCGGCGGGGCGGGCCACCGATCCGTTGTGGATTCCGCTCTCCGGGTAATGCCGGGCCCTCGACTTACAGAAGAGAATGTATTTTCCGTCGGGAGTCCAGGTGGGATTACTCTGGACAAACAGGGTGTCATTGGCGCCTTCCAGCTCGAAAAACCGCTTTTCCAGCCGGTCGTAGATTACCAATATCCCCTTGAAGGGAAAGAAAAGCTGGCTGTATTCGATTTCGGGCCGGTCGGTGAAAATCTCGCAGTCGCGCAGGGTGCTGACCACATAGCGGCCGTCGGGAGAGATCTGGGAGAGAAGCCCGTAGGTGAATTTTCCCTCCTGGAATGTGCTCCAGGAGATGATGCTGTCGCCGGCGATGTCGGTGGTGGGGCCAAAGGAGGTGATGACATAGGAGCCTTTGTCGTTGTTGGCATCCACGTCCATGGCCAGTTTTCGGCCATCAGGGGTGAAGGAGTGGCAGTTGCCGCAGGTGGGAAGGTTGTCAAGCAGAATGGAGGGTTTGTCCTGACTGCTCACCGAACCCCATACCCAGCGGATTTTTTTCATGTTTTCGCGGGCAAATTTAAAGGGGAGGGGAACGCTTCTTACAAATATGGGGGCTTCAACAGGATCGGCTGAAAAGGAGAAGTTCACGACCGCCCCGCGGCCTTTTCTTTTCCCTGAGAACCTGTTCACGGTCAGGCTGATCTCTTCCCCGGGGCCGGCGGCTCTCAGGGTGGCCCACTCCTCCGGGGTGGGCTGCCAGTACCTTTCCCTGACATTCAGGGGGCCGGCGATGATTCTTCCTCCGGTTGCAGCTTTCACCTGCCACTCCGCTGCCTCCGGGTCTGCATCATTCCATACAAAGGTTTGTGAAGCGATGTCGGCCGGAAACACCGTTTTTTCATATGGATAGGTCATCGCCAGACCATCGGCTGTTCTTGCAGGAAGAATGATGTAAATAATTAGGAATACGACGGCTGTCAGGGCAAATGCCATCACCAGAAGCCGAAAACGTTTGGTTTTCATACAGGTAGGAAATGGTTAGTCGTTCGGGATGTAAATATGGGAATTTTTCCCAAATGAACTTATCTTCCTTCCAAATCTGTGATGAAGGTGCCCGTCCGGCAACGATGGCATCGGCCGGAGGGCACTTTCCTGATAAAACTGTACCGGTGGTTCCGGCGGCTTCAGATGGCTGTGCCACCTCTCTCTCCCGTGCGGATCCGGATGCACTCCTCCAGGGGGGAGATGAAGATTTTGCCGTCACCCACGGTCCCTTCCGCACCGTTGGTGCGGGCTGCTTTCAGTATGGCGTTTACGGTGATCTCTACAAAGGCGTCATTGACGGCGATCTCAATTTTTATTTTGGGAATCAGATCGGGTACCACAATTTGTCCGCGGTGCAACTCCTCCACCCTTTGTTGCCCGTGACCCGAAACACGACTGACGGTAATCCGTTTGATGTCCGCTTCTATCAGGGCTTCGTGGACTTTGTCGAGTTGGACTTCCCTTATGATGGCTGTAATGAGTTTCATTTGTATAGTTGTGTGTTAATGCTATGTTCTTCAGTTATATATTGAGGTGAAGCCGGTTGATGTGCTTCACGCCCATGGAAGTCGCATGGAGCAATAATACATGTCCTTATGTGGTCGGAGCACCATGCGACTTTCATTTGTATAAATATTTAAGTTTATCAGCTGGGGTTGAGCATGCCGTAGCCTCTTTCGCCATGGTAGGTACGGTCAAGGCCAGCCATCTCATCTTCTCCGGAGGAGCGCAGGGGGATGACCTTGTTGAGCAGGAAAACGAGCAGCAGGGTCATGGCGGCGGAATAGGCGATGGCGATGCCGACGGCCAGGGCCTGGACGCCGAGCTGCTGAAGGGTGGTCCACATTCCGCCTGCTGCTTCTGAGGCTTCCTTCATCCAGGAGGGACGGATAAAAAAGGTAAGCAGGAGGGCGCCGGCGATGCCTCCCACGCCATGGATGCCAAATGCGTCCAGGCTGTCGTCATACCCCATTTTGTTTTTCAGCTGAATGGCCAGGTAACAGACACAGGAGGCGAGGATGCCCAGGGCCATGGCGCCGTAGGGCTGGACGACCCCTGCCGCCGGGGTCACCGCCACCAGTCCGGCCAGGATACCGCTGGCAAACCCCAGGGCGGTGGCCTTTCCCTGGTGATAGCTTTCGATGATCAGCCAGGTCATGGCTCCGGCGGCTGCCGCCACCTGGGTGGCCACCAAAGCCTGGGCCGTACTCAGCCCGCTTGAGATGCTGCTTCCGGCATTGAATCCAAACCAACCCACCCAGAGCAACCCGGCTCCCAACATGGTAATCACCAGATTGTTCGGGCGTATGACCTGGTAAGGATAGCCCCGGCGCGACCCCAGAAACAAGGCTACTACCAGTCCGCTTACCCCCGCAGAGATGTGCACCACCGTTCCTCCGGCAAAATCTATGGCCCCACGGGCTCCCAGGTTGAACAGAAATCCGTCAGAAGCCCATACCCAATGACACAAGGGATTGTAAACAAACAGACTCCACAGGGCAATAAACAGGCAGTAAGCCTTGAAGGAGACCCGCTCCGCAAAGGCTCCCGCGATCAGGGCCGGGGTGATGATGGCGAACTTCCCCTGAAACATCGAGAATACATATTCGGGAATCCCGGCTTCCATCACCCTGGTGTCGATCCCTTTCAGAAAAAAATAGGCGGAGTCCCAGCCAAACCAGCCTCCGGCCACATTCGGGCCAAAACACATGGCATAGCCCACCGCCACCCATAATACACTGATGATGCCCATGGCCGCAAAACTGTGCATGACCGTCCCCAGCACATTCTTGCTCCTCACCAATCCTCCGTAAAACATGGCCAGTCCGGGGATCATCAGCAATACCAGCGCCGTGGAGGTCAGCATCCAGGCCGTAACTCCCGTATCGCAACTCACCGGCCCCAACGCCAGGGCTTCCTTCATCCCTGCCAGCAACAGCAAGGGCAACATAAATAACTTCTTTTTCATATCAAACAGTATTGGTTAATTGGTTTTCTCCCTCCTCCACTTGCCACGGCTTTCCTTCCCTCCATTTTCCCGCGGGATCGGCAATGGTTGTAGGAAAACACATCGTTCTGCAATCAAATGTATACTTAAAATAGGGGTATGGGTAATAAAAAGATATATAAAATCCATTTATACCCATAAATTAACATAGGGGTAACAAAGAAAATAATATAAATATAAGCATACCCCCCCCTAAGAATGGGGGGGGTGTCAAAATATGTATTTAATTATGTGAATTATCCTGCACCTTTCTCCTGGCATAATCTGGTCGCGGTGATTTCATCAGCGGCCCATTTTGAACTAGGCATGTTAAGAGACCGGTTTTCGTTCCGCAATTTTTTGATGCAACCCGGTTTTCGTTGTTGAAGGGACGTTTTTGTTACGTAGTTTTGCTCCTGAAAACAGAACCATCCATGGAGAATTTCTATCTGGTCATCGTCGTGATTCTCTTTGCCCTGGCGATTTCCGACCTCATCGTGGGCGTCACCAACGACGCCGTCAATTTTCTCAACTCGGCCATAGGATCCAAGGCAGCCCCCAGGTGGGTGATCTTCACCATGGCGGCCCTCGGTGTCCTCATTGGCGCCACTTTTTCCACGGGCATGATGGAAGTGGCCCGCAAGGGAGTGTTTTTCCCCGACATGTTTTCCTTTTCGGAGATCATGATCCTGTTCCTGGCGGTGATGATCACGGATGTCATCCTTCTTGATGCCTTTAATTCACTGGGGTTGCCCACCTCGACCACGGTGTCGCTGGTTTTCGAATTGCTGGGGTCGGCCTTTGCCGTTTCCCTGGTGAAAATCAGTGCCCTGGGTGGAACATTCGGCGACCTGGCCCAGTATGTCAATACGGGGAAAGCCCTGGCCATCATTGGGGGTATCCTGGTTTCCATTCTCATCGCTTTTTCCTTCGGCACCCTGGTCCAATATTTGGCCAGGCTTCTCTTTACTTTCCGTTTTGAGCGGAAGCTCCGGTACTTTGGAAGCCTTTTCGGCGGTGTGGCCATCACCATGATCAGTTATTTTATCCTGATCAAGGGAATTGACGGCAGTTCCTTTGCCTCCCTGCCCGTGGGGCACCATGCCACGCCCCTGTCGGAGTGGATCAGCGCCCATACCGGAATGCTTCTGACGATCAGCCTTTTGGGTTGGACGGTACTCATTCAGGTGCTGTGGTGGCTTTTCAGGATGGACATCCTCAAGGTGGTGGTACTGGCCGGGACCTTTGCCCTGGCCATGGCTTTCGCCGGCAATGACCTGGTCAACTTTATCGGGGTTCCCATTGCCGGATATGCCTCTTTCAAAGCCTGGGTGACCGCCGGGGCTGCCGATCCGTCGGCATTTAACATGGACATGCTCCTGGGGAACGTGGAAACGCCATTCCTCTTCCTGTTGATTTCCGGGGTAGTCATGGTCATTACCCTTATAACCAGCAAGAAAGCAAAGAAGGTCACCGAAACGGAGGTGAACCTGGGACGGCAGTTGGAAGGCGCCGAACGGTTCGGCTCGTCGGGCATTGCACGGGCCATTGTGCGCAGTTCGGTGCGCCTTAATAAACGGTTGAAACGGCTCATGCCCTATAAGGCAAATCAATTTCTGATGAAACGGTTTGCTCCTGTGGAAACCTCTGATGACCCTGAAGCGCCGGCCTTCGATAAACTCAGGGCTTCGGTGAACCTGGTGGTGGCCAGCAGCCTGATCGCCTTCGGGACCTCCCTGAAGCTCCCTCTTTCCACGACCTATGTGACCTTTATGGTGGCCATGGGAAGTTCCCTGGCCGACCGGGCCTGGGGGCGCGAAAGCGCAGTATATCGCATCTCAGGCGTCTTTACCGTCGTGGGAGGGTGGTTCCTGACCGCAGTCATTGCCTTTACCATCAGCGGACTGGTGGCCTGGCTGATCAGTGCCGGAGGATGGATTGCCATAGCCGCCCTGATGGTGCTTTCCGCTACCCTGGTGGTGCGTACCCATATTCTTTTCCGAAAGCGCCTTGTAAATAATGCCGAGGAGGAGGAAATGATCAGCGAAAAAGATGAACTGGTCAAGCGCATTGAGAAAGCTGAAAACCAGGCCGCCAAAACCATCATCAATACCAACCGGATTTTTTCAGATGCCCTCGACAGTTTCATCAGGGAGGACATCACCACCATGCGCGAAGCCATGGAACGCAACACCCTGTTGAATGCCAAAACCAAAAAACAGAAGAATAAAAGCATCACGGTGATGTCCAAAATGAAAATGGTGGACGTCGATGCCGGCTACCATTACATACAGCTGGTGGATGCCCAGCGGGAAATGGCCCATGCCATCCACTTCATGGTGGATCCCCTGAAGCAGCATATGGAGAACCAGCACAAACCTTTCACGGAATCGCAGAATGCCCAGGTCAGAATGCTGATCCGCGCGGTCGATGACTTTTTTACCTTTGCCCTGGAGATCGTCAGGGAACACAAATTCGACAACGTCGATCTGCTGGTGACCCGACGGGTAAATATCGCCGAAAAACTCTACAGCATTGAAAAGGATCAGGTGAAGCGGATCAAGGATCTGGAGGTGAATACCCGCAATTCCCTGCTTTTCTTCAAGTCACTCACCGAAACCAGGAACCTGTTGCTCCATACGGTGAATGTGGTCAAGTCCTTCCGCAACTTCTACCATTCAAGTGGGAAATACCTCTGATTTGTCAGGGGGAAGCGCCATCCCCGGTGGAGGGGATGGCGCTTTTGAGAATATGGGGAAGTTCCCTTAGTATCCCAGGGATTCCCCTTTTCTGACGGCCGGGAGGCCTCTCTCCATCCATTCGGGCATAGGATCTCCCTTGAGATAGTGGTTGAAGAACTGGAACATTCTTTTATCGAGGTCCATTCGGTTGGCCCAGCTTTCATCTTTAAGGTTGTGGGGTTCTCCGTTATAGTTGAGCATCCAGACGGGTTTTCCGAGCCGGGAGAGGGCCATGAACATTTCGATGCCCTGGCTCCAGGGCACGGCGCCGTCGTTGTCATTGTGCATGATGAGCAGCGGGGTGGTGATTTGCGGGGCCGCGAAGAGGGGGGAGTTTTCGAGGTAATGCATGGGTTTGTCCCAGAGGGTGGCTCCGATGCGGCTCTGGCTCTGTTCGTACTGTGCCATACGGCTCATTCCCGATTCCCAGCGGATGCCCCCATAGGCGCTGGTCATATTGCTCACGGGGGCGCCGGCCATGGCCGCCGCAAACAACCCGGTCCGGGTGATCAGCCAGGCCGTCTGGTATCCTCCCCAGCTCTGCCCCTGCAATCCCACCCTGGAGAGGTCTACCCAGGGGCGGGTGGCCGCCAGGGCATATACTCCGCTGACAATGGCATCATAAGCACTCTGCCCGGGAAAACCATCACGGTATGTAATGTCGGGTACAAACACCAGATAGCCATTGCTGGCATAAAAGGCCCTGTTGATGGTAGACCGGCTGGGCGATGGTACCGGATGGCGATGCAGGTTTTGGGCATTCCGCTCATAAAAGTATACCACCATAGGGTATTTCCGCGAAGGATCGAAATCGCCCGGTTTGTAAAGTATCCCCTGGAGTTTCTCCCCGGAGAAGGAGGTCCATTCCGTCAATTCAGTGGTCAGCCAATTGAATTGCGCCTGCTGTGGGTTGGCATTGCTGATCTTCACCGGTTTTCTAAAGGAGAGGTCGCTGGTCCACACATCGGGGAATTCGGTGGCCGACTCCCTGGTCCATAGAAGCCTGTCGCTGTTTCTGGCCTTCAGGGGCGTTCCGTAATAGTGGGCGCTCATCACCAGTGCGCGGGGGGTGGCCGCTTCATGGAGGTTGGCGTTGTAAAAGCCGGCCGACATGGTTTGGTGGTCGAAAGCGCTCAGAAGGGAAAATCTGTTCCCCGGAATAAACTCCTCTTCAGGATCCAGGGAGAGGTACCTGAGGGTGATCTGGTTTTGGCGGCCATATCCGCTGGTGACGCATACAGGGGTTTCCCTGCCTTCTGCATCGGTTTTCCAGATGTCGTAACGGTCGTACAGGAAAAGATAGCGTTCGTCGCTGCTCCAGCCGGCGATCCCATAGGGCCCCGGGGAACCGGGGGTGTCATTCAGTTCGTTGTAAATCGGAAACGGCAAATCCCGGGTGACGGGCCGGGGGAGGGCTTGCGGATCACCGGTAGGCAGGACCCGGATGGTGCTGTCGGAGCGTTCATACCACCAGAGGTATCGGCCGCGGGGTGAGAGCCGCGCTCTCCCGGTGGCTTTAGCCAGCAGCCGCCGCTCCCCACTGCGCAGGTCCACAAGGTGGTAGTCGGCCATCCCTTCCCTGTCCCAGCTTCTGATCCTGCGATAGGGAAGGTCATAAACGCCCAGTGCCAGCTCCCCTTTGCCCCTGCCGGCGGGCATCACCTCGGGAAGCAAACTGTCGGCCTGCTGAAGGAATTTCCCCTCTCCGGTAAGCCACAATGCCGCATAGCTCCTTTTTTTCTCCCGTTCAACTTCTTTCAGCTGCTGGCTCATCAGGTCGGGGTCCTGCCAATTCCAGATGTCGACCCGGGGTTTTTCCTCATCGGGGATGGTGTCTTTGGGCTTCTGGCGGGGAGTGGGAGCGGTGGCCAGCCACAGCATATCGCCCGCTTCCGAGAAGCGGAGGGTTCCGTTCTCCGAAGGGGACCATCCCGCGGGCATCCCGGGGGTTTCCGGGCCTGCGATTAAACGGGGCGCTTCAGCATCTCCCCCGCCCAGGTACAGTGCGTACACCTTTGTGTCCGCGGTGTCGGTTGAGAAAAGGAAAGCATATTGTCTCCCCGGCTCATCGGTGACCAGTTTCTTCATATACCCCGGGGAGGTGAAAAGAAGGCTTATGCCGCCGGTCTGGGCATCCATCCGGTGGAGGGCCGACCATGTTACCAGGGAATCCTTCTTTTGGCTAATAAAGTATACCGATCCTCCCTTTTTCGGACACACGAACTCGGTCACGCGGGGAAACCTGAGGGTATCACCCGTCGAAATGCGGTACAGGATAAGGTCATCGCCGGTCATTCCGGGCCCCTTTCCCCTGCGCCCAGTGCGGGTAGTATCCCTGTTGGCACGGGGCTCCAGGGTGAAGGCCACCCACTGCGGGTGCTCTTCGGAAAAGGAAAAACTCTTCAACCCGGGATATTTGATCATGGCTCCGCTGCTGGTAACCAGGAGGCCCAGACTGTCGCGGGGCATCTCCTCTTTCTTGACTTTATTAAGACGGGCTTTCCGCAAGGTGTCTTCGGGCTGTGCAATCCTGAAAAGGACGAATTCTCCGGCAGGGGCCACACCTGCGCCTTTCCCACGGGGAACCACCCTGGTTTTTCCCGACGCCGTCTCAACCACTTGAAGCTCACCGTCGCCTTGTTGGGGATTGACCTCAAAAACCAGCAGTTGCCCACCGGCTGAAATCTTTTGTCCCGAGATGGTTTTCCATCCGGCATAGTCGCCTGATGACAGTACCTTTTTAGCCGTCGGCTGGCCGTTGAGCCAACACGGTAACGTCAGGAACACTATCCATAATAGCTTTTGCATAACAACCCTCATTGATATATGTGAAAGCCCTAAATATCCGTAAAATCCTGAAAACAGCTGTCAGGAACTCCGCTCATTTTAATAAAAAAGCCCAAAAACGGAAGTGGAGCCGCAGTTCCAGGGGAAATCCCCCTCCTTTTCAGGGGAAATCCCCCTCCTTTTCTGGGGAAATCCCCCTCCTTTTCTGGGGAAATCCCCCTCCTTCAGGTTAATTTATGGGTCAGAATGGGCCCCGGAATAGAGGTAAGGCATTCCGGACTGGGAATTAAACTACCTTTGCGCCTTATTTTAAAGAGATGACATTCACAAATTTAGGAATTATAGAGCCTATTCTCAGGGCTTTAACAGCTGAGGGTTATCAAACCCCGACCCCCATTCAGGAACAGGCGATCCCCATTTTACTCCGTGGAAAAGATCTGCTGGGGTGTGCCCAAACAGGCACCGGCAAGACGGCGGCCTTTGCGATTCCCATTCTGCAGCACCTCTATATGGAGCGGCAACAGAACAACCACATGCGCAAAATCAGGGCGTTGGTAGTGACTCCCACACGCGAACTGGCCCTGCAGATCGGGGAGAGTTTCACCACCTACGGGAAATTTACGGGAATTAAAAACGCGGTGATTTACGGGGGTGTCAAGCAGGGGGCGCAGGTGACCGCTCTCGAGGCGGGGGTTGACGTACTTGTGGCTACACCCGGCCGTCTCCTCGACCTGATGGACCAGGGATATGTTTCACTCGACCACATTGGCTGGTCGGTTCTCGACGAGGCCGACCGGATGCTGGACATGGGCTTCATCCATGATATCAGGAAGATCATCGCCCGGTTGCCGCAAAAACGACAGTCGCTTTTTTTCTCGGCGACCATGCCCCCCGAGATCGTGGAGCTCTCACGCAAGATTCTGGGTAATCCCGAGAAGGTGAGCATCCAGCCGGAGCAGACCACTGCTGAAAAGGTGAAGCAATCGGTATACATGGTGACAAAGAAGCGGAAACCGGCCTTGCTGATCCATCTTCTGAAGCAGAACCCTGGCATGGCGGTCCTGGTCTTTACACGCACCAAGCACGGGGCCGACAAGGTGGTCAGGATTCTGAAGAAGAGCGGTATAGAAGCTGCCGCCATCCATGGCAATAAATCGCAGGGTGCCCGTCAGCAGGCCCTCGGGAATTTTAAAAGCGGCCGCTCGGGAGTATTGGTGGCCACCGATATTGCCGCCCGGGGTATCGATATCGAAGAGTTGCCCCTGGTCATCAATTTTGACATTCCCAACATCCCGGAAACCTATGTCCACCGCATTGGCCGTACTGCCCGGGCTGGCATGGAAGGGGAAGCCATTTCTTTCTGTGATGCCGAGGAGATTCCCTGGCTGAAGGATATCCAGAAACTGATCCGCCAGACTGTGCCCGTGGTGGAGGAACATCCCTTCATGGGCGACGGGGAAGATGCGACGGAGGAGGAGACTCCTGCCTTTATGGAGGTCCAGGAGGGGAGATCCGTAACGGCTTCCCGTGGAAGGGATTCCTCCGGTGATTCCTCCTGGCGTCGCCAAAGCGGGAATACCCGTGCGGCCCGTCAGGCTGCAAGCCCTCGCGAACAGGATTCTTCCCACGGAAGGGAAGGCCGCTCTCCCCGCATGTCGGAACAGCATCCCCCCCGGAACCGCGGCAGGTTTTCCCCGACCCGCGCACCACAGACCCCCGCCGAACCTTCCCGGAGTGGTTCCCGGAAGGGAGGACACCCTGGCACGAACCGCCATGCACCATCCTCCTCCACACCATCACGCTCCTCCTCCGGAGCGTCGCACCCCTCCTCCACACCATCGCGCTCCTTTTCAGGCCCCCGGCGTTCTTCCACAGGCTCCTCGCGTTCCTCTTCAGCCACTTCCCGCTCCTCTTCAGGCTCCTCACCTTCCACCCCATCCGGGCATAGGCCTGCACCCTCGTCCACCGGCGGTGCTTCAAATGGTCGGTCTGCCTCCACCTCCTCCGGCGGTGCTTCAAAAGGGAGATCCTCCTCTTCCTCCTCCGGCAGAGCTTCGTCACAGGAGCGGTCAGCCCCCCGGGACCATTCGGTTCAGCAGCCCACCAAGGGCAGTTTTACTGATTATGTAAAAAAGATCATGGGGATTAAAAGGGGCTGAGGGGACACTCCAGCCGGCCCGGGATGCCTGGTTTGCAAAAACATTTGCTAACTTTGGTACGGGTTATGAAAGTCGTCGGCGTCAAGGATTTTGAGGCGGTATCGCCGCTTTTCAGGGGAGAGACCGGGAACCGGCTGGCCAGATTCCTGATGCACCTGGTGGCCATCGACAAGGTCAACCTGGTGTATGACCATTCAGGGGCTTACCGGGGTGCCGGATTTGCCTCCAGGTTGCTGCAGGATGTAGGGGTGCATTATTTGGTGGGCCATGCCGGGAGGCTCAGGAATTTGCCGGAGGGAGCCTTCATTACCATCTCGAACCATCCCTATGGGGGCCTTGACGGGATCATTCTGGTTGATATGATGGCCGGTTTACGCAGTGATTTCAAGCTGATGGTCAATCAGGTCCTGGCTCTGGTGGAGACCATGAAAGAAAATTTCATCACCGTCAGTCCCGCCGGAAACAAAAAGGGGGCCATCACGGCAGCCAGCATTGCCGGCATCAGGGAAACCCTGGAGTGGCTGCAAAACGGCCATCCAGTTGGCTTTTTCCCTTCAGGGGCGGTCTCTGACCTGCAACTCCCCTCATTCCGGATCAGGGACCGGAAATGGCAAAGAAGCGTGATCAACCTCATCAAAACAGCCAACGTACCCGTGCTGCCCCTGCGGTTCTTTGACGGTAATTCCCCTCTCTTTTATTTTCTGGGGCTGATCAACTGGCGGATCCGGCTGATGCGGATGCCCCATGAGGTCTTCAATAAGCGGGACCGGCCCGTACGGCTCGCCGTGGGCGAAATCATTCCCCCGGAAGAACTGGCCCGGTTCGACCATCCTGAGAAAGCCGCGGCTTTTCTCCGCAGATCTGTCTATGAGATGCCCTTGCCCCCGCATTGGACCCCCCGATCTCTCCTCAACCTGAAGAGTGGACCCGGGATGGCCCCGGCTGCCGGCTCCGGAAATATCTCCCACCACGGAAGCTGATACACGAAATTATTCGAGCATGACATATGTAACCATCGTTTGTGCACCAACCGGAATAAAATTGCGAAACTTTTCTTTGCGGCCGCTGAAACCAGACGATACACGCAATCAGTGCCCCATGGATATTGCCATTGTCACACGCCAAGAATCATAGTTGCCAAGTAATTTTAACAGATAAATATCATATGAAGGATCATTCCCCACAACCAGTAAAGGAAGTCGTCAGAATCATTTCGCGCGACAGGAATCGTACCAATCTCCTCCGGAACGGGGAACAAAAGGCCATTGCCTTCCTGGTGCAGTATATCCCCTCCTGGATGACCTCCAACATGCTCACTGCCATCGGTTTTTCCGGAAATGTTCTAATCCTGGCCAGTTTTCTGCTGGCCGCATGGGTCGACAAGCGTTTTCTGCTGGGCGGAGTCGCAGGGTTCCTGGTCAGCTGGTTCGGGGATTCGCTCGACGGGCGCATCGCCTATTACCGCCACATACCACGGAAATGGTACGGATTCTCCCTTGACCTGACCATCGACTGGCTGGGAACCTTTCTCATCGGCCTGGGTTTTATCTTTTATGCCGATTCCTGGTCCCGCATCCTGGGGTATGTTTTCGTGGTCCTGTATGGCTGGGAAATCATCATTGCCCTGATCCGCTATACGATCACCGGCAAGTACTCCATCGACTCCGGGATCTTCGGCCCTACAGAAGTACGCATTCTCATCTCGGCGATCCTGGTTCTGGAGGTCATCTTCACCGGATCGTTGATCTATTTTGCCACCCTGGCCTGCCTGGCCCTGCTGGCTGTGAACCTGAAGGATTCAAGGCAGTTGCTCAGGACCGCCGATGAACGTGATGCCAGGGAACGGCAGACGGAAAAACCCTCTGATCATCGGGTATAGGCATCATCGCCCGGGACCCAACGCGGTACCCCCGGTTCCACTCTGGCCCGTTGTGTCACAATCAGGGAGAAATTACCTATATTGCAGCACGCGGGGTGGTTTCCGTGGCAACACAAATCATGATGAATGTAAAAAAGAGCAGGTTTCTGGGGGCCGTAGAGCAGGTGGGCAACGCTTTGCCGCATCCTGCCGCCCTTTTCGCTCTTTTCGGGCTTTTCACCCTTTTCTTGTCGTGGATGGGAACCCTTCTGGGATGGGAGGGGGTCCATCCTGCCTCCGGAGAGACCATAGGGGTGGTCAATCTGGTGTCGAAGGAGGGATTGCACCGTATTTTGCTGAAAATGGTCGACAATTACACCGGGTTTGCCCCGCTGGGGATTGTCATGGTAGCCATGCTGGGAATCGGAATTGCCGAGAGCAGCGGCCTGATCAGGGCGGCCATCAACGGTATGTTGCTGCGTGCACCCCGGAGTGCCATCACCTTTATGGTGGTCTTCACCGGGATTATTTCCAATATGGCCTCCGACCTGGGCTATATCCTGATCATTCCATTATCGGGGGTGATTTTTCACTCTTTGGGGCGCCATCCCGTGGCGGGCATGTCGGCGGCCTTTGCCGGGGTCAGCGGGGGATTCAGTGCCAACCTGCTCATCGGAACCATTGACCCTTTGCTGGCCGGCCTCTCCACGGAAGCCGC
>Ga0116151_10003202_pt1 | contig 14729 bp, 14 predicted proteins | sample AD_UKC117_MetaG_FD_89893 | JGI IMG/M metagenome (GOLD analysis project Ga0116151, IMG submission 89893) | Active sludge microbial communities of municipal wastewater-treating anaerobic digesters from Hong Kong - AD_UKC117_MetaG | ecosystem: Engineered > Bioreactor > Anaerobic > Digestate...
AGTAACTTCCGCTTCACAAGCGGCGGGCAAGCCGCAATCTTCCGGGTGGCCAGCACAGCAATTTTCAGTCAAATACCCCAGTACGGCGTTGATCGTGGTGAAATCGGCGGAATAAATCAGTGAGCGGCTTTGCCGGACGCGTTGCACTAAGCCGGCGTGTTGCAGTGTTTTTAGATGGAACGATAGGGTCGGCAGCGCCAAACTGAAGTGTTCACCAATCTGCCCAGCCGATGCGCCGGCGGAACCCACCTCCACCAGATAGCGAAAGATATCCAGGCGCGTTTCCTGGGCCAGCGCGCCCAATGCATTCAATACATCTGATTTTTTCATCATTTCACTACATTAAAAATGATTGATCAGCTACTAAATTCTTTACACGAAATCTAAGAAATCAATCAATTTATTTGTTTATCAGAATTTTTACAGATCACGAAATTAATTTATTTTATAATAATCAAATTGTTATTTTTTGACAATGATTCGTGTCCTTGAATACTCCATTTACTAACAGTTGGTTAATACAATCCATCGTCAATATAATTTTTTCATTGATATTTTTGTTAAAAGGTTTGTCGATCTTTTCAGCAAAATCTGTAGCTAATTTATAATAAAAATCAGCACCTCTCAAATACCATTCTATGTCATTATTTCCCACAGGGGTTTTCAAGGTAGCCTCTTCATCTAATAAATAAAATTGAGCAATATTTAGAAAACAATTAGCGAATTTTATGACGATTTCAGGCGTTGGGTAACTGGTTATTGCTTCTTCGAGTTCAACTCTTGGAAAAAGATTACCTTCCTCATGCATCATCCGCTCAGCAAGCTGTAGAGAATCTTTTGAAAATTGAATATCTTGACGACTGGCTTTCTGATACATTAGAACTAAATGATCAACATTTTCATAATTTAATTGACCAAATTTTGAAAGGCTTGACTCTATTTTTTTTTGATGAACCTTATCAATTTCACCCGTAGGTTTGCAACCAAAAATCATTAAAAATGATAATAAAATAAAGAAATTAATATTCTTATTTATTTTCATTACTTAATAGCCTCTTTCAATTTTTTATAAATTATAGAATAATATCAAGCTGCTTTATTTGATATATTTTCTGCATTCAGGCGAGGTTACTCCTCACCTGATAATTTACAAATTTATCTGAAAATCTTTAAACCGATTACTCAGCTAGGATTTCCACATAACCGACATGTTCCACATCTAGCCGGCATCTGGAGACATGCTCAACGATTCGATCCCACTGACTGATCTGGGTGATGGTTAAACAGCCCGCAGAGCCTCTTCCCGGATGAAAGTAGCGATTGAATAACCCTTTTTCGTTCTTTTCCGTCGTTGCAGGGTCATCCATATATAGCGCCTCGCTGATAGGATACCATGTGGTAGCAAACCTACTCTGGTTAACATATTTTTGACCTTTGTCTGTATGATCATAGTCAGGTATTTTCAATTTATAAGTGCCTGGTTTCAATAGATCAAACTGATGGATCACTTCGATATTGCTGATCGACGCTCTAAAATCCGCGCCAAGACCGGCACCTACTTGAAGCGTTGTTTTCTCGGTAATCGCTTTGAATCCTTCATTAGTCGCCGGCACTTTTCGATATCTGACCGTGCATGGGCCATTATGGCTCACGATAGTTAATCTGCTATTTTTAATCGTTGTTGACCAGAGACATATATTCATGAAGGATGTTGTGCACATGGACTCTTCCTTAAAAGAGACACTGGCTTTCTTTCCTCTATGCGGTCCCTCCAAAATAGTGAAATAATCGCGCTCAGCAGACCCGCCAGCCGGTGTTGAATAGGTATCAACCTTCAAGTACATCGGTAAAGCGACAACCGGGCCACCCGGTTCCAGCCGAACCTGGAGCCAACCTTGCCCCCCTTTATCCGGCAACTGATTACCCTGGTAAGGATTGGGTATATACGCAATAGTCATGTCGTTTCTCCCATGAAGTTAGAATATGCAAGACATATGCTTCGGAAAAGTTTGGCAAATTGCATGCTAGATAGAACCAGAACACCAAACAATTTTTCAAGCAATTGTAATAAAGGCATTTAAATCTGGTGAGGTTTCAATTTATATCGCACCGCAGGCCACAATAAGCCGGTCCATTTTTCATCTCTGGGCCAATTTGACCGGTTTTCTAGGCTTAATAAATCCTGCACGCCAGTGCCCGCAAAATCCATTGTGATATCTTAAGGCCAGCGGGCGTTCAGAACGAAAACGCATTAAGATGATGCTTGCAATTGTTCGCTGGCAACTTCCATGCTTGAGGAGCAACCCGCCATGCCCGCTGATCTTGTGCGCATTGATCTTCCCGCGCCTGCGCCTGGCACGCAGCATACGCTTTGCGTTCATCGCTACGGCACGCCCGGCGCCCGGCCTAAAGCATATTTTCAGTCCGCCCTGCACGCCGACGAGATTCCTGGTCTGCTGGTGGCACAGCACCTGCTACGCGGGCTGGAACACGCCCAAGCGGAAGGACGCATCCTCGGTGAGGTGATTATGGTTCCGGTCGCCAACCCGATTGGACTGAACCAACACCTTAACGGCCGGTTGCTGGGGCGCTTTGCTTTCACAGGCACCGGCAATTTCAACCGGGGCTTTCCCGATCTGATGCCAGCTGTCCTCGCGCGCGTTCAGGGACAATTGAGCCAAGATCCAGCAGCGAATGCCGCGCTGATCCGCGCGACGCTCCAAACGGTATTGGCTGAGCAACAAGCGGTGTGTGAAACCGAAGCGCTGAAGCTGGAGCTATTGCGTTTGGCGGCCGATGCTGATTTCGTATTCGACCTGCATTGTGACGGTGAGGCATTATTGCATTTGTATGCTTCCCGCTGGCAGCGCGGCGAAGCGGTTGCGCTAGGTGCAGAATTGGGTGCAGCGGTCGTGTTACTGGAGGAGAATCCGGGCGGCGGACCGTTCGATGAAGCATGCGCTGGCCTTTGGTGGAAGCTTCGCGAGGCGCTGGCAGGGGAACCAGGTTCGATACCGCTGGCCTGCTTCGCAACCACCGTGGAGTTACGCGGTCAGGCGGATGTGGACGATGAGCAGGCAGCAACGGATGCAGCGGCACTGCTGCGTTTCCTGCAACGGCGCGGCATCATCGCCGGTGATCCAGGATCAGTCCCCAGGCCATGTTGCGAACCGACCCCACTGGATGGCGTGGACGTGCTGACCGCACCTGCTGCTGGCCTATTGGTCTATCACAAAAAATTAGGCGATTCAGTGGCAATTAGCGAAGTAGTAGCGGAATTGGTAGACCCGCTTGGCAATCCACCCGGCATGGCCCGGACACCAATATGCAGCGCAACTCATGGCCGGCTGTTTGCCCGCATAACCGAGCGGCTGGTCCGGCCCGGACAGAAGTTTTGCAAAGTCGCTGGGCAGGTAGCATTGCGCCATCGCGAAGCTGGCAAATTGCTGGAAGATTGAAGAAAACCCAATTTACCGTATCGCCGCTGCTAAGGGCGCAGCGATGGCTTCACTACTTGTCCAGCAACTACCTTACTAGTACGGACTTCGTAGACTTCAACGCGACGGTTTAACTCCCGCCCCTCTTTGGTCGCGTTCGATGCAACAGGCTCCGACTCGCCTGCTCCCACTATCTTTATCCAGCTGGGTTGCGCATAGTTATGCGTGATAAGCCATTGAGCAACCGTTTCGGCGCGCCGCTTGGAGAGCATCTGGTTATACGCTCTACTGCCTATGCTGTCGGTGTGCCCGACAATGTGAAACTCAAAATCCGGCGTCTTATGTAAAGAATTTCCGATGAGAGTGAGCATATTTTCAGTCCGCTGGCCCGATTTAAGAAGATATTGGTTATAGCCGAACAGGGCATCACCGGATATCCGGCGCACCAAGACATCGTCCTGCTGAACTACTTTTACATCTTCTTCAAATATGCCAGGAATATCAGGCGCCCGCAGGAGCACCTCGTAGATTCCGCGCGGTTTCCCACTACCGAAAAGAACTTTTGCAATCCCTGTAGCAACGGACAGACCGGGAATATTCAACCCTCCTCCAGAGAGGCGCACCGACATTTTCCAAAATGAAACGGTGGTCCATCCATATAAACCAGCGTTTGTCTCACGCACTGTCATATGAAGGCCGTCGAAGTCGAAGAAATTGACGTCATGAGGCGTCTTGAAGCTCACATAATCGGACGCGCCATACGATCCACTAATGGGTATGGAAAGACCGAGTCCCAATGTATCTAATTCCAATTGGTGCCCTCGACCTGTTTCCCGGTTGACAAGATCGAAGAGTTGAAAGCCCACTGGGCCTACTCCAGCCGAACCCAGACCGGCAAGCGCCCATAACCTGGACTTTCGGCCATCGATGGGCAGTGGTTTTCGCGCGTAAGTAGTCATCGTGATTCTCCAATGCGTGATGGATCAATTCGATCTGGTTAAAAATGAACCGGAAATCTAAAAAGTGACGATCTTCATCGACGCGAGAGTACTGATCCGGCTGATGGATTTCGCCCTCTCCGTAGAGGGTATCGGACGGGTTTTGACTGGATTTTCTCTTTCTGTTTCTACCAGGATGACAGCGACCCGCTATTGAGCAGTCTGGCAGGCGTCCTGCCTTGCCCGGTCAGGTACGATTCTTGAATTCACTGGAGCGTACGCTTGATCTCGATCCTCGGGGAACACTTGGTCAAGGTCATGACTAGGATCAATTAAGATGAGTTGCGTTACTGTGAAGGATCAACCCCCTATGAAGCAAAGTCATGCCTTAGCCCATTTACGTCAATTATGCTGCTCAGGATTGAGCAGGGAGATCGTTATTGCCGAATTTCTACATGCCGTCTCCATGCTAATTCCTTCTAACAACAATACCTTCTCTGGTTCTGAGGGTAATACGCAACTAAAGCCCACCTTTCACATTACTGGATTTGATTGCACCGATTTATTTGATGTCATCCCGGTAGTCGTCGCTGATTTTCATACCCCGGAACGGCAGGACCGCGCGATGGCATGGTTTGCGCAGCATCCGGTAATCTCCGATCCGCGCGTGATGGATGAAGCATTTTACAAGACCGATTTATACCACTTGATTTATCGAAAATTTGATATGCATCATGTCTTATGGGCACCTACGCAGAGAGAAGGGAAGTCCAATGGTGTATTGGGTTTGTATCGCTCACGTAGCCAAAAACCGTTCAATCATTCCGACCAGGCACTGCTTATGCGTGTGTTGCCTTATGTATCTCACGCACTGCAAGCAGCAAACGACGAAGCACTTGAATATAGCTCCCACGGAGCATCGGGGATGTTGATTTTAGATACCCAGGGCAACATTCTCTATCACAGTCCTGAGGCGAAATATTTGTTGCAACAAGCTCGTTATCCACAACTACTGATGAGTGTTCGAAAACAAGATCACTTGCTGGCGAAGCTAGCGCAACTGTGCCGTGACCTGAACCAGATCTATCGTGGCCGCGATGCTGCTCCGCCGTCTTACTGTCATATTGGCCCTAAAGGCCAGTTCACATTTCGTGCCTACTGGCTAGACAAACAGAACAGCGAGCCAGGCAGCCTAGTTGGCATGACGATCAAGCATCAAGAGCCCATCACACTGAAAATATTAAGGGCGATGTGTAACCTGCCACTGTCGCCGATGCAAAGGGAAGTAACCTTATTGCTCGCGCAGGGGGTTTTGTTTGAGCAAATCAGCCAGCGTCTGCATATCAAACTCACTACGGTCAAGGATCACGCTGACAAAATCTACACAAAACTGGGTATTCATCAACGCGAGGCATTATTGCCCAAGTTATTAGCGGCAAATATTTAAACGCCACGTGCTACGCTGCCGGCGATCACCTGGAAATTGGATTGCCGCCTTGAGCCTACTCAAGACCTGAACCAAGATCTAAACATAGTGATTGAAATTGAGGGTTCTGTTAAATTAAAATATACGGTAATTCGCATATACGTATCTATAAGAGCTATTAATGATTAATGCTCCTCGATTCTTCCAGGCTTTGGCCGATACCACGCGACTGCGATGCCTGATGCTGATAGTGACGGAAGGCTATGTTTGCGTTTGTGAAATGGCGTATGCCTTAGGCGAAATCCAACCCAAAATATCACGGCATCTCGCGGCAATGCGGGCAACAGGATTGGTGCTCGACTGCCGGGAAGGACAGTGGATGTACTACCGTCTCCACCCCGATTTACCCGCATGGATGGATGAAGTGCTGACAACTTGCAATCGGACACTGGCCAACCAATTACCCTTTTCCAGTGACCGTGCGGCGCTGGCTGTCATGCCCAACCGTCCAAAGCGGCAGGTTTGTCAAATCTGAAATAAGGAGAAATTCATGATGACGACGTCCACCCCAGCCGGCTCAGCCTCTCTTAGCGGACTATTGGAGCGGTTGCGCGCTACCTTCCACGAACATCCGGCTGAATACAAATGGCTGGCTGGTATTAGCGCTGTATTCCTGACAGTTTTCTTCATGCCAGCGGGTACAGCGCGTTTCGACAACGCTGTCTTAGAAGGTCTGGCGTTGCTACGCTGGTATGCCCGTGAACATGTGATTCTGTGCTTGGTGCCTGCTTTCTTCATCGCTGGCGCGATTGCCATCTTTATCAGCCAGAACGCGGTGATGAAGTATCTGGGGCCTACCGCTCACAAAGCCGCAGCTTATGGCGTCGCCTCAGTGTCCGGTTCAGTGCTGGCGGTCTGCTCCTGCACGGTGCTGCCATTGTTCGGCGGCATCTACCGGCGTGGCGCAGGATTAGGGCCGGCAATTGCTTTTCTCTATTCAGGACCCGCAATCAACGTGCTCGCTATTGTGCTGACTGCCCGGATTCTTGGTGTGGAGCTGGGCGCAGCCCGGGCGGCCGGCGCCATTAGCTTTGCCCTGGTGATCGGGCTGATCATGCATCTGCTCTATCACCGTGAAGAACAGGCGCGCACGACAACCCAGAAGAGCTTTACCTTGGATGAAGAAGAGAGCCGGCCATTGGGTGAAACTGCCCTCTTCTTCGCCCTGATGATTGCCGTACTGGTGTTCGCCAACTGGGCTCCAGCCCGTGCTGAGGACAGCATGATTTGGCATACAGTGTTTACTTGGAAATGGCCGTTGACGGCATTGGCCAGCACGGGCTTAGCTGGGCTGCTGGTGTGGCGCTGGGGCTGGCAGTGGCAACCGTTTGCTGCAACCGCTGCTGTTGTCGTTATCCTAGCTGGGCTGATTCCAGAACATCCTGAATTGGCCTTCACTGCTGGCTTGACCGGTTTGACGCTGGCAGCTGCAGCACGGCCTGGCGATGGCGAGGAGTGGTTGGGTCAGACTTGGAGCTTCGCTAAGCTCATTCTACCGCTGTTGCTAGGCGGGGTGTTGCTGGCCGGATTCCTATTGGGCCGGCCCGGCTACGAAGGTGTCATTCCCTCGGAGTGGATCAGTGCAGCCGTCGGCGGCAATTCGCTGCTAGCCAATGTGCTAGCTGCGCTGGTCGGCGCGCTGATGTATTTTGCAACCCTGACCGAAATCCCCATCGTGCAGGGCTTGCTGGGCGCAGGCATGGGCAAGGGACCGGCACTGGCCCTGCTATTAGCAGGACCGGCACTGTCTTTACCAAATATGCTGGTCATCCGCAGCATTATCGGCACGCAGAAAACGCTGGTCTATTGTGCGCTGGTGGTGGTCATGGCCACTTTCACTGGCTGGGTGTTCGGGGCATTTTATCCATAAGGAGAAGCAATGAAACTGCAAATTCTCGGTAAAGGTTGCGCAAAATGCGTGGCGCTGGGCGAACATGCATCGGCAGCCGCACAGGCGCTAGGTTTGGATTATGAAATAGAAAAGGTGACTGACATGAATGCCATTATTGATGCTGGCGTGATCACCACACCAGCGCTGGCAGTGAACGGTGAGGTCAAGAGCGCTGGCAAGGTATTGTCAGTGGAGGAGATCAAAAAGCTGCTGAGCACCTGAGCAAGCGCGGGCCCGCCATGCACTCACATAACGGCCATCATTCCGGAATGGCTGGACATGTCTTGTGGCTGGCAGCCGGGTTGACCCTGGCCTATGCCATCGTCGAAGCCGGCGTGGGCTGGTGGGCGGGATCGCTGGCACTGGTAGCCGACGCCGGGCACATGGTCAACGATGCAGCCGCACTGACCTTGGCAGCAGTAGCAGCTTGGCTGGCTCGCCGCTCCGCTTCAGCGCGGCACAGTTACGGTTTCGGCCGCGCCGAATTCCTGGCAGCCCTAATCAACAGTCTGGGCCTGCTGATCCTAGTTGCCTGGATCACGGTCTCCGCCGTACAACGCCTGCACAATCCGCAACCGGTTATCGGTGAAGCGGTGTCGCTGGCCGCTGCAGCCGGGCTGGCGATCAATATCCTGATAGCAGGATTGTTGCGTGGGCAGCGGGATCTTAATACCCGCGCTGCGCTGCTGCACGTCCTCGGCGATCTGCTTGGCTCAATCGCCGCCCTACTCTCCGGTATCGTGATCGCTTTCACCGGCTGGACACCGATCGATCCGTTGCTGTCCCTGGGCATGAGTGCACTGATCGTAGTTTCCAGCCTCCGGCTGCTCCGTCAAGCGCTACATGGGCTGATGGAAGGAACACCCTTCAATATTTCACCGGAGGAGGTGGGAAAAGCGCTGGCAACCGTGCCCGGCGTGGCCTCAGTGCATGACCTGCATATCTGGAACGTCGCGCCAGAGCAAGTAATGCTCACTGCTCATGTGGTCGTGCGGGATCTGCGCCAGTGGGAGACCGTGCTTAATACGTGCCACACGCTGCTTGCCCAGCGCTTTGCGATTAAACATGTGACTTTGCAACCGGAGCCAGAAACCCGGGCCGTGCGTTGGCTCGACGCGCGCGGTAGAGAATCTATTCACAACCATCCCCTAAAAAGCGCTTGATATCAATAAACAATTAAAGAAGGCAAATTAATTTTTTCATTATTTCTATTTTTTTAAAAATATAAATATAATTAGCTAAACTGCATTTGGAGACCAAGCCATGCCGCTAGGATTTTTCGAACGCTATCTGACATTATGGGTAGCGCTATGCATCATTACCGGCATCGTGCTGGGACATTTTCTACCAGGAATATTTCAGGCTATCGGCGGGCTGGAAATCGCCCAGGTTAACTTACCGGTAGCGGCACTCATCTGGTTGATGATCATCCCAATGCTGGTCAAGATCGACTTTGCCGCACTGCGCAAGACCGGCCAGTACTGGCGCGGAATTGGCATTACTCTGCTTATCAACTGGGGTATCAAGCCATTCTCGATGGCGCTGTTGGGCTGGCTGTTCATCGGTGGTCTGTTCGCACCGCTATTGCCGGCAGAGCAAATTGAATCCTACATTGCCGGACTGATTTTGCTAGCGGCTGCGCCTTGCACCGCAATGGTGTTTGTGTGGAGCAATTTAACCCAGGGTGAGCCGCATTTCACGCTGACCCAAGTTGCATTGAATGACGTAATCATGGTGTTCGCTTTCGGCCCCATTGTTGGCTTGCTGCTGGGGCTGACCTCGATCGTCGTGCCGTGGGAAACCTTGTTTCTATCCGTGGTGCTGTACATCATGATTCCGCTGCTCATCGCTCAGGGAGTGCGCAGCATCGTGCTGAAGTCTCAAGGCGCAGCCGGATTAGCGCAGCTATTGAACACCTTCGGCCCGGCTTCACTGATAGCGCTGCTAGCCACATTGGTGCTGTTATTTGGTTTCCAGGGCGAGCAAATCATGGCGCAACCGCTGGTGATCCTGTTGCTGGCGATCCCGATCCTATTCCAGGTGCTTTTCAATTCAGGGTTAGCATATTGGCTGAACCGGAAGGCCGGATCGCCGCATTGCGTAGCAGGGCCATCAGCATTGATCGGGGCAAGCAACTTTTTCGAGTTGGCGGTGGCAACGGCCATTGCACTGTTCGGTTTCAATTCCGGCGCGGCGCTAGCAACCGTGGCAGGCGTCCTGATCGAGGTGCCGGTGATGCTGATCGTTGCCAGCATCATCAACCGCAGCCGCAGCTGGTACGAGCATGGGCGCAACGCCCCGGCTACAAAAACCTTCTGATTTTCATTGGAGAACATACTGTATTATGAATGTTCTGTTTCTCTGTACCGGTAATTCCTGCCGTTCAATCCTTGGTGAAGCCACTTTCAATCATCTGGCACCACCGGGCTGGAAAGCCCTGAGCGCCGGGAGTCATCCGGCCGGCCAAGTGCATCCACGCTCGCTGGCCCTGCTGAATCGTGAAGGCATTTCGACCGAAGGCTATCACAGCAAATCCTGGGATAACCTGCCTGTAACGCCAGATATCGTAGTTACGGTTTGTGCCAGCGCAGCGGGTGAAACCTGTCCAGCCTATCTGGGGCCGGTGTTGCGCACTCATTGGGGTGTGGACGACCCGGCGCATGTGACGGGTTCCGAGGCAATGATCGACGCAGCGTTCATGCAAGCTTATCGGGTGCTGCGGAGCCGTATTGAGGCGTTTCTGGCGCTCCCGCTGGCAGAATTGCAGAACGACCGTGCCCGCTTGAAGATGGAGTTAGACCATATCGGTACACTATCGTAAGCACCCGTGCGCCATTCTCAGTACAGCCAGTGGCTGGCACGTCACTGCTTACCACGTTTCCATTTTGAAGCGTGGCCAGCGCGCGTTGCGCGCGGCTGACCAGTTCCTGCCTGAAAACTATCCGGGCTTGCTTAAGGAACGCGCAAAAAAACAGCCAGTTCGATAGAGGAACTGGCTTTGGCTCAGGAAAACCGGGGCGCCGGGGATCGCATGGCGCTCCGTGGTAAGCCCATGAAGCAAGATGTAGTTACAAGTTCACCTGCATCGAAGTCGTGGATTGGTTACCTGCGGCATCTTCAGCCGTGCCACTAATGGTGAAAGTACCCTTCAACTTATTGGTGTTCCAGTTGCAGGAAAGAGAATCAGTGCTGCTCGCCGCCAGCAATTGGCCGTTCACGAAGCAGGAGGTCAAGGTCACACCCACATTGTCGCTGGCGTTGATTTGAAAACTCATGTTCTTACCGCGTGTTCCAGTGCTTTGAATACTGACAGTAGGCGGGGTGGTATCGGCGACTACCTTGGGCTCAGGGATGTTATCTACCGTGACCGTCACGCCACCGGAGATACCTTGATTGCCAGCAGTGTCGTAGCCGTAGGCGACCAGCGTCGCGGAACCGTCGGCTTGCGTCGTGGTATCCCAGCTGAAACCGAAGGGAGAGGTGTTGTCTTCAGCGATCTGCTGGCCGTTAGCGAAGAGCACGACCCGGGTCACGCCCACATTGTCGCTGGCACTGACATTGACCGTCGCGATACCGGCGACAGTGCTATTGCTGGAGGGCGAGGTGATCGAGACGTTTGGAGCCTGGCTGTCGATATTCTGGGTCTGCATCGCGCTCTGCACGGCTGCCGCTGCATTCACCCGGCCATAACCATAGTAGGTGTCCCAACCAGCACCGCCAAGATCATCGGCTGTATTTTTCAGAATATCTTCAAGAGAAGAAGGAGACAGACTGGGATTAGCCGCCTTCATTAGCGCGACAACGCCGGCGGTGACTGGGCTTGCGAACGACGTGCCGTTGACGGCACTGTAACCACCGCCTCTGCTCGTTGTCCAGATACCGGCACCTGGCGCTGCCACATCGACATAATAACCAAAACTTGACCAACTGGTTTTAACATCGTTGCTACCGGTTGCGGACACAGAAATCATATAGGGGCTATCACTGTAACCCCGGTCAGTGCCGCTATTGCCTGCTGCAACGACGACAACGCCACCCTTGCTATTCATGTATTGAGCAGCGCTGCCGACGGAGTTGCTGGTGGTCAGCATATCGAAGCTGATGTTGGCCACCTGCGCGCCATGATCAGCAGCCCAGGTCAGGCCATTGGCGATAGCGCTGAAGTAAGCGCTGCCATCGCTGAAATTGGTGACGCGCACCGGCATGATGCGCGCACTTCCGGCGACGCTGGCCACACCGATAGCGTTGTTGGTCGCGGCGCCTGCCGTGCCCGCAACCCATGTGCCATGCCCGTTGATATCACTGGTGTTAGCAGTATTATCGGCTGAATTCCAGCCAGCGACTAATTGCCCGGCTAGATCAGGATGAGTCGCATCCACACCGCTATCTAGGATAGCTATCGTGACACCCGAACCCTGGCTGCTATCCCAGGCAAGAGGAGCCTGAATCTTCGGCAAGTGCCAAGCGCTGGCGTAGCTGGGATCGTTGGGAATCTGCCCAGCCTCCACCTGCATGTCCAATTCAGCGAATTCGACATTCGGGTTATGGGCGAGCGCCTGAGCGACGGCTTCTTCGGCCCGTGGCGGCACTTCGACAATATGCAGGTTGATCTGCCGGAGATGGCCGATTGCCTTGCCGTTGTGAGATTTGAGAATCTTATCAAGCTCAACGTCGCTCAAACCGGCTTTGGTCTGAACCAGGATACGCCCCTCAGCCCACTTGGGAGCAGCCAGCGCGTCAGCGGCATAGCCAATGGTCAAGGCCAACGCAACAGCGGAGGCAAGCGAGAGTTTGTTGAAGGTCTGGCGAGTTTCGACAGAAGCGGTAGCAGCAACAGCGCAGCGAGTGCGGAAGAAGGTATTGTTGGTCATAGTGTGATCCCCTAAATGTTAGGCGGGGGGCACGCAGACCACCGATTCGCACGAGGATAGCAACCTAGAAGACTGAACTTGAAAGCTGCTCATCTGGCGATCCCGCTGTCATAAGGCCGGAGCCTCTTAGACCGGTGATTTTGCGTCACCACCTTTCAGTGGTTTTGCCCTTTTCAGACTTGGATTGACTAAAGCAATATTCAAGCATAATTCAAACCAAACCACCGCTTGAACAAACTTATCTTGCCTAGAAAGATAACAACATAATGATAAAAAAATAAATAATATTTTAAAAAATAGCAGTTATCTGAAGTAATCGACTGCGCTGCAGGAAAAAGCGACCTTCTGCATCATCTAAAGTGACTAAAAATTTCAGGTTTGGTCTTATATCCATTTATGACACCTTATTTTTATAATTTTCAATTTCTTATAAAAAGAATACAAAGACTATCTTGAAGAAAGCGACGGAGAAAGGCCTCCTATATTGCAGTAAACGTACTTTTTTATGACATGACAATTTTGGGCACTTGCTGATTTTTAGGGTAGGGTAATACCTTCGATGGATTGGCTGTGCCAAAAATAAAAACGGCCCCCGTAGAAAGGACCGTTCTGTAAGAAATTGGACAGGGGGATGTTAAATCAAACTTGATTAACTCTCCGTTGACGAACTGCACCCATTGCCAACAACCCTAAACCGAGCAGACCCAGGCTAGCAGGTTCGGGAATTCCTGTGGGAGAAACATCGCCATCTTCTTCATACCATGTCACATCATGGGAGAATGGGTTAATCTCGGCATCTACCTTCGCTACTGTGGTTTTGGTCCTACCGTCATCAATATCAATTGCTGATTCCAGTGCAATGACATCGAAATGCACCCAATCAAAACTTTCAAGCCCAGAGATCATAAATTCCTTTATAACCCCCTTGTTATTTGGTGCAGCTATTAAGTTTTGGAAATCAGGTACAGAATTCAGAGTAGTATTGTCCACAATAATATCTTGCTTTTTAGTAGGCGGGTTTGGGTTCGCGGACCAACTAAGAGTAAATAAGTTTCCGATATTAAAGAAGAAAAAATCAGATATACCGTCCTTAGCTGGAAAATGATTTCCTTGTAACCAGGAATTCGCTTCATCTGCGTAGAACGGCGCGTTTCCATCAACTTTCAAATTTGTCGATATTGTGCCTGAGTAGCCGTTAGACAAAGTCCTATCCGGCACCGATGCTACAAGAATCGCTCCCTTGCCGTTAAAAATATTAGGCAGACCAAAATCCGACCAGTCATCTCCAGTTAGAGCTAAGGGAGTAGCAGTGGTGTATTGTCCACCCAGTTGGACAACTTCGCTCTTACTCTGAATGCCACCTACTGCAAGTGTAAATGGATTTTTGGTTGTAAAAGCCGTATCTTCATCAGAATTAATGGTCTGGTTAGCCACATAACCACCACTGCCATCTGGTATTCCCAATTGCAGGGTAGGTATGCCATACGCGCTCACGCTTACACCTAAGCTTAACAGCAGCGTCAGGATGGAATTTTTGATCCCCATGATTGTATCCCCGAAAATCTTATGTTTCGAGGAAAATATGCATTTAATGTACCAAAAAATAACTAATTATTTATTATAAGATAATTAATGGTATTTGGCGATTATTCAATTAACTGTAAAGTTTACTGACAATTTCAGCTTTCATTTTATAAACTTTATTAAATGTATCAATATGTTATTTAAAAATCAGTCGATAGTTACTGTCAGGATTTTTTACAATCAATCGGTTGATCTGCTGAGTAACTGCCGGAATTTTTTACGACCCATTTACTCTGATAAAACCAGCCTCGTCCGGTGTGTCAAGACCGGAAACTGCTGGCGAACGCTCTCCAGAAACGCCCGATCCATCTTCCCCAGCACCACGCCGGGTCCCTCACATAACCGGTCAAGAATCAGCCCCCAGGGATCAACGATCAGACTGTCACCGAAGGTCTCACGGCCACTGCTGTGCCGGCCGCCTTGCGCCGAAGCAATCACATAGCACTGATTCTCAATCGCCCGTGCGCGCAGCAAAATTTCCCAATGGGCCGCGCCGGTTGCAGCGGTAAATGCCGCAGGTAA
>Ga0116151_10003203_pt1 | contig 14726 bp, 14 predicted proteins | sample AD_UKC117_MetaG_FD_89893 | JGI IMG/M metagenome (GOLD analysis project Ga0116151, IMG submission 89893) | Active sludge microbial communities of municipal wastewater-treating anaerobic digesters from Hong Kong - AD_UKC117_MetaG | ecosystem: Engineered > Bioreactor > Anaerobic > Digestate...
GATTTCGGGGCCGCCAACGCCGTCAAATACCTTCATGTTCATGCTGGCCATGACCTTGGAGGGACGGCTGGACAACATGCGCGGCACGATATCACGCTCGACGATTGACGGCGGCGCGTTCCAGTAGGGGTTGAAGCGCACGGTGGCCAGCGGTGTCATCACCACCGGTGTGGGGCGTGATGGACGGCCGACAATCGCGTTGTGGCGCGAATAGACCTTGCCGTTGCTGACCGTCTCGATCTGCATGGCGGGCACGTTCACCACCACGTAGCGATCTCCGAGATCCTTCGAATACTCGGCGATGCGCGGAATGTTGGCCTTGATGGTCGCAAGACGCCGTTCGGCCGGGACATTGAGCTGGCCCAGCGTGGGACCGTCGATCTTGCCGGTCACGGATAGCCCCATGTTGCGCTGGAACTGCATCAGCGCCTCCTCGGTGGCGCTGGTGAAGGTCTGGGCATATTCGCCTTCGGTTGCCTCGACCCTGAGGTATCCTTCGATGTAGAGACGCTTGTTGAGGGCCGCCACCGCGTTCCCGGTCGAGCCCTTCTTGAGCTTGCCGCCCGGAACCTTGGGCCAGCCGCCCTTGGCGACGATGCCGGCATATTTGTCGGCGGCGGCCTGCATGGCAGCCGAACTGTCCGGCAGCAGGAACGGGCTCACCACACGGTCACCGACCAATCCGGTTTCCGTCGTGGCCGAGCCCACGATGGCATGAGACGAATCGTGGCTCTGGGCGGTGTCGGCAGCCCGCTTCTTCAGGCGCAGAATGGCCGGCGCATTGTCCTGCTTGTCGGCCATGGCCGGCGGGCTGACTCCCACCGTTGCCACGAGGACGACCGACATCACCGCCAAAGCACTGACTCGCGGAGACCGGAACACATTCGCCAAAGCCATTATGGATACCTCACTCCCCCAGCCCCGCCGTCAGGCTGGTCCATTCACGCCATCCCGTGAGTGCGCAAGCACCCGTGCTGGCCGACTCGACAACCGACGGCCATCTTCCTGCCTTGGATAAGGCAGCAAATGCGGCAACAATGCGATAGGTGCCGTCCGGAGTGCAAGGGGTCCCAAACATATGGGCCGCGCTGTGGCCGAAAAGCCTCAGCGCAGCCCATACGCCGCCTCTTGCAGGGGAAAATTCTAGAGCCGATACAGAATCTGATCGGTCCAATAGCGCTCGAGCCGGGTCAGCGCCTTGTTGATGCGGTCCAGTTCGTCGCCGCTGAGACCCACGACCTGCTCGACAGCCAGCATCTGGCGGTCATAGAGCGAGTCCACCCGGTCGCGGATCGCATGGCCCTTGTCGGTCAGGCTCACCCGCACGGAGCGCTTGTCGGTCGAAGAACGCTCGTGATGGACGTAACCGGCCTCAACCAGCTTCTTCAGGTTATAAGACACGTTGGAGCCCTGATAGTGCCCCCGGGTCTTGAGTTCGCCGGCCGTCAGCTCGCTATCGGCGATGTTGAACAGGAGGAGAGCCTGGACCGGGTTCACTTCCGGTTCGCCGTTGCGCTCGAAGTCATCCTTGATGACGTCGAGCAGCCGGCGATGCAGGCGCTCAATCAGGTTGAGTGCTTCGAGATACCTTGGCTTGATCGGAGGCTTCACTGCATCGTTCGCCGCCGTTCGTATCGCCCCCATCACTTCTGTACGCATGTTGTCCACCTTACCCTTGTTTGCCGGAGACGAATTCTGCTGTCCGTTCTCCTGATTTTGGCAACACTACGGCAATGTGGTTTAAGATCGGCTCAATGTGTTGGGTAAATTTGTTCTTATATTTTCAAATATTTGCGCGAATTTCGCGTAGCCTTTATGGAGTCTTTTTTTCCTAAGATAACAAAATCCGAACGACGTGGGGCGGCATTCAAGGTTTCAGAAACGATTGCGCGGGCAGACGGCCCCACTCCGTCTGCCCGCGCTGTCTGCTCCATCCCCACAGGAGCAAGTGGCCGGATCACCGGCTCACAGTTGTTTCGTATCCGTGCCTGATTTCGGCCATAGCCCGGTTGCCGCAGGACGATGACCTGGCGCGCCGTTCGGCACCGCGCATCACCGGCGCCACGGCCGCCGCCCCATTGGCGGCCACCGTCACCTTGTGAAGACGGACGATGCCGGCCCAAAAACGCTTGGCCTGCACATTCGACAGGCTGCGGCACTCGCGCTCGAGATAGTAAGCCTGGACCGCCCGCTTGTAGAATTGCAGGCCACCGGCCTTGCCGCGCATCTTGGCTTGCCCGTCATCGGATGTTTCAGCCCTTGCCACGACCGGTTTATTCGATGGCTCCGCGTGCTCTCTGGCGCTTGCGGCCGCCTCACGGGCGGCCGCCAGTGTCTCACGCACGTCGGCCTGCAGATCGGCAGAACACGATGCCGCCTTGCCCTGCGCCATGCCCGTGCTGACGGCAGCCTTTGCGGCACCGGCTCCCGACTGGCTGGCAGCGGCAATCTCGGCCCTTGCCAGGTAGCGGCCAAGCTCGCTGCGTTCCGGGGACGACAGATAGTTGCAGTTGCCGTCGGCGGCGCGTGCCTTCGACAGCAGCAGGACGGCCTCCTCCGCCACACCGGCCGCCTTGGCATGGCTGACGGACAGCATGGTCAATGGCAGTGCCATCAACGGCACCGTGATCAGCAAGCGGGCAGACCCCCAGGTTGGCATGACTTCTTCGCTCCACAATTCCGATCAAACCATAGGTGGCAGCACTTAATTTGATTCAAATCCGAAGGGCTTTCGTGTCCTATGGTTAACCTTGCCTTGCTTCGGCCACCGGAACCGGCAAAATGACACCTCATGTTCAGGTCCATCCTGCCGTTTCTGGCCGTGATGCTGCTGGTGTCTCCGGCTCTGGCCCGCGAGGCCGTGCCGGTGCCGCGCCAGAAACCGGCTCATGGGTCTGACAAGGATGTCGCTTTCTCCATTCCCATTCCGCGCCCCAATCCCAAGCGTGAAAGGCCATCCGGACAGACCAGTGGCGCGGCCGTGCCGGGCCCGTCAGGTGGGTCATGCCTGGCGCGCCTCAGCCGGCTCGATGTGCAGTATGAGCGGCTTCCTGCCATATCCGAGGGACGATGCGGTGCTGCTGCCCCGGTGCTGCTCTCCGCCGTTCGCGGCGTCACCCTCGATCCGCCGGCCACCGTGACCTGCGGCATGGCCGAAAACCTCCACAGCTGGGTAGGCGAAGTCATTCAGCCCGCCGCCCGCAAGCGGCTCAAGACCAACGTCACGGCCATCCGGGTCGCCGCATCTTATGTCTGCCGCCTGCGCAACAACCAGAAGTCCGGCAAGCTCAGCGAACATGCCAAGGCCAATGCGCTCGACATGGCAGGCTTCCGCTTTGCCAAGGCCAGTGATGTGACAGTCGGCGACGGCTGGGGGCTGCTTCCCGCCGCACTCGGGCTCTCGAAAGGAAATTCCTTCCTGGATGACGTGCGCAAGGGCGCCTGCTCCTATTTCACCACCGTGCTCGGGCCCGGCTCCGACGGCTACCACGGGGATCATTTCCATGTGGACGCCATCCAGCGCCGCGGCGGCTATCGCATCTGCCATTAAGAAGGCGCGTTGCGTGATAGGGCCATCACTTGTTATGGAGGGGCACCATGAGCAAATCCCATTCGCCCCAGCCCGCCTTCCCTTCCATCCGCATGCGCCGCAACCGCCGCACCGCCTGGTCGCGTGCCCTGGTTCGCGAGAACACGCTCACGGCCGATGACCTGATCTGGCCAATCTTCGTGATCGAGGGCAAGAACCGCACGGAGGAAGTTGCCTCCATGCCCGGCGTCACGCGCTATTCGGCCGACCTCATCGTGCACAAGGTCGAAGAGGCCGCAGAACTCGGCATTCCGGCGGTGGCCATCTTCCCGAATACGCCCCCGGGCCTGCGCACGGCCGACGGCCGCGAGGCGTTCAACCCGGACAACCTTGTCTGCCAGGCGGTACGCGCCATCAAGAAGGCCGTACCCGATATCGGCATCATGTGCGATGTGGCGCTCGATCCCTACACCAGCCATGGCCACGACGGGCTGATGGAGGGCTCCGAGATTCTCAACGACGCCACCCTCGACGCGCTGGTCAAGCAGTCGATCGTCCAGGCGGAAGCGGGTTGTGACATCATCGCGCCCTCCGACATGATGGACGGCCGCATCGCCCGCATCCGCGCGGCGCTGGAGGAGAAGTCCCTCCAGCACGTCCAGATCATGGCCTACAGCGCCAAATATGCGAGCGGCTTCTATGGCCCGTTCCGCGATGCGGTGGGCTCGTCAGGCACGCTGGTGGGCGACAAGCGCACCTACCAGATGGACCCGGCCAACACCGACGAGGCATTGCGCGAGGTTGCCCTCGACATCGCCGAAGGCGCCGACATGGTGATGGTAAAGCCCGGCCTGCCCTACCTCGACATCGTGCAGCGGGTGAAGGATACGTTCCGTGTACCGACCTTCGCCTACCAGGTCTCCGGCGAATACGCGATGATCATGGCGGCCTGCCAGAACGGCTGGCTTGACCCCAAGAAGGTGATCCCGGAGGCCCTCATGGCCTTCAAGCGCGCCGGCGCGGATGGAATCCTGACCTACTTCGCAGTTGACGTTGCGCGTCACCTCTAAGCGAGGAAATCTGTTAGCAAAACCTTGCTTTTTTTGATTGTGGCCGCTGGCTCGTCTGTTACTTTGCGGCGCGCAATCACAATCAAGGAATCATTCCTATGGCCTATGAGGTTTATTTCAAGTACTTTGGTGTGCAGGTCAACGGCACCGCTTCTGCCGACCCGCTCTTTATCGACGGCTGGGTGACCGACGACGACCCGAGCGACAACCCCTTCTTTGGGGCCAACCCGCCAGCTTCGTATATCTATATGCTCAGCGGGAACGACTTCATCGAAGGTTCGGCATTTGGCGATGACATCTGGGCGTCCGGTGGCGACGACGAGATCCGCGGATACGGCGGCCACGACACGCTGAGGGGTGGCATGGGCGATGACTGGATTGACGGGGGCAATGGCAACGACACGTTGCAGGGTGAATCGGGCGACGATGTCCTGATTGGCGGTAATGGCAACGACATAATGGATGGCCAGACCGGCAGTGACTGGCTGGAAGGCGATGACGGGGACGATCAGCTTGCCGGCGGCGTGGGTGACGACGTCCTGCGCGGTGGGATCGGCAACGACGCCATCAACGGCGGCACCGGGAGCGACGAGATTGACGGCGGAGACGGCGACGACAATCTCCGGGGCGGCGGCGACAATGACTCCATTTTCGGTGGCGACGGCGCCGACACCATCCGCGGCGGATTCGGTGACGACGAAATTGGCGGCGGTCTGGGCGACGATATCATCCGCGGACAGGATGGCAACGACTACCTGGCTGGCGACGACGGAAATGATACCCTGAAAGGTGGCAATGGCGATGATGCGATCGAGGGCGGGCTCGGTGGCGACACGCTGAGCGGTGGCTGGGGACGTGACCAGTTTTACTACAGCTCCACGAATGACGCCGGCACGGGAGTCAACTCACGTGACACCATCGTGGACTTCGTTCACGGAGAGGACGTGATCGATGTCTATGACATCGATGCGATCGCCCGGTCGGCGGCGGAGAACGCGTTCACCTTCGAGGCGAGCGGTGTGTTCACTGGCAACGGTCAAATTCGTGCGATTGATGTCGCAGGCGGCTGTGTGCTGGAATTCAACACCAAGGGAACCGATGCTGCAGAAATGGCCATCTTTATTTCTGGCGGGGTAGCGGCTAATTTCAGCGCCTCGGATTTCTTTCTGTAGGACTTTTTTCACCGCAAGATTGGGGACGGCCGAGGCCGTCCCCATTTTCGTGCCGGCATATCGAAATCAGATGACGACGAAATCGTCGAATGTCACCGGTGTGCCGGGATTGACTCGCGCGAACACGATGGCTGCGGCTGCGCCAGATCCATCGGCATCATATGAGAACTCGCCGGTCGAACTGTCATAGACGATCTTTTGAGCCGCAGTCGTGGGTGTGCTCGTGGTGAATCCCTCGAAAGGCAGATGACCGGCTGCGAGCCCACCGAACACCGCCTGATCGAGGGCAATCGTATCCTTCCCGTGGGTGAAATCTTCAATGGTGTCGACGTTGCTACCGCCGAGCGCGGTATCGAACACAAACCTGTCGCGCCCGCCGCCGCCGGTCAGCGAGTCGCGGCCGAAACCGCCCCGCAAGACGTCATTGCCGGCCCGGCCGGTCAGGATATCGTTGCCGTTGTCGCCGAACAGGCGATCGGAATCGTCGCCGCCATCAAGGATATCCCTGCCGCTGCGGCCATGGATGATGTCCTTGCCCGCGAAACCTTTGAGCACATCTGCGTCAGTGGAGCCCGAGATGCGGTCGTCTCCCGCCAGGAACAGCGGCATGATGGCATCGTACTGACCTGCATTGTAAAGGTTCACCACGGTCAAGCCACTGACGCTTCCGCCCGAGTAGGTGAAGACCGTCGCACCGTCGACCACTTTGATGCCGTCCGTGACGACGAAGAGTCCGCCCCCCGTGATCTCAGTGTAATTGTTGGCGTCGTCAGAAAAGCGAGCAAAGGAAATCACGTCGGACGAGAAGAACGCATAGTTACCAAGTCCGAGAGGATCGGCCAACGACATATCCAGCGCGGCATTGAGCGTGATGAGAGCCATTGCAGCCACTCCGCAGGTATATGCGGCGGAAAGCTGCGCTGAACAGACTATGTTGTCAATTCAATTTGCGGCTTGCGGGTATCCACCTGCCGCCGCCACCCGCGCTATCCACCCGGATTATTTTGCCTTGTCCAGATTCTGAAACCGGGCGATCAGGCTGGATGTATCCCAGCGTCCGCCGCCGAGCTTCTGCACTTCGGCATCGAACTGGTCGACCAGCGCCGTGACAGGCAGCGGCGCGCCATTGCGGCGGCTTTCGTCGAGACAGATGCCGAGGTCCTTCCTCATCCAGTCGGCGGCAAAGCCGAAATCGAACTTGCCCTGGATCATGGTCTTGTGCCGGTTTTCCATTTGCCAGGAACCGGCAGCGCCCTTGGAGATCACCTCCACCACCGCTTCCATGTCGAGACCGGCGCGCATGCCGAAATTGACGGCCTCCGCCAGACCCTGGACCAGACCGGCGATGGCGATCTGGTTCACCATCTTGGCAAGCTGGCCGGAGCCCGCCGGCCCCAGCAGCTTCCGCATCTTGGAGAAATGCGTGATCAGCGGCTCCACCTTGTCATAGTCCTCCGGGTCGCCGCCGCACATGACGGTGAGCACGCCGTTCTCGGCCCCGGCCTGGCCGCCCGATACCGGCGCGTCGACAAATCCCAGCCCCCTGCTCTTGGCTTCGGCATGGAGTTCGCGGGCGACATTGGCGGAGGCTGTTGTGTGGTCAACGAAGATCGCACCCTTCTTCATGGCCTGGAAGGCCCCATCGGGTCCGATCGTTACCTGGCGGAGGTCGTCGTCATTGCCGACGCAGGCAAAAACCACATCCGCATCCTTGGCCGCTGCCGCCGGCGTGGGCGCATGGCCATTGCCGAATGCGGCCGTCCATTTCTCAGCCTTGGCGGCGGTGCGATTATAGACGGTGACGGCCAGGCCGCCACGGGAGACCAGATGCCCCGCCATCGGGTAGCCCATCACACCCAGTCCGATCCAAGCTGCTCGCATTTACGGCCTCCATCCCTTGATCCGGCCTCCTCCGTAGGGGATCGCAACCGGGAAATCAATTCGGCGGCGCCCGCGAAGATGCCACTTGAACGGGTAGCCCCGGAATCTCTATGGTAAACGGCGTTGACCAGGAGTGTTTGGATTGAGCATCGAACGGCGGAATTTTCCCCAGTTCTTCATCACCGCCCCGTCGCCGTGCCCCTATCTGCCGGGCCGGGTGGAGCGCAAGGTGTTCACGCACCTTGTGGGCCAGGATGCGCGTGGCCTGAACACCCAGCTCTCCCAAGGCGGTTTCCGCCGCAGCCAGAACATCGCCTACCGTCCGGCCTGCGATGGATGTGCCGCATGCGTATCGGTGCGGGTGCCGGTCAACACATTCGACTATTCGCGCGGCTACAGACGCAACCTGCGCATCAACGCTGATATCGACGCAACAGTGGTCAAGTCGAGCGCCACCAGCGAGCATTATTCGCTGTTCCGGGCCTACATCGACTCCCGCCATGGCGATGGCGGCATGGCTGATATGACGGCCCTCGATTTCGCCGCCATGGTCGACGACAATTTTGTCGACAGCAGGCTCGTCGAATACCGCTTGCGCCTGGCCGGCGGCACGCCGGGGCCGCTGGTCGCCTGTGTCCTCATCGACGTGCTGGGCGACGGCATTTCGATGATCTACAGTTTCTACGAACCGGATCTTGCCCGGCGGGGTCTCGGCACCCTGATGATTCTCGACAATATCGCGCGCGTGAAGCGCCTGGGGCTTCCCTACCTCTATCTTGGCTATTGGGTGCGCGGGTCCAGCAAGATGGACTACAAGTCGCGCTTCCTCCCCCAGGAGCGGCTGACGGCGGATGGCTGGATCTTGCTGCGTCCGGGCGCAGCCGAGGTGGGTTGAGCGTTTCCATTTGAATCGGGACCGTCACCGATCGTTAACTCAGATGGTGGACCATGGGTTAAGTGGCCCTCGCGGCAATCTTGAATATTGACGTAAAGATAAACCCCGGGTACCTTCTAGTTGTTTCTCGACTCGACCAAAGATCGTTCAGCAAGGAGCATCATGGGTCAGGCTGCGCATGGCGCTCTGCACATCCGAAAGGGTCTGCTGATAACCTTCACAGGCGGGCTGCTGTTCACGCTCGACTTGCCGCTTCTGCGTCTGTCGCTGGCTGACAAGTGGACCATGGTGTTCGCCCGCGGTTTCTTCATGTTCCTGTCGATCACTATCATCTGGATGATTGTCAGGCGGCACACCCGCACGCCCCTGCCCTACATTGCCGGCGGTGCCGGTATTGCGGTTGCGATCACCAACACCATCGCCAACATCAGCTACATCGGGGCCATCGTCGAAACCAATGCCGCCAATGTGGTGTTCATCACCGCGCTCATTCCAGTCATCACGGCAGCCATGTCGCGCCTGTTCATCGGCGAACAGGTTCACCCCTTCACATGGTTGGCAACGGCCCTGTCATTCGTCGGCGTCAGCATCATTGTCTGGGACGGCATACATTCGGGATCGGCCTGGGGTGACCTGCTGGCACTGGTTTCGGCCATCTGCACCGCGTCGGCCTTCACCATCATCCGTGCCAGCGGCAAGAACGTGGCGACCAGCCTGGCGATCGGCAGTCTCGCATCCGCCGCGGTTGCCCTCCTGTTCTTCGACATCTCGCCGGCTTCGCTTCTGGCGCCAGCGTCCTTCGCCCTGCCGGCCTGGGCGTGGATCGCGCTGAACGGACTTTTCACGATACCGTTGGCATCGACGCTGATTGCCAATGGTCCACGCTTCCTGCCGTCGTCCGATGTCAGCATGTTCTTCCTGCTGGAAACGGTGTTGACCCCCGTGTGGGTCTGGATGCTGTTCGGCGAAATACCGGGCAACACGGTGCTTGTCGGCGGTGCGATCGTCATCTTCACATTGATGGTTCACAGTTGGTGGCGGCTCAGCCAGAGTCTCAAGGCCGGCACTGCCGTTGCGTAGCATCTTGACGTGGACGTAAAATCAATTGACGTAGCGTAGCGGTTAATTCAAACATAACCATAAGCCGGTTATACTGCTCGGGGATGGGAAGACTGGCGACTGGCGAGGCACGCGGAGACGTGCCGTGGATGCAGGTCTCGACGCGTTAAAAGACGCGCCGGTGACACCGAGTGAGTGGGACGTTTGGAAATGTATGCGTTGAATCTTGGGTTGCGTGGGGTCAAGCCTCTGTCTTCGGGAACCGGTCTCACAGACCCCCTCAAGGCGGTAACGGCCATTTCGTCCATTCTCGCCGCCGCCCAGGGCCTCGGCTTCAGTTTTGAAATGTCCACCGATTTCGCAAGGCTTGCGAATTTGCGCCAGAAGCTCCGTGGCAATACGGTTTCGCCGATGTTCGATCCGGTCGCCAGCCGCAGCCTCGACGAGCGGGGCTTCTGGATGTTGGCCAAAGATCAAAACGATCAGGTCATCGGGCTGCAGGCGTTCCGGCTCGACGATGCGGACCCCAATCTCGCGGAATGGGTGCTGGGCTGGATGATGGGCCTCTATGCACGGCGGCGTGAGATGATCGTCCCACGGGGCATGTTGCCGCCCGAACACTCCCTCTCACATCTGATCAGCGGGCGCGTCGTCTACCATGGCGAATTGTGGGTCGATAAGCATTCAAAGGGGTGCTTCCCCCTGTTCCCGCAGGCCGGCATGCTCCTCGCGCTGGTAAAGTGGCAGCCCGAGGCGATCTGGGCCCTGACCGGCCAGTCCATGGCTACGCGCGGTCATATGATCCGCATGGGATATGGCCATCTCGAACAGAGTTTCCTGACCTGGGAATGGGAGCCAGGTGGCGCCGAACAGGCGGAATGGATCGGCATCGCCGAGCGCCGGCACCTGGAATTTTCGGTTGCCGAAATGAGCGGCAAGCCGGGCGAGACAGACGCGCAATCCTCCTGAGGACAGCGGCCGGCGGCGCCTGCCTTACAACTTCCTATAGCGGTGAAATATCGACTTTTGCCAGTTCGGTGACGACCCGCACGGCCTTCTTGCTTCGTCCCATCTTCAGGGGTAGCACGACCCGCTGGTAGGGCACCCAGACGACATCGCCATTGGCCGACGCCATGGCGGCATAGATATGGTCGTAGTGGGCCTCACCTGTCCGGCTCACTTCGGGATAGATGCGGCTCACCGCCTGATCGTATGAATGGCCCGTGAGGCAGGGATAGGACACCGGACTCATGCCCCACAGCTTGGCGATCGTGGACTGCGAACCGACCCGGGCCACCCGGAATTTCTGTGACGACGGATCATAGGTGCAGTCGATCGAATGATCTTCGTCGATTGCACTTTCCGTGAGGGCCTTTTGCAGCAGCATCGGGATGTCGTCACGGCCGGGATAGGCATCCTGAATGTAGACGGTCTGGGACAGCTGCACGTCGCTCTTGTAGATGAGCTGATCGATGCGGTCGCTCGCCTCCCAGGCATGATCGTAGCGCTCGTTGAACCAGCCTGCGGAATAATACTGGAGCTGGAACGGACCGGCGGCCCCGTGGATCCACTCGGTAACGTAATAGAGCGAAGCCCAGTTCGCCGAGAACATGGCCCAGCGGACAATCGTGCCGGTATCGCTCTCGACGATCTTGACGTATCCTTGGCGGTGAAGAAGGGCGCGTTCATCCGGCACAGCGTCATCGCCGTTGTGCTGAAGAGATGTCATTCGGCCATTCGCGACCCAATGGGTACCCGCCGTCATCGTCCGTCCCGCGTTCATTTTCGGCCGCCTTCCCTGCAGGCGGCTGCTTGTCCATCGAACACAGTATTCAGTTGGAGGATAATGAACGCTTAATACGATTGCAGAAACCTCAGTCCAGCGTCTCGCGATAGCGGCTGATGGCCAGTGCCACGACGATGATCAGCATCAGCGACAGGACCGCCAGTTCGGGCGCGATTTGCGCGCCACTCGCACCTTTCAGCATCAGCCCACGGACGATCCGCAGGAAGTGCGTGACCGGCAGGGCTTCACCGATCACCTGGGCCCAGCCCGGCATGCCACGGAACGGGAAGGCGAAGCCGGAGAGCAGGATGGACGGCATCAGGAAGAAGAACGACATCTGCATGGCTTGCAGCTGGTTCCGGGCCACGGTCGAGAAGGTGAAGCCGATCGCCAGGTTCACGGTGATGAACAGCAGCGTCGACACGCCGAAGAGGGTGAAACTCCCCTCGAATGGCACCCCGAACAGGATCTTGGCCGCCGCCAGGATCACGCCCACCTGCACGCCGCCGATCAACACGTAGGGCATGATCTTCCCTGCCATCACTTCGATGGGCCTGACCGGCATGGCCAGCAGATTTTCCATCGTGCCGCGCTCGCGCTCGCGTGTCACCGCGAGGGCCGTCATCATCACCATGGTCATGGTCAGGATGGTCCCAAGAAGTCCGGGCACGATGTTGTAGCGCGTCAGGCCTTCCGGATTGTAGCGGCGGTGCAGGACGAGATCGACGGGAGCGGATGACGGCCGGTAAGCCGCAAGCGGACCGGTGAGTTCACGTGCCAGAGCCTGTGACACGGCCTCGCCGATGGCTGCGATGGCAGGGCCGGTGGTGGCCGGATCGGTGGCGTCCGCGTCGATGGCGATCTGGGCCTGCTCGCGGCGGATCACCTTGCGGGTGAAGTCACTCGGGATGGTGACGACGAACTGCACGTCGCCACGCTGCAGAAGTGCGTCGGCTTCGCCCTCGGTCGCCGCCAATGTGGTGAAGCTGAAATATCCGGTGTTGCCGATGGCGGAGATGACGGCCCGCGTCAGACGCGAGTGATCAGCCGACAGGATCGCGGCCGGCAGGCCCTTCGGATCGGCATTGATGGCGAAGCCGAACATGACAAGCTGCATGATCGGGATGCCGAACATCATGGCGAAGGTCAGCCGGTCACGGCGGAGCTGCAGGGCCTCCTTGGCAATCATCGCCCACAGTCTGGACAGGAAGCCCATGGCGCTCAGGCCGCCACGGCATTGTCTGGCGTTTGCCCCATCAGATGGATGAACACATCCTCAAGGGTCGGTTCGGCCGGCGCCCAGGTGACGCCCGGAATGTCCCCCACATTGGCGATGGCGCGTTCGAGTGCCGCTTGATCGACGCTGGTCACATGCAACGTGGCGCCAAAGGCCGCGGCGGCTGAAATCCCCGGGGCATCGCGCAGGCGTGGCGCCAGGCGGTCCGCACCTTGGCCCGTCGCGACATAGGCCTTGAGGCCGGACTGGCGGATGATGTCGTTGGCCGTACCCCGCGCGATCAGCTTGCCATAGGCGATGTAGGCGATCTCGTGACAGCGCTCCGCTTCATCCATGTAGTGGGTGGAAACAAGCACGGTGATGCCTTGACCCGCCAGCGTGTGGATTTCGTCCCAGAACGAGCGGCGGGCCTTGGGGTCGACGCCCGCCGTCGGCTCGTCGAGCAGGAGGATTGCGGGCTCATGCAGCACGCAGGCCGCCAGCGCCAGGCGCTGCTTCCAGCCGCCGGACAGCGCGCCGGTCAATTGATGTTGCCGGGTGGCGAGCCCCAGGCGCTCCAGAGATTGGTCGATACGGGCCCGCAGGCGGTCGAGCTGATAAAGCCTCGCCACGAACTCGAGGTTCTCGCGGATCGTGAGGTCCTCATAGAGCCCGAATTTCTGGGTCATGTAGCCGGCCTGGCGCTTGATGGCGTCGCGCTCGGTGATGATGTCGTGGCCAAGGCAGGTGCCGCTTCCGCCATCTGGCGTGAGCAGGCCGCAGATCATCCGCAGCGTCGTCGTCTTGCCCGACCCGTTGGGACCCAGAAATCCGCACACACGGCCGGGCGCGAGGCTGAGGTCCACATGGTCGACGACGGTGCGGGTGCCGTAGATCTTGACCAGTCCCTTGACATCGATGGCGGGAGCGGCGGTCATTGGAGCGGCGCGACCGCGACGGGAAGGCCAGGCCGCAAGCCCGTTTCGCTGTCAGGCCGGGCCTCGACACGGAAGACCAGCTTGCTGCGGCTCTCCTTGGAATAGATCACGGGTGGTGTGTATTCCGGCTGTGCCGCCGTATGGGTGATGGTGGCGCCAAGCCCCGTGCCGCAGGTATCGCACGTGAAGGTAACGTGCGTTCCCGGCTGGGCGCTGGCGACCGCCGCTTCGGGCACGAAGAAGCGCAAGGTCAGGTCGCCGGGCTGCAACAGCGAGACGATGGGCTGGCCGGCCTGCACATATTCTCCCACATCGAAGTAGGTGTCGTCGACAAGCGCATCGGCTTGCGCCTTTACCGTAAGGTCTTCCACGGCCTGTCGTGCGGCATCGACCTTCGCCTTGGCCTGCGCGACGGCGGCATTTGCGGCCCCAATGGCATCCGGCCGTGCGGCCAGCTTGTACGCAGTGACGGTCGCATCGAACTGGGCGACCTGGGCCTGGTATTGGGCCACCGCGGCGCGCGCCTGATCGAGGCTCTGTTCGGCGGTAACGCCCGTCTTGCTGAGCCGGGTGGCGCGGGCGAGGTCCTGTTCGGCCAGCACCAGTGCCGCGGCGGCCTGATCACGCTGGGCCAGCACCGGCGCGATTTCAGCCTGCCGTTTGCCGGACAGCAGGTCATCACGGGTGGACTCCGCCGCCTTGAGAGCTGCCTCTGCCGCCGTCACATCGATCTTCTTGGCCGTGTCATCGAGACGGAACAGCAGGCCGCCGGCCTTCACTGCCGCACCTTTTGCTGCCGGCCGCTCGACGAGACGGCCGGCTTGCAAGGGTCCGATCAGCCTGGTTTCGGCTTCGACATAGCCCAGGTAGTCCGTGAGGCCCGGCGGCTGCGGCAGCCAGCGGTCGCGGAACCAGAAGGCGGCAACCGCCACCGCCACAATCACCAGCGGGATGATCTTGGCCTTCATGGCCGGAGCCCCCGCAACAGCATGTCTTGATTGTGGGCGACGAAGGCCCTGATATCCAACGGCTCCCCGCCGAGGGGTTCGAAAACCGTGCGCCAGATAGCCATGAAGAGCATGGGAGCGATCATGCCGCGGACCGTGAGGGCTGGATCGACTTGCCGGAACTCGCCGCGTTCGATGCCACGCCGGATCAAGGCTTCGAAAACGGGCAAGCC
>Ga0116151_10003206_pt1 | contig 14721 bp, 10 predicted proteins | sample AD_UKC117_MetaG_FD_89893 | JGI IMG/M metagenome (GOLD analysis project Ga0116151, IMG submission 89893) | Active sludge microbial communities of municipal wastewater-treating anaerobic digesters from Hong Kong - AD_UKC117_MetaG | ecosystem: Engineered > Bioreactor > Anaerobic > Digestate...
CACATAGGGGAATTTTTCGGAGGTCGGCGTGGGTTCTTCGGCTTTTTGAGGCTCTTTTTCGAGATTCTCGTCTGCTCCGCCCGAGAGAGCGGTATGCTGATTCTTCATGTTTTCAATCTTAACGGTGAAGAGGGAGCCATATTCGAGGGCTTTGCTGATCACCTTGCCCGGATCGTTGACATGGACATGGACCTTGATCATGGAGTTGTCCTCGACGAAGACGAGACTGTCGCCCATGCTGTCGCAGAAGCTGCGGAATTCGGCGCCATCCGGGGCGTCCGGTTTTTTATCGACGATGCATTCGGTGCAGTAGGTGAAGCGGATGTCCTCATCGGCGGCACCGGCGGCGGTGATCTCCGCCTTCGGTGCGGCTGCGGCCGGCTTTTCGAGAAGCTCGGTGACCGCGCCGTTCTTGATATAATCCATCATACCCTCCAGAATATAGACAAAGCCCTGGCCGCCCGCATCGACGACGCCGCTCTTCTTGAGGATCGGCAGCAGTTCCGGCGTCTCCGCGAGCGTTTCTTTTGCCTGCACCAGCGTGGCGGCAAGCAGAGCCGTAACGGAGGTTTCGGTGCCGGCCATCTCGACAGCCTTTTCTGCGGCGCAGCGGGAAACGGTGAGGATGGTGCCCTCCGTCGGCTTCATGACGGCTTTATAGGCCGCCTCGACGCCCATGGCGAGTGCCTTCGCAAGGTCGGCGGCATCGGCGGTCTCATGTCCCTCAAGCCCTTTGGAAAACCCGCGGAACAGCAGGGAGAGGATGACGCCGGAGTTGCCTCTCGCGCCGCGCAGGAGGGCCGATGAGGCGGTCTTGGCGGTCTCGGCGACGGTGGGCTCCGAAAGCTTCTCGAGTTCCCTGACGCCGGCGGAAATGGTCATGGACATATTGGTGCCGGTATCGCCGTCCGGAACAGGAAAGACGTTCAGGGCGTCCACCGAGCTTTTTTTATTGGTGATGGTGTTGGCGGCGGAGATGATCGCGTCGCGCAGCTGGCTGCCGTTTATCAAATTTTCCACTCCTTTTCAGAGTTCCATTCTTGGGGAAGGGCACTTTTCGGAGCCCTCTCGTTTCCATTAACCAATCAAGTATATCATAATTCCATGATGCCTGAAAAGTCCTAATTTAAATATTTGCCATTTTTCCCATATCTTTTATGCTAAAGAGGAAAAAATCCGAACTTCAGGAGCCCCACGCAAGGATGCCATGGAACAGATCCTGCTCCGTCGCGCCGATTTCAAAAGAGAAATTCCGGGAATAGACCGCCGCGCTTTCCCGGTAGCAAACCGGCAGGAACGGCATAACCGAATAGAAAATCCCGCTGAAATCGGCGGCGCTCACCGTTCCGTCCTCATAGCCGAGCCACGCAAGAGAAAGGCTCTCGCTCGCGGGCATGCCGTAGCTGAGAAAGGTGCCGGAGCCGTTCGCATAGGCGCCGGAGAGCACCAGCGGGCCGAGATCCATATTATCCCCAAGTTTGACTTCCGCAAGATAGAGGTCGAAATTCCCGGCCTCCACGGCGGCAAGATATTTCTCATAGGCAAGCGCGGTGACGGTGGCGCGGATGCCGAGACTCTCGATCGTCTCCGCAAGGAATGCGGCAAGTTCCGTCTTTTCCCCGGTGTCGGAACAGACCAGAATATCCAGCGAGAGCTCACTTTGCCCGACAAGGCGGTAGTCTTCACTGGAGCGGTTCTCATACCCCAGATCGTCAAGGATCTGATTGGCGGCCTGCAAATCGCAGGAATAGGAAGCAAGGTGGGCGGCGTCATAAAAAGCCGGGCTGAAAGGCCCTTTTGCGGGCTCGGCATATCCGCGGTAGATCTCCTCGCAGACGGCCTCCGCATCGAGAGCCAGAGAGAGGGCCTGCCGGAAGGAGGCGCTGTTTAAAAAGGAGCGGCTGCTGTTCATGCCCACATAGACGAGGTTTTTGGAGGGCATGGTCTCCATCCCGCCGACGGAGGTGACGGAGATGCCGGTCGGGTCGTCCGAATAGACGATGTCGTAGACGCCGAGGCGCGTCTCCTGCAGCAGCATGCTGTGATCGGTGAGCCTCATAAGCTCCACGGTCTGAATCTTCGCGTCGCTGTTGCAGAGGAGCCGGGTTCCGTCCTCAGAGAACGAATACCGGCCGGGCAGCGCGGCGGGTGCGCCGGCGGAGCCGTTTTTGATCAGCGGGAAGACCAGCAGGTTATCGAAATGCCGGTCGGCGGCGGAGAGAGCGACCGTAACGCTGTAATCGCCGCTTTTGGTGACGGAGGAGACGGATTCCAGCGATTTTTGATAATAACTGCCCTCGGCCGCGGCCTGAAGGATAGAGTAACGCAGGTCGTCGGCGCCGCATTCCGTGCCGTCCGGAAAAAGCAGGCCCGGCCGGACGGTGATCTCCCAGACCGTGTTTCCCGCCGAGGGCACGATGCGCTCCGCGTAAGAAAGAGACGTGGAAAAATCCGTGTTCAGGAGGACGAGGCTGCCGTAGAGAAGGCCGCAGATGTAGCGGTTGACGACGGTTTGGCAGGTGTAGGGGTGCAGGCCGTCCTCCTCATCGTAGGGGATGCGCACGGAGGTGACCATTTCAAAGCCGGCCGAGGACTCCTGTTCCGGGGAAGAAGAAGCGGAAGTGACGCCTTCCTGCACCGCTTCCTGCAGATCGGAGAGCTCTGTCCGACAGCCGCTCAGCATCAGGATGAGCACGAGCACGGCAGCCGTAATTTTCTTGATATTGATGAGCACCGCGCTCCTTTCGGGATTATCGGAAGTCGAAGCGCTCGATGGAGAGCGCCTTTCCGGTTTTGTCGTCGGTGGTGACGAAGATGCCCTGCACTTTGGAGGGCCCCTCTGCGATCTCAAAACGGTCGCGCAGGTGGGTGATCATAAAATTCGTGGAGACCTCGGTCTTTACGCCGATCACCGAGTCGATCGGGCCGCACATGCCGATATCGCTGATGAAGGCCGTGCCCTTCGGCAGAATGGTCTCGTCGGCGGTTGGGACGTGCGTATGCGTACCGTAGAGCAGGGAGATGCGGCCCTCGAGATATTTGGCAAGGGCGATCTTCTCGCTGGTGGCCTCGGCATGAAAATCCACGATCACGGTTTTGCAGTCGATCTCCCCAAGAAGCCGGTCAGCGCAGAGAAACGGGCTCTCGAACGGATCGAGGAACACGGCTCCCATCAGATTGACGACCGCCGCCTGGAACTTACCCTTTTCAAACAGGTAGACACCGGTGCCGGGCGCGCTCCCGTGGTAGTTGGCCGGCCGCAGCACGCCGCTGTCGGTTTTTTCATAGAGGTCGCGCATATCGCGGTTTTGGAAGGCGTGGTTGCCGTTTGTGATGACGTCGGCGCCCATGGAGAAAATATCCTCGCAGGTTCTGGTGGTGATGCCGCCGTTGTCGCTGGAGTTTTCACCGTTGACCACGGTCATATCCGGCCGGTATTGTTCCTTCAAAACCGGCATGGCTTTTCGGAGCGCGTCGCAGCCGTTTTTTCCGGTGACGTCGCCGAAACAGAGAATTCTCATACGGTTATGCCTTCCTTTACCCTGCGGGCGATAAAATCTTCAATGACCGGCGCGAGCAGATCCTTATGGACCACATAGCTCTCATGGGTCCCGCCCTCAAAAATTTTGAGTTCCGCGCCGGGGATGGAATCCGCGATCAGCCGGATGTGATCCTGAAGAATCAGGTCCTTCGTACCGGCGGTGATCAGCGCGGGGCAGGTGATGGCGGAGAGCTCCTCCGGCTTGATGTCCGGCTCGCGAAGCATCATCTCAAAGAGCGGTCTCTTTTTTATCGCGCAGACGACGCGCAAAAAGAACAGCGTGGATTTTTTTACCGCGGTCGGCCAGAGATTCGGGCCGGAGCAGACGATCGAGGAGAGCAGGTCCGGCTCCTTCATGGCGATCATCAGGCCAAGGATGCCGCCGTCGCTGAATCCGTAGAAGGCCGGTTTTTCGATCTTGAGTGCCTTGATCAGTTCAATATAATCTTGGGCCATATCCGCATAGTGATATTCAGGTACGGCGGAGCTTTGGCCGTGTCCGCGGGAATCCGCGCAGTAGACCGTGTGTTTTTTTGCGAGCGCGGGAATCAGTTTGTCAAAAATCGCGTGCGACTCGCTGTTTCCGTGCACGAGGAGGATGGGCGAGCCGGAGCCGTGTACTTCGTAATACAGGTTCACGCCGTTTACGCTGAGAAACATATAAAAATCCCTCCTGCCGGGCGGGCGGCCCGGCCGTCAAATCATCTGCGGCATGAAACCTGCTTTTGAAACATACCCCGGCCCGATATGGGGCACGTCTGCGGGATATTTCCGCCATGCCGGGGGACGGCCCGGTTATGGGCGCGGCACAAAGCCGACTTTCTTATACATTTTGGCCAGCGTGCGCTCGGCGATATGCTCGGCGCGCTCGGCTCCATTTTTATAGCATGATTCCAGATAGCCCTTGTCGGCGATGTAGCGGGCAAAGTTTTCCCGGACCGGGGCCAGATGGTCGGCGACCGCCTCTCCGACGGCTTTTTTGAAGTCGCCGTAGCCTTTTCCGGCAAAGTCGCGTTCGATCTGTTCCATCGTGAGACCGGTGATGACGGAGTAAATGGTCATCAGGTTGTTGATGCCGTCCTTGCCGTCGCGGTAGCAGACCTCCGTCTCGGAATCGGTGACGGCGGATTTGAATTTTTTGACGATGGAGGTCGGGTCGTCGAGGACGGAGACAAAGGAACGGGGGTTCTCGTCGGATTTGCTCATCTTTCTGGTCGGGTCGGTCAGCGACATGATCCTCGCGCCGCCGGATGTGGAGGCGATATAGGGCTCCGGAATGGTGAAGGTCGCCCCGTAGGTGGAATTGAAGCGCTCCGCGACGTTTCGCGCAAGCTCCACGTGCTGCTTCTGGTCGGCGCCCGTCGGCACGAGATCCGCCTGATAGAGCAGGATGTCGCCCGCCATCAGCACCGGGTAGGTGAAGAGACCGGCGTTTACATTATCGGCATGCTTCGCGGATTTATCCTTAAACTGCGTCATGCGGGAAAGCTCGCCGAACATCGTGTTGCAACCGAGGATCCAGTTGGCCTCCGCGTGGGCCGGAACATGGCTCTGGATGAAGAAGATGCTCTTCTCCGGGTCGATGCCGCAGGCCATGGCCAGCGCGTAGGCATCCAGCGTGCGTTTCCGCAGGTCGGCCGGGTCCTGATAGACGGTGATGGCGTGCATGTTGACGATGGAGTAGATGCAGTCGTAATCGTCCTGGAGCTTCTTCCAGTTGACGATGGCGCCGAGATAGTTGCCGAGGGTGAATACCCCGGTCGGCTGGATGCCGCTGAAGATGCGTTTCTTGCGTTCTGGCTGCAAAGCGGCCTCATTTTGATCCATAGGTTACCTCCGGAAGATGAAAAATGATAGGGAATTTTATCCGTTCCCCAAAAAATTGTTTGATTGCGGCCGTAGCGCGCAAAGAAAGCCGCGGCGTGCGGATTGTCAAAATCCTCGCCGGGCGGACATTCCGGCGCCAACGGTGAAGCCCTTGTCGGTCCGGCGTCCGCGCACTGAAAGAAAGCGGCGGACCTTCCCGACGGCGTTTTCACGGGCGGGAAAGGGGAAAACAGGGCGGGGATGACGCGGCAGGCCTCTTAGCGAAACTCCTCTTGGAGCAATATGCCGAGGATATCGGTACCCCGGACGATGGCCTCGTCTGAAGGGGTGGAGAAGTTGCAGCGGAAGGACTGTGACGGCGCGGATTCGTCGGTGTTGAAGGCAATGCCCGGTACGACGGCCACTCCTTTGGCGAGCGCTTTTTTAACAAAAGCCAGCATGTCCGCACCCTCCGGCAGCGTGCACCAGATAAAAAGGCCGCCTTCCGGCCGCGTGAAGCGCACCGTTTCGGGCCAGGCCTCCATGCCTTTGAGCATCAGGCCGCTTTTGCGCCGATAGATGGCGCGGAGCATGTCGTAATGGGCATGCATGTCGGTCTCGACAAGAAACCGCTCGCAGATCATCTGGGAGAGGGCGGTGGTGTGGACGTCGCCGCACTGCTTGGCCACGATCATCTTGCTGATGATGGGCGCGGGCGCGAGCGCATACCCGACGCGGAGGCCCGGGGAGAGAATTTTGCTGAACGTGCCGCAGTAGATGACGATGCCGTCGGTGTCGAAGCTCTTGATGGAAGGAATATCTTCTCCGGCGAAACGCAGCTTGCCGTAGGGGTTGTCCTCCAAAATGCAGACGCCGTAGCGCTTCGCAAGCTCATAGACGGCCTGGCGTTTTTCAAAGGAAGTGGTGCGGCCGCTCGGATTCTGAAAATTCGGGATGATATAAATCAGCTTGGTGTTGGGGTTTTCTTTTAAAGCCTGCTCCAGTTTGGCGATTTCCATGCCGTCCTCCTCCATCGGTACGCCGACGAGATGGGCGCGGAAAGAGCGGAAGGAGTTGAGCGAGCCGATGAAGCTCGGTTCCTCGGCGATAACGGTGTCGCCCTCGTTGCAGAGTACCTTGCAGGCGAGCTCGATCGCCTGCTGGGCGCCGGAAGTGATCAGCAGATCGTCGCTGAACTGGACGAGACCGTCCTCCTCCAGCATAGCCCGGACGCGGATTTTCAGCGCCGGAACGCCGTCGGTGACGGAGTACTGGAGCGCGGCCAGAGGGTTTCCGGCAAGAATGGTGTCGGAGATCCGGCGGATCTGCTCGACGGGAAACGCCTCGGGGGCCGGATTTCCCGCAGCAAAGGGGATGATCGCCGGATTCGAGGAATTTTTGAGAATTTCTCGGATGGCGGAAGGCTTCATATCGGCGATGCGGTTGGAAAACGGATATTCCATGGAGGTCATCCTTCCTGTCTGCGGGGAGTGGGCAATGCCGTGCGGTTCCCCGTTATTATAGAGAATATACCATTTTATCATACGGCTGTTTTTTTTACAAGACCGGCGCCTGTGCGGAAAAGACGGTTCTACCGAAATTTTCGGGATTTCCGCAGGCGCGAATCTTTTTTCCGTCGGTCGTTCCATGAAACGGCATCCCGGGCAAAGGCCGTTACCGGGCATCACTGAATATTCCAAAAAATGGAAGCTTGTATCCCTTTCGGCAAAATAATCGATTCCGCACCGCTATGATAAAACTATCATCCTATTCCTTCGGAGGCGGTTTTATGACTATGGCGGTCCCTTCCAGGCTGAAGCAGTTCACCGGCCGGGCGGCGGAGGAACTGGTTCCGATGCTGGTCTGGCTGGCGGCGTCCTTTGCGGCGGCGAACGCGGCGCTTTTTGGAAACCTTGCCCCCTTCGGGATCTCCTGTGCCGCCGCCGCGAAAAAAAAGAATCTTCTTCCCGCAACGGCAGGCGCCGTTCTCGGCTACGCGCTGGCAGACGGCGGTTCGCTGCGTTATCCGGCGGCGGTGCTGCTCTGTGCCGCGGCAAAGCTGATCTTTGAGAAACTCGGGGAGGGAGCCCTCGCCTCCGCGTTTTATGCGGCTGCGTCCACGCTGGCGGTTTCGGCGATGTTTGTCTCTCTGGGTGCCGGAATCGGGATGCCGCAGGCCGTCGCAGAGGCCGTACTTGCCGGCGGCGCGGCATGGTTTTTCTACCGGACGGCCATTCTTCTGAGCGACGGCAGGCCGATTTTCGCGCTTTCCAAGGCCGACCGCGCCTGCATTGCGGTTACCGCCGCGGTCGGGGCGGCCGCTCTCGCCGGGACGGAGCTGTTCGGGATCTCCGCCGGGGCGGTTTTAGGCGGATTTGCGGTGCTGATCTCCGCGGAATACGGCGGAGAAGGAGCCGGGGCTGCTGCAGGTGCCGCTGCCGGTGCGGCGGTCGGCATCGCCTCGGATTACGGGATGCTGGCGGCGGCCGGATTCCCGGTCGGAGGGCTCATCGCGGGCGTCTTTGCGGTATTCGGCCGGCTGAGCGCGGCGGCGGCCTTTGCCTTTACGCAGCTGATCGCCGCCTTTGCCGTCGGGACGGAACAATACGGCCTTTTTTATGCGGCGCTGATTTCGGGGGCCGCGCTGATCCTGCTGCCGAAACAGAGCGGAAAACTGGCCTCGCTTTTTGCGCCGAAAGACTCCCTGACGCCGGACAGCGCCACCGTCAAGTCGATTTTGCTGGCGCGCCTCGGCTCTGCGGCCGCGGGGCTTACGGATATCTCCACGGCGACGAAGCGAGTTTCGGAGAAGCTCAGGCCTTCCGGCAGCGAGGATCTCAACCGCATCTTCAACTTTGCCGCGGAAAAGGCGTGCCGCAGCTGTTCCCACAATGTCTACTGCTGGCAGGAGCGCTACGGCGACACGATGGAGGCCTTCTCCGCGATGGCGCCGGCGCTCCGGCGGGAAGGAACCGCTTCGGAGACGGATTTTCCCGAGGAATTCTCAAGACGCTGCTCCCGCGCGCCGGAAATTGCCCGCACCGTCAGCCTCCGTTTTGCGGAGACGGTGGAGCGCAGAGAGACGCAGCATGAGATCTCCGGCATCCGCAGCGTCGTCACGGATCAGTTCGACGGCATGGCGCTGATGCTGCGGGATCTGGCCGGCGATATGGCACGGCTCTCCCGTTCCGATCAGCAGCAGGGCAGGGCGGCGAAGCGTCTGCTTGAGCACGAGCATTTTCACCCGTACTCGGCGGTCTGCTATTATGCCGAGGGCGGCAGGCTGACCGTCGAGACGACGCTGCCGCTGGAGGAGAAACCGATGCTCAACGAGGATGAACTGACCGCCGCGCTGGCCGACCTGCTGCTCCGGGATCTTTCGGCGCCGGTTGCCCGCGAGACGGAGAATGCGCTGCGGCTCGTCTGGTCGGAGCGGCCGCCCCTCGCGGTGGAATACGGCGAGTATGCCTTTTGCGCCGACGGAGAGAAATTCTGCGGAGACAGCAGCCGTTTTCTTTATGACGAGCACGGGCGCGCGCATCTGCTGCTGAGCGACGGCATGGGCAGCGGTTGCAATGCGGCGCTGGATTCGGCCATGACCGCGGGGCTGCTCGAGCGGCTGATCCGGGCCGGCTTTCGCTTCGACAGCGCCATCCGCATCATCAATTCCGCCCTGCTGCTCAAATCCGGGGACGAATCCCTCGCCACGGCGGATAGCTGCGAGATCGACCTCTTCTGCGGACGGGCGGATTTCTGCAAAGCGGGCGCGGCGCCCTCCTATGTACTGAAGCACGGCCATGCGGTGCGGGTGAGCGCCATGTCGCTGCCGGTGGGGATTCTGGGCGGCACCGCTTTTGAAGAGGAAAATCTGACGCTCGGCCCCGGGGACTGGGTGGTGATGGTCTCCGACGGAGCGACCGCCGAGGGAGACGACTGGATCATGAAGGAACTTCGGCATCTGCCGGAAAAGACCGCGCCGGAAGCGGCCCGCTGCCTTGCCGAGCGGGCAAAAGCCGTCCGCAGCGACGGGCACAGCGACGACATCACCGTCCTCGCCGCGAAGATCGTGGAAAACGAAGAATAGGAGGCAGCCGGTGTCGTACGTTTAAGAATCCGGAGCCGTTTTTGAAGGGCGTGGATGGAGATGATTCCCCATTGGCGCCTTTTTGGCAAGGCGTCTTTTTCCTTGCGGGTACATGGATGGAAAGTACGGATGCCGATCACCGTCATGTTGCAATGCCAAACAGTCACATTCATCCTTTGCGACCGTCCGGAGGACTTGTGGCCGGGCTTCGTTTGTGCGCTATCTTCGCCCCAATGTTTTTGGCATCGTTTCATCGCTTTTGAGCTCCCGTTTTCGGGCATAACGGCCTTGATTCCGAAAATTTGTCGGGAAATAAAAATTCATGCTTGACTTTGCCGGGGAAAAGCGATATAATCCATCACAACAACCGAACAGTGGAAAGACTGTGAAGGGAAGAGTAAGCGTGTAAGCGGCCACAGAGATCCCCGGGAGCTGAAAAGGGGACGAACGGAGCACGCCGAACATGGTCCCGGAGTTGCGCACCGAACCGGAAACGGCAAGGCTGCGACGGCGAGCCGCCCGTTATTACGGCAGGGTATGATGGTACCCGGCAAGGCCGATATGGCGACATATCGGTGAAGTAAGGTGGTAACACGGGAGCTTTGCTTTCGTCCTTTGTCCAAACGGACATGGGACGGGAGCTTTTTTTATGGCTTTCGTCACCGCCCACGGGGAAATTGGAGGAACAGATTGTCTTGATACGCATTGAAGGCCTAACCAAGGTGTTCAAGGGAGAAACGGATGTAAGGGCGCTCGACAATATTTGCACCCAAGTAGAAAAGGGAGATATCTTTGCCGTCATCGGCATGAGCGGCGCGGGGAAAAGCACCCTGCTTCGCTGCATCGCCCAGCTTGAGACGCCGGATGCCGGCTCGATCTATATCGACGACGCGGATGTCACGAAGATCACCGGAACGGAAAAACTCAAGCTCCGCAAGCAGGTGGGCGTCATCTTTCAGGGATATCACCTGCTGATGCAGCGCACTGTACGGGGAAATATTTCATTTCCTCTGGAGCTTGATCACCGGTCCAGAGCGGAGATCGACCGCAAAGTTGACGACCTGCTGAATCTTGTGGGCCTGTCCGATAAGGCAAACGCCTATCCTTCCCAGCTTTCCGGAGGGCAGATGCAGAGAGTCGCCATTGCCCGCGCGTTGGCGAACGACCCGAAGATTCTCCTCTGCGACGAACCCACCTCGGCGCTGGATTCCCTGACCACCAAATCCATCCTCAAGCTGCTGGAGGATATCAACACGCAACTCGGCGTCACCGTATTTATTATCACGCACGAGATCGGCGTTGTCCGCGCGATCTGCAAGCGCGTCGCCGTCATCAATGAGGGCCAGCTCGTCGAACAGGGCCGGACCGAAGAGGTGTTCGCCCATCCGAAGCATCTTGCCACCCGGCTCCTGCTCGGTATGGAAGACCCGGAGAAGGGGGGCGACGCCGAATGATGGAGTTTCTCGCCCATTACTGGGATGTCCTTTTAAAAGGTACTTTTGAAACCCTGTACATGGTTTTCGTCTCCACCGCTTTCGCCTATATCATCGGACTGCCGCTCGGCGTGATCATGGTGACGACCGCCCAAAACGGCATCCGCCCGAATAAAGCGGTCAACGAGTTCCTCGGCACCATCATCAACATAGGCCGCTCCATCCCGTTCATCATCCTGATGGTGGCCATCATTCCATTCACCCGTCTTGTGGTCGGAAAGGCCATCGGCTCCACGGCGGCCATCGTTCCTCTGGTCATCGCAGCCGCGCCTTTTGTGGCAAGAATGGTGGAATCCTCACTCGACGAGATCAACCCCGGCGTCATTGAAGCGGCCCAGACCATGGGCGCCACGGACTGGCAGATCGTCATGAAGGTACTCCTTCCGGAATCGGTCCCGTCCCTGATCCGCGGCTTTTCCATCACCACGATCACGCTGGTCGGCTATTCGGCCATGGCAGGCGCGGTCGGCGGCGGAGGGCTCGGCGCCATCGCCATCAACTACGGCTATTACCGCTTCCAGAGCGACATGCTGTATGTCACGGTGGTTTTGATGATCCTCATGGTCCAGATCATCCAGATGATTTTTAATTTTGTTGCCAAACGGATCGACAAGCGAAACCGTTGAGCATAGAGACTCCAAACTTTGAGTATGAAAGGAAGCAAACACATGAAAAAATTTCTTGCCCTGATTCTGGCGCTCGTGCTCTGCCTGAGCTTCGCTGCGTGCGCCGCCGAAGAAACACCTGAAGAGAGCACCCCGTCCGAGGAAGCCACCTCCGCCGAGGAATCCGCCTCCTCCGAAGCCCCCGCCGAACTGCAGACCCTGATCGTGGGCGCTTCTCCCTCCCCGCACGCTGAGATCCTTCGCCAAGTCGTCGAAACGCTTGCGGCCGAAGGCATTGACCTCCAGATCGTGGAATTCACCGACTATGTCCTGCCGAATGAGGCACTGACTGCCGGCGAGATCGACGCCAACTACTTCCAGCATCAGCCTTATCTCGATACTTATAATGCCGAGAACGGAACCGATATCGTCTCTGCCGGTGCGATTCACTATGAGCCGCTCGGCGTTTATCCCGGAAAGACCGCGACGCTTGAAGAGATTCAGGACGGCGCCTCCATCGCCATCCCGAACGACGGCTCCAACGAAGCCCGCGCGCTGTATCTGCTTCAGGATCTCGGCCTCATCACCGTGGACAACACGAACGGATACAACATCACCGTCCTCGACATCACCGATAACCCGAAGAACCTCGAGATCACCGAGATCGAAGCCGCTCAGCTTCCGCAGATCCTTCCGGATGTCGACTTTGCCGTCATCAACGGAAACTATGCGATCGGCGCCGGCATCGATGGCACGGTTCTGACCACGGAGGATAAGGATTCCGACGCGGCTCAGACCTACGCCAACATCATTGCCGTCCTTCCGGGCAACGAGACCGATCCGCGCATTGTCGCCCTGATCGATGCTCTGAAGAGCGAAGAAGTCCGCACCTTCATCAACGACACCTACGGAATCGCCGTCGTCCCGATGTTCTGATTTTGCTTCCCAATTATAAAAGCACCCGGCCTGGGCAGGATGGGTGCTTTTTTTGTACGAAAGTTCCGAAAACTCCGCGGCGGCCTCTCCGAAAAAAATCATTCGGAACGCCTCTTTCCGGCCCATGCAGGTGCAAAATCGCAGCGGTTCGGCCTCCCATTCGAGTGTCCATTTCGGCGGCAGAAAACTATAATGAAATGGAAGAGGAGGGGGTTCTTATGCATCCAGCTCTGCTTGCCCTGATCGGGACGGGTGGAACTTTTTTTCTGACGGCTTTTGGGGCCGCAGAGGTTTACTTATTTAAAAAAAATCTGGATGAGCGCATCCAGAGCATGTTTTTCGGTTTTGCCGCAGGCGTGATGACCGCGGCGTCGGTCTGGTCCATGCTGCTGCCCGCCATCGACGAGGGCGGCTGGATTCCGGCCTGCATCGGATTTCTCTGCGGCGGGGCGTTTTTGCTTTTGCTGGACCGCTCCGTTCCGCATATCCATGCGCTGCTCAATAAAAACAGGAATCAGCCGTACAGCCTGAGCCGCACCACGCTGATTATTCTGGCTATCACGCTGCACAACATTCCGGAAGGCCTCGCGGTGGGCCTCGCGTTTGCGATGGCCACGGTGGAGGGTTCCTCCGCAACGATGGCCGGCGCAACGGCGCTCGCCGTCGGCATCGGCCTCCAGAATATTCCGGAGGGCGCGTCGGTCTCGCTGCCGATGTTCCGGGAGGGATGCTCAAAAACCCGCTCGTTTTTAATCGGAGCCGCCTCCGGCGCGGTGGAGCCGGTCTCGGGCGTAATGGGCGCGCTGCTCGCCGTCAGCATCGCCGGCGTCATGCCGTGGATATTGGCTTTTTCCGCCGGCGCAATGATCTTTGTCGTCGCCGAGGAACTGATCCCGGGCGCCAAGATCGAAGAACATGTCTATTCCGGCTCGATTGGTGTGATGCTCGGCTTCGCGGTCATGATGGGGATGGACGTCGCACTTGGCTGAGCAGGAGCGCGATTTTAGCTTCGCAAACCGGAAAATTCGTCGTGGCCGAAAAGCCAAAAAGATTTCTCTGCCAAAAACGAATACGAAAAAATCTTTATCCATCGGATATTTGGCATCAAAAAAAGCAGGCGGAAGGTTCCGCCTGCTTTTTATTGAAAGATAGCAATCAGTATTCCAGTTTCTTTTCGATATAGGAGACCAGCTCGTCGATCGGCATACGGATCTGTTCCATGGTGTCGCGGTCACGAACGGTGACGCAGCCGTCGGTCTCGGAATCAAAGTCGTAGGTGATGCAGAACGGCGTGCCGATCTCATCCTCGCGGCGGTAACGCTTGCCGATGGAGCCGGCGTCGTCGTAATCGACCATAAACTTCTTGCTGAGCATGTCGTGGATCTTCATGGCCGGCTCGGCAAGCTTTTTGGAGAGCGGCAGAACGGCGGCCTTGATCGGCGCGAGGAACGGGTGCAGATGCAGCACGGTGCGCACATCGTCGTCGCCGACCGGCTGTTCGTCGTAGGCGTCACAAAGGAAGGCGAGGGCCATGCGGTCGGCGCCAAGGGACGGCTCGATGACATAAGGAATATAACGGGTGTTGGTCTCCGGGTCGAAGTAGTCCATTGTGGTGCCGGAGAATTTGCTGTGCTGGGAGAGATCGTAATCGGTGCGGTCCGCGACGCCCCAGAGCTCGCCCCAGCCGAACGGGAACATGAACTCGAAGTCGGTGGTACCGACGGAATAGAAAGCCAGCTCTTCCGGCGTATGGTCACGGCGGCGGATATGATCCTTGGTCATGCCGAGGCGGAGCAGCCAGTTTTCGCAGAAATCTTTCCAGTACACAAACCAGTCGAGGTCGGTGCCGGGCTTGCAGAAGAATTCCAGCTCCATCTGCTCAAATTCCCGGGTGCGGAAGACAAAGTTGCCGGGGGTGATCTCGTTGCGGAAGGATTTGCCGACCTGGCCGATGCCGAACGGGATCTTCTTCCTCGTGGTACGCTGGACGTTCTCAAAGTTGACGAAGATGCCCTGCGCGGTCTCCGGACGGAGATAGATCTGGCTGGTTGCGTCCTCGGTGACGCCCTGGAAGGTCTTGAACATCAGGTTGAAGGAGCGGATGTCGGTGAAATCCTGACTGCCGCAGACCGGGCATTTGACGCCCTTTTCGGTGACGAAGTCGCGCATGCGCTTAAAATCCCAGCCCTCGGGGTCGATTCCGGTCTGCTCCGCGATGAGCTTGTCGGCTCTGTGGCGGGTGCGGCACTGTTTGCA
>Ga0116151_10003218_pt1 | contig 14705 bp, 10 predicted proteins | sample AD_UKC117_MetaG_FD_89893 | JGI IMG/M metagenome (GOLD analysis project Ga0116151, IMG submission 89893) | Active sludge microbial communities of municipal wastewater-treating anaerobic digesters from Hong Kong - AD_UKC117_MetaG | ecosystem: Engineered > Bioreactor > Anaerobic > Digestate...
ACCAAGGCTTGCTCGGTCGAAAACAAAAATCTTGTCAAAGATATTGGGTACCGAGATATAAATCCCGGAGAAACAGGTGAGGACGGGAAACAGCTTCGCCCGTATATAGTCTGGTTTGGAGAGGCAGTTCCAGCTATTGATAAAGCTATACCATTAGTAAAAGAGGCCGATTATCTGGCAGTAATTGGAACTTCCTTGAATATATATCCCGCGGCAGGGCTGCTGGACCTCCGCAAACCTGGATCGGATGTTTATATTATTGACCCCAAAAAGATATCAATTTCCATTGAAAACGCATATCACATAAAAGAAAATGCCGGAACCGGAATTGATAAATTAATAAAGATACTTCTTAATGATTAAATATTCCCTGATCTACACCCATTCAACAACAATCCAGAACCTGTCTTTAATCTCCTCACGGATTTTTTCAGGTGAAAATTCTAAAATTGCCCCATTCCGGTTTTCCTCAATTATAATTTTTTTTCGTATCTCCCTGGCATTTACAACGTAAACCATAAATGCCCGCTTTGGAACTGTTTTACTGGTAAAGGAAATTTTAACATTACTATTCATAACTGATTTTGTATTTGATAAATCAGTATTAACAACTTTTTTTAACGGATATTCAAAAACTATTCTGTTACCATCAAAAAGAATTAATGGACAATTATATTTATTATTTTTATCTAGATCCGAAGTAAATTTCATGAAATTAATCAGCGCTTTGTCTTTCTCCAGAGTCATTTTTGAAGTAACTGAAAATTCTCTTACATCTATTTTATCTATATTTAGATAATCAACATTCACAGAATCTTTAGCCAAATTTTTTTTAATTTCAATAAAATCGTTATCAATAAAGTATTTTATTTTTATATCATTTATATCTAAAGATTCATTATTTTTCATGTTTATTGTTAGTTCTGCAGTAAGCCTACGTTTTTGCTTTTCGACAATATTTATTGATATGTTAGCTTGGTTATAACAGCTTGTAGATATGGTCAAAATAACAAGTAAAAGGAATAGTATATATAACCTAGTAAATACTGTTTTTATCATAATATGTTCTCGCTTAAATATAATACAGATTTTTTTAATGATTAATTATCAAACAGGCTATTTTAACTGCATCCTTCTTTTTGAAAAGAATTATATTTACAGAAATTTACAGTATCAGATAATTACCCAAAATTTTTGCAGAATTTTTTCTAAAAAATTGAACAAATCAGCATTTTTTCCAGTATATATATGCAGACATAAGGAGGCGGCAAATGGAAACTACAGATTTTAGAACATCAATTGATGTTGAAATTAGCAGACTTGATAAAATTGAAGAGTTTGCCAATAAGCATAATATGCATATTTCGGATGTTATAAATACAGTTCTGGATAAGTACTCAAAAATGCTGGCTAAGAATCCAGTATGTAATGATTCTCTGAACAAATATCACGAGAGAGGTACCATCTACAAATCAGTACATATCAGATTTTCAAGTATTTCTAAAAGAAAATTAAAAGATGTAGCTAATCTTTACTGCTACAGTTTATCGTACATGTTGTTTCTGGCAATGAATTTCTTCGACGAGTTTATGAGCAGTGTTAAGGAGTTTATTCGCCCCTGTTTCCATGCTGTTTTTGTTCATAACTTCTTTGGTTTTCCATACTTTATTAATAGCTGGGGTATGAACTTTTATGACTCACATGACTATTCTTCTGGCTAAGAAACCCGGAAAATAGCAAAATAAGTGGTGTTATTTCTTACTTTTTGCATATTAAATACAAAACTAAGTAGCAAAAACACCGAAACATTGAAAAAAACCAGATCAATTGGAATTAGCAATATCCTTGACGTGATGTTGTATTCGGTACATGATAAGATATAGTATAGGAACAAAAACAAGAGTAATAATAGTTCCAAATATCAACCCCCACGCCATAACGAGCATCATATCTGAGAGCATTGAATCATAACCCAAAATACCGTAAGCCGTCGGCAACAATCCTGCAACAGTTGTAATTGTTGTTAATATCACCGCACGCAACCTTGTTTTGGCTATTTCGGATATTGCTACAATTGCTTTTTTTATATTCGGATGAGCCTTGTAATTTGCTTCAAGAACAGAAATCATTACAATGGAATCATTTACAACAACCCCAATCAATCCAAGGCATCCGACTACCGAAAAGAAACCATAAACAGAAATCCCATGTAGTTTTAACGCAAATATTATCCCTACTGCGGCAAATGGTATTGTAGCCATAATAATAAAAGGTTTAACAAGAGAATCAAAAAGAAGAGCAAGAATTATATAGATCAATAGCAACACTGCTATAACAGAATATATAAATTCTCCTGTCGATTGACGTGTATCTTTAACCTCACCAGCATAAACAATAGATGATGTCGGGTAACGCGACAATAAATCTGGAAATATATTTTCTTCAAAATAGATAGCGGTCTCTACGGGTGTTAAACCACTCGAGGCATCAATATCTGAAAAAATTCTAGTAGTTCGGACATTATCCATACGACTGATTGTATTTGCGCTATTTCCTTCTATAACATCTACCACATTTCCAAGAGGAATTGAATAATTTGAATTATTTAAAACAGGTAAATTCCTTAATAATTCCAGATTACTTCTATCCTTATCTTCAACAGTTATACGGTATTCAACATCATCTCCGTTTTCTGGTACTTCATATAAAATCGTTCCGTTTATCGCTGTTCTTAAAGCACTCAATATTCTGCTAATTGAAACATTCAAACTACCCGCTATTGTTCTTTTTGGTTTAAAAAGATACTCCGGATCCTGAAGCTGTCTTTCTTCGTCCACATTAATATATGGAGCGTAGTTCTTCATGGCCTGTAAAAGTTCTCGCGTCAGCTTGTTACGTGTTTCATCATTATTATCGCGAACATGTACTTCTATAGGATTTCCACTTGTAGATCCAAAACGGCCCTGTGAAAATTCAAGTTTTTCGAATCCCTTTAATCTTTTTAATTTCTGTTCCATCTCTTTTTGAATAGCAGACGATTTTCGATCTCTTTTTTCAAGTGGCACTAACTCTATCATTATCGAAAATACATTTTCACGGGCAGCATTACTTCTCCTGGTTTGTGCTATTCTTGTTTCATAAGACAAAGCCTCATTTCCGACATATTCATCAATTATGGCTTCAACTTCCTCAGTTTTTCTAGCAGTAGATTTTTTTAATGTTCCATAAGCAACCTCACCTTCAATACGTAATTGAGTACTTTCTTCACGCGGAAACATTTCATACTTCATTGTTGTAGTAAATAGAAAACCTGCGAAAAATAAAAGAATAATTGCAAAAACGAATACTGGCTTGCGATGAGCGAGAAGAAACCGCAAAATTTGTTGATATCCTTCTTCTAACTTTATAAACCAACTTCGCTCCGTAGCGCCTTTTTTAGAATCGAACAAGGAAGATGACATATGTGCAGGTAATATAAAAACAGACTCAAAAAGAGAAGCAAAAAGCATTATAAAAATTACAGGTGGTATAAATGCATTTAAAACTCCAAATCTGCCCCCAAAGAAAAACAGAGGTATGAACGCAACGCATGTTGTTACAATACTTGCAACTATCGGAAGGAAAACCCTTCCTGTTCCCTCAACCACAGCCTGTTTTCTTGGCATTCCACTGGCCTCAAGCCTGTTTATATTCTCTGCAACAACAATGGCATCATCAACCACCATTCCGAGGACGATAATTACTGCGGCCAATGTTGTATTGTTTATTGAATACCCAAGCATATACATGCCAATTAGAGTAAAACAAAGCGAGAAAGGCAGACCGAAGGCAACCCATACTCCAGATTTTGCATTTAAAAACAAAAATAAAAATATTACTACTAAAACAAATCCAAGAATTCCATTACCCGACACCATGGATAATCTATCTTTAACAGCTATCGATTCATCATCCACAAGAACTACGTTTATATCAGTTCCTGCTAATGAATTTTTTTTAAACTCTTCAACTTTTTTTCTGATTTCATCAACTGCATCAATAATCCCCGCAGATGAAGATTTGGTAACATTTATGGTAACTGCTTCATATCCGTTAGTTTTTAAAATTGCACTGCTTTCCTCAAATTCGGGTACTACACGCGCAATATCCTTTAAATAAACGGCTTTACCCTCAAAGTTCATACGAATAATCAAATTTTCAAGATCATCAACCTTTGTCAGCTCTGCGTCCATAATTATTTTATAATCTTTAAATTCAGATTGTTTTGAGCTTTTCTTTTCAATGGTTATTGATCGCGTTTCTTCCTCAGGTCTTTTATCTTCTTTTACTTCGGATCGACTCCACTCTCCCTTCATCGTTCCTACCGGAGAGCGCAAACTTCCATTCTGAATGGCAGATATTGCTTCTGATATGGAGACATTGAGCTCATTTAAAGCTGCGATATCAAGGTAAATGTTAACCTGGGGTACGCTGTAATTTCGCCAGCTAATTTCACTAACAGATGTAAGGCTAAGTAAGCTATTCTCAAGATTTCGTGCATACTGCTGCACTTTTTTTCTGTCTTCATTACTAAATAATTTGGCCGATTCTCTGTACATGGAAATATTTATTACAGAAAACCGCGTTGTATTCGGTACTCTAACTTCTGGGTCATCCTTGATATCATCAGGCAGGTCAACCCTATCTATTGCATCCTTTATATCCTGTACAATATCTTCCATCTCACTTTCTGAGGCCTTGGCTGGTAGCCATAAAGATAATATGGTACTCCCCTGAGAAGTTGTACTGGATATTTCCTCGATTCCATCAATACCTCTAAGTGCTTTTTCGATTGGCACAGTGACATAGCGATCCATATCTTCTGGAGATGCCCCTGGCCACACGACCATAACACGTGAAAAAGGAAAAGTTATATCCGGCATCTCCTCCTTCTTGGTATTGTCCCAAGCAATGATCCCTCCCAAAATAACAGATATTGCGATAATATTTACCAAAAGGTGTCTGTGTGAAAACCACTCTATTATTTTACCAAACATAAGCACTTTCTCCAAAAGTTTCGTATGTAAAAAGCATATTCGAAAGACATTTTACATAATTAAAGGGAATAAAGAAGGTATTTTGACCTAAACTAGTTAGTTATCGTTCAGGATCTATCAAAACTCCAAAAACATACACAAGTATACCACCGGCAATAACACCTGCTCTTATTAACCAAGCAGTAACTGTTTCAAATTCAGAAAGCCATAAAAATATTTTTACCTCATAACCGATAAAACGTGTTATCATCGATACTACACCCGCAATAGCAAAGAAAGCACCTGCAATACAAACAAGAAAAGAAACACCATTTCTTAAAGAATTCATTTTATCACCTCAAAAATATACAAAATTTTTAACCAATAGCATATACAATATAAAATTTTAGTTAACAGTTTACAATAAAGCTAATACTCTCAAATTGCGTTTATAAAACAATTAAATTATATCAATTAATTAAAAATTGTGATTTTTATAAATTTCGAATCGATCATATTTTTATAAAAAAGTCTTTTAGCCATAATTTACTGATATTATTACCTATAAAATTATCTTTACAAATAGAGGCGTAAGCATACTTTTGTATGGAAATTATCGCTCACATTTCCGGAGGAAAAATGTTAAAATTAGATAAAAACAGCAAATTCACACCTCGTAAGGGACCTGTAGTATTTATAATAATGGATGGTGTTGGCAATGCCCCCGAATATCCTGGTAATGCCTGCCTTCTTGCTCGCACTCCAACTCTTGATGCCTTAAAAAATAAATATCTTAATACAGAAATTAAAGCTCATGGAACAGCTGTCGGACTTCCATCAGATGACGATATGGGCAATTCCGAAGTTGGGCATAACGCTTTAGGTGCTGGCCGTGTTTTTGACCAAGGAGCAAAACTTGTCGAAAAAGCTCTTTTGTCAGGAGACATTTTTACAACTGACTCATGGAAAGAAGTTGTTCAAAAACCTATTACCGATAATACAACTCTTCATTTTCTTGGCCTGCTATCAGATGGAAACGTACACTCGAATATATCTCACCTATTCAAGATGCTCGAACGCGCGGCAGACGAAGGTATTAAAAAGGTACGTGTTCATATACTTCTTGATGGCCGTGATGTGCCAGAAACATCGGGGTTAACCTATGTACAAGCTCTTGAAGAAGAGTTACAAAAACTAAATTCGCGCGGACTGGACTTCCGTATTGCCTCTGGTGGCGGACGCATGATTACAACCATGGACAGATATGGTGCCGATTGGCGTATTGTCGAACGCGGATGGCAAGCACATGTTCTTGGCGAGGCTCGTCCTTTTAAAACGGCAGAAGAGGCAATTGAAACTTTCCGCTCTGAGAAAGCAGGTCTTGCCGATCAATTTCTTCCATCTTTTACCATAGTTGATGAAAACGGTCCTGTTGGAACAATCGAAGACGGGGATTCAGTTATCTTTTTTAATTATCGTGGAGATCGCTCTATCGAGATCACCCAAGCATTCGAACAGAAAGATTTTGACAAGTTTGACAGAAAGCGTTTCCCTGATGTAGTTTATGCCGGAATGATGGAATACGATGGAGATCTTCATTTACCTAAAAATTATCTTGTACAACCTCCAGCAATAGATAAATCAATTTCTGAGTATCTTGCTTCTGCCGGAGTAAAACAGTTTGCAATATCTGAAACCCAAAAATTTGGACATGTAACCTACTTCTGGAATGGAAATAAAACCGGAAAATTTAACGAAGAAACCGAAGTTTACAAAGAGATTCCATCTGACCTTGTGCCTTTCGAAGAGCGCCCTTGGATGAAAGCGGCCGAAATAACAGATGCTGTTATCGAAGCAATCGAAAGCGGTGAATATCCTTTTATACGTTTAAACTTTGCTAACGGCGATATGGTCGGTCATACCGGTCATCTTGAAGCAGCCATCACTGCGATGCAGGCAGTTGATCTATCAATAGAGCGACTTCTTCCCGTAATCGAAAAAGCCGGTGGTATTGCGGTAATCACAGCAGATCACGGTAATCTGGACGAAATGTGGGAAATGGACAAGAATGGAAATATTCTGTATGACAAAAACGATAAACCTAAAAAAAGAACAGCCCACACACTAAACAAAGTACCATTTATTATATTTGATCCTCAATACTCGGGCGAATATACTCTATCAAAACTTGAAAGTGAAGCCGGTCTTGGCAATGTTGCCGCTACACTCCTTAATCTATTAGGGTTCGAAAAGCCAGAAGAGTATAACCCGTCTCTTATAACATTTAAATAAAATGTCAAAGATGACTCTTGTAATAGCATCAGCAGAAGCCTCCCCTTTTGTTTCAACGGGGGGGTTGGGGGAATCAGTCGGCACACTTGTCTCTTCGTTGGCCAGTGATGCCGTTGATATCTTTCTTTTTTTGCCTCGTTACCGTTCGATAAATCTTCAAGACTTCAAGGCAAAAAAAGAGAAAACGGCCTTGACTGTCAATCCAGGAGTTACTAGCCGAACCGCGGCGTTATATGTTTCCAATCATATTCCAGGTGTTAAAACCGTATTCATTGAGCATAACGAACTGTTTGATCGCGAGGGTATTTATGGACAAGACGGCATGGACTATTCAGATAACTGTGCCAGATTTTCATTCTTTTCCCATGCGGTTATTTCGGCATTGCCAATTCTAAAAATTGAACCTGATATATTAATGTGCCACGATTGGCACTGTGCATTAATTCCTTTACTTACTAAAACTATATATACTGGTTTAAAACAGCTTGAATCGGCAAAGTCGGTTTTTACAATTCATTCAATGGACTATCAAGGAATTTTTCCTGCTACAGACATTATCTGGACTGGCATAGGTTGGGACGGATATACGGACGATAATTTAAAATTCAAAGATTCAATAAATCTTGTTAAAAGCGCTATTCTATGGTCCGACGCGGTTATCACACTTAGTGACAATTATGCTATTGAAATATGTGATAATCATGAAAATCCATTATCTACTTTACTGTACGACAAAGGCGTAACTGGCATTGCACTAGGCATTGATTATGACAGTTTCAATCCAGCTAGCGACAAATTAATTACCACTCGCTTCCATGTTAATGATATGGTTGGGAAAGAATCCTGTAAATCTGCTCTTCAACGAAACGCAGGTCTTCCACTTGATTCTGACAAACCATTAATGTCCCTCTTTGGTCCATTAACCTTTTCAAAAGGGATGAAAATATTTGCGGATGCCGTAGGTCCAGCACTTAACCAACTTGATTTCCAATGTATCGTATGCGGAATGGGTGATTTAATCATCGAACAACAGTTTGAGTATCTAAAAAAAATCTTTCCAGGTAAATTTTCGTATATAAAGAATGTAGATCAAAAAATGTTTAGAACTCTTATTGCCGGTTCAGATTTTTTTGTTATTCCGTCTACCAACGAACCTTATCAGCTTAATACATTATACGCGGCAAGATACGGTGCTGTACCCCTATTAACCCAGCGGGGATCTCTCAAGGACAACATGTCTTGCTGGGACAGCATCTCGGAGGATGGCGTCTGCATTTCAACACCACATATTGACGAATTTTCTATAAATCAATTAATCATTTCCTCTATAAAGACATATTCAACTCCTGATTTTGTGTCACTACAACAAAATACGATGAAAATCCAATATTCTATTCAAAAATCTGCCCAACGCTTCATAACTCTTTTTAAGAACCTTATTAATAAATAAATTTGCTTGTTATTATCGACTTTACATTACTTAAGTATTATGTCATATTTGCCGATATAACGAGTGTGATATTTTTTATACAGAATACTACAGGGAGAATGTATGAAGTATTATTTAATGGTTCTTTTATCCGTTTCACTTTTGTACACTTCTCTTTATTGTCAGGAAACAGAAAAAAAAGATACTCCGGCTGAAAAAAGCAGTACCGAAGCCGCAACTGATGATAAAGCAGAAGGTAAAACAGAAACAATAAAGGATGAGTCCGCTGCTACAAAGGATAAAGATGTAGAAATTTCTGATAAACAGCGTGAAAATGATATAAAGGGGGCCGCCTATATTCGTAAAACCCTGAAATTCGGCATGCAAAAAGAGCGAGCTATCGCTATTCGCAATATTGACCGTATTAAGACCCCCTCTCTCAAGAAAGAGTTAATTGATGAAGTAATAAATAATCTTGACGATGAAAAAAACACCTCGGTTATAATTAACACAATTAATCTTGCCAGTCGTGAAAAACGGAAAGACGCAGCATCTAAACTTACACCATTTCTTTCTCATCCTGAAAACGATGTTAAAATCGCAGCAGTTTACGCAATAAAAGATCTTGAAGCTAAAGAGACCGCTCCTGAACTGATAAAAGAGCTCAAATCTCAGGATTTTTCGGTCAATTCCAGTTTCATAGAGGGTCTTCTTGTTGCACTAGGAACCTTCGAAGAAAAATCACTTTATGATTTTGTAAAAAAAACGATTGAAGATCCAGATACAACCCCATTTCACAGGTTAAGACTTATTCTGTTTCTGGGAGACAGTAAAACCAATGCAGCTGCTCCATATCTAAAAGAAGTTTTTTCTAATGAAGACGAAGATTTAAGTCTAAGATCATACGCAGTAAGCGCCCTTTCACGTATGGATGAAAAAAGTGCTATTGCGGATATTAATAAAGAAATTGAAAAAATTGACTCTTTTCCTTTTAAAAAAAAGCAGCGCTATTATAACTTTTACATCTATTGTGTAACCTCTCTTGTAAAATTGGGAGATCCAAAAGCCTATCCGAGACTCGAAGAATCACTAAAAAGCGATAATGCTGCAGTTAGACTTCAATCAATACAGCTTATGAAAGATTTAAAAGATAAAAGATCAATTGACATTTTAAAGTATAAGGCGGAATATGATCAAAATAGTAAAGTTAGAAATGAAGCAAAAAAAGTACTAAAAGAGCAATTTGATGTCGATCTCGATAAAGATAAAAAGTCTGATAAGGACAAAAAAGAAGATTCTATCGTCGATGACCCTGGCGAAACCATGGATACGGAAGAGGATGCCGAATCCGAATAGGGAAGATAGCCCAAAAATAGCACTATATTCCACAAGCGCTTACGAGCGCAGACCTCTTTTTAACAGATTAAAAGAGATAATTTATTTATCATTTTTTGTTATTATGTCTGCGGTCGTATCGCTAATTGTTATGAATCTTGTAACCTACCCAATTTTAATTATTGTACAAAAAGGCACAAAATACTTTACCGATATATTTATATTATCAGTTATTGCGCTTATATCCCTTTATGTACTCACGAAACTCGTTTCAACAATCAGATACTATATCGCCAGTGGTCTTTCGGCAACACAAATAATTCCTCAAATAATCGTAGGTAGAATAAAGGCATTAATTATTTTTATTACATCCTTGGTTTTTATTTCAATGCTAATAATTGGTCTCTATTCACTGTTTTCGTACAATACAAGACTAATAATCAATCTCTTTTCATAATTAAGGTAACGAATTAATGGCTTCTCTTATAAATTTTGATAAATATTTTGCAAATTTCCCTCAGATAGAGAGGGAAACAGATTTTGATTTTTTTTGGAAGAATTCCCTTATAGATTTAAAACGTATTGCTATAGAACCGGTTTCTCACGAAAATACCCGGCTTTCATCTCCCCGCTTTACAGTTATGGATATTGCATACAAAAGTTTTGGTAAAACTTCGGTACAAGCAAGACTCTATATGCCAAAAAAAAGAAAACATCCGCGGCCAATAATAATTATTCACGATTACCTTGAAGCCACAGCGTTTAAAGGTTATAAACTTGAAACTGATTTCGCCTATCTTTTTTTGACTCTTCGTGGTCATCAGATACTTAAAGGAATTGATTTCCATAATCAGAAGAAAGGATTCGAGGTCGAATCCCCAGGTTATATGATCGAAAACATTATGGATCCCGAGAATTACTACCTTAAAGGAGTTTATCTTGACTGTTATCGTGCAATTGACCTGTTAAGATTGTATAAGGATATTGACTGCTCCTCTATAGGTATAATTGGCAAAGGAATCGGAGGAGCCGCAGCCACTTTCTGTGCATCCTCTTCAAAACGTATTAGTGCGGTTGTTCTAGACTCACTTTCTTTCGCTGACTTACCTAAAAGCCAAAACTTAGCAGAAGGCCCGGTTACAACTGAAATAAATGATTTTGTGAGCAGTGCGCGTGGCAAAAGAAAAATACTTCGTCGCAATTTAAGTTATTTTGATGCAGTTCATTTTTGTGACAGATTCGAAATACCTTTGCTCATGACCACTGGTATTAAATCTGTTACCGCCCCAGCTGAATGTATTTTCTCTTTTTTCAATGCTTCTGTAAGCTGCGATAAAACCATGGAAATTTATCCCGATGACGGGGAAAGCGCAGGAGGCGCTCATCAATTTAAAAAAAGCCTATCATGGCTAAAGAAAATGGTATATATTAAATAATTTATCCATTATACCGTCTTAAGGAATATAATAACCACCCCACTCAACACCACGTTCACCTTTCGACTCTACTTCTATCGATACATTTGACCACCAACCAGTATAATGCGGTTTTCTCAAACTCTTATAAACCACTACGTATCTATACTCTTCCTGTTTACGTATTAATTGGTAAATCATTCTCAAATCTGATACCTTGCGTGCTTCGATAAACATCCCGCCGGTTTTGTCACAAATATCCCGCAAAACTGGATTGCTTCCTGATAGAGAAACAATATATACAGGAACATAATGACAGCGTGCATAATCAATAATGATATTTTCACTGTACTGCTCAAATGAATCTTCAGAAACAATTCCGTCTGTAAATAAAACCACCGCACGTTTAGAATCTGTTTTTAAAAGTTCAGATACAGCATTATATATAACCCGTCCTATATTTTTACCGCCTCCGTATATTCCATCACGAAGTGCCTTTTGAATTCGACGACGAGACCAGTCGTAATCATTTGCGGTTATATAATCATCCGAAAAATCAAACACTTTTACAGAATCACTTTTTTTCATCTCTGTAAGAATAAAATCCGCGCTCCAAACAAGTTCCTCTTTCCACTGATCCATTCCCTCAGAACGATCCACACAAAAAATCATGGTCGAACTCGCTGGTTTATCTTTCAAATAATCTATCGAGACACTCTGAATTCTTGCACTGTCTTCCGTAACATGAAACTCTTCAGATTTAAGTGCATAGACCGGATCACCGGTGCGATCACGAACGGACACATAAAAAGCCACTGTCGGATAATTCGAAATATCAACAGATTTTATTTCGATATCAAGATTTGTATACCGTTTTTGAACAGGTGAGAAAACGGACAATCGCTCCTTATCGTGATCAAGTGCATAAAGAAAATCATCCCTGTCAAAAACAGCTGAATATAGCCTTGAAAATCCGTTTTGGTTATTTTCTCCCCATGAATCAAACACCGTCAGAGAATCATTTTTAGGGTTAATTATTATAAGACCTTCCAATGAATCACTAACAATAAGTTTATCCCGATTAACAGAAATACCCCGTGGAGATTTAATAGCCATATTTGTAATATTACGTATAAAATTACCAGATGTATCATATACGGTTACTCGGGAATTACCTGTATCAGTTACATAAACCAGTTCATCCAAAAAGGCGACATCCGTTGGATTTTGAAACTCTCCATCGTAATTTCCTTTTTTGCCAAACTGCAATATAAATTTTCCCTCTTTTGAAAAATGCTGTACACGGTGATTACCACTATCAACTACGAATATTCCCGATTTATCATCGAAGCAAACCCCTTGTGGACCTCTGAATTGCCCATCACCTGATCCTGATCCACCAAAAGAAAATTCTTCATTGAAGTTCAAATCGGTACAATAAACAATGTCTCTTGCAAAATCTGAAAAAAGTAAAAAGTTATCTTTTATATCAAGACCGTAAAGACGCGATTCAAGAGCAGGTTTGTAGGTATCCAGTCCCTCTCCTGAATCGTTTATTTTAACAACTCTTCCTGAATTAAACGAGACAATATAGATATTTTTTTCATAATCAACAGATGTATCGGTAGGATATCTGAAATGGTAACTGCGTAGCTCGCGGGATTCCAGATTTTTTACATGAGTAAATTCAGGTTCCATTGGTGGCTGCATGGGATAAACACGGTGATAACGGAGCATATCTATCTTGTTTTGGACAGAAGCGTCGTTAGAAATATCAAAAAGATACTCCCATTCTCTTAACGCAGCATCCGTGTATCCTGCTAGGCGGTAGGCTCTTGCCAAATATTCTCGAGCCTGATGATACTCGGGATAAACAGTCAAAGCAGTTCTGAAAAATTCAACTGAACCTAAATAACTGTAATTATTAAAGAGTATTACACCCTTTTTGAAGTGATCACGAGCTATTTCGTAAGAGACACTGCCCTGACCTACAGAAACTAACGGTAAAAAAGCTGCAAAAACCAGGGATAGTAGAAAAGCTTTTCTTAAAGATCGATTTCGCATTTATCATCTTACCCCAGTATTTTTTTCAAAAACTGTCCCGTATATGACTCTTTAACACCGATAATCTCTTCTGGTGTTCCTGTAGCCACTACAAAACCGCCTTTATCACCGCCTTCGGGCCCCATATCGATAACAAAATCCGCAGTTTTTATCACATCCAGATTATGCTCAATAACAAGTACGCTGTTACCTTTTTCTACCAGAGAGCGTAAAACTTTCAACAATTTTTCAATATCGGCAAAATGTAGCCCTGTTGTCGGTTCATCAAGAATATAGAGTGTTTTTCCGGTCGATCTCTTTGATAGCTCTGTAGCCAATTTGATACGCTGTGCCTCTCCGCCCGAAAGAGTCGTGGCAGACTGTCCCAACTTAATATATCCTAAACCGACATCTACCAAGGTGTCAAGGCGCCTTTTTATGGACGGCACATTTTCAAAAAACTCTTGAGCCTGATTTACAGTCATCTCAAGAATTTCAAAGATATTTTTACCTTTAAAACGTACTTCAAGCGTTTCATGATTATATCTTTTCCCTTTGCAAACCTCACAAGTAATATATACATCGGATAAGAAGTGCATTTCGAATTTTTTTACACCGTCACCTTCGCAGCTTTCACAGCGTCCTCCGGCAACATTAAAAGAGAATCTTCCAGGTTTATAACCCTTTATCCGCGACTCTTGAGTTGCGGCAAAAAGCTCACGCACCGGTGTAAATATTCCAGTATATGTTGCCGGGTTCGACCGCGGAGTTCGTCCAATCGGTGACTGATCTATATCTATCACCTTATCTATATTTTTATACCCTGTAATTTTATCAAAATGGCAGGGTATCTGTTTTGAACGCATTATAAGGTTTGATAAAGCTTTATAAAAAGTCTGCATTATCAATGTCGATTTACCCGATCCGGAAACACCGGTTACGCAGGTAAAAACACCTAATGGAATGGAAACATCAATATTTTTTAGATTATTTCCCGTTGCTCCCTTAATATCAATGAAATTTTGTGGTATAAGACGGTTATTCGGAATGGCTATACTACGTTTACCAGACAGATATTGCCCAGTGATGGAATTTTTATCCGCAATGATTTCTTTTGGAGTTCCCTGCGCAATAATGTATCCACCCTGTTCACCGGCACCCGGCCCAAGATCCACA
>Ga0116151_10003219_pt1 | contig 14702 bp, 16 predicted proteins | sample AD_UKC117_MetaG_FD_89893 | JGI IMG/M metagenome (GOLD analysis project Ga0116151, IMG submission 89893) | Active sludge microbial communities of municipal wastewater-treating anaerobic digesters from Hong Kong - AD_UKC117_MetaG | ecosystem: Engineered > Bioreactor > Anaerobic > Digestate...
GCGCCAAATCATCTCAGCGACGGTTCGTGTGATTGGAGGCACAGACGCGCTCGCATAGGTGTTCGACAATAATGCGAAACCTCAAAGAGGAGAGATGATCATGAGCTTGTCCGCACGTACCATCACGCCATTGCAGATCGTTGAAGACATGGACGCCGCTGCCGAGGCCTTCGCCGCCCTGGGCTTCCAGCCGGTATCGACCAATACAGGCTGCCCGTGCACCGGCTGGCAGGCCGACAATGGTTCCACCGTTGTCGTCATGGCGCGTCAATTGATTGCGCAGGAATTCGGAGACGACATCGCAGCCAAGGTTGCCGATCGCGCCCTGTCGTATGTGTTCGTGGATTGCGTTCCCGACGCCATTGAGGATCTCGGCCCCGCTGCACGCATCATTGCTCAGACCGTTACCAGCTATGGTACGATGGAAGCCATCGTCGAGACAGCTGGCGGTCCGATGATCATTGCCGAGCGCCTTGAGGACTGAACCGGAGCTCCTTCCCAAGAGCGGTTTTCCCAGGGCATTTTCCAACGAACCGGATACCGGTTCGTTGGTCATGGCCCCCACAGTCTGGGCCATCATGTTGCGACTTCTGCGACGTGCAATCGATGGCCCGGAAGCGGCATTCCCATGACGATACCCTTAGGGTCCGTATCCTAAGCTGTTGCGTAAGAATGAGGCGCTTTTGACATCGGGTAGCGATGCTACGTCGGCCTGCCCAAGCGCCCGCGTCAGCGACACGACCTACTATGCGTTGCGCAAGAAATTCGGCGCCATGGCGCTGTCGCAGCTCTCCAACATGAAGGCGCTTGAAAAGGGAAACCAGTGCCTCAAGGCAATCGTCGCCAGACAGGAGCGGGTCATGCTGATCCTGGAGGAGAGCCTTGATTTTCCAAAAGAACCGATAGGGCAGAGCTGCGGCCTGCTCCGCGGTTGGTTAATTTTGCCTACGTGCCGTCCGCGCTCTGACCCCGTTCATGCGGCCGACGAGGCATCACGAGCATGCGCCCATAGAGAAAGAGAAAGCCGAGGAACGCAGCTATCCACGATGCGCCGGAGACAGGGATCAAAACCAGTGTCATGTCGGGCAGCAGGCTCGCGGCAATACGCGTCAGCGCAGCAACGATAATGCATGCATAAAGGGCAACCGTGCCCCATGGTGCAGTGAGTGCATTGCCAGTGTGGCCACGCGTCACGCGCGTCATCATGGCAAGCATCATTGTGGCGATTGCACCTGTCGCCCAAGCATGCAACCCGGCGATTTCCAAACTCACCTCTCGCATCAGGAGGGACACGCCAACGAGAGCAAAGCCAATAGGAATGAACAGGTAGGCGATGTGAAGTATCATGACGAGCGGTTCGGCCATGGTACGCAGCGGTTGCCATCGTGCTTGGCGTATAAGGTTGGCAAAGCCAGCTACGAGCATCACGACCCCAATGGATCCTGAAATCACCGATGTTTCCGCCAACAGCTTTGTCGCAACCCAACAGCCAAGCGCTGCAACCGTGATCGCCGTAGAGCCCAGATCGAAAGTTCCTGGTGGTCTTGGCAGGGCGCCAGGCCGGTTGGCCTTGAGCCAGTTCGACGTGAAATTCGGTATAATGCGTCCGGCGATCACAGTCAGCAAAACAAGTACCACCGCGACGGCGATCACGGTTGCCAGTTTTGCGCGCCCCGTGAGCCATGCCTCGTAGTGGAAGGCGGCCTCAGCGACTGTAAGGCAGGCGATCAATGCCGCGACCTTGAAGTTGCGCTTGTTCCCAGCAGCGACAACTACTCGAGTGACGATGATTGTCAGGGCAAGTGGAAAAAGAAGACAGATGACGGCGACAACGAGTTCATTTGCATCGCGTGAACCAGCAACTGCAATCCGTCCGGCGAGCCAGAACACGACAAGACCAGTCAGAAGCCAACCGCTGACGGGTGGGCGAGAGGTCCAGTTGGCAACAGCTGTGAGGACAAATCCGGCAATGATTGCGAGCATGAAGCCGAACAGCAATTCATGGGAATGCCAGAGGATTGGTGTGAACAGACTGGGGATCCTTATAAGGCCAAGGAACCAGGGAACCCAGATTGCGATCATGAGAACGGCATGTAGGGCGCCAAGCAGAAAGAACGGCCTGAAACCAGAGCTCAGGATGGTTGGAATGCGTGCGTGCGCCGCTGTGCTTGCAGGTCTCGACATGAACTTGATCAACATCCTTCGGGCTGGATTGTCGCAGGATCGCGAATGAATGGCCAATAGGCCTTGAGCCAGAGCAGAAAGGCCGATCCCCACAGCAGCGATACGGCGAGATATGGTGGGCCCGGCAGCATTGTTGTTGCGAAAAGTTCTGGAATGACCCGCAAAAGAACAGCTGCCGACGCCAGAACCAGTGCCATGCGCGTCAACCCGTCAAGCCCAAGAGGCTGCCCGGTATGGCGCAATCCTGCGATCGAAAAGACCGCCATCACACCCAGGCCAAGGCCGCCCATAATTGCCAGATGCAGGCCGGCGTTTGCTGGAACGTCAAGTCCAACGCGATGTGCACCCAAAAGCATGAGCCCCAGTCCCGCAAACGCGCTTGCTCCGGTAAGTGCGAGGATCTCGGCCCGCACGAACTGCCGCCCGATGAAACTCTCAGCGATGCGGTCCATGAACGCTGCGCCGGCCGCTATCATCAGATATCCTGTGACGGGTAATGAAAGGCCAATAAACTCACCTGCAACGCATAGTGCTACCAGTCCCGGTGCGAGGTTCAATCGTCCAGGGTGTGGCCTGAAGGGGGACGTTGTCTGCGACGGGTCGAGAATCAGGTTTGTGACCGGCACGGTAATGCGCGCGAGCGCTATGCCGAGAATTCCCAGGAAGACGATTCCGGGAAGATGCACGAGCTGCTGCGCGTAAGAAAAGTCCACAATAGCCCCAGCCATGCCCAAGCGGGAAGCTATCTCAGCGCACAGAAATAGCACGAGCCAGAACAGAAAGGCGATGAGCCGCGTCGTCCCCTTCACAAGGGAGACGCGCACGATGTAGGCGATGAGCAGTGCGATCCATGAAGCATCGGCGATGCCTGCAATCAAGATTGCATGATCGATCCCGACCAAGCCGATGATGCGAGCTGTGGCCCATAGCCCCGCAAGCAGGTAGAGAATGCGCCCACGCAGACGCGGTGTGCCGGTCCACTCAGGGATGGCGGTCGTCAAAAAGCCGATCAGGGCGGCGCCAAAGGAGCCGACGGTCATCTCGTGCGCATGCCAGAAGCCGGGCGGAATTGTGCTGGAAAGTGGAAGTTGGAAGCTGAAAGCGGCAACCCAGACGAACGGCCAAAGTGCGCCATGGAGTGCGCAAAGAGGAAAGAACAGGCGGAACCCCTCGTCGCTGAGGATGTCGAGCGTTCGCTGCCAGGTCTCTCTCCGGTGTGTCGCGGCTGCATCTGTCATGCTATCTGCCGCTCGTTGATGTCGTGGAGGTGAGCGAAAAGGGAGTCGTTCTTCAAATAGCGTTGCATGAGGTCGAAAATTTCTTCGTCGCTGCGTGCATGGCGTTTGAGCGGAACGGTCCGTTCACCGGCAATGCCACGTACACGCTCATCAAGCACCACGATACGGTCTGCAACGCGGATCGCTTCAGAAAGGTCATGTGTCACAAAGAGGCCCGCGAACCTGCTCTGCTGAGCGGCGCTGACAACGATATCCTGCATTTGCCGCTTGAGTGCAACATCGAGCGCCGTAAAGGGCTCATCGAAATAGACGAAGTCTGGTTCTATGACCAAGGCGCGCGCGATGGCTGTCCTCTGGCGCATGCCGCCGGACAGTTCGATTGGATATTTGCCAAGGTCGCGCTCATTTAGAGAAACCGAACTGGCTGCCGCGGCCGCTCTGAGCGACCTTTCAGCGCGTGAAACTCCTGCAAGCCGTAGCGGATAGGCAATGTTCTCGCCGGCCGTAGCCCAGGGCAATAGACGATGCTCCTGAAAGATCATGGCATGTCGGGTGTAGTCACGCACGGACTGCCCCTGCTGTGGTTCAATAAGCCCCACGGCAATGTGGACGAGCGTGCTCTTGCCGCAGCCTGACGGACCTACGAGAGCGACAATCTCGCCTGCAGATACGACAAGGCTCACTGCATTGAGAACCGTGCGTCCGAAATAGGCCTGTGTAATACGATCCAGGCGCAACGATGTCATCGCTTGATACCCCACGGCCGGGCAGCCTCACGCCACCGTTCAAATTCAGCTCTTACGGGATGCACCAGGCCATATTCGACAATGATGATGGCCGCGACGATGAGCACAACCCATGCGATCGATTGGGCGACATCGAGGTTGGCTCGAGACATTGCTAAGGCGAGGCCAATGCCCTCGATGTTGGCAAGCAGTTCGGCCATCACAGCCACTTTGAAAGATGTACCAAGCGCAATGGCAAGCGAGGGGAAATAGTGCCCCGCAACCTGACGCATGACGATGGTCCATATCCGTTGCATAGGGCCAGCACCGAATGCCCTCGCCATGTCCTCCAGTGATCTGTCTCGCGTTGCAACCGCTTCGGCAACATTGGCGAAAACGAGCGGGAAGGCCGCAACGAGGATGGTGGTCAGCACTGTGCCACGTCCCGATCCGAACCAAATCATGGCGAGCACGATCCAGGCAATGGGTGGAACGCCAAGAATGATGGTCAACAGCGGGCGTGCTAGGCGCATGGCGGCAAAAGAATAACCAACAGCAAGCCCTACCAGCCCTCCGATCAGCGCAGTGAGAATGAAACCCTGGAACGCGCGCTCGGATGTGGCTGCCACGAGGCGCCAGGTATCTGCTGAATGCAGCAGGTGCCAGGTCGCAATCAATGTGGCGATCGGAGACGGTAGGATGAAATCGCCATAGGCCTCGTGGCCATACTGCCAGACAGCAAAGAACAGAGAAATACCGGCAAGACCAACCCAGCCAGACCAGAAGAATCGGCCTAGCCGTGCAAGTCGATCGAGAAATGCGGTGGTCATGTGGTGTCTCTAAAGATAGAAGCCATCATCGGGCATGCGTCCGCCGACGTAACCAGGGTTAGCCTCCAGCAGGGTTTCGATGACGCCTTCGATCGGCTTGCGTACTTTGTGTGCAGGCGTGGCGACAAGGCGGCTGAAATGAATTGACGTCTCGATGACGGGCCAAGGTAGGCCAAGTTGTCCGGCTGAGTTGCTGGCAGCGCGTGCAGGATTGGCGTTGACATCGGCCACAGCTTCGACGAGGCCATTCTGAATTGCTCTCAAAACAACGGCATGCTTTGCCCGGAACGTGTCGGTCACGGCAAGACCCGCTTGCGGCAGGCGCGTCTCGCCATCATTCATTTCGGCCCATTCCGTCTGCAAATCGATGACGCGGTGGATGGTTTTGCCGGCTATTGCGCCCTTGACGATCGTCGCAGAAGCAGCCGGCTCAGGCACGAGCGCAGCGTCAACGCGACCAAGAACAAGGAACTGCATCGCTTCGAGTGGCGTTGCTGTGGCGGTGATCTCAATGTCGGTTTTAGGATTTATTCCTTGATACTTCAGCAAGCGGTTCAAAATTAGCGCCGGAAGTTCATTCGGAAACAGGACAGCGAGCTTGCGGCCTTTGAGTTTATCAAGCGAGGTGAGATTGGGATCTGACGACATGATGTAAAGTATGCCGTCTGTCATGACGTTGACGAGGCGAACGCCAAGCCCCTTGTTATAAAGATTGGCGGCAACAGGAACCGGCATGATCCCGACGTCGAAGCTCTTGGAAGTTAGTCCGGCGCGCATCTCGTCCACCTGGCGCCACACCCGCAGGCTTGGCCGTCGTGCAGCCTTGTCCAGTCGGCCAGTTGCGATGGCGTGCAAAATGGTGATCGAGGGACCGGCGGGAGGCCCCCAGATTTCCAGGCGCGGCAAAGGTTCTGCACGAAGGCCTGTTGCAAGCGGTAAGCTGGATGCGGCCAAGGTAGTGGCAAGGGACAGGCCGCCGCGAAGCAGTTGGCGCCGTGCGATCAGATCTTGGGTAGTGTGTCCGCGGTCGGCCCGCCACTTGCGATCCATACTTAGAACCTCGCTCTCACGCCGGCTAGGAATGCGCGCCCCTCGCCCGGCAGGAATGTCGACTGATTGGGGTTGCTCACGCTGTCGACGATCAACGTCGACGAAGCATAGACCTCGTCAAACAAATTCGAGACCTCACCGTAAAGACCGAAATTTTCCGTAATGCCATAATAGCCGCGCAAGTCGACGACGACGTAGTTTTGGTTGAATAACGTGTTGGCATTGTCAACCGGGGTCTCGTCGGGAATCCACGTCGCTTCCGCCACCAGGAAGATGTTCGATGTGAAGTTGTAGCGCAACGCTGCGTTGATCAGATGCCGTGGCGCTCCGGCCAGCCGGTTGTCACCGTGGTTGCGGTCGCCGTTGAAGCGGAAGTCCTGATAGGTGTAAGCAAGGCGGACGCCGATTTCTTCAGTGAGTTTGGCACTGCCGCCCAATTCAATACCAAAGTGGGTCGTGCGGTCGGCGTTGACAGCTCCTAGCGGAACACCCGAAGCATCGCGCAAGTTGAGCAACTCGTCTTTTACCCAGGAGTGGTACGCAATGACGCTCCAGGCAAAACGATCGTTGCGACCCTTCCAGCCACCTTCGAGGGTCGTAGCTGTCTGCGCATCGAGGTCTGGTGTAGCAAACGCGGGACCAAAATTTGGGTTTGGCGCAATGTTCCCATTTATATCAAAGCCTGGGCTGGCATTCGGGTTGCCATTGATTGTCGCGCTCAGGTCGTCATGCGTTGGTGGCTCAAAGCTGCGGCTTACGGCAGCAAAGATGGTATTATTCCGGGCCAGTTCATAGGACAGCGCTAAGCTCGGCGACCAACCCGTATAACTGTGATCGTAGCTCGTATCTTGAATTGTTGGAGGCGGAGTGACGACAGCCCCATTTGGCAAGAGGACCGGGCGCGGGCCGAGGCCATAGTTGTCGTCGCTATCGCGTGTTGCATACGAATAAGAAAGAGCTGGCGATAACGTCAGTCGATCGGCCAGCGGAATATTGAAGCCCGCATAAATGGAAAGCGTGCTGGCGTCCAGGTCGTTCTTGCCGACAAGGGCGCCGCGACGGCCGCGATTGTTGGTGTAGTGCGCGCGGTCTGCTGAGCCGACGACATACTGGCCGGTGATTTCAAACAGCGGCAATGTGGTGGCAGCATTGGGCTGGAACGCATAGCGCACCACGGTGGTGAAGTCGCCGCCCTCGGTGTCACGCACACCACCTGAAATCGGAAAGCGGAAACTGTCATCGGTGTAGGTGTAGCCCAGCCCAACGTCGACAAGATTTGCGCCGAATTTTGCCGTCGTGCGCGATCCGGCACGGAACTGATGAGCCTCGCGCTGTGGAAGATCTCGCGGCACATTCGGTCCCATGCAGTTGGGCGGGCCGGAGCAGTTTTGCTTCGGATTGTCTTTCAAGAGCGCCCAGGACAGTGGACCGGCAACGTCGAATGCAAGGTCTGTGTAGCCAAAATAGAGTCGCGTTCTTATGTTTTCGTTGATGCGTGCTCCGGCATTCACATTGAAATTGAAGCGATCAGATTCGTTGTGGTTGCGAAAACCGTCACGTTGCGAATAGCTGAAGGCCGCGTGGCCGTCGAATTTTCCATCTGTAGCCCCCATACGCGCTGTCGTTGCAAGATGGCCAAAGCTGCCGCCTTCGATACTGAATTCCCCTCCCGGCGATGTGGCACCGTTATGTGATACGAAGTTGATAGCGCCACCAAGCACCGTGGCACCGAGTCGGTTGGCGGTATACCCCTTGTAGACCTCGGTGAATTCAGCACTGCGCGGGTCTGCAAAACCGACGATGTAAGAGCCATCTGCGCGGTTGATGGGCAGACCATCCTGGAGAACCAGAAGGCCACGCTCGACCGGGTTCTGCTGCAAACCCGAACCGCGAATCTGCACGCGCGGCTGGTCATTGCCGCCCAAGAATTTCTGCACGACGATGCCGGGCACGCTGGCCAACTGTTCGGCGAGTGTGATACTGGCCTTCGGCGACAGGTCTTGTCCGGCAATCACAGTTGCGCCACCGGCAATGGCATCGAGCTTGCGGCGTGCCGCCGCGGTTGCCGGGGACATTGCAGTTGAAACAGTGTCGAAGGGAACCAGATCCGAGCCTGATGCCGCAACTTCGCTAGGCGTGGCTGCGGCGCTGTAAGATGTGGTTTGCGAACTTGCCACGAACCCTGCGGTTTTCTTGGTCGTCTTCTTTACCTTTTTTTTGGGCTTTGGCGCAGGCTTGATCTGTGCTGGGGCAGTTATCACCACAGGTGGTAGCTCTATGGCGGCACCGGGTGCGGCCGACTGGCCAAAAGCTGTCGCTGGCAATGTCAGAGCGGTTGTTGCGGCAAGCGTGCCTAGTCCGTGATGACGGCCTCCGTTCCGGTGATTGCGTCGCTGAAACATGACTGTTGCCCCTGGTATAATTATTTGTCTACGAAAATAGTCATGTTTTTGGGGCAAGACTTGTCCGTGGGCAAGTTGAGGCCAGAGCGACAGTTTGTGTGATCTGTTGAACACATAGATAGAATTCGCCTCAGCGATGAGCAGCGTCAATGAAGCGGTGGAGCTGGCCGGTATCGGTAATTTTGATTCGGCCGCGCCATGCTCTGACACCGACGTGATTGAGTTCACTGAGCGATCTGGAAAATGTCGAGGGGCTCATTGAGAGTCGGGCGGCAATGAAGCGTTGTTCAACCGGAAGATCGAATTCGCATCTGCCGCTCTTGCTGGTGCAGAAGCGACAAAGAAAGGCTGCGACCCGTTTTGCCGGAGACCATGTTTGATCTTGCAGAATGCGATCGACGAGACTCTTGTTCTTGGCCAGCGTTGCTTCGACGATAGCCAGCGCAAGTTTTGGATTGGCGATAACCTGTTCCCGGAATCTACGGCAGTCGACACGCACCAGTTCCAGGTCAGTTGCCGCTTCAGCACTGACTGGATAGCGGCTATCTTCCTGAAGAAGAGCTTCGCCAAACGACTCGTTGGGACCAAGCAGGTGGATGGCTGCTCGAGTACCCGATTCGTGTTCACGAAATAGAGCTGCCCAGCCGCTCAATACGAAGAAGAAGGCTGAGGCGGTGTCTCCTTCAATGAAGACCAGCTGGCCCGCCGGCAACGATACGCATGACATAAATCGAGAAGCGCCATCCGCATCGGCTGTATTAAGGACCGCGAAAAAGCCTGCATTCCGCATCCTGGCCAGTTCTTTCGGGCCAACATTGTGCATCTGTTGCTCTACGTTGATTGTTGTGTTGCTGTGGCGCCTGCCAGGGTTGGCCCATTAATACATTACAAAAAAAGTAATGTATATTGATCAAAGTCAACGGGGCGTATGCTCGATGCGTGTTGGTGGGATAGACGACGAGGAGCAGGATTGTTGAGGTTTTGGTTGGCTGTTGTGGGTGTCATAGCAACGGTACTGGCAATTGCAGGTGCCTTGCTGCCGGGATTGCCGACGGCGCCATTTGTGCTCTTAGCTTTTTGGGCCTTCGCCCGATCGAGTGAGAGCTTGCACCGCATGCTTGAGCGCATTCCGCTCTTGCGTCATGGGATTGAAGAGGCGCACCGTTTTGAGCAGCGACGAGCGATTCGTCTGCCGGTCAAGATCGCCGCGTTGACGATGGCGTGGAGTTCGGTGGTGGTGACGGCATTTTTGAGCGGTGCCTCGCCCACGTGGCTCCTGGGTAGCGTTGTCGCCGCGGCTCTTGCCGCCACAGCCACCATGATCTGGATTCCGACCGACTTGGAAGACTGAGTACCAGAACATGCGTCATGTGGCGGATACATGTTCAGTTGTGCAATCTACACGCGCAAGTCCTCTGACGAAGGTCTCGAGAAGGAGTTCAACTCGCTCGACGCACAGCGAGTGGCTTGTGAGACTTTCATCAAGAGCCAGAAACACGCCGGCTGGGCTGTGGTGCGTGATCTCTATGACGACGGCGGTATCTCAGGCGGCACGATGGAGCGTCCGGAAAACGCATGACGCTAACGCATGCGGTGAAGAAGGGCCGACGCTATCGATACTACGTTTCCACGCAGCTCATCACCGGCGCGCGATCTGACCATGCCAAGGGCTGGCGCATTCCCGCAGGCGACATCGAAGGGCTGGCGCTCGATCGTCTCCGCGCGTTCTTTGCGTCTGATCGGGATGTTATTGACGCGTTGTCACCCTTCGACCTCGACGCCACGGCCGTTCGGTTGGCCATGACGAAGGTGACTCACCTCGTCGAGGGCTGGACAAGCCTGACGCCAATCCGGCTTCGCGAACTTGTCTGCTCCATTGTCGAAAACATAAGGGGGCACGACGACAAAGTCGTTATGTCCCTCAAGCCCAAGGAGGTCGCGACCTTTTTGCTGGGCGACGGATCTAATGGTTCGATGGACGGTCCAACAGGCGCAATCGAATTGATCATCGACGCCAAGCTGCGCCGCGCCGGGAAAGGCATCCGACTGGTTGTCGGGGGCGGCGTGACCGAGAAGCCTGATGGTCAGATGATTGCTCTGCTGCGCGACGCGCACGCGACTCGCGACGCCCTCATGTCAGGTCGCGATGAGACAATCAACGCCATGGCGCAGCGGCTTAGTGTGAGACGTGGCTACTTATCAAGTCTGATGCGGCTGACGTATCTTGCGCCGGACATCGTCCGCGAACTTGTCGCCGGCCGACATCCTGAAGGGCTGACGCCGGCCGGCCTTCTCTCCTTGTGCAAAGACCTGCCGCACGACTGGCAGCTCCAGCGGGCAGCCCTCGTATTTGAGACGAGATAGCCTCTGCAACGTCCCAAATACGATGCGAGTCTGACTGGCCGAAAACGGCCCTCAGAGATAAAACGGCCTACGGGACGAGGATCGTCGTCGAGGGACTGGCGCGGCCTGCGGGATCGGAAAACCAACGTCGACAAGGCGCGGAAAACACGCTAAATTTCCACCCATGGAAAACGAATAATATGCAGCTATATCAATTAGTTAGCTGGTTGCTGACCAATCAGGATTCGAAACTAAGCATGCAGAGTCAGAGTCTTCCAGCGTAACCTGCGGAAAAGCGATAGAATTTTCGATGTGCAGCGGCGAATAGGGTCCGAAATCGCCTACTGAGACGCGCATCGCAGAAGGCAGCGAGTCCATTGCGAACCGCGTCGGCAAGATTGAGCGGGGCCACGTCTGCCACCTTGAACTATAACCCCTGGGGTGATATATGTGGGCCGTCAGCCAGGAGACGGCATTGCGGGTATTCGCCACCAAGGAGTTTGTCCGCTTCGCACGCAAGCAACGGTTGGGGCCGGACCAGCTTTGCGAAGCCGTCAATCGGGCGAGCAGCGGTCTGGTCGATGCCGACCTGGGTGGCGGCGTCATCAAGCAGCGCGTCGCGCGAGAGGGTCAGGGACGTTCCGGCGGATTTCGAACGATCATCGCCTTTTGATCAGGCGACCGGAGCATCTTCATGTACGGCTTCGCGAAGAACCGGAAGGCCAATCTCACAGACGATGAGCTTTTGGTGTATCGCCGGCTCGCCGAGATCTTCCTTGGCGCCGACAACATCATGCTGGGAAGAATGCTTGCTGCGGACGAATTGAAGGAGGTGGATTGCGATGGCCAAGAAGAGTGCTAGCTACCGCAGCGATGCACTGGCGGTCGCGCACAAGACGGCTGCAGGCCTTCATCGTGCCGGCGTGATCGACAAGGGAACGATGCGCGAGTTCGATGCGTCGTGCCTGACGACCGTCGAGGACCTGTCGCCCAAGGCTATCCAGGCGATCCGGGAACGCGCCGGCGTTAGCCAGGCCGTGTTCGCAAGCTTCCTCAACGTCAAGGCCAAGCTGGTCAGCGAGTGGGAGCGCGGCGAGAAAAAGCCGAGCGGTCCGTCACTGAAGCTGCTCAGTCTCGTCAAGTCCAAAGGACTCGACGCGATCACGTAGCGTGCCGCGATCGATTTCGTTCGCGCGGGCGCGGCCGAGCCCAAGCAGCGCCTGCATTTCAATCACCTGGAGCGTCGTCGTCGCGACAGTCGTCATCAGGCCGATCTCGTCGAGCGGTCGTTTCCCGAGCAGCTCGCGCGCCACCACGGCGAAGCTCTGCCAGTCGGCATCGCCCTGGTATTTCAGCGATTGCGCCATCCAGGCGCATAGCTCCGCCCAGCGACGGCGCCGGGCCTGCAGGGGCCCCGCCAAGAGGACCGCAAGCCGCTTCTTGTGTGCCGTGCGGTTGCCGCCGACAAGCTTGGAGACATCATCCTCGAACCATGTTTCCAGGATGGGATGGGTGTTCACCCAATCTCCGCTTTCGCGCAATGTCGTCATCAAGGCTGACTCAGCCAAGCAGGACGGATCAGCTTCGGCGAGACACTTGGCGACCAGCGCTTCGACCGGCATCGGCACCGGGTTGATCTCGGCAATCCCGCAGGTTTCCGCCACATCGAGCGTGGCGAACGGTGGCGGATTGCCTCTCTCGAGATTGATCGCGAGGCTTTGTTGCAGAATGGTGGCCAGATAGTCGGGGTTTGAGGGTGCGACATCGATTTCGCCACCGACATGATCGAGAATTTCGCGCAGCTCGGCCTTTGAAAGCCCCCGGCGAACCCAGGCGTCGCGGATGCCGAATCCCTGCTTGAGAAGCAGGCCAGCAAGTGCGTGTCTGCGACCATCTCGCGCGATCGCCAGTACCGTAACCGCGCCCGATCCGTCGACGCCGGACACCAGAACGTCGACAATGTCCGCCTTGGCGGTTGGTGCACAACCGACTCCTTTCGCACGGGCAGTCTTGATAGCGATGTCGAGGCCAGCGCGTTGGGTTCGGGGCAACCAGCTCCGGATCGCGATCATGCGTCTCAGCATGGTGGCACTGACAAGACCGTGTGGTGCCGCCAGCGTCAAGAGTTCGACAAGCTGTGCACGCGCATCGTCCGATTTGGACAGAAGGAAACCGAGCGATGCTTCGCGGACGGCAGGCACATTCTCTCCGAAAGCCGCCATAACCAGCCCGGCTTGCATCGCCTCGGGCAGCGTTTCCATACTCTCGTCCAGACAGGTGTGAATGGCGAAAGGATCGTTTTCCGACTCTGCTGCGATTTGAGCGAAGTGGTCGCGGGCTTCACCGCGCGCCACTGCGGCCTGGGCCTCGCCGTCCTGTTCCATGAGATGATGCATCAGTTCTCGCAGGTCGTCCCCGGCATCGAGTTTGGCGGATGCGAACTGGTGCAGCACGATCATCAGAACGGCCGGGGTAATGCGTCCCTGGCTTTCCGCCTCGAGGAGGAGCATGCGCAGGTGCTCGACCAACGCGACGATCACGGGATCTCCCCGCTCGACCGCATAGCGCAGCATGTCGAGACTGCGCGCAAGGATGAAGGCATAGGCCGCAATCAGCGCCTCGTTAGGCCGCTTCTTGAGCCCTTCCTTCGCCAGTAACTCGACGAGATCGAGCACGTGCTCTGGATACTCTTCGAGTGGTTTGAGCGCCCGCGGCAGAGCAGAACTCATTCGACCCTTTTTCATCTCGGCGGCCACCATCTTGGCGATGCGTGTAAGTGCCTTGCGATCAATCATCAGCTTGGTCCCCGTACAGCGTCTAATCAATCCTCTCAGATTCGGTGTCACGCGACATCCGATGGTGTTTCGCATCCCCAGCAACATGCATGTTTGCGGTGGACAATTGGGGACAGGCCCGCGCTGTTCGTCACAGGAAAATCATGTCGAGATTCAATCTCATAGCCAAGTCCGCGATACCCAGACTGCCGCTTCAGCGCCATGCGGGCGAGCATGGGCACGCCGGAATCGACGTAGTCTTAGACGACTACGGCGCGTTTGGCGTGGTGCTCACGGTGCAGTCGGCCGACGTACTGGGCGAGCGTGCCCTTCCACGAGATCGGCATGGTGAGGAACAGGGTATAGAGTGAAGCATCATCGAAGCCCTCACCCAGGTAGCGGCCGGTGGCCAGGACGAGGCGCTCCTCCGTGTCGGGGCGCTTCAGGCCATCCTCAGCGGCACGGCGCTCGCTCGTTGTCATGCCACCGGCCAGGACGACCAGATTGCGCGTAAACTTTTCGAAGCGCGATCGGAGCAGCTCGAGATGATCACGTCGCTCCGTCAGGATCACCGGTCGGCGGCCAGCATCCAAGCTTTGCAGCACATCATCGAAGATCAGGTCGTTGCGCTTCTCGTCTTGAGCCAATGCGGCATAGGGCACCGTCATCTGCGATGGTCCCTGGATATCCTGATCGGGGCTCAAGCGGAATCCGGTCTCGCGCAGGCGGACCTTGTGGCTGAACGATCGGGTCGCGGCTTGTGATTTTGCATCGACGCGATAACGGACAGGCCCGCATTGCATGAAGATGATCGGATGATGGCCATCCTTGCGGGCGACCGTAGCGGAGAGGCCAAGGACGTAGCGCGCCTTGGACCGGCGGGCGACGAGCTCGAAGCTGACGGCCGACAGATGATGGCACTCGTCGACGATGAGATGGCCATAATCTCCGACCAGATCGCTCACCTCGCCATTGCGAACGAGGCTCTGGATCAGGGCAATATCGATCCTGCCCGACGGTTGCCGTTTGCCGCCGCCGATGGTGCCGATATCGCTGTCATGAACCGACAGGAATGTTCGAAGCCGCTCGCGCTACTGATCGACGAGTTGCCGGCGATGGACGAGGATGAGCGTGTTCACGCCGCGCGCCGCGATCA
>Ga0116151_10003221_pt1 | contig 14699 bp, 9 predicted proteins | sample AD_UKC117_MetaG_FD_89893 | JGI IMG/M metagenome (GOLD analysis project Ga0116151, IMG submission 89893) | Active sludge microbial communities of municipal wastewater-treating anaerobic digesters from Hong Kong - AD_UKC117_MetaG | ecosystem: Engineered > Bioreactor > Anaerobic > Digestate...
AACCTGCAATACTTTGGCCCCGAGTTCGACATCACCTATGACGATCTGGAGAGTTAAGGCCGTGTCCGGTTGCCGCTGAACGGTTAACTGGTAACGAATTGGCTAGAAGCGCCAGAGAGTCATCTCTCTGGCGCTTCTTTGTTTTACTCCTTTTTCAAGGTATTATTTTCTACCCAAGTAACCAATTCACGTTTGCCCCAACAGGAGGTGTTATGGCAGGCCCAGAGATCCAAATCCCCGATGTGTCCTGGCGTGATAATTGGCGTGAGTTTCCCTGGTGGCTCATCGCCATTTTTGCCTTTCTCGTGGTCATGGCTGTTCTTGTCTTTACAGACCCAGACATCAAAGAAGCATTTCTGTTCATTATTCCCGGCGTTCAGATCACGTTATATATCACCCTGGCCGGTTTTGTTCTGGCGTTGATCTTAGGCTTGCTGGCCGGGTTAGGACGCATCAGTGGCAATGCGCTGGTGCGCAATATTGCTATTACCTACGTGGAGTTTGTACGTGGCGTTCCGACACTGGTATTGATCCTCACGTTGGCATTTGTGCTGGTTCCGGCCGTGAGCAACGCGATGGGCGTCGATAATCGGAATGTTTCTATTGAGTTGCGCGCCATTTTATCGTTGTCGATCATCTATGGAGCGTTTCTGGCGGAGATTTTTCGCGCCGGTATCGAATCCATCTCCAAAGGCCAGATGGAAGCAGCCCGTTCGTTGGGCATGAACTACCGTCAGGCAATGCAGTTTATCATCCTGCCGCAGGCCGTGCGTAATATTTCTCCGGCGTTGGGCAACGATTTTATTGCCATGCTTAAAGACTCTTCGCTGGCTTCGGTGCTGGCGGTGCGGGAGCTGACGCAGCGCGCCCGTTTATATGCGGGCAGCACATTTCGGTTCCCAGAGTCTTATCTGGTGCTGACCTTTTGTTATCTGACCATGACTATCGCCCTGAGTCTGCTTTTGCGCTGGTACGAGCAGCGGCTGGGTAAGGATTCACGTTAACATGAGCGACGAAATTATTGTGGTAGATGGCTTGCACAAGTATTTTGGGCACGTGCAGGCGGTGAAGGGAGTCGATTTGCGTGTTGGACGAGGCGAAGTGGTTTTGATTGTGGGGCCGAGCGGTTCGGGTAAGAGTACGGTGCTGCGCTGTATCAATCACCTGGAGGTGCCCACGAGCGGTTCGGTATATATTGACGGCGTTCACCTGGAAGATAAAAAGACAAACATCAATGATGTGCGGGCCGAAGTGGGCATGGTGTTTCAGCAGTTTAACCTGTTTCCGCATCTGACGGTGCTGCAAAACGTGACCATCGCGCAGGAAAAGGTACGCAAGCGGAGCAAGGACGAAGCGGAGCAGATTGCGATGGAGCAGTTGCAGCGGGTAGGCATTCCGGAGAAGGCGGGGGCATATCCGCGACAGTTGTCCGGGGGGCAGCAGCAGCGCGTGGCAATTGCGCGCTCTTTGGCGATGCAGCCGAAGATCATGTTGTTTGATGAGCCAACGAGTGCGCTAGACCCGGAGATGATCAAGGAAGTGTTGGATGTGATGTTAGATCTGGCGAAGGGAGGCATGACGATGGTGGTGGTGACGCATGAGATGGGCTTTGCCAAGGCTGCCGCCGACCGGGTGGTGTTTATGGATGACGGCCAGATTATTGAGGTTGGTCCGCCCGACCAGATTTTTGGCAAACCACAGCACGAGCGGACGCAGTTGTTTCTCAGCAAGATTCTGGCGCATTGAGAACTGGCGTGTTTGCTTTCTTGACTTTGGCGGAGGGATTCGTAAGATGAGAGAAATATCTGGTTTTAGTCTCTGTTCTGGCTGTAGGGAGGCGTGGCACTGCGGTCTCCTGGAAGTGCCCTTCGTTTCTTTTGTCCCTTTATTCTTTTGTATGAACTCTTCTCAGGAGCGGGTATGAACAGCGATTTTATCCCCTTCCATCTTGAACAGGCCAGTCAGGACGGCGGGCAGTGGGACTACCGGCCCTGGGGTACGCGCACACTCAAAATTCGCCTCGCCACCGCCCGCGACCAGGGTCCGCTGCGCCTGCGCTGGGCCAACACCGGCCAAAAAGACGGCCTGGCCTGCGCCTTCTGCGGGCCTGATGCCGCGTTCACCATCAGCTGGGGCGGCGGCCACGAGGCCGACGTGCCGGTGCGCACCAAGGACAAGTGGGGCGCTTTTGAGGAAATCGAGCCGGTGCTGGCGAGCGGCGAGCCTAACTTTGTCTATTTTAACATCAGTCACAGCGGCGAATTGCTGCCGGAGAGCGTGGCGCTGACGCTGGAAGCGTATCCCGATGGCGGGGGAACGGCCGTTTCCACGCTCACTCTTCATCTGCAAAAGCCGGACCACTTGCCGGAAAGCATCATGCGCGTGACGCTCGCGGCGGGCCAGCGTTGGGAAGTGACCGCTGGCGAGTTTTTGCCGCTGTACGACTGCCGCTGGTGGCCTGCTCGCGCGGTGACGTATGAACAAGCAGCCGTGCCGCCGCTGGCTTTGCAGCGTGACGGCCGTCAGCTACTCGTGCAGTGGGAGGGGCAGACGGTGGCAAAGATTGTAGACCAGACACGGCCGTTGGTTCTCGATCAGCCCGATGACGTAAAGTTTGAACTGTTCCAATTTATCACTCCCCGGCGCGAATATCTGGCGCTGCGTATTTGGTTCTTCTGGTTGAATACAAAAATCCCGGTCTTGGCTCTGGGCGGTCTCGGCCGCCATGAAGTCCCTGATGCCGAGCGCTTCGACCTGCTCCTGCGTAAGAAAGACGGCCGTGTTACCCTGGCCTGCACCGACCTGCACTGGCGTGAAATGTGGGGCCAGGTCATCGAACCGCCCCTGGTGGGCACGATTGGCCTGAATTTGCAGCAGAAGGCCGAGTTGGGCGAAGAAAAATTGGGCAGCGTCTTCAAAAAAGCCGCCAAAGATACGCGCCGCGATTATAATCCCATTGGCTACATTGAACGGCTGGCCGAGGATCTGGCGCAGGATAACGAGGAGGAGACGCTGCGCGCCAAAGGCACAGAAGCCCACGTGCCCATGCTCAACAACGTGCAGCAGGTAGCACTGGGCGCAGATGGCCAGACTATTGAGGTGACAAAAGGCACCAGCACGGAACACGAAATGACCAGCAGCGACGTTCGCAAGGTAAAAGTCAGCAAGTAACAAGGGGAAGGTCATGGAACTCTACGAAGCAATATCAGAAAACTTCAATTCGGGTGCGCTGGAAGAATTGTGCTTTAAGCTCAACGTGGACTACGAAGATTTGCGTGGCTCCACGCGCAAATTGAAGGCGCTTAGCTTACAGGAATACATGCGCACCCGTTCGCAGTCCAACAAGCTGTTGGTCACTTTGAAGGACGAAAACGGGACCATGAAACTGGAGCCGTACTTGTATCTGATCATTCAGGAGGCATATCCGAGTGAGGGGCAGTTGGCGCAGTTGTTTCAATCGCTGGGGCTGAAAATTCGGGATTTTGGGGAGCCAGAGCGTCTGTCGTGGGGTTCGTTGGAGTGGCGGAAGGATAAGACGCAGAAGCTGCAGGCGTATATGGAGGAAAACGGCCGTCTCCCCGAACTGCTCTCCCTTCTTCAACAGCAGGGTGCAGACCTGAGCTTCTACAAAACTGTGCCCCTGCCCCAAGAAGAAAACCAGCCAGGCCCCATCCCCCGTTATGACAACTACGATATTCGCCTCACATCACAAAACGGCAAATACACAGCCGACGTGCTGTATTCGCCTCGCGGCCAGAAAAAGGGCGACGAGCAGGAATTGAACCTGGAGAGCGTGGAAACGATGCTCGCGTTCTTGCGCAGCAGAGGCAAAGCCCGCCGGGAAGATGTGGAAAAACTGGGCCAATTGCTGCGAGAAACCCTGCTGCCAGGTCAGATTTTGGGCCATATGGAGCACAGCCTCACGGAAGCCGAAAGTGCCGGGCATGAGGGGCTGCGCGTGCGCTTGCGCTTTGGCCTGGACCAACCCGATTTGCTGAAACTGCCCTGGGAATATTGCCACGATAGCAGGGGTTTTCTGGCGCTGAATACCAAAACGCCTTTCGTGCGTTTTTTAGAAACAGATCAGCCAGATTACCGTCCCCTTGCCGTGCCGCGCCCTGTAAGGGTGCTGGTGGCTGTGTCCAGCCCCTCAGATTACCCGAAATTGAAGGTAGATGAAGAAGTTGGCTGGATCAAAAATGCTCTACAAGAGCTAGAGCAGAAAGGATTGGTAACCGTCAAGGTAGTGGAGCATACCACTTCTCTGGATTTGTTCAGGCAGCTTCATCTGGAGTTTAAGCCGCATATTTTCCACTTTATCGGCCATGGCGACTTTGACGAAGACGGGCAGGGAGCGCTGGCTTTGGAAGATGGCCGAACGGAAGCGAAGGCGCAGTTATTTAGCACAAAAGATATGCTTGAATTGCTGCGCAATTCGAGTGTAAAACTGGCAATTCTGAGCGCGTGTCTCACGGCCGCTTTTGAAAATGACGATGCGTTGATGGGTATTGCCCCGCGGCTGGTGGATGGTGGGTTGCCAGCCGTTATTGCCATGCAGTTTCCGGTTCCCGACAATGCGGCCATTGCGTTCAGCCAATTTCTATATGCTTCTCTGGCCGCCGGGGAGCCGCTGGACGTGGCGATTACAAATGCCCGCAAGGGCGTCTATTTTAGCGGCACAGATAGAGTGTTTTGGGGTATTCCCGTGGTGTTTATGCGCACGCCAGACGGGGTGATCTGGCAGCCACCGTCGTAAAACAGGAGGATAACATGAAGACCTTATTGGAACGTACAGCGGAGCTTTGGAATAACGTTCGACACAGCGAGGCCCAACTGCCAACGCGTATTGCCATTCCGGCAGCCCAAACGGATAGGGGGAAAGGGGAGTTGTTTCAGGCCAACCAGAACTACTTTCAGGTGCGGGTGAATGAGATGTTTCTGCAATACGGCCGTGAGTGGTTCAGCACCTATCTCCCTATGGTTCTGTTCATCTCTGAGTTTTCTTACGGCCGTCAACGCGAAGCCGTGCCCTTTGTCGTCGGGCCGAGCATGTTGGAGGAAAACGGCCGTGCGCTGCCCGACCAGGGCCTGCTCATTACCAATACGCGCGTGGCCGGCGTCCATCCCTATCGCGGCGGCCGCCTGACAATGACCGCCATCCTATACCGCTCCAAACGCACCGACTACGCCCGCAGCCTGCTCAACGTAGTGGAAAACGCCGCCGGGCTGCTCGATTTTTCTACGTCGCTTGGCGTGTACACCAAAATTGCCAGCGTGATTCTGGACGGGCTTGAAGCGTTGTTCAAGGTTGGCGACACAGATCCGGTCGTTGGCTGGCGGCAGGAGTTTGATCCGGATGCTGGCGACGAGGTTCTCCCTGGCTATTTTGCCCTTATCAACAAACCGGACCTGGACCCAGGCAAAATCTGGGTGAAGGAGAACCAGCTTTGTTATGGCGACAGCCTGCAAAGCGCGAAACCCTACCGCAGTGCCGATTTCTTGCTGTACAGCCTGGCCCAAACAACAGAGCGCAGCGACGTAAACGCTTTGCCCTTTCAAGAACTGGCAGACCGGGTGCTGCGGGATGCGGCCGAACCGACCGAGGCTCACTGGAAAAGCGCCAAAGCCAACATGCTCAGCCTTTACCAGACACTGAACAGCAGCCCTGATCTGACCGAGGAGCAGGCTAAACAATTATCCAACACCTTTATGGCGAAGATGAAGGAGCGCCACGAAACGGCCGTTGCCCTGGACCAACTGGAAGCCGGTCCCCATCGCGGTCAGGAACAAACCGAGGAACAGACCAGACAAGACGCCATCGTCAACGAAGCCGTTTCTATCCTGGATCTCTAATGCCTGATTCGCTGCTGCTCAGCCAGACCAAGCTGGATACCTTCCTCATCTGCCAGCGCCGCTTCCAACTGCGCTACTTGCGCCGCCTCCCCTGGCCCGATCCGCCCCTGGGCGACGAATCCACCGCAGTGCTGGCGCGCGGCCAGCACTTCCATCAGGTGATGGAGCGCCACTTTCTCGGTCTGGACGTTGTGCCAGACGAGATAGCCGACGGCCGTGTGCGGCACTGGTGGCAGCAGTTTCAGGCCAGTCGGCTGGCATTGCCACACGGCCGTTTCCTCCCTGAACACCGCCTCACCGTGCCCATCAACGGCCATCTCCTGCTGGGCCGCTTTGATCTGCTCGTCGTGGGCGAAGAGGCTGGCCAGCCCTTCGCCCACATTTTCGATTGGAAGACCGGCCGGGCACGCGAAGAAGGCGACTTACAGCACCACTGGCAGACCCGCCTCTACCTGGCTTTGCTTGCCGAAGGGGGCGGTGCGCTGTGGCCCAATCATTCCGCGCACGGCCGTTCTCTGGCCCCAGAAGCCATCACCCTGACGTACTGGTACGCCGCCGACCCCCATTCTCCGCGCCAAATCCGCTATTCCTCTGCCTGGCACCGCGAAAACTGGGCCGAGATTCAGGCCATCGTGGCGCAGATCGAAGCGGCTCTGGCGCGCAACGAATGGCCGCTTACCGATGACTGGACGGCCTGCCGTGAATGTGCCTATCAGGTGTATTGCGGCCGCCAGGCGGCCGGTTCCGCACCGCTGCCTGTAGAAGAAGTAGACGACCCAGCCGAAGACGAGCCGTTCTCTCTAGAGCCGCAAACGCCGTAACCCGCCCTCCTGTGGATTTAAAGACTTTTTCCTGGTTGTTGCAGCCTGAAGGGCAGCGGGTGCTGGCAGAGACGGCCGTTCGCTCTCTTACGCCTGAAACCCATCTGCAAATAGCCTCCGAACTACGGCGGCAAATTGCGCCAGAACGAACGCAGGCGGTGCTGGAAACGGTGTTCCTACGCCAGAAAGCGGCCGCCAAATTCAGCCGGGCAGACGAAATGTACTTTACCCGCGAGGCGTTGGAACAGGCGTCCGGCGAGGAAATTGCCGCCTATCGGGCGCGCCGTTTTGCCGCCCTGGCCCCGGCGCGGGTGGCCGACCTCGGCTGCGGCATCGGCGGCGATGCGCTGGCGCTGGCGGCGCACACGGCCGTTATCGGCGTAGATCTGGATCCGGTGCGGCTGGCGATGGCCCGAGAGAATGTAAATGTGTATGCGGGCGACGGCCGTTTTCACCCCCTCCAGGCTGATTTGCGCCAACTTCGGCCACTGCCAGCGGACGCGCTTTTCTTTGATCCGGCCCGGCGAGACGCGCACGGCCGTCGCCTCTTTTCTGTGCACGCATACCAGCCGCCGCTCGCTCTGATTGAAAGCTGGCGGGAGAAGGTGGTCACAGCGGCCGTCAAAATTAGCCCTGGCGTTGATTACGCCGAACTGCCGCCGGACGCCGAAGTGGAATTCATTTCTGTGGCGGGAGAAGTGAAAGAGGCTGTACTGTGGTTTGGCCCGCTGCGTTCCGGCGCGGGGCGGCGGGCGACGCTTTTGCCAGAAGGCCACACCCTCGCCAGCGAGCCGGGCGAGCCGGTGGCCGTGACGCAGCCGCAGAGCTATCTGTACGAACCGGATGGGGCCGTGATTCGCGCGCATTTGGTGGAGGAACTGGCGCGCCGTTTGGGGGCAACGAAAGTTAACGCGGAGATTGCTTATTTAACGGCCGTTACTCCCCAGGCTACCCCCTTCGCCCGCTGTTTTGCCATCGAGGATGTGTTTCCTTTCCAGCTTAAGCGGCTGCGCGCCTACTTGCGTCAGCGCGGCATTGGCCGTGTCACTATCAAAAAGCGCGGCGCGCCGCTGGACCCGGTCTGGCTAGAGCAGCAGCTTCGGCTGCAGGGCAGTGAGGAGCGGATTTTGTTTCTGACCCATATAGAAGGCAAAACGGCCGTCCTGGTGGGACGGCCGTTTTCTTAATACATCAAAATCGCAAGGGTTGCTCAAACCCTATATGTATATGGTTAGGTGGAACTCTCGTTCAAGTAAGTACGCATCACTTCCCGCAGTTTGCGAATATCCAGCGGCTTCGGCAAGTAATCGTCGCAGCCTGCCTCCAGACACCGCTCCCGATCCCCCACCAACACCTGAGCCGTCGTAGCAATCAACGGAATTGGCGCGAGGCGCTCATCTGCCTTAAAGCGGCGGGCCAGTTCTAACCCATCTATCCCCGGCAAGTTAATGTCCAACAAAATAATATCAGGTTCCATTTTTTCCAGGATAGAAAGGGCTGTTGGGCCGTCTTCTGCTCTTATCAGTTCATGCCCTTCGGCCTCTACAATCCGCGAGACTAAAAGCATGTTGACTGGGTTGTCTTCTACGCAAAGAACTTGCTTACGATCAGTTGGCATAACAATTCTTGATGTTGAACCCTTTAAAGATGTTTTGACCCCAACATTTTAACAGGTATCTAAAAAATTTGTAAGGCTAAAACCCAATACAGCTTGCCACTAACTATTCCATGCTCAACGGAGACGTATCGCGTCGGCGGCGCACGTATTGGGCATTTGGAATAGTAAACCAGAATGTGCTGCCCTTGCCTACGGTACTTTCTATCCAGATCTCGCCGCCATGCAGTTCCACAAGTTTTTTGGTGATGGGCATACCTAAACCAGTACCACCCACACTGCGGTTCAGGTTGCCGTCAATCTGCCGGAACTGCTCAAAGACAATCGGGATATTCTCTTCCTTAATTCCGATGCCGGTGTCTTCAATGGAGACAAGCAGATTGTTGTGGCTCATCTGTAGATTCAGGGACACATGTCCTCTTTCGGTAAACTTGATGGCGTTGCCGATGATGTTCCACATTACCTGGCGTAATCGGGTACGATCTGCTTCCACCACATCCACATCATCGCCGATGTTGCTGTATAGTTCCAGTCTCTTTGCTTCGGCCAGTGGCGCAGCCATGGCAATAACGTCATTCGCCATCTGGCGCATGTCGATTTCTTCGTAGCGTAGTTCCATACGTCCGGCTTCGATTTTCGACATATCCAGAATATCGCCAATTAACTCGCGCAGGTGACGACCGCTGTCTCGAATGAGGCGTACGTCCTCTTCCATCCGGTCGTTGAGATCTCCATCCAGGCCTTCCAGCAGCACATCAGCAAAACCGATGATGGAGTTGAGCGGGGTGCGTAGTTCGTGGCTCATGCTGGCCAAAAACTCAGACTTGAGCTGGTCAACTTCGCGCAGTTTTTCCGATGCTTCCACCTGTTCGGCGAACAAAATGGCGTTTTGCACCGCAACGGCAATCTGGGAGGCCAGCATGCTGTGAATATTCAGGTCTTCTTCGGTGAAGTAGTCCACGCGATCTGCCTGCAAGTCCAATACGCCAATGAGCCGGTCGCCGACGACCATCGGGGCCGCCAGTTCGGAGCGCGTGTGTGGCAGCAGGGGGTTGGGTAGGAAGTCCACAATTTTGCGGACGTCGTTTTCCACGATGCCCCTGCGTGTGCGTGCGGCCCGAGCCACCAGGGATTCGGCATTCAGGTCAATTTCGCGCCCTTCCAGCGTCATGAGCCTTCCGACTTGGTCGGCGCCGGCGCGCAGGTAGAGGCGCATGCGGGCTTCGTCGAGCAGGTAGACGTGCGCGTGGTAGAGGCTGAAGCTGGCTTTGGTGAGGTCTACCACGGCCTGGAGAAGGGCGTCTACTTCCAGGACAGTGGACGCGGCTGTGCTGACCTGGGCGACTGTTTCTAGCTGGTTGGAGAGGCGTTCTTGCTCGCTCAGGGAGTCCTGGGTCTGTTCGAACAGGCGGGCGGCTTCGAGGGCTTCGGCCACCTGCGAGGAGATGGAACGGATGAAGTCTAGCTCTTCGTCGGTTAGCGGATCGTCATCACCAGTCTGGATGCCGAGTTTGCCGATGACTTCACCGCCGAGGGCGGTGAGAGGGATATCGAGGCTGTTGAAGGGAGTGGGGGATGTGGAGGAGAAGACACGGCCGTTTTCCTCTCTTTCCGCCACACCAGCATTCGCCGCCAGCATTACAACCCCCTGGTGATCAAACTGATAACCCGCCAGCGTACCTTCCTTATTGGTTCGATAAGCTTCCCAACCTTCCCGGCTCATGTAGCGCTGAAGCGTTGTTAACTCGCTCATGCGGGCGTCCATTTCTTCTCGTAGACGAGTACTCTCGATGGCAATAGCAATCTGACCGCACAAGCCTTCCAGCACCAACTGATCGTTTTCGCTGAAGGCGTTTAACCGATCGCTCTGAATATCCAACACCCCCAGCACTTCGCCGCGCAGTTTAATAGGCACCGCAATTTCACTGCGCGTCTGCAGCAGCAAAGGATTCGGCTGCCAACCTGTGGCTCCGGCTACGTTATCGCGCCGCGTCGTCTGCCCGGTAGCTGCCGCCAGCCCAATCAAGCCCACCCCCATGGGCATGGAATGGTTCAGCGCCAGCATTTTTTCCCCGATCTCGCCGTAGCCGTAGATCAGGGCCACAGTGTCTAAAAACGGATCGTAGCGCAGCAGTTGGACGTGATAGTACTGGAAGGCTTCTTTCACCTGATCCACGACTCGCTTGTAAAGACCGCTTAGATCATGGGCCGTGGCGATTTCTTGGGCAATTTGAATGCTCAGATTGACTTCGCGGCTGCGAGATTCCAGCGATGCCTGGATGCTGGCAAGAAGGCGTGCGGCGCGCAGAGCGATGCCTGCCTGTTCCGCCTGGCTGCGATAAAAAGACAAGACCTGATCGTCAAAAAAGTGCTCGTCCTGGGACAAAATAGCGATGTTGCCCAGCCATTCATCGCTGGCCTGCAAGGGCAAAATGCCAAAGCTGCTTACGCCGGAGGCCGCGAGCATCTGCTTTGTTTGTTTGTTGATGCGTATATCGGCGGCCACATTGCCACTGACAAAGATGCTTTTTTCGGAATACAGCTGCGTAAGGGGCGATTCTTTCCACGCTGTGCGTGTGCCTGGCGACATCAAGTGGATGTGGCTGTCGAAGGCATTGGCCGCTTTGATCACATCCACCCGTCCCGAACCATCATATTCGATAAAGGCGATAGACAGGGCGACGTTGGAGAAGTAGTCTGCCTTTTCCACAACGATGCTCAAAATTTCTTGCTCGGTGGAGGCAGAAGCCAGCGCCTGGCTGGTTTCCAGCAGGCGTTTGTTCATTTGCAGCGATTCCTGAACCTGGTGTTCCAGTGTCTTACGTTGGGTGATGTCCTCCAACTGCATTAAAAAGTAGGAGATGCGATTTTGGCTGTCCACAATGACGGACACGTTGATGTTGGCCCATAGGATAGTGCCGTTTTTGTGAATAAACCGGAATTCTCGTTTGATGGTGATTGTTTCGCCCGACTGCAGGCGCTGCAAGAGTATTTTGCCGTCATCGACTTCGTCGGGATGAAGAATTTCGGCGAGGTGTAGGGCTAAAAATTCGCCATCGCTGTAGCCAAGGGTCGCGCACAGCGGTTCGTTGACCTGGAGGAACCGACCTTCGGCGCTGATCAGGCTCATGCCTAAGGAGGTGTTTTCAAAAGAGCTGCGGAAGCGGGTTTCGCTTTCTAGCAGGGAGGTTTCTACCCATTTGCGCTCGGTAATATCGCGGGCCAGGATAGCAAGAAGGGGTGTTGGGTGATTGGGGGCAATGTTGCCGATGATTTTTTGGTAAGTGGGAATTTCTAGTCCGTCCCGGCTGAGGAAGGTGAGTTCGGATTCCCAGGAGCCGTCTTGGAGGGCGGCGGGGATGGCGGTTTCTAGCTGCAACGGCCGTTCCCCCTCTGCTACCAGATCGGCAATGGTCAGGCTGTCCAGTTCCTCTTCGTCCCAGAGACTGAGGAGCATACGGCCGTTTTCATTCACGTGCGCCAGACGGCCGTCTGGTGTGATCAGGACCACAATGTCGGCGGCCTGCTCTAGAATCGTTTGAACAGCCAGAGCCTCTGGCGTGTACGGCGTGGGGCGATCATTATCGTTGTTCATGTTGCGCTCCATCTTGTTGAGTTTGCGCCGCAGAAGGGCTTTCGTCTGGGGCGTCGCCCAGGTAGATATAGGTACGCCGGCCAAGAGCCTGCCCAATTTCTTTGACGGCCGTTTTCATAATCGTGTCCACGTTCGCCGAGCTGCGCACCTGGGCCGTGATCTCGCGCAGGAGCTGTTCGCGCTGCGCCTTGCGCGCCGTTTGCTGCAGCAGCCGAATGTTTTGCACGGCTACAGCCGCTTGCCCGGCCAGCGCCATAAACCGGCGCAAATCCTTGCCCGTAAAGTGCGTCGTCTGCTGGTAAATGGCGTTGATGTACCCCACCCACTGTCCCGCAATCACCATGGGCACAAAAATGGTGGATTTGGCGCCAAACTGCTGCGTATACAGCTTGCGAGAGCCTTCGTCCAGGTTCGGGTCGGTGGCAATGTCTTCCAGTGCTGTGGGTGCGTCCGGGCGCAGCACGGTGTGGGCAGCGGGGAAGGCGGCGATTGGATACCGGGCCAGCACCGCTTCGGCTGGCAGTTCGCTGTAACGGGCCAACACGTCAATCCACGTGGGTGGTTCCTTCTCTGTCCAGGCGTGGTCGAAGTAGTTGAGGCTGATGTTCTGCGCGTTTTGCCCGGCTATCGTGTGGCGACGAAGCACTGTCAGTACGTCGTCGAAGGTTTGGGCGGCGTTGAGTTCCGCGCCTGCGGTGTATAGGGCTTCGGTTTCGGTCAGGGCTTCTTGCTGGGCTAATTGGGCGCGCCGGGTGGCAATAACGGCCGCGACCGGCTCCAGCAACTGGTCGAACAGAAGCATCTCGTCGTCGCTGAACGGCCGTGCCGCTTTCCATAGCAGCGCGACAAGCCCTTGCCAGCGCCCACCACTGCGCAGCGGCAGATGCACGGTACGCCGCCAACCCTGCGCCTCGGCCTCTTGCCGCAGTTGGGGTGTGCTTCGGCTGTCGGTCATGACATCGGCAACGGCCGTTGGCCTATACGCTTCCTCCTGCCACAACGTCGAGATGGCATAGTCGCTCAGGCGAATATTCTGCATGCGCGCCGCCTCTTCTGGCATAAACGATCCTGACTCCCACAAACTCACCAGATCAAGCTGCATTTCCTCTGCTGAGAGATCTTCGTCTTGCCTCAGGTAACCGAGCATAGCCGTTACCAGATCGTCTTGAGGCAGGTGGTTGAGGAGCGCCAGCAACATATCATCTTCGGTTTGGGCCAGAGAGAGCGCCGTTTCAATTTCTGCCAGCGTTTGCAGCGTGGCCGCACGCTGTTGCGTTTCCGCAAAGAGACGGACATTTTCCAGAGCCACAGCCACGTTATTGGCCACACCAGACAACAGTGTGACGTCAGCGCTGGTATAGGCGTCGTGGGCATAACTTTGCACAGATATAGCGCCGGTCACGCGCGAGCCGATTTGCAGCGGGGCGAATATCAGCGACGCTGAGGATGGCTTGCTGGTATCGCCCAGATGCAGGGATGTGTTTTGCAGGGAAACGTCGGCCACTTCTTCCGGCGTCAGATGGTATAAAACGGGCTGGCGGCTGCTGATAACAGCGGACATGTGTGACTGAGGATTAAGCGGCATGGGCGGGTGCTGGCTAACAGCGCCGCTTTCGTTGATATAGGGGTAGCTGACTTCGTTGGTGCTGGCCTCGTAAAAAGCTACGATAAAGGAATCGGCCGGCATGATGCGGCGGATTTGCTCGTTAACGGTAGCCAGCAGTTGGTCACGGTCCAACTGCTGCGCGATAGCCTGGGCCAGCCGGTTGATGGCGGCCAACTGCTCCGCTCTGGTCTGGGTTTCGGCGAAGAGGCGTTGGTTTTCCAGGGTAGTGGTGAGGAGAGTGGTCACCTGGCGCATCAGGTTCGCGCTGTTGGATCCAAAAGCGTTGTTTTTTCTACTGCCCACGTTCAGCGTGCCGATGATCTGCTCGCCTACGAAAAGCGGGGCGACGATGGCACTCTGGAAGCCCACCTGGGCAAACTGTCTTCCTTCGATGAAGTCTTCTAGAGAGGCGTTTTCATTAGGCAGGAGCAAAAGACGATGAAGGCGATGTACTTCTCCCATAATTGTGCCAGCAAGAGGGAGGCGCTGACCCGCAGGAATGGGGCCTTGTTCACCACTGAGAAGAATCATGTGAAAAGCTTCGCCAGAGGTGTCGATCAAGGAGATGGAGGCCCGGTCGCCGCCGATGATCTTTAGGGCGTGCTCGCCGGCAATCCGGTAGATTTCTTCGAGCTGATTGACAGCGCTTAAGGCTGCGCCCATTTCGTTGAGGAGGGCCAGCCGACGGGCTTGCTCTTCGGTTTCTGCCAGGGCGGCTTGTGTCTGGTCGAAGAGGCGCTGGTTTTCCAGAGCAAATCCCACTTGTTCGACGATGGTTTCGACGGCCGTTATCTCGTCCGTGCCCCAGTTGATCTCTAATTCACCGCCAAAGCCCAACACACCGAGCACTTCGTCGGCGTAGCGTACTGGCACAGCCAGGGCCGTTTCGCCGTTGGTGTGCAGGGCGGGCTGCTGGTGGCGCACGGCCGTTTCAATGGCTGGCGCCCAGGGCGCGGGCAGCGTTTCATCCCCAATGATCGCGTCCTCCATATAGGCAGACCATTCCCGTTCCACATAACGGCGCTGCACGGCGCGCACCTCGGTCAGGGCTTCTTCCAGTTCGCGGGTGCGATCGGCCACGCGCTGTTCCAGCGTAACCTGAGCCTCCCGTTCTTTAATCACCAGTGCACGCAGGTCGTCGATGAGATAGCTCAGGCCAATCGCCAGATCAGTAAAGACGTCTATGCCGGATGGCACTTCGATCTCTCG
>Ga0116151_10003223_pt1 | contig 14690 bp, 15 predicted proteins | sample AD_UKC117_MetaG_FD_89893 | JGI IMG/M metagenome (GOLD analysis project Ga0116151, IMG submission 89893) | Active sludge microbial communities of municipal wastewater-treating anaerobic digesters from Hong Kong - AD_UKC117_MetaG | ecosystem: Engineered > Bioreactor > Anaerobic > Digestate...
AAGCCCGATATCCTGGCTCCTGGTGTGCAGGTTTTGTCATCGCTGCCGGGTAACGGCTATGGGCTGCTGGATGGCACGTCTATGGCCGGGCCGCATGTGGCCGGCGTCGTAGCCCTGATGTGGTCGGCAAATCCAGATCTGATTGGTGATATTGACCGCACGGAGGAGATTCTGCAAACCACGGCGACGTCGTTTACAGGGGAAATAGGGACGTCTCTGCTGGCTGAAACGCTGGAACAACTGGAAGAAACCGGCATGGAACTACAGTTGGAAGTACCCGAGCAAAGCGCCGGAAGTTTAGGAACGTGTTATGACGGAGGGAATGGTATACCGAGCAATTTGACGGGATATGGCACCGTGAATGCATATCGGGCGGTGGAGATGGCACTAAACGGCCGTTCTGTGCCATAATAGAGTGAGATTTTGGGGATGATGCTTCCACGTACCCAACACTGCCACAGACAAAAGATAGTCCCTGGACAACTCTTTGGCCGAACTATCGTATAGTTGGCTGTTTACAATCTTTGACCCGAAGGAGGCAAACGATGGGTATTTTGAGTTGGATCATTTTTGGTGCGCTGGCAGGTTGGATAGCCAGCATGGTCGTCGGTCGGAATGATCAGATGGGCTGTCTGGCTAACATCGTTGTGGGCATCATCGGCGCCGTCGTCGGGGGGTGGATCATGAGTATCTTCGGAGGCTCCGGCGTAACGGGTTTCAACCTCACCAGTTTCATTGTCGCCGTAGTCGGTGCAGTGGTCTTTTTAGGTATTCTGAATTTGATATTGGGTCGCCGCTAACATCGAGAAGTTGTACCGGCAGTAGAAAAAGCGGGATCGGGCATGAGCCTGATCCCGCTTTTTTGCTGTCAAGGGGAGCTATTTTTCCACAGGCAGTCCGGCCTGCTGCCAGGCGACAATGCCGCCTTCCATGTTGTGGACGTTGGTGTAGCCATTTTGCCGTAAAAAGTCGGCAGCCTGACCGCTGCGGTTACCGCTGCGGCACGTCAGGATGACCGTTTTGTCTGTGGGGATTTCGCTGAGCCGGTTGGGCACGTCGCCCAAGGGGATGAGGGTAACGCCGGGGATGTGGCCTTCATCATATTCAAATTGTTCGCGCACGTCGAAGAGCACGACGTCTTCCCGATCTTTCACCTGGGCCACGGTTTGCGGGTCGATGGTGTCGGGCAGGTTCAGCTCGCCATCGGCGGAAACGGCCACGGTGGGTTGAACGGCCGTTTCCGTATTCCCTCCACCACAGGCAGCCAGGGCCAAAATCAGAACCAACAGCAGACTCAATATCCAGAAATAGTTGCGTTTCATTTCGGTTACTCCTTGCTATTCAAGAATTCGCTACCACTTTTACCATAGAATCTGGCGTTTGTGAAATTCCTTACAGAACCATTACACAGCTCTTACCGGTTGTTTATAAGCGGGGGGTATGCTTCCATCGTTATCGTTTATACCCATATTGATGGCCGGGAAACGGCCGTTTGAAGGAGATATACCATGTCACTGTTACAAGAAGCTGACCGAAAACACCTGATCAACGAGTTTCAAACCCTCACCGAGCCGGTCAAACTGGTCATGTTTACCCAGGAAATGGAATGCCAGTACTGTCGCGAAACCCGTATGATCAGCGAAGAAGTCGCCGCACTGTCTGACAAAATTTCGGTAGAAACCTACGACTTTGTCCGTGATGAGGAAATTGTCGAAGCGTACAACATCGACAAAATTCCGGCCATCGCCATCGTGCGCGGAGGCAAAAATCCCAAAGATTACGGCATCCGCTTTTATGGCATCCCGTCTGGCTATGAGTTCAGCTCGCTAATTGAAAACATCATGATGGTCTCTCGGGGCGAGTCGGGCCTTTCTGCTGAAACCAAAGCCTGGGCTGCCGAGTTGCAAGAGCCTGTGCATTTGCAGGTGTTCGTGACCCCCACCTGCCCCTATTGCCCGCAAGCCGTGATCATGGCTCACCAACTGGCGATGGAAAGCGAATTCATCACCGCCGATATGGTAGAAGCCATTGAATTCCCACAGCTTTCCAATAAGTACCACGTTCACGGCGTACCGCGCACCGTCATCAACGAAAACACCCACATGGAAGGGGCCGCGCCGGAGCCAATTCTCCTGGCGAAGTTGCAGGAAGCCGTCGCTTAAACTTACAGAACTGACGGGCCTTACAAGCCCGTCAGATCTTTCGCAGGAGCTATCGTTATGTCACTAGATATGAATTTAAGCCTGGGTATGTCCAGCCTGGGTGGGGGAGAAGACAACAACTACGACGTCATTATTATCGGTGGGGGGCCGGGCGGCGCGTCGGCGGCCATTTACACGGCGCGTGCCGATTTGCGCACGCTGGTCATCGATAAAGGGCTGACCGCCGGCGCGCTGGGCATCACCGGTAAAATCAGCAACTATCCTGGCGTGCCAGGACCAGTGACCGGAGCGGAACTGGTGGAAATTATGCGCGCTCAGGCCGAAGCGTTTGGCGCGAAGTTCCTTACGGACAAAGTGGTCGGTGTAGACATCAGCGGCGAGCGCAAAATGGTGATGGCCGGAACCGGGGCGTTTTACACCAAGGTGATCATTCTGGCCACCGGCTCGATGGGGCGTACCAGTGCTGTCAAAGGGGAAGAGGAGTTTTTGGGTCGCGGTGTAAGCTACTGCGCTACCTGTGATGGGGCCTTTTTCCGTGAACAGACCGTGGCTGTGATTGGCAACAACGACGAAGCGCTGGAAGAAGCGCTTTTCTTGACGAAGTTTGCGGCTAAAGTTCACCTGGTGGTACCCACGCCGGAGCTTAAGGCTCGGCAGGCACTCACGGCCGAGGCTGCTTCGCATCCTAAGATTGAGATGCTGTTAGGTACCCGTCTGAAGGAGATTGTGGGCAATGGGCAGGTGGCCGGAGTGCGCGTACATCCCCGTGATGGCGCAGAGCGCACGCTGCCGGTAACGGGCGCCTTTGTCTACCTGCAGGGCGGTAAACCCATTACCGAATATTTGATGGACCAGTTGCAAACCCAGCCGAATGGCTGCTTGTTGGTGGACAGTGAAATGCAGACCACGGTTCCTGGCGTGTTTGCCATCGGGGATTTGCTTTGTACGCACGTAAAGCAAGCGGTGATTGCGGCGGCTGACGGCGTGATTGCGGCGGTGGCTGCGGATAAGTATATACACGGCCGTAAAGCCGTCCAAAACGACTGGAAGTAAAGGGAACCGAGTTATTTCTTCCGCTTCAAAACAGCGCCATGTGTCGGGCAACGAGCACATGGCGCTGTTTTTGTATTGATCCCGTGAAAATTTAGGGTTGGCCTTTGTTTGGCGTGTATGTACATTTTAATTGTGCTAAACTTCTCGCCGGAGAAAAAGATGGACGCAGCACAACTATCCCGCCTGTTAGAGCAAGCCACTATTGCCCGGACCAGCCAGGCTAACGAAACGGCCGTGTCGCTCTATTCGGCGCTGATAAACCAGACGGAAGGACAGGCCCACGACCCCCAGGTGCGGGAATTGCGGCTGGAAGCTTTGCGGGAAAACGGCCGTCTACAGCGCCTGCTGGGTCATCAAGAAGCCGCCCTTGCCTGCTTTCAACGGGCCTACCTGGACGCAGGCTCCGGCGAACAAGCCGTAGACACCCTCGCTCTGCTGGCCAACCAGCACAACAGCATGGGCAACTATGACGAAGCCATGCGCGCTTGCCGCGAAGCCCTGCAGCTTACCGAAGCCCTCAACTACTCCGCCGGACGGGCAGCTGCCTTTCAAGTTTTAGGACGTACCTACGCCCAACGCGGCCGTCCCGAAGAGGCCGTCAGCAACCTGCAAAAGGCGCTGGCCCTGTTTGAACAGATCGGTAATCGCGTGGAAATTTCGCGCACCTATAACTGGATTGGCATTGGTCAAATGGAGCAGTGGCACATCGACAAAGCCATCGAAGCATTTCACCACGGCCTCGAAGAGTCCGCCATCAGCGACGTGCTGCGCAGCGCCATCTTGAATAATTTGGGCGAATGTTACCAATACCTGTTTGATTTTGAGCAGGCGTTGGCCCATCACCGTGCCGGTCTTAGCCTTATCCAGAAACTGAACTTCACTTCGCCACAGGATGACCTGCTGCGCAATCTGGGTGTCGATCTGTACCACACGGGCCAGGTGGAAGAGGGTATTGGTTACCTCTATGAAGCGCTGCACCTGAGCGAAGCCAATGGGAATCAGGATGTGCGCCTGCAAGTTTTGGACTCGCTGGTATATGCGGAGTTGGAGCGAGATCGGCCGGACGTGGCAATGCAGTACGCCCAGAATCTGCGTACTGAAGCAGAAAAAATCAAAGCACGCCAGTTTGAAGCCCGTGCTTTGTATGGTTTAGGTCTGGTTTATCAACGCTTAGGGGAAGCCGTGGCCGCCGAACAGGTATGGCAGCAGGCACTTTTCCTGGCACATGAGACGCATCAACAAAATTTGATCTGGCAGCTCCATGCGGGGCTGGCGCAAATTGTGGGGATCGCCCCCCTGGCGGAAACGCACAACCGCATTGCCGCCGAAGTCATTGATCAGATTGTTTACCCCATTGAGGATGTCCAACTGCGCCAGAAATTTCTGGCTGCGCCCACGGTAAGAGCCGTGCTGGACGCACAACCCCAATAAGACCACCAAAAAGCAGAGTTGCCGATTCATGGGATCTTGTTTTGTTGATCCTGGGCCCGTGCCTGCCACCAACTTTTTAGATCGCGCATGCCGGCGGCGTTGAGGCGATGGCCGGCATTGTATTCGTGGTAGGTAAGGGCGGCGCCCATCTCGCGCAGGGTTTGCGCGCAGCCTTGTGCCCGCTGGTAGGGAATGAGAGGGTCTTCCCGGCCGACGGCCATGAAGACGGGTAGATCGCGCAGCACGGCCGTTTCACCTGCATCGCCACAATCTTCCGGCACAAAACCCACCAGTCCGGCAATACCCTGCACCAGACCAGGGTGGCGCAGGGCTGTGGCATAGGCAGTGGCCGCTCCCTGGCTGAAGCCCATTAAATAGATACGCTGCGGATCGGCGTTGTAAAGTGGGGGCAGCGCGTGGATAAAGCGGGTAACGGCCGTTACCGCCTCATCAAACTGGGCCAGCGTGGGCCACTCATCTTTGCCGCGTGGGTGCCAGGCAAAACCGCCACCCGGGTCTGGCTTGATGGCGCGCGGAGCGACCAGCAGCCAGTTAGCGGGGCAGCTGCGGGCGAACACCCACATCACGTCTTCATTTCCGGAACGGCCGTGCAACATCACGACCGTCGGCCACGGGCCACTACTGCCCGCGGGCTTCTGCACCCGGTGGATAAGACCGGCCTGATTCACGACGTTAACAGCGGTAACGAGTTGGGGGGAAGCCTGTTTATTCATGGTAAATGAGCCGTTGGTTAAAATTCCTATTGTGGGCGTTTTCGCCACCATATGGCGGGCTTTTTAAGCGCAAACAATTGCAGAATGGAACGGCAGCGAAAAGGGACGGATTCCAGCAAATAAGGCAATTATGACAGCAGTTTAGTCCAGTGCTTTCTCTCTGGCGTTTAAAAAAGTATGAGGTGGCGAACTAACGGGCGTTAGTTCGACCACCTCTGGGGGGGGGAGCCAAAAAGAGTATAGCACTCTCTAAGACTCTCGTCAATCCCTGGATTTTTGCCGTTCTTTGGGCGACCAGGAGCAAAGGTATTCCCACCTCACTTTTTTCATACCCCCGCCAGGACTCGAACCTGAATCTACCGCTTAGGAGGCGGTTGCTCTATCCATTGAGCTACGAGGGCAAAGTACTTGTTAATTGACAATTGCCACAGGGCATTTAACAATAGGCTAGGAAATCGCAAGGAATTATAGCAAACTATGAATATGAAATCGACGCTCAACCCCACCCTACGGCCGTTTTTCGTGTATGGCACGCTGCTGCCCGGACAACCAAACGACTATCTTTGGGGAGAAGCCATTGTCTCGCAGCAGGCGGCCACGCTGGCGCACGGCCGTCTCTACGATTGTGGCGCTTTCCCCATGCTGGTAGAGGAAGGCCCCGATTCCGTCATCGGCTGCCTGATCAGTGTGCAGCCGGAGCAGTATACGGCCGTGCTGGCCCGGCTGGATGAACTGGAAGGTTACGATCCAGATCATCCGGAAGCTTCAGCCTATCGGCGGGTGCAGCGGGAAGTGGTGGGGGAAGACGGCCGTTCCTATTCTGCCTGGGTTTACCTGGGTCACGCGGCGGCTATGCCCGGCATGTCCCCCATACCCGGCGGCGATTGGCGCCGCTATGCTGCGACAGCCTTTGCCGATATGCAGCAGTGGTGGCAGGACGTGCAAAGCGTTCACGGCCTGCTTCACCCACCACAGGAACAACGGGCAGCAGACGACAGATAAAGGAGGCCTGTTATGCGCGCCATGATCTTGCATAAGACAAAACCAATTGCCGAAGCACCCCTGGCGCTGGCGGAAACGGCCGTGCCTGAACCCGGCCCCGGCCAGATTCGCCTGCGCGTAACCACCTGTGGCGTTTGCCACACCGATCTGCACACTGCCGAGGGTGACCTGGATCTGCCCCATCTTCCGCTTACGCCCGGTCACCAGATTGTCGGTACGGTCGATAAACTGGGCGCTGGCAGCCATCGCTACCAGGCGGGTGACCGTGTAGGCGTGGCCTGGCTCCATTGGGCCTGCGGCGAATGCGAGTTTTGTACGCATGGGTTAGAGAACTTATGTCCGCGTGCGCAGTTTACCGGCTTGCAAGCAGATGGCGGCTACGCCGAGTATATGGTGGTGGATGAGCGTTTTGCTTTTGCGATTCCGGCCGTATTTGACGACGAACACGCCGCGCCGCTGTTATGCGGCGGCATTATTGGCTACAGGGCGCTGCGTTTAAGCGGGATTCAGCCGGGGCAGCGGTTGGGACTGTATGGCTTTGGCGGCAGCGCGCATCTGGCAGTTCAGGTGGCCCGCTTCTGGGGCTGCGAGGTTTACGTTTTTACACGCAGTGCGGCCCACCAACGCCATGCAGTGTCGCTGGGAGCGGTATGGGCCGGTGATGCGCGTGACGAGGCGCCACGGCCGTTGCACGCCAGCGTTACCTTTGCCCCTGCCGGATGGATTATTCCGCTGGCGCTCGGCCATTTGCGGCCCGGCGGTACCCTGGCTATCAACGCCATTCACACCACCCCCATCCCCGAAATGCCCTATGATCTGATCTATGGCGAACGGGTTCTCCGCAGTGTGGCCAACTTCACGCGCCAGGACGCTGTGGAATTTTTACAACTGGCCGGCGAGATTCCCATCCACACAGACATTGAAACCTACGCCCTGGCCGACGCCAACACCGCCATGCAGCGCCTGAAAAACAGCGAAGTGAACGGCACGGCCGTTCTCCGAGTTGCCGCCTGACATCACCATTTGCTTTTGGTCTATCAGGCAAAACACATTACAATCCGGCGTCTTGTTAACCCATTTTGCAGGAAATACGCTTATGATCGCACGTTTTGACTGGCAAATCAGCCCCCGATCGGCAGCGCACAGACCAGCGGCGCAGCCTAAGCTGTCGCACCAGATGACCGGCTTGCTGCTGGGTGGTTTAACGGCCGTTTTCCTCCTCTGGCTGCTGCTTCATTATGCTATCTGGTCCGATTGGTTTGCTCTCTGGCCGCGCCCCCTGGAGGATACCCTGCGCCTGCTGGAAGCGTCTGGCATTGTTACGCTGACGTTGTTGTGGCTGGTTTGGGGCTGGCAGTTGGTGAGTAAACGGCCGTCTCTGCCCCCGGCCATTACGCCCGCCGTTCCTACTGTGGAGGAACTGTACGCCCTCAGTCCGGCACAGTTTGAAGCCTACGTCGCTCAACTGTTTCGCCGCAAAGGGTACAAGGTCAAACTGCGCGGCCGCAGTGGTGACCGGGGAGTCGATCTAGAATTGATCCGGCCCGGGGGCAAGCGGGCTATCGTGCAGTGCAAGCGGTATCAGCACACGGTTGGCCCAGACATCGTGCGCGAGTTGTACGGCACGTTGATTCACGAAAAAGTGGCCCACGCGTTTCTTGTCACGACGGCCGAGATCTCCGATTCGGCGCGGGAATGGGCGCTGGGTAAGCCGATGACGCTCGTTGACGGGGCGCTGCTGGTGGAAGTGGCCGGCGCGCTGTCGCCAGATGGTTCAGGCGCATGACCCACGACCCGGTTCAGGCAACTATCGCTACCTATAACCGCATTGCCGCCGACTACGCCGCCCGATGGCAAAATCGGACGGTTCTGGCGGCGGAGGCGGGCGCGTTTGCTGCGCTGGCCGGGCCGAACGGCCGTGTGCTGGACGTTGGCTGCGGTGCGGGGTTTGATACGGCCGTTCTCGGCCAACACGGTCTGCACGCTGTCGGCGTGGACCTTTCCTGGGGCATGATGCAGGCCGGACGGCAGCGTGGCATGGGCACAGACAGCCAGGGCGTCGATTTTGTGCAGGCCGATATGCGCGCTTTGCCCTTTGCCGCCGGATGGGACGGCATCTGGGCCTGTGCCTCTCTGCTGCACGTACCGCGCCCGCAAGTGCCGGCAGTGCTAAGCCGCTTCGCCGCTCTGCTGCGGCCAGACGGCGTGCTCTACCTGTCCGTGAAGCTGGGGGATGACGAGGCGTGGACGGCAGATAAGTACGGCCGTCAGCATGCCCGCTTCTTCACCTACTGGCGGCCAGAAACGCTGGATCCGCTTCTGGCCGACGCTGGTTTCCAGATTGTTTCCGGCGATGTGCAGCAGGGAAAGCACGATATCTGGCTCTCCCGCCTCGCCCAAAAAACACCAGACAGCCAGCAAGCTACCATGAACACCTGACCACTCCCAACTATCAACTATGACAACCATTCTACTTCTCATTCGACATGGACGGACGGCCTACAATGCCGCCCGACGCTGGCAAGGTCACCTGGATGTGCCGCTGGACGAAGTGGGTCAGGACCAGGCGCAGGCGTTGGCGGCGCGATTAGCAGATTGGCCCGGCACGGCCGTATACAGCAGCGACTTGTTGCGGGCCAGAATGACGGCCGTTCCGCTGGCCGAAGCCTGGGGCGTGCAGCCTCTCTACGAAACCGACTGGCGCGAGCGCCACGTTGGTGTCTTTGAAGGGCGCACCGCTGAAGAGCTGCAGACGGAATATCCGGACGTGTTTACCCGGATGCGCCAGGGCATCGTGGAGATACCCGGCGGCGAGCGGCATGAGTCTTTGCAAGGGCGCGTAACGGCCGCTTATCGGCGCGTGTTGGAGCGCCATTCGGGCGAAATGGTGGCGATTGTTAGCCATGGCGGCACGCTGAATGCGCTGGTTTCGCACGTCCTGGGCATTCCGCACCAATACGGCCGTCTCAGCTTTCACGGCAACACCGGTCTTACCATCCTGCGCATTAACGATAACGGCCCACGCCTGACCATGCTCAACGACACGCGCCATCTGGGAGATGCCATCCCCACGTAAACGCTGTTGGCAGCTAGCTTTTGGCTATAAACAAATCCCAATTTACGACAAAAAGGTATTCGTATGCACGACATCACACAAAAACTCGATCAGCAAATCAACGAACGATTGGATTATTGGCTTGGGCAGTTGGGCCGCCTTTGCGGGCAGCCCAGCGTGTCTACGCAAAACCTGGGCATTACAGATTGCGCCGATCTGGTGGCAACGATGTTGGAGGAACAGGGATTTGCCGCTGAGATCATGCCGACCGGCGGCCATCCTGTTGTGTATGGCGAGGGCAGCGGCCGCGCCGACAAGACCCTTCTCTTCTACCTCCATTACGACGTGCAGCCGCCGGAACCATTGGAACTGTGGGACTCGCCGCCCTTTGAACTAACACGGCGCGGTGACCAGCTTTTCGCCCGCGGTGTTAGTGACGACAAGGGCCATGTCATTGCCCGGCTGGCGGCGCTGGATGCGGTGCAGGGGGTGTTGGGCCAACTGCCGTGCCACGTGAAGTTTGTCATCGAGGGGGAAGAGGAAATCGGCAGCCCCCATATGCCTGCATTTGTGGCCGACCATCAGGAAAAACTGGCGGCCGACGCGTGCATCTGGGAATTTGGCAGCGTGGATGCGGCCGGTGCGCCCAATCAGTCATTGGGAATGCGAGGGATTTGTTACGTGGAATTGTCGGTGGAAACGGCCGTGCTAGACGCCCATTCAGGTCTTGGCGGTTCCATTTTCCCCAACGCCGCCTGGCGGCTGGTCTGGGCGCTGAATACCCTCAAAGACCAGAACGAGCACATCCTCATCCCCGGCTTTTATGATAACGTTGTTGGGCCGTCGGCGCGCGATCTGGAACTATTAAGCAAGCTGCCTGACCATTCGACTAAAATGAAGGAGTTTTATGGGCTGTCCGGGTTTGTGAAGGGGCTGACAGGCGGGTTAGAGTTGGAGCGCACGGCCGTTTTTGAACCGACGTGCACAATTTGCGGCATCACTACTGGCTACCAGGGGCCGGGCCTGAAAACCGTGCTGCCTGCTAAAGCCAGCGCCAAAGTCGACTTCCGTCTGGTCCCTGACCAATCGCCGGACGAGATTGTGGCCAAGCTGCGCGCTCACCTGGACGAGCAAGGCTTCAGCGACGTGCAGGTGACGTATCATGGCGGTGGTCGCCCCGCTAAGGTGGACCCCGACGATCCATTTGTGCAAATTGCGAATGAAACGGCCGTACAAGTATACGGCCGTGAACCCGTCATCGAGCCTATCATAGGCGGCAGTGGGCCAAACTACCCCTTCATCCACGTGCTGGGTGTGCCCGTCGTTTCAGCCGGCATTGGTTATCCCGGCGGTCGAGTCCACGCCCCCAACGAAAATATTCGCCTGGAAGATTTTATCAACGGAATTCGCCACACGGCGTACATTGTGGCGCGCTTTGCTGGTCTGTAAGACGAGGAACTGGAGACTGGAGAGTTGCCCAATCTCCAGTCTCCTCCTATGCCTTCTGCGCCATTTCTTCACCGAAGCCGAGCAGGGCTTTCACTCGCGCATCGTTTGGCGCTTCGGCGTAGACGCGTAGGACGGGTTCAGTGCCAGACGGCCGTATCAGCAGCCAGCTCCCATCATTTAGGTAGTACTTCACCCCATCCACGGTTTGCACTTCTTCCACATCCACCCCCGCAATTGCCGCCGGAGCCGCACTAACCAAAAACTGCACCATATCGGCCTTGTTGACCGGCCGTTTCAACTTCATGTCGGTGCGGGCATACTGGGCCGGACCATATTTTTCCAGCAGATCTTCCACCAACACGTGCAGCGGCGCTTGCGCTTCCGCCATCACTTCCAGCAGCAGCAGCCCCATCAGCACCCCATCCCCCTCCGGAATGTGCCCCTTAATGCTGATGCCGCCAGACTCTTCCCCGCCCATTAACACGCCATTGGCGACCATTAAATCGGCAATGTGGTTAAAACCGACCGGCGTTTCCACCAATGGCAGATTGTGATCGGCGGCAATTCGGTCGATCATGCGTGTAGTGGAAACCGTACGCACCACTTTGCCCGTCCAACCCCGCTTTTCGATGAGATAACGCAGCACCAGCGCAAAAATACGGTGCGGATCTACAAAATCGCCTCGCGCATCCACAGCGCCAATGCGGTCCGCATCGCCATCCGTCGCCAGCCCCACATCCCAATGCCCCCCCTGAATGGTAGACATCAACAGGCCCAGGTGTTTGGCGATAGGTTCCGGATGGATGCCGCCGAAGCCCGGATTCATCTCGTGACGGATGTTGTGCACCCGGGTGCGCCCGCGCGCCAGTACCTCTCCGATTGCCCCTCGGCCAGAGCCGTACATGCCATCGGCCACTACCCGCAGTTCCCCACTGGAGATTGTGTCCAGGTCCACGAGCGTGCTGAGATGTTCGTAGTAAGCCCAGGCCGGATCAAACTTGCAGACCAACCCCTGTTTTACAGCGTCCTCAAAGTCCATGAGATTTGGCCCATGTACCGTTTCTAGATTGCGATCCAGCAGGGACTCCACGCGCTTATTTTGCGCGGGAGTGGCGCTGCCGCCATAGCTGGCTTTTAGCTTCACGCCGTTATAGCGCGGCGCATTATGGCTGGCGGTGATCATCACACCGGCTGTGGCCTTCTTGTGGACTACCGAGTAGCTGATAGCCGGGGTGGGCGTGTCGGCGCGGGCCAGCCAGGTGGTGATCTGGTTGGCGGCCATTACGCGGGCCACCTCGGCAGCGTAGCGGTCGGACAAAAATCGGGTGTCGAAGCCAATGATAACGCTGGGGTCGGCGGCGTTTTCTTCGCGGATAAAGTCAGCGATAGCTTGGGCTACCAGACGCAAATTGCCAAAGGTAAAAGTTTCGCTGATAACGGCACGCCAGCCGTCGGTGCCAAATTTAATAGTCATAACTGGATACTCCTCCAAAGATATTTCAACAGTCTGGTGCAGGGAAGCGGCGACAGCAATAGTCCACGGGCCCGCATGGCTTGATTATACTTGTTTATGGTTGACTTCACCTTATTGGAGATGTTTTGCTGAGGTTTCGCTTGCCACCCATTGGTCCTGATCGGGGGCTTGTCGGCCAAAAAAGCGCCAGTACAGGTAGATGGCCGCCACATAAGCCAAAATGGTGCCCAAATAGATGGGGGCAAAGCCATAGTTCACCTGGAGCCAACCGCTTACGGTGGGGCTGAAGGCCCAGCCAAAATTCCAGCTCATACTGACCAGACTGGCGACAGTGGCCCGCGCTTCCTGGTCTACCTGCTCCATAACAAAGGTCTGGTAAACAGGATTGCTCATATTCATCAGCATAAGGCGCACCAGATAGGCCAGTGCACTGGCCCACAGCCAGGGGGCGAAACCCATTACTACCAGAAAAGGGATGGAGAGTGCCTGTGAGAACACGACGACACGGATCTTCCCATAGCGGTCGGCGAGGGGCGGGGCCAGCAGCAGGCCAAAAGCCATTGCCAGCGAGCCGACGGCAAACAAACTGCCAATAATGCCGTCGGATGCGTTGTATTCATGGCGGTAGAAAACGTTCATGAAGGGCATGAGCAAGCCGGCTCCCAGGGAGGTGACGAACATGGGGGCGATAAGTTTGAGCAGGAGCACTGGTTCGCGGCGGGCATAGGCAAACGGCGACAGGCTTTTTGCCTGTTCATTGACTGTTTGGGGAGGCCGGTGAATAAAGAGTAAGGGAATGACGGCCGTTACCGCAATAACTCCAATAACTGCCATGCTAAGACTGTAGGCGGTGGCGCTGGTAGAATCGACTTGCACGGCCGTTCCCAACCACGCCGGAAGCTGACCGCCCAGCCAGTTGCCGGCAAACCCGGCAATCATTTGCACGCCAAAGCTAAAGGAAAAGAGGTAGGTGCGCTCCTCCTGGCCGCTGTTCTCCATGAGAAACGGCCCGAGGGTGACGCCAGACAGGCTCTGGCCCAGGCCCAACAAAGCGCTTAACAGATAAAAACCGCCGGTTGTGCGCCAAAAGACGGTGCCGGTAACGGCCGTTGTCGTCAGCACGGTGGCCATCAGCAGCGCCGGTTTGCGCCCCAGACGGTCGCTGACATAGCCGGCGGGCAGGGCGCTGACCAGCGCCACCAGGTTGGTCACCGTGAGAAAACGGCCCAGCAAGGCCTCGTCAAACCCGAGGCTAAGCGCATAAAAGTTAAACAGCAGGCGAAAAATGCCAAAGGCCATACCATTGATCATGGTATAGCCCAAATAGAGGCGGGCATTGGGGGTGAACAGGCGTATTCGGGCGGCGTAGGCGTGTGCCTCGCGCTCCAGCCGCGCCGTCAGCGGTTCAGGCACAGGAGAAGGGTTTATCATGGTTTTCCAATACAGAGTGAAATCAAAAAAAGCGCTTTGACGATATGCCGTCCGCTATTTTTTACGGCCGTTTTGCCGTTACGAGGCAAAACGGCAAATGAGCCAGCTGCGCCCAGTCGCCGGTTAGTTTTTGGGCGTGGGCTTCGGCGCTGGCCAGCGCCACCTGTTCGTTGGGGGTGAGGGGCAACGCACGGAGGAAGTCGAAACGGGTAAGCGACGGCCGTTCGACACTCTCCAGCAAATCCACGCGCACATCAAATCCCTCCGCCGCGAGGACCCCTGGCAGCTTGCGTCCGATTTCTGGCTCCGCACCTGCCCTTGCCAGTGCCGCCAGCCACAGGTCGCGGGCGGCGATCTCTGGCGGGTATTCAATCATGCCCGCATAGTCCGGTTCCAGGGCGATGAAGATACCGCCCGGTTCCAGAACCCGCTGGATTTCGGCTACGGCCGTCGCCAAGTCTGCCACCCACAGCAGCACACACTGGCAAAAGACCAGGTCGAAGGATTCATTTTTGAAAGGTAAATGGAGAGCGTCGCCGTTGACGTTGAGGGCGGGAGTGTGGGACACGGCCGTTAACTCCCGATCCAGCGCCACGACAGTTCCCCCCCCACGCCGCACCAACTCCCCCGTCACCGCACCATAACCCGCCCCCAGGTCCAAAATCTGCCGCCGCCGTGCCACCGAAATGCGCCGCAGCAGTCGCCCTCGCGCCGAGGCCAGCCAGGCGGCCTGTTCGGCCAGCAGCGTGGGTGTGGGAAGAGAGGGCGCGGTCATTGCGGAGTGCGGAGTGCGGAGTACGGAGTGCGGAGTGCAGAGTGGAAAATTCCGCATTCCGCATTCCGCACTCCAAAGTTACCTGCCGCCGCCGGCGCAGGCGCAGGCGCAGGCACAACACGCG
>Ga0116151_10003228_pt1 | contig 14677 bp, 12 predicted proteins | sample AD_UKC117_MetaG_FD_89893 | JGI IMG/M metagenome (GOLD analysis project Ga0116151, IMG submission 89893) | Active sludge microbial communities of municipal wastewater-treating anaerobic digesters from Hong Kong - AD_UKC117_MetaG | ecosystem: Engineered > Bioreactor > Anaerobic > Digestate...
CATGGTCTCCTTGCGCTCTTCGGTGATGGTCACGGCGGAGATGACGACGTCATAGTTCACGCCGATGCCCTGGAAGATGCCGTCCCACGCGGTGTTGACAAAGTTGATGGTCAGGCCGAGCTTTTCGCCCAGCGCCATGGCGAAGTCCACATCGTAGCCGATGGGGGTGGAGCCGTCTTCTGCAAACTCTTCAAACGGAGGATAGCCGATCTCCATACCCACGTTCAGCACACCGTCCTGCATAAGCTGCACGCCGGAAAGATCAATCGCTCCTTCAGCCGACGCGAAAGCGGCGACAGACAGCAGCAGGGCTACAGAGAGTACAAGTGCAAGTACTTTTTTGTTCATAATAGCAATCCTCCAAATTAAAAATAGAGTTGTGGTGTACAACTCCTTTGTATTCACTAAAGTATCATATTTATACGGACGTGTCAAGAGAAAATGCATAAAAACAAAAAGAATACGAGGCGGGTGGTTTTGAAGACTCCTGACATTGCCGTAATGCCGCGAAATCAGGCCAAACGCTATATGCGGAAAGGAAATCCGTGATAACTCTTTTGTACGCACCCGGCACGCATCACATGGCGATGCGACGCGGAAGCTGCGTGGTATACCCTCTGGTCTCATACGCAAATATACGTATGGTTATACCCTATAGCTTATATATATTCACGATTGACTGTATTTTGATGCATACGCCGCGCCCGGCTCGACCATTGGGCGCGGAAGTGATACAATCAAACCGGGTCAGCTAACTGATAAAACCCACGATACGGCTTGAGCGGCAGGCATCCATGAGCGATAAGGAGATTTGATGAGTACACAGCACACGGCGCCCGGAAAGCCCAGGCAAGCCGGACGTTTCTTTCAAATTTTAGGCATCCTGCAAAGGCATGGCGTCGTCCGGGGCGTAACGCCGGAAAAGCTCCGCGCGGTGCTGGAAGACCTGGGACCGACCTTTGTCAAGCTCGGCCAGCTTTTATCCATCCGCATGGATCTTTTACCGCAGGAATACTGCACGGAGCTGCAAAAGCTGCGCTCCGAGGTGAAGCCCATGCCCATGGATGAGGTCGCCCGCGTTGTGGAAGCCTCGCTGGGGATGCCGCTGCATGAGGCGTTTCCGATGTTCGAGCCTGTACCGCTGGGCAGCGCGTCCATCGCCCAGGCGCACGCCGCTGTGCTCCCCGGCGGCGAGCAGGTTGTGGTCAAGGTGCAGCGCGAGGGCATATACGATCGCATGGCCAGCGATATTGCGCTGCTTCGCAAGGCCGTTAAGCCCGTCAAGTGGGTGGGTTCGGTCGGGTCGATCGATCTGGATATGGTGCTCACGGAGCTTTGGAACGTATCGCAGCAGGAGATGGACTTCCTCAACGAGGCCGACAACGCCGAGGAGTTCATCCGCCTGAATCAGGATATCAAGCACATCGGCTGCCCGCAGCCGTACCGCGAGCTTTCCACCCGGCAGGTGCTGGTGATGGAGAAGATCGACGGCATTCAGATTGACAATCTTGAGGCCATGCGGCAGGCCGGGTATGACGTGGCGGACATCTGCCTGAAGCTGTGCGAGCATTATATGAAGCAAGTGCTGGACGATGGCTTTTTCCACGCCGATCCGCACCCCGGCAACCTGCGGGTGCGAAACGGGCAAATTGTGTTTCTGGATCTGGGCATGGTCGGCAGGCTGTCGGCCGGGGACCAGGCGGCATTTGAAAAGGCGCTGGCGGGCGTGGCCGCGCGCGACGCCGCGAGCGTAACCGAGGCGGTGCTGGCCATCACCCGCCACAGCGGGCCGGTTGACCGCCGCGCCCTGCACGACGACGTCAAGGCGATGCTGGACCAGTACCTGGAGATGGATCTGGGCCGGATGAACCTCGGCGATATCGTGCAGGAATACCTGCGCATCGCCCGTGACCACGGCTTGAAGTTCCCTCAGGGTATCACACTGCTCGGGCGCGGCCTCAGCACGCTGGAGGGCGTGGTCGCCGATATCAGCCCAGATATCAACTTGCTGGAGATTGTGGCGCAGCGCTTTGCCAGAAAAAAGCTTTCGCAAATCAACTGGAAGGAAGAGCTCTACAAAAACGCGCAGTCCGTGTATGAAACCGCGCACAAGCTGATGGGGATGCCCACGCTTGTCAACGATACCCTGCGCGCCGCGCTGGGCGGCGAGCTGACCGTGCGGGTGGAAACGGCGTCGTCCGCCGCGCAGCGGCGGGAGGAGCGGCGGCGCGCCGGCCGCCTGAACCGCAGCATCGTGTTTGCGGGTCTGTTCGCCGGCTCCTGCCTGCTGTCGCTAGCCGATGTTGCACCCCGTATCTTAGGCCTGCCGTGGATTGCCGCCGCTGGGTTTGGGCTTGCGGGGTTGCACGGCCTGCATAGCCTCTGGCAGATGCGGCGCAGCAGGGACTAGCAAAGCTTCCGTGTGAAAGGGTTCCCTGTTCAATTTTGGATGAACACGCAAAAATTACAGGCGCACAGTGCTGTGCGCCTGCAATTTTACGGATAATCCGGTAATACGGGAACAAATTCATGGTTTGTGATACAATGCGCGCAGGGGGGATCGGTATGGATGCTTTGGACCAGGCTATACTCGGCGAGCTGAAACAAAACGCGCGGGCGTCCGCATCAGAAATCAGCCGGAAGGTGAACCTGTCGGTACCGGCGGTTGCGGAGCGGATCCGGAAGCTTGAAAACGCGGGAATCATCGCAGGCTACGCCGTGCGTGTCGACCGTGAAAAGGCGGGGCAGGCTCTGCTTGCGTTTTTATTGGTGCGTATCGGCGGCACGGAAAACGCGAAAGCCTTCCGCCAGGACATCATCCGCCACGCCTGTGTGCTGGAGTGCCACCATGTGACGGGCGCGTACGACTATTTACTGAAAGTAGCGGCGGCGGATGTGAAAGCGCTGGAACAGTTTATCACGGGAACCCTCAAGGCCGTGAAGGGCGTATTGGATACCAACACCATGATATCGCTGCAAACGGTTAAGGAAGAGATCAACGTATGACGGATCGCGGTATGATACAAAAAGGCCTGCGCTTTGGCATGGCCCTGCAGCTGGCGGTGGGCCCTCTGTGTTTTCTCACGCTTCGCACCGCAACGGAGCGCGGGTTTCTGGCGGGGGTATCCGTAGCAGTTGCCGTCACGCTGGCGGATGCGCTGTTTGTGGCGCTGTCCTGCCTTGGCGCGGTCACCCTGTTAAAGCGGGCCAGGGTCAGGGCGGCGGTCACCTGGGTGGGCAGCCTGGTGCTTTGTCTGTTCGGCCTGAACATCATTGTAGGCGCGTTTGGAATCACCCTCATTCCGGGCCTTTCCCTGCTTGGCGCATCGGACGGCAATCCGTTCTGGCAGGGGTTTGTTCTCACGGTGTCCAACCCGCTGACAATCCTCTTCTGGGGCGGGGTATTCACCGCGCAGATTACGCAAAACCAGTGGACCCGGCGGCAGCTGTGGTGGTTTGCCACAGGCTGTGTGCTGTCCACCCTCCTGTCGCTTTCGCTGATCGCGGGTATCGGCACCGCGGTATCCGGCTTCCTGCCGGAGATCGCCATCCAGATCCTCAACGTTCTGGTCGGCGCGGCGCTGATTGTTTACGGCGTCCGGCTATTATACAAAAAGGATCAGGCGGTTTCCGCCTGATCCTTCGTTTTTTTGTCGGGTTTACAGCGTCAGCGTCAGCTCCGCCAAGCTGCAGGGCGGCAGCGTGAAGCTGACGCCTTCTTTGGCTACGGTGATGCCATCCAGCGGGACGAGGGATACGGGCTGGGAATCAAAATCGTTATACGCGTCCATATTTCCGGTCAGCAGCCGTCCGGTTGCGTGGGCAATCGCCATGCCCGGCTGCAGCCGGATATCAGCCGCCTTGTCAAGCCCGGTGTTGGAAAGCGTCACGGTCAGTGCGCCGTCCTTTTTCGACGCCGTCATGCTGATGGCGGGAACGGGGTGGTGCGCCGTGCCCGCCGGGCCCGCGTCCAGCGTGTGCTCAATGCGCTGGGCATCCTGATGCGCCTTGTACAGGTCGAACACATGGTAGGTCGGGGTCAGTACCATGCGGCTGCCCTCGGTGAGTACCACGGCTTGCAAAACATTGACGGTCTGGGCAAGGTTAGCCATCACAACGCGGTCTGCGTGCTTGTTGAAGATATCCAGCGTCAGCGATGCCACCATCGCGTCGCGCATGGTGTTCTGCTGGTACAGGAAGCCGGGGTTGGTGTCCGGTTCCACGTTGTGCCAGATGCCCCACTCGTCCACAATCAGCCCCACGCGGTGTTCGGGGTCGTACTTGTCCATCACGGCGAGGTGGCCCCTGATGATGCGGTCCATTTGCAGCGCGGCATGCAGGGTTTGGTAGTACAGGGCGCTGTCAAACTTTGTAGCGCTGCCCTTATCCGCCCATACGCCGGTGGGGATGGTATAGTAGTGCATGGTCAGCGCGTCCATTTTATCGTGCGCCATTTTCATGACGACATCGGTCCATTCCGTGTCGGCCGTGCCCGGACCGCAGGCGATTTTATACAGGGTATGCTTACCGTAATTGCGGCAGTAGGTCTGGTAACGGCGGTACTCGTTGGCGTAGTATTCCGGCAGCATGTGGCCGCCGCAGCCCCAGTTTTCGTTGCCGACGCCCCAGTACTTTACGCCCCAGCTTTCCTTGCGACCGTTCTGCCAGCGGCGCTGCACCACGGTGGAGTCGCCGTCGGAGTTGCAGTATTCCACCCATTCGGCCATTTCCCGGATGGTGCCGGAGCCCAGGTTGCCGTTGACGTAAGGCTCGCAGCCGATCTGGCTGCAAAGCTCCATGAACTCGTGCGTACCGAAGGAGTTATCCTCCACTACGCCGCCCCAGTGGGTGTTCACCATGCGCTTGCGGGCTTCTTTGGGGCCGATGCCGTCCTCCCAGTGGTACTCATCGGCAAAGCAGCCGCCCGGCCAGCGCAGCACAGGCACCTTGATGTGCTTGAGCGCTTCCACCACGTCCTTGCGCATCCCGTTGACATGGGGAATGGAGGAGTCCTCGCCCACATACATGCCCTGATAAATACAGCGTCCCAGGTGCTCCGAGAAATGCCCGTAGATGTTCCTGTTGATGATGCCAAGGGGTTTGTCCGGGTTCAGTTTGATCGTAACCATAGTGCGCTTCCTCTCCGGTTTGATTACCACTTCGGGTTGATATGCGGGCAGTGCATGCCTCGCTTGGCCGCGCGCAGTTCCACGTAGCAGCCGCACTGCGTGCAGGTGCCGCCCAATAATTGATCGCAGGCTCGGCAAGCATTAAGTCTGCTTTGGTACGCCTCGTCCGTTGCCTTTTCATCCTCTGTGAGCAGCGCGATGCGGCTTTGGACCAAGCTGTAGAAATCCTGCTCGGATTCCAGCTCCGCAAGCAGGCAATGCTTGCAAATCCGCATGGATTGCATATTGTTTCCGCTGTTCATGCGGTGTTACTGGTCCGGCGCCACCCAGCCGCGGTACTGCACGATGCTCTGGGGGCGCTGGGGCTTGTGGTCCTGCTGCTCGGGGTTGCGGTACTGACGCGGCGTGACGCCGATCATCTGCTGAAAACAGCGGTTGAAGCTGGAAACCGAGGTAAACCCAACGGTTTCGGCAATGCTCAGAATGGCGTTGTCCGTGGTTTGCAGCATGGTGCAGGCGCGCGAAATGCGCGTCTGGTTGATAAACGTGTGGGGGTTGGAGCCCATGATGGTAAAAAACAGCCGCCGGAAATGCGTTGTGGACAGGTGGCACATCTCCGCCAGCTCGTCTACGGATATCTTGCGCATGTAGTTTTCATTAATATGGTTCAGCGCCGGGGTCAGCACCAGGGTATCCTTGCGCTTTTTGACGGGCGTTGTGTTTGCGCTGGCCTTCAGCACCCGTGTGATCTCAAAAAACAGCGATACGAACAGCCCCTTGACCGATTCCTGATAATGCGGCTGGCGGCTCTTGAGCTCGTCGATGATGGAAGAGGCAAGGAAGCGGATTTTGGGATGCTCGTCGCCGTTGAACAGGTGCACGAAGCTCTGCGGGCTGAAGCTTGAGAGTTCAAAGTCCTCGTCCGTGTGCAGCAATTCGGACAGGAGCTCGCGCATATCCACGAACACATAGCTCCAAAGGCTGGTCATGCCCCGTGAGGAGTAGGTGGTGTGGGGCACATGGCGCGGCAAGAGCGTGACGTCGCCCGCGTGGAAGGTGTGGGGCTCGTCGCGCACCAGCAGCGTGCCGGAATTCGTATGGCACACGCCGATTTCCAGACAGTTGTGGAAGTGCAGGCGCTTGCTTTTCACATCGGAAATGTGCCACTGCTCGCCGTCCAGAAGCAGCGCCGGGAAATCGATATTCAGTTCGTACACCCTGTACTCGATAACCTGACGCGCGTGCCTTGCCATGCTGTTTTCACCCCGATGCCGTTACTGTACCACGCATTGTGGGCAAATTCAACCATCTATCCAACACAAATTCCAGAACTTTGACGAAGACAACACTAAAATGGCCAAATACGACACAGATTCGCTATCGCAAAGAAAATAAAAGGTAGTTTTCGCGCAATTCATGGTTGATATTCGATGGATTCGTTCCCCCGGCATGGATATGATATAGACAAAAGAACGTTGAATAGGCCTTAGTCTTGTTCGCTTTGGAGGTCTGTCCCTTTGAAGGAATCCAGTTCGGTCCTTGCCCGTACCCGCAGCGGTGTCATCACCCGCAGCCTGCGTAGCGCATTGAAGCGTGATTGGCAGCTGTACCTGCTGCTGGTTCTTCCTGTCGCGTTCGTGCTGATATTCAAGTATGCCGCGTATCCTGGGCTTCGCATTGCGTTTATGAACTACAAACCCGCCAGGGGATATTCCGGCAGCGAGTACGTCGGCCTGGAGATATTCCAGAAGATTTTCAAGGACGCGGATTTCCTCCGCGCGCTGAAGAACTCCCTGGCATTCAACTTCCTGGATTTGGCGATCGGGTTTCCGGTTCCCATCATTCTGGCGCTGATGCTCAACGAGCTGCGCTTTCGCCGCTTCAAGCGCTTGTCGCAAACGGTGCTCTACCTGCCGCATTTTCTAAGCTGGGTGATCATCGCAAGCGTGGCATACTCGCTGTTTCGGCCAAGCTCCGGTCTGGTGAACATCGCGCTGATGAAAGCGGGCCTGATCAGCGAAGGCATCCCGTTCCTGACGGAAAAGTTCCACTGGGCGGTGACCTACCTGCTGATGGCCGTATGGCAGAACATGGGCTGGGGCACGATCATCTTCCTGGCGGCGATTACCGGCATTAATCCTGAGCTTTACGAGGCCGCGACTGTGGACGGCGCCAGCCGCATGCGCAAGATATGGCATGTAACCCTGCCGGGAATCCGCGCCACGGCGGTGACGCTGCTGATCCTCAACCTCGGACGTATCATGGGCTCCAACTACGAACGCCTGGCCTCCTTTGGCAATGTGCTTGTGAAGGATTACCAGTACCAGCTCGCCATCTATATCTATGAAAAGGGCCTCGCCGGAGGCAATTTCTCCAAAGCCACCGCCGTGGGACTGTTCCAGTCGCTGCTGGGCTTCGTCCTCGTGCTTGCCGCCGACCGTTTTGCCAAGAGCCTTGGCGAAAACGGCCTGATTTAGGGGGATGAAGATGAATCAAGCAAAGCCCCTGCGCGGCTCCAGCGGCATGAAACGTCGCGTCACCATCGGCGACGTGATCATCATCCTGATCATCCTCATCCTCTGCCTGAGCTGTGTTCTGCCGTTCATCCATATCGCGGCCAAATCCATCTCCGGCAACTCCGAGGTGCTGGCCAAGAATGTGACGCTGTGGCCCAAGGCCATTACCTTCGAAGCCTACGCGACCATCTTTCAGGATGGACAGCTGACCCATTCCATGCTCTACACGGTGCTGGTTACGGTGCTGTTTACCGCCATCGGCATGGTGATCACCGTCTGCGCGGCGTATCCGTTGTCCCGCAGGCGGCTCAAGGGCCGTAACTTCATCTCGCTGATGATCCTGTTCACGCTCTACTTCTACGCCGGGCTGATTCCCGAATACCTGCTGCTCAAGGACCTTGGTTTGATCAACCGGATGTGGGTGCTGATCCTGCCGCTTTCGTTCTCACCGTTTAATATGCTGATCATGAAAAGCTATCTGCAATCCACCATCCCTGAGAGCCTGGAGGAAGCCGCGTTTTTGGATGGGGCATCCAGCTTCCAGATTCTGTTCAGGGTCATCCTGCCCCTGAGCAAGCCGATTTTGGCAACGCTGGCCCTGTTTTACGCGGTGGGCCGGTGGAACGCCTACGCCGACGCGAAATACTTCATCACCAAAAAAGCGCTCCAGCCCATCCAGTATCTGCTGAGCAACATGGTGCTCAACTCCGGCGCGGACGCGATTTCCATCTCCGAGGGCATGGCCGTGCAGTCGACGCCCGAGGTGCTGCAGGCGGCCATGGTCATGTTTGCCACCATTCCCATCATCTGCGTGTATCCGTTTATCCAAAAGCACTTTGTCAAAGGCGTGATGATCGGCGCTGTGAAAGGCTGATCTTCATCATAAAAAGAAAAGGAGAGAAACTAACATGAAGAAATGGTTAACCACCCTGCTTGCCGTGGTTATGCTTCTCAGCATGCTTGTACCCGCGATGGCTGAGGACGTGAAGCCCGCCGCCGGCGGCACAATCGCCGCCGAGCCGTTTGCGGAGCGCGTGAAAATCACGGTTCCTGTTTACGACCGTTCCAAGGAAGGCTATCCCGCAGTGGATGACAACTACTGGACCAAGTGGGTACAGTCGGAATTTGGCGACAAGTACAACATCGACGTTGAATATGTTGCCATTCCCCGCGGCGACGTGATGACCAAGTATTCCCTGCTCATCGCGGCCGGCGAAACCCCGACCATCCTCATGGAATACGACTATCCCAAAGTTGCCCAGTGGGCCAGCGACGGCGCGATGCAGCCTATCAACCTGGACGAATTTGCCAAAGTCGCCCCCACGTACTACCAGTCGATGGTGGACAACAAGCAGCTTGGCTACTCCGTGATCAACGGCGAAAACTACTTCGTTTTGTCGGAGCGCCCCTACTACAACGTGATCTTTGCCTATGTCACGCTCTATCGCCAGGATTGGCTGGACGCGCTGGGCATTGCCGCTCCCATGAACTATGCGGAGTACGTTGCGGCCGTGGAAGCCGTGAAGGAAAACTATGCGTCCGTGCCTCTGGGCCTTGGCATTCCCAAGTCCGCCTATGTGGCCAACTTCGCGTTCCGCGATTTTCCCGTGGTGGAAGCCGAATGGGCCATGCACTCCAGCCTCGGCACCCCCAGCTTCAGCTGGTATCCCACGTATCGCCTGCTCAAGCGGCAGAACGCCGAATACAACATGGGCTTCTACTCCACCGAGTATGAGCTGGAACAGGCTGAGATGGCCGGTACCGGCGGCGCTTCGCAGCACCAGACCGATTTCATCAACGGCGAAGCCTTCTCCTACGGCGGTTACATTTCCGCCAACATGGCGTGGCTGACCGCGTTCTTTGAAAAGAACCCCGATGCGAAACTGGGCGTGCTGAACCCCAATTTTGTTGTCGAAGAAGGCGTTGCGGATTATCCGCAGTTCCGCGCGGACAACCCCTTTGGCATGATCGTGGGCTTCTCGTCTCTGGCGACCCCGGATCAGCTCAAGGCCGCCTGGATGTACCTGGAGTGGATGGCGCAGCCTGAAACCCTGGCCGTGATGGAAAACGGTATCGAAGGCGTGACCTACACCGTGGGCGCGGACGGCCTGCCGGTCGTCAACGGCGACTATCGCGGCGAGTACATGCTCAACCACAACAACAACATCGATATGACCTGCGCCGTGCACGCTTCCAAGAAGCTTGGCACCATTGAGCAGACCATCACGGCGATGTCTCCCCAGGGCCTGCCCCAGGACTTCACCCAGGATCTGATTGACAACTACTACAACATGAAGGCGATCGCAGACCAGGGCCTGAGCTATTCCGATCCGGTATTCGCCGTTGCGATTGAAGCCGAATCCGAATACAATGCAAGCCTGCTGAGCCTGTACCAGGAATACTCTGTACTGCTCACCAAGTGCGCGCCTGAAGAGTTCGACGCCCTGTACGCCGATCTGAGCCAGAAGTATCTGGATGCCGGCTATCAGGCGATCATCGACGAACGTCTGGCCGCGTACGAAGCGGGCAACACCACCAAGCTGCCCGTCGCGCCGTAATCAACCTTTCCAAAACGCCGGGACGTCCCCTTCGCCCCCAAGCCGAGGGGGCGTCCCTTTTGAATGTGACTCGTGTTTTGGGTATACTATGGCAGGTTTCCATTCCGCATACCAAAGGAGACGCCCATGAAGCTGCACCTCAACCGTGATATTCTGCCCGGCGTAATGGCCGCCGTGGCCAAAAAAACCATCGAGATGGACCTGCCGTGGGATTGGCCCTGCGGGGTCGCCTACTACGGCGTTGCCAGGGCTTACGAGGCGACCGGAAACCAGGAGCTTCTGGAGATCCTCAAAACCAAGGTGGACGCGCTCATTGGGCTGGGACTCCCGCCGTTTACCGTAAACACCTGCGCCATGGGGCACTGCCTGTTATCGCTGTACCAGGCGACGGGCGAGGAAGGCTATCTGACCATCGCCAGACAAAAAATCGATTACTTACGCAACCACGCACTGCGCTTCGGCGATCATGTGCTTCAGCATACCGTTTCCGTGAATAACGATTTTCCCGGCCAGGCCTGGGCGGACACGCTGTTTATGGCCGCTTACTTCATGCTGCGCTTCGCCGTGCTGATGAAGGACAAAGCGCTCGTCGAAGACGCGCTGCACCAATACTTCAAGCATATCGAGTTCTTGCAGGACAGGGCGACGGGGCTTTGGTACCACGGCTACTCCAGCGCCGAGCAAAACCACATGTCCGGCTTTTTCTGGGCGCGGGCAAACGCCTGGGCGGCGTATACCATGTCGCAGGTCAAGCATACCCTGCCCGAGCCCTACCTCTATCCGCCGTTTATGGATATCGACTGTTCCCTGCGCGACCAGCTGGCGGGGCTGAAAACACTGCAAACCGAGGGCGGGCTTTGGCGCACGGTATTGAACGACCCGCAGAGCTATGAAGAGCTCTCGGCATCCTGCGGCATCGCCGCCGCGATGGTGCATAACGGCAATCCTTTGCATGCGCAATACGTTTTGAAGGCATATCCCGCGATTCTGGAAAACATCACTAGCGACGGCCGGGTGCTGAACGTATCCGGCGGCACAGCGGTGATGAAGGACCTGGACGGCTACCGCAACATCTCCCGCAGCTGGACGCAGGGCTGGGGGCAGGGGCTGGCGCTTGCGTTTCTTTCGGCAATCGTGAAAACAGAGGAGCCGTAACATGAACCATTCGACGAGCGGCGGCTTTACCCTGCCCGGCGAGGCCGGCTACGAAGCGCTGACACTGACGCTTGCCAAGCGCTGGGGTGCCGACGCAATCCGTGATTCCGACGGCACAACGCTTTCGGACAGCATCCTGCAGGCGGGGTTTTCGATTTATGCTACGATTTGCGTGATCCGCCAGCATAACGAATGGATTGTAGAGCACCCGGACTGCCGCCAGCAGTGCATTTTATCCACCGCCCCGCGCGTATGCGAGGGAGAAACGCTGACCATCAATTTGATGGCGGATTTCTTCGCCGGACAATTCCAGATCAACCACAGCCCCGAAGCCTTTTCCCGCTGGCAGATTTACGACCGCACCGAGGGTGCGCTTCTGCCTGCGGAGGCCTGGATCTTCGACGCGGAAACCGGCTGCGTTACCGTGCAGGGCAAGGCCTTTCACAGCTACACGGTCAGCTTTTTTGCGTGGCGGATCTGGGAAGAGATTTCCATGTACAATCACACCACCAACCGATGGGAGTCCGAGCACCTGATGCAGCTGGACCCGGTGTACCCGCAGGCGCGGGAGTACCTGCGCGGATGGCTGAAGCGGTGGTGCGAGCAAAACCCGACGATCGATATTGTACGGTTTACGTCGCTTTTCTATAATTTCGCATGGATTTGGGGCAGCAGCGAAAAAAACCGTTACCTTTTCACCGACTGGGCGAGCTACGATTTTACCGTCAGCCCCCAAATGCTCGCCGATTTTGAAGCCGAATACGGCTATGCCCTGACGGCGGAGGACTTTATCAAGGGCGGAAGGCGCGCTCCGGGGCATGACGTGCCCGATGCGAAGAAGCGGGACTGGATGGCCTTCGTGCAGCGCTTTGTGGCATCGTTCACCCGCGAGCTGACCGATATTGTGCACAGCTTTGGCAAGCTGGCCTATGTGTTTTACGACGACAGCTGGGTCGGCATGGAGCCGTACAACGGCAGCTTCCGGCAGATGAACTTTGACGGCCTGATCAAGTGTGTGTTTTCGGGCTTTGAGGCGCGGCTGTGCGCGGATGTGCCTGTTCCGGTACACGAAATCCGCCTGCACCCCTATCTGTTTCCGGTGGGGCTTGGCGGCGCGCCGACCTTTATGCGGGGCGGCGATCCCAGCCGCGATGCCAAAGCCTACTGGCGGCAGGTGCGGCGCGCGCTGCTGCGCAAGCCGGTGGAGCGCATCGGCCTGGGCGGATATCTGCATCTGGTAGAGGGCTACCCTGAGTTTGTGGATTGCGTTGAAGCCATCGCGGGCGAATTCCGGACCATCAAAGCCCTGCACCAGGCAGGGGATGTGTATACGGTTCCCTGCAAGGTCGCTGTGTTGACCGCCTGGGGGAAGCTGCGCACCTGGACGCTGTCCGGGCATTTCCACGAATCGGCCGACCATGACCTGATGCACATCATCGAGTGCCTGGCCGGACTGCCCGTTGAGGTCACCTTTATTGGGTTTGACGATGTGAAGCGCGGCGCGCTGCAAGGCATGGACGCGGTGATCTGCGCCGGGCGCAGGGGTACCGCGTGGAGCGGCGGCGAGCTGTGGCGGGATACGGCGGTCGTGGAAGCGGTGACAGCGTTTGTCCATGGCGGCGGCACCTTTCTGGGCGTCAACGAGCCGTCCGCTGTGGAGGGCTACGCCGATACGCTGCGTATGGCGCAGGTGCTGGGCGTGAACATCGGCGAGCACAGCAATCATGGGCTCTGGCAGTACAGCGTACAGACGCCCATGTTTGTCGGCGATACTGATGTATCGGTTCCTGCGCATCCCTCAGCCTACCTGACAGGGCCCGAAACCGAGGTCTGGCTGGCAGACGGGGGCAAGCTCGCCCTTACGCGCCGTGCGTTTGGCAAGGGACAGGGGATATACGCGGGCGGGTGGCGGTTCAGCCCGGGAAACGCACGCCTGTTGCTCAACCTGCTCTGGGGACATGCCCAGATCGAGGCTGTGACCGATACCGCCAAAGTGGACTGCGCATGGTATCCCAAGGCCGGGAAGATCGTGCTCGCCAACCAAACGGATCGCCCGCAGCAGGGCTGTGTTACTGTGAACCAAAAAAATATCCCCTTCTGCCTTGCTGCGGACGAGATGCTGGTCATGAATGATCAATAAAACCCCCTTGGGAATCCTTGTAATGATTTAACATATGGTTTTATACCTGTTCCACACAAAAGACCGCGTATTACGCGGTCTTTTGTGTGGAACTCCTGGATATACTCGAAAATCACCTGCCGTCAATCCAGCATGAACACGTTCTCAAGCCTTGCGGCCGCACCGGTTTCATCCCGAACCATGTCCATCAATCCGGCCATGTGCACGTTCCAGCGGGCAACCACGGGGCTTTCCGCCTGCACCTTTTCGGCGTAGGCCACGCCCTTTTCGCATTCATAGTAGCCAAACAGCTCGTCTCCGATATTCCAGATCGTATAGTTGCATATCCCGGCCGCTTTGAGCACCTCTGTCATCTCCGGCCAGATCTCATCATGCCGCTTGATATACTCGGCCTTCATGCCGGGCTTGAGCAGGGCTTTCCAGGCGCGTTTTTCCATAGGGTTTGCTCCTTTTCAATTCAGGATTCACTGTGCTTTCATATACCGATTATACCAAACCTGCGCCAACGGCACAAACAGAATCGGGATTGACGAACCTGCCCTGGTTTGTTACGATGGAAGCAAAGAAACAGCCTTCGACGACCGGGAGGGCAATATGGCCGTTATTTTTCGCACCTACAATCCAGAGCCTCTGTTTGGTGAGGATTATTTGGCGCTTCGGCATTTTCTGATACAGCTGGACGACAGCAATTATCACTTCGGCCGCTGGGACTGGATGATCACGCATTCGCACCTTGATTCCAGCGGCTTATCGAAGATCGGCCTGTGGGCGGATCACGGAGAGATTGTCGCCGCCGCGACCTACGATTGCAGCCTGGGCGGCGCGTACCTGCCCGCATTGCCCGGATACGCGTATCTTTGGGACGAGATGCTGGGCTATGCGGAAACCGCGCTTGTAAAAGGCGGCAAGTTTGCCGTGCTGATCCGCGACGGGCACCTTCCGCTGCAAGGCGCGGCCATGCGCAGGGGGTATATCGCCACGCAGGACAGGGAGCAGGAAGCGCTGTTTGATTTGGAAACGGGCGACTTCCGCTACACTCTGCCCGAAGGCTTCCGCGTCACCAGCATGCGGGAAACCTATGACCTGTACCGCTACGGCCAGGTGCTTTGGAGGGGATTCAACCACGAGCAGGACGGCGAAGGTCCGTTTGTGATGAACGAGCATTTTGCAAAGGAGTTC
>Ga0116151_10003234_pt1 | contig 14668 bp, 13 predicted proteins | sample AD_UKC117_MetaG_FD_89893 | JGI IMG/M metagenome (GOLD analysis project Ga0116151, IMG submission 89893) | Active sludge microbial communities of municipal wastewater-treating anaerobic digesters from Hong Kong - AD_UKC117_MetaG | ecosystem: Engineered > Bioreactor > Anaerobic > Digestate...
ATAAACTGATTTTGTGAGCTGGTTGTTATCGGGATTGATGTCACCGGGAACATCAAAATAGCTGTAAAATTCATACTGACCAGCAGGCATGTTCCATAAGCCGAAGTTAATCTGTCTGGTTTCTCCCGGTAAAAGATCATTTACCCATTGACTTGTGCCGGAAATCTCACAAATAATTGAAAGGATAAAGGTTTCAGTAGTTTCTCCATAATTTTCGATTGATACCAGCACATCAACATTTCCTTCAGGAACAACATCAGGAATATCAATACTTACCAACCCAACATCAGAAAAGGCAGAGCCACTGATAATTTCAACCATATAATCCTCGGTTTCACCCCAGTCAGCATCTAAACACGGATCAGTCATAGCGACACTATAAGTAGCACGGGCACGTAAGCGATGCGTACCTGTACTGGCATCTGCCGGGATAAAAAAATCATTCCAAAATTCCTGTGCTGAAAATTCCACATAAAAATCACTTATGAGCAGTTCGTTCTCATCAAAAGTCCAGCTATCGTCAAAGTCGATCCACATGGTAACCCATTGATCCGGATAATTGGAAACAACTCCCAGCGAATAAATTTCACCCTGAACCAATGAAGTTGACATCGTTGTAAAATCACCGTAACCCTGATCGCTACAACCTGAAGAAAGGTTTACTATATCTCCAAGAATAAAAGAGTCAAAACCATCTCCGTATATACAATTGGCATATGGAATACAATACGCAGGCTGATTGACCATAACCTGAACCGTGTAATCCTCGGTTTCGCCATTGGTAAAATCAGCACAGGGATCAGCCGACGACATTCCGGCATTGATCCTGAGTCTCATCCTGTGATTGCCTGCCGATACATCCGCAGGCACAATAAACCATTCCCAGTAAACTTCGTAAGGTAATTCGAGATAAAAATCCACAATGATTAACTCATCCCAGTCAAATTGATCGTTGTCATTATAATCAATCCATAGCGATAAAAACTGATTTCCATTTCCTGCTTCCACACCTATCCAATAACCTTCTCCGGCATTAAGCTCAGCGTATAAACCGGTGAAATCCCCATACCCGTTTTCGCTGCATAAACTGCCTTCATTAGTCATCATGTTAAGGTAAACACTGTTAATAAAATCTCCGTATCCGCAATCAGAATAGGGAATGCAGTATTCAAGAGGCGCTTCGGTGGCAGGTTGCCTGGTTGTGGAAGGTACCCGATTATCAGAATGATTGTTCCGGTCGGGATTAACGGGATTAATTTGTGCATTCGGCCTGGCCGTTGCAACAAGTCCTGCAATAAGCATTGCAAGAAGCCTGAGCATGTAACTGTTTTTCATTTGAATCGTTTTTAGGTTAATAAAAATAGAATGAATTTGCTATTTGCTTGAAAGCGAAATTATTCAATCAGGAATTTAATCTGTAAAATTTGAAAAGGGTTTATAATCTGGCAAATTTATACCAAAGTATTTTATTCTTCAATAAAAAGTAAGAGCATTTTTTAGAAAAAATTTCCGTTGTACTTTTTGCAGAACATTTCCTGATAAGGAATACTTGATTTCACCCTAAATTTTATTACTTTTAACAGATGAAAATCACGCTCAATAACCGGATTGAACATTTTGATGCAGAAAATATCACTTTTGAGGAATTACTCAAGTTGAAAAACTACACGTTCAGGTTGCTGGTAACAAAGCTCAATGGGAAACTGATCAGAAAAGAAGAACGTGATACCACGATCATCAGCGACGGAGATATAGTGATGGTTATACATCTGATCAGCGGGGGATAATTAAAAATAAAACAGCATCAAACCACTTCGGCCACAACAAAAGTGCTGCCGCCAACAAAAATCAGGTCATTTTTACCTGCTGCTGATTTTGCAGCATCCAGCGCCTCTTTTACGGTTGGATATATTTCACCGATAAGCCCGGCTTTCATGGCATTGGCTGCAAGGATTCCGGGTGAGAGACCTCTGGGAATTCCCGGTCTGGTAAAATAATATCTTGCTTTACGCGGAAGCAGCTTAAGTATGGCTGTTGTATCTTTATCGTTAACCATGCCAAAAACCATATGAAGATTTTGGTATGGTGTATTGTTGATGTTTTTTATTACTTCGCGGATACCGTCCTCATTGTGTCCACTGTCGCATATGATTAGCGGAGAAGTACCTATTGTCTGCCACCGGCCTTTGAATCCTGTATTTTTAATCAGATTAGCTATTCCTGAGGCAATGGTTTCTTTCGATAATGAGTTTCCGGTGCTCATTTCCAGAATTCGTAAAGATTCCATCACAGTAGCCAGATTACGAAGCTGATAACTTCCGGCCGGCGGGAAATCTGTATGGCTTAGATATGGCATTTCCCTGAAAAAAATATTTACTTTTTGCTGCCCGGCTTGCTCAATTTCCCATTGTTGATCTGCAAAAGTAATGGTTGATCGGTTTTCTGCAGCTTTTTGAAGGAATACCGGCTTTGTTTCTTTTTGGGTTTCACCAATGACAAGCGGAACACCGGATTTAATGATTCCCGCTTTTTCGTTAGCAATGGCTTCTAATGTGTTACCAAGAAATTTGGTGTGATCAAGTCCGATGTTGGTAATTACCGACACCAGCGGGGTGATCACATTGGTTGAATCGAGACGCCCTCCCATACCTACTTCAATAACGGCGTAATCTACTTTTTCTCTGGCAAAATAATCGAATGCCAGCCCGACAGTCATTTCAAAAAATGACAAACCGATTTCTTCAAACTGATTTTTCCATTTTTCGATAAACCGCACTACTTCATTTTCAGGAATCATTTGTCCGTTAATCCTGATTCGTTCCCTGAAATCAGTGTAATGCGGTGATGTGTAGAGTCCGGTTTTGTAACCTGCCTGTTGCAAAACCGATGCAATGAGGTTAGATGTGGTTCCTTTGCCGTTGGTCCCAGCAACATGTATTGAAAGAAATTTATTTTCAGGATGATCCAGTAACTGACAAAGCCGGTGTGTATTGCCAAGGTCTGCCTTGTAGGCAGCACTGCCTATTCGCTGATACATCGGCAGTTTTTCATACATGTAGCTTAAAATCTGTTGATAAGTCATGTTTTCAAATTAATAAAACAAAAAGAGATTGTTTCAATCAATACGATAAAATCGAAAACCTCAAAAATTTAATTGGGTGATTTTTTCAAACTTTGGGTTTAGCTGGATTAATATCCAAACCGAATGGCTTCGACCGGATCGAGACGAGCAGCCACCCAGGCAGGCACAAAACCCGAAATCAATCCGATGACAGTGGATATTATCAGACCAAGCAATATATTGCTTTGAGAGAGTATCAACGGGAAGGGCATAGCATGACCAAAAGCAATCATGCCTGAATAAATCAGCAGGAGCCCGATGATCCCTCCCAGCAGAGAAAGAAACACTGCTTCAAACAAAAATTCCAACAGGATAAAGTAGTTTTTTGCACCAATGGCTTTTTGAATACCAATGATGTTTGTTCGTTCGCGAACCGAAACAAACATAATATTGGCAATTCCAAAACCGCCAACCAGCAGGGAGAAAGCTCCAATGATCCATCCGATAATGGCAAGCCCGTTGAAAAATGCCTGCAATCCCTGATTGATAACACTTACTTCGTTCAGTGCAAAGTCGTTTTCTTCACCGGGTTTTAATTTTCTCAATGAACGCATTATGCCTGTCAACTCATCCATCAGTTGGGTGTTGGATACATTGGCAGCAGCTTTAGTAACAATGGTTGTTCCGCTATTTCTCATGTTTACAAAAGCCCGTGCAAAATTAACAGGAACAATCACCTGCTCATCGTTGGAATTGCCAAAAGCGCCTTCACCCTGACGTTTTAAAATGCCTATAATGTTTGCCCTGTTTCCACCAATTTTTACGGTTTGTCCTAAAGGATCACTATCGGGAAAAAGTTCTTCTGCAATTTTTGCTCCGATAATTACCACATTTCGCCCGTTTTGCGACTCAGTTCTGGTAAAATACCGTCCCTCCTGAATATCCACAGGCATTACTCTTTCATAATCATGTGAAACAGCTATAATCCCAACATCATCGTAAGTGTTGTTCCTGAAACTTAACTGACGGCTGAAACTAAACATAAAAGATGCTGCTTCGGCAGTATTGCTTCGTTTTATGATTTCTTCCATTTCATACATTGTAGGCTCAGGCCGGTTCATGTATTTCCACCAGGGATAATCACCGCTACCCATCATCCAGGGCCATTTCTGGATAAAAATTACATTTGAGCCCAAATCATTAAAGCTGTTTCGGATACTCCGCTCAAGTGAATCGAAAACTGAGAGAACCGATATCACTGAAAAAATCCCGATAGTAATTCCGAGCAATGATAATAATGTGCGGACTTTATTGGATATAATCGCTGTATAGGCAAAAAGATAACTTTCTTTTATCAGTTTAATCAGTAGAAACATATGAAGAACGGATTAAGAATTTATCAGGATCAACCGGTTTTCAATCTGCTTTCATTTAACGACTGAAATATTATCCGATTGTTACTCACAGGAGTATTTTTCAGCAAAGTAAAGTAAAAAAAGTAAACTAAGCCTTTTTTCCATATTTTTGCAACCTTCATTATCAGGATGATGAACAGCAAAAACATCCAAGCAAACTGACCATGACAAAACTGAAAAAAATCAACTCTGCACTTATCTCCGTGTATGATAAAACCGGCCTGGATACGATTCTAAAAGAATTGTATCAAAAGAAGATAGAAATCTTTTCAACAGGTGGTACCTACAACTTTATCCAGGAACTGGGATACAAAGCAAAACGAGTTGAGGACCTCACTTCCTATCCACCTATTTTCGGCGGTAGGGTGAAAACCCTTCATCCATTGATTTTTGGCGGGATTCTCGGGAGACGAAATCACAAAGACGATCAAAAGGAATTTACTCAATTTCACATTCCTGAAATTGACCTGGTAATTGTTGATTTGTACCCGTTCGAAAAAACCCTTAAAAACACCTCTGACCCCGAGGAGATTATCGAAAAAATTGATATTGGTGGGATTAGTCTTATTCGGGCTGCGGCAAAAAATTTCGAAGACGTTCTGGTTGTACCTTCCATAAAACTTTACCCTGAATTTCTGGAAATTTTCATAAACAATGAGGGATGCACAACACTCGACGAACGGAGACAATTTGCTGCTCATGCGTTTAATATTTCTTCCCATTACGACACAATTATTTTCAATTACTTCAATAAATCTTCAGCGATAAAGGTTTTCAAACAAAGTTGTCAGGATGTAACTCCGTTAAGGTATGGTGAAAATCCTCATCAGGAAGGTTTGTTTTTTGGTGACCTTACGTGTTTGTTCGATCAGTTGAACGGGAAGTCAATCTCTTACAACAACCTTAACGATATAGATGCGGCAATCCATCTTGCCAACGATTTTGAAGAAACGATGGTTGCTGTGATCAAGCACAACAACGCTTGTGGACTGGCTGTTGATGAAACGCTTTCAAAAGCCTGGGAAAAAGCACTTGCCGGTGATCCGGTTTCTGCATTCGGCGGCGTTATTATTACCAACAAGCCGGTGGATGTTGCCACTGCAGAAGAAATCAACAAACTTTTCTTTGAAGTAATTATCGCCCCCGGTTATGAACAAAGTGCCCTGGAACTGCTCAAGCAAAAGAAAAACAGAATAATTCTGCGTCAAAAACAAATTCAGTTACCTGCAAGACAATTCAAATCAATCCTGAATGGCGTTCTTGAGCAGGATAAAGACAGATTTTCCGAAACAAAAGAACAATTAAACTTTGTTACCACCACCCATGCAACTGAAAACGAAATTGATGATTTGTTGTTTGCCAATAAAATTGTGAAGCATACTAAATCCAACGCCATTGTACTGGCAAAAAACAAACAACTTATTGGCAGCGGTATCGGCCAAACTTCCCGTGTTGATGCTGTCAGGCAGGCCATAGCAAAAGCGCATGCTTCAGGCTTCGACACAAATGGAGCTGTAATGGCTTCCGATGCTTTTTTCCCTTTTTCCGACTCAGTTGAAATTGCCTTTCAGGCCGGTATTAAAGCTGTTATCCAACCTGGAGGATCGGTAAGGGATGCTGATTCTGTGGATTATTGCAATAAATTTGCAATATCTATGGCATTTACAGGAATACGACATTTCAAACATTAAAATGTGTAGTTTTGTCTTTTAAATCATTTATACAAATCACTTTAGTATTAAAGACATTGATAAAAAATTATGGGACTTTTTTCATTTTTTACAAAAGAAATAGCAATTGATCTTGGCACAGCTAATACGATCATCATATATAACGATAAAGTAGTTGTTGACGAACCTTCCATTGTAGCTATTGAGCGCAGCTCCGGAAAAATTATCGCAGTGGGTAAACGTGCACAAATGATGCACGGAAAGACCCACGAAAACATCAAAACCATCCGTCCTTTGCGCGATGGTGTGATTGCCGACTTTCAGGCTGCCGAATACATGATCCGCGAAATGATCAAAATGATTGGCATCCGAAATTCACTATTCCCTCCGGCACTAAAAATGGTTATCTGTATTCCCTCCGGAATTACCGAAGTGGAAGAACGCGCTGTTAAAGACTCGGCTGAACAAGCCGGTGCCAAGGAGGTAAAACTCATACACGAACCAATGGCAGCAGCAATCGGTATTGGCATTGACGTTCTTGAACCAACCGGAAATATGATTATTGATATAGGTGGAGGTACCAGTGAAATTGCTGTAATTGCTCTTGGAGGTATTGTAAACAACAAATCCATTCGCATCGCCGGTGACGACTTTAATGCTGACATTGAGGAATACATGCGAAAGCAACACAACATCAACATCGGTGAACGCTCGGCTGAGCGTATCAAAATTGAAGTTGGCGCTGCCCTTCCGGAACTGGATAACCCCCCGGATGATTTTGCCGTACACGGCCGCGATATGCTTACCGGAATACCAAAAGAAATCGTGGTAAACTACACCGAAATAGCGCATTGCCTCGACAAATCCATTTCTAAAGTTGAAACCGCTGTATTGCAGGCACTTGAAATGACTCCTCCGGAATTGTCGGCAGATATTTTCCGGACTGGAATTTATCTGGCCGGTGGTGGGTCAATGTTGCGCGGACTTGATAAACGTCTCCACCTGAAAACAAAACTTCCGATCCATGTTGCAGAGGATCCGCTCAGGGCCGTAGCGCGAGGAACAGGCATTGCACTTAAAAATTTTGATAAATTTACCTTCCTTATCAAATAAACTGACTAATCCAAAACGGTATAATAGCATTGGTCAAGTAAATCGTAAAACAACAAATGCATAACCTATTCGCATTTATCTGGAAATATTCCTTTTACTTTCTCTTTCTATTGCTCATGATCATCTCCTTCCTGCTGATGATCCAAAACAATTACTACCAAAAAACTATTGTAATAAATACGACTAACGGGGTTACAGGAAAATTGCTGACTGTGGTCAGCAACATCACTGATTATTTCTCGCTTCGCCACGCCAACAAATCACTGGCCCAGGAAAATGCCCGTTTACTTTCAGAAAATTGTGAACCATACATTTTCCTTAGCAGAAATGATTCCCTGTTCACCGACACTTCTTTTGCCATAACGTATCATTACGAAGCAGCAAGAGTTATCAGCAATTCGGTGAACAGACGCAATAATTATCTGAAAATCAACAAAGGTCGTGTTCATGGCATTTTGCCTGATATGGCTGTAATTTCTCCGGACGGTGTTGTTGGTCATGTGATTGAAACTTCAGCACATTTCAGCTCCGTTATGTCTGCATTAAACAAAAATTCAAGAATTAGTGCAAAACATAAAAAGTCAAATCAGGTCGGTTCACTGTTGTGGGAAGGAGGAAATTACCGACTGGGAAAATTGATTGATATCCCCTCCCATGTACAAATACAAACCGGTGATACTATTGTGACCAGTGGATATTCTCATGTTTATCCCGAAGGAATACTCATCGGAACAGTGGAGGATTTCAGGCTTGAAGAAGGTAAAAATTTCTATCAGCTGGTCGTAAGGTTCAGCGTTGACTTCAACAAACTTTCCTATGTTTATGTTGTTAGCAATCCCTCTATTCATGAGTTAAAAGAATTACAGGAACCGGAAGTTCAGAATTAAACTAAAATGATCGTAAGCAATATCATACGTTTTTTTGTTTCGTTGTTGGCCCAGGTACTGATTTTCAACCACCTTTTGTTGGGCACATACATATATCCAGCATTCTATGTATATTTTATTCTTTTACTTCCCTTTCAAACCAAAGGCTGGGTGCTGCTTCTTTCTTCATTTTTTCTGGGTCTTGGCGTTGATTTTTTTTCAAATTCATTGGGAATGCATGCTGCCGCCTCAGTATTTATGGCATTTTTTCGCCCTATCTTCATAAAAATTCTCACAGCCGGCAAAGAAACTGATTCGGGAGAATCTCCCGGACTTAAATCTTCAGGTTTCAGTAAATTTTTAACCTATGCTTTTGTGCTCATACTTCTGCATCATTCCATGCTCTTTTTTCTGGAAATATTTGGTTTCACTGAGGTACCTCAAACACTCCTGAGAATTGGTCTTAGTTCTATTACTACTTTATTTCTTGTTTTACTGTCACAACTCATTTTTAGTAAAAACGAAAAACGTTGATTTTCAATTAATCCCAAATACATTTTTAACTAAAATAAAAATTAATGAGACGTCTATTATTTGCAGTTTTTTCAGTAACTATTCTTTTTTCATGTAATCAGCCAAAAAATCAATTTGAGATTACCGGAAATCTTGAGGGAATAAAAAACGGATGGGTTGTACTTGGCAAAATTGTTGACAACAATTTCGCACCAATTGATTCCTTGATGGCAGATGACGGAAAATTCAATTTCAAAGGCACGGTTGATATGCCGGAGATGTATTATTTACATTTCAAGTCAGAACGTGAATACCTTGGTTTTTTTGTAGAGCCGGGGCATTTGAAAATTTCCGGAACTCTTGCTCAAGCAGTTTATGACGGACTTCCAACACAGCAGTTATACACCCGCCTTGCTGAGGATTTGAGTGATTATGACCAGGAATATGAGGAAATTTCGCAACAATACCGCAATGCCAGTGCACTAAATGATGAACCAACCATGAGGGCAATCGAAAAAAGAGCACTGGAAATCGAAACATCAAGAACAGAAGATTTATTGAATTTTGCCAACACTAACAACAAAAGTGTTATCGCACCATTCATTCTGTTGAATAATCTCCAGAATTTCGAAATCGAAAAAGTCATCCGATCAATGGAAAATCTGGATTCTTCTGTCCATCAGTCAACCTATTATATTGCACTGAATGAAGAAGTTGAAAAACTCAGGAAAGTAGCCATTGGCAGCCAGGCACCTTTATTTTCGCAAAATGACCCTGAAGGCAATCCTGTCTTACTCGAATCTTTTCGTGGAAAATATCTGCTTATTGATTTCTGGGCATCATGGTGCAAACCCTGCAGGGTCGAAAATCCGAACATTGTTGCTGCTTACGATAAATATCATCAAAAAGGTTTTGATATTCTCAGCGTGTCACTCGACAGGGACAAAAACGCATGGCTGAAAGGAATTGCTGATGATAATCTGCATTGGAATCATGTTTCTGATCTTCGGTACTGGAACAATGAAGTTTCGAGACTTTATAGTGTAAATTCAATACCAGCAAGTTTTCTTCTCAATCCTGAAGGAATTATCATTGCAAAAGATCTTCGCGGTGAGCAGTTACACCAAAAACTTGCCGAATTGCTCGATTAATACCTTATTGAAGCCTTTTTCGAAAACTCTTATTTCCTGAGGATGTTTATCTGTATTAAACTTTGAACGGATAAACCTCCTCTCCCATGAGATAGGTAGCCTTAACAATCTGTTCATTACCTAACATCAGGATGGCAAACAGCATTTCTTCAACAGTGTCTGTACCGTCGAGCCTGTAACTTAAGAGTTGATTCATTGACGGGTCAATTACCACAAAATCAGCTTCATTTCCCTGTAAGAAACTTCCGATCCTGTTTTCGAGATGCAAAGCTCTGGCACCACCAAGGGTTATGAAATAGAATGCTTCGAGTGCATTCATTGTAGCAAAGGTATTGTAATCGCTGTTTTCAAAGTTCAGATTGTTTTTCAGAGCGGAAATCTTGTAAGCATCGTGAAGGTTACTCAACATAGAAAAACTGGTCCCTCCGCCTACATCACTTCCAATAGCCATTTTTACCCCATGTTCAATTGTCTTGTGAAAATCGAACAAACCACTTCCCAGGAAAAGATTAGAAGTCGGACAATGCACAATGGAAGCCCCTGCCTGTGCAATCCGGCTTAACTCACCGGAACTGAGATAAATGCCATGACCGAGCAAAGTATATGGTGTTAGTAATCCATAGCTATCGTAAACATCAAGATAACCTTTATGGTCGCTGTAGCTGTGATTTACCATTGCCACCTCCTGCAAATTTTCAGAAATGTGTGTCTGAATATACAATCCTTCATAAGTCCTGAGCAATGAAGCGGCTACCTTTAAAGAATCTGGTGAAGAGGTTATGGCATAGCGCGGAGTAATGGCATAGTGTGCTCTGCCCTTTCGGTGCCATTTCTCAATTTGTCCGGATACCGATTTCAATGATTTTTCCGGCTTTTCGATCAAACAATCAGGTGCATTCCGGTCCATCCAGGTCTTACCGCTGATGATTCTCATGTTGAGCAGTTGTGCGGTTTCAAAAACAGCTTCCACCGATGCATCAAAAACTGCAGGATATATAACTGCTGTGGTTGTTCCGTTTTTTAGCAACTGCTGAAAGAAAAAACGGGTGTGTTCCCGCGCATATTCAGTGTTGTCAAATTTCTTTTCATTTGGGAAAATATAGGTTTGTAACCATTGAAGCAGTTGATTTCCATACGAAACGATTGACTTTGTTTGGACCGAATGAACGTGTGCATCAATGAATCCGGGAAATATAAAACTGTCGCCAAATTCAATACACTCGTATTTCTGTGTCACTTCACCCGAAAGTTCATCATAGCTTCCAGCCCTCAGTACTTTTCCATCTTTCACCAGCAGCAGTCCGTCCTCTAAATAATGGTATCCTTTTTCCAGATGAAAAACATCGGCATTTATGTCGAAATAAAAAATTCTTCCACGAAATCCTTTTAACATATTCACAAACTATTTTTAAACACATCAAAAATAGACATTTCAGCCGTGATATGATCAATTTTCCGGGATCAGCTACCGGCATTCATTGCTTTTTTTCATGCTCAGGCACGGTTTCTTTCAAACTGCCGTATTCGATATCATCGGAAGCTTGTGTCTGTTCTGATGCTGCATTATTGCTCTGTGCCGGAAAGTTTTTTACAACCTTATTTTTTGAACCAATACCAAGAGCTTTTTTCACTGCAGACTTGTCTTTTACAAAATTCCCCCTGATTCAGGTTTTTATGATTATTTATCATTTTAGGAAAAAACAAAAGCTGTTTCAAAAGTGCTGATTACCCGAGAAAGATTAAACATTGGCTTATCTTCTCACGCAGGAAAAAACCAGCTTTTTCTGAAACAGCTTTTACATCGAAATGACAGATTAATTTCTGTCGATATTATTCAGATCTTCAAAAGCCTGCTCAAGTCTTTTAATCATGAAAAGTTGTCCTTCGCGCAGCCACTTGCGGGGATCGTAATATTTTTTATTTGGTTTATCCTCACCCTCAGGATTACCTATTTGTCCCTGCAGGTAGCCTTCATTTTTTTTGTAATAATTCAGGACACCTTCCCACGTTGCCCACTGAGTATCAGTGTCGATATTCATTTTAATAACGCCATAGTTTATAGCTTCCCTGATTTCTTCCCGTGATGAACCTGAACCCCCGTGGAAAACGAAATTTACCGGATTATGTCCGGTATTGAATTTCTTCTGAATGTAATCCTGAGAATTTTTAAGTATGACAGGCTGAAGTTTAACGTTTCCGGGCTTATAGACGCCATGAACATTTCCGAAAGCAGCCGCTATGGTAAAACGATCGCTTATTGATTTCAGTTCTTCGTAAGCAAAAGCCACTTCCTGTGGTTGGGTATAAAGCCTCGAGCTGTCCAATCCGGTATTGTCCACACCATCTTCTTCACCACCGGTAATGCCAAGTTCTATTTCAAGCGTCATCCCGATTTTGCTCATTCTTTCCAGATATCTTTTACTGATTTCAATATTTTCCTTAATTGGTTCTTCTGAAAGATCAAGCATATGTGAACTGTAGAGTGGTTTTCCGTACTTTTTAAAATATTCTTCTCCGGCATCGAGCAATCCATCAATCCAGGGAAGTAATTTCCTGGCTGCGTGATCGGTGTGCAAAATCACCGGCACACCATACAACTCAGCCATCTGATGAATGTGTGCTGCTCCTGAAATAGCACCTGCAACAGCTGCTTTTTCATTTTCGTTGGATAAACCTTTTCCAGCATAAAATGCTGCACCGCCATTCGAAAACTGAATGATTACAGGAGCATTAACCTTACGTGCTGCTTCAAGAACTGCATTCACCGAGTCTGTTCCTATAACATTTACTGCTGGCAAAGCAAAATGATTATTTCGTGCAATTTCAAAAACCTTCTGAACATCATCTCCGGTAACGACGCCAGGTTTTACATAGTTCAATATTTTTTCTGACATATTATCCTGTTTTAAAATTAATTCGGCTACAAAAATAACGAAATTTATCTCATTCTGATTCACGATTTGATATATTACCCGGTAACCTTCTATTTATCAGGTTTAAAGGTTATTTCTTTTTTTGAGGTGCTAAGAGAAGTATTTAGAGATTCGGTATAGTACGAATTCTTTGTCTCTGATTCCATAGTTTTGGGAGATGAATTGTTGGATTTGACCGTTGATTCTTTCTGCTTTTGCATTGGTTATTCCTTTTTGGAAATAGTTGATGATTAGTTCTTCATGGTGATCGATCAGGTTTGCCACAGAGATGAGTTCTTTGATATAGCTTTCTTCAACTTTTTCATACCACTCAAAGAGTTTGGTTTCGATGATAATACGATGTAATCGGCCATTGGATTTATTGTACCATTGTATAAATTCCTGACTGATCATGTAGGCTATTTTGATTTCGGGGAATCGTGCGAAAAGCCCCTGCATCAGGCTTTGCTGATCATAATTCCATTTGTTCTGATTTTGTGTAAGCAGGTATTGAGTTCGTTTGAGCAGTTCCAGATCGCTTAGCACCTGATGGTCGTTTTGGGAGATTGCACTTTGTGTTTTTCTTCGCTTTGGCAGTGTTGCCAGAAGGTTATTCTTTATTCTTATACGCACAGCCTGAACGGCATCAAGCACATGACGGATGACATGGAACTTGTCTACCACCTGTTGGCTGTTGGTGAAAATGTCACGATTAAATCTCAGGTATGAAGGGCTCATATCGCTGCTGATTGTTTTTACTTTTTCTACGGCAGTGCCCAAATGCGCAGCAGCCTCTTTGAGTTCATCCACCTTGAGACTTTCAACGAGCAGGGCTATCTTGCCGGTTTGTTGATTGGACATGATGGTGAACATATCTCTTCCGATCTGCTTATCGTCTATGGCCATCACCTGGCCTACGTTTTCTGCCTTGACAATGTAAACCGGTTTTTGAGTGACCTCTCCGGTTTGCTGATCAACCGACTCAATCTTGCATGAACCCCAGCTGCCATCTGTAACCACCTGGTCAAATCCACTCAGGTGGTTGCGATACCATCCGTAAAGCGTCTTGGGTTTTATGTCCCAAACCCGGGCAATAGTGCTGATGTTTACAGGGTGATCTTCAATTTTCTTCTTTTAAAAAAATACCCAGTTCGGGAACAATTTTCAATCCTTTCATCTGAAAATCATATTGATTGCTGAAGTGTTTGTCGGTGTTACTTCGCTTCCACCGTCTTCGATAAATCAGCAGGTAAACCGGCTTGAGTGCAAAGGAATGGCTGAGCACCTCTATCGGATTACAGTTCCCATCAAACACAACTTCTCCTTCTGGAAGTCCCTTGAGCTCCTCAGGAATTCGATCAGGCTTCTCTCTAAGAACGATCTGCCAGGAGTCTTTCAACTCATTTACTCCTTCCATTTGAAAGTCCTTTAAAATGTGCGCCGAGATCAACATCCTGGAAAGCTGATCTAAAATCTCTAACGGATTTGGCTCTGCTTTTAATTTACGTTTCATGGTATCTTTTGCCTCTTTTATAAAGCAAAGATACGCTTAGCACCTCAAAAAAAGAAATAACCAGGCTACCTACAAATTTTTTACCGGACAACAGGTATAGAAAAAAATAAGTTTGCAAATAAAAAACTAATCAAGACCTAAAAACAGGTGGTTAAACCATTTATCTGTCTGTTTTTTTGCATTTTTGCATCAGCTAAAAGCAGCAGAAAAAAATGCAAATCAATTTGATAAAAGCATTGATTATTGATGATGAAGAACTGGCACGAAAGATCATCCTGAAATATCTCGAACCACATCCTGAAATTATGGTTGTTGGCGAATGCGAAAACGGTTTTGACGGGTGGAGAGCTTAAATGTGATGGCCTTGAATTTAACCGGTTTCCGTTTCTTTTTTGCTTTTTTTACCATGATGATGCAATTGAAAAATCGTCTAAAAGTAATCATTTTCAATTTA
>Ga0116151_10003238_pt1 | contig 14658 bp, 14 predicted proteins | sample AD_UKC117_MetaG_FD_89893 | JGI IMG/M metagenome (GOLD analysis project Ga0116151, IMG submission 89893) | Active sludge microbial communities of municipal wastewater-treating anaerobic digesters from Hong Kong - AD_UKC117_MetaG | ecosystem: Engineered > Bioreactor > Anaerobic > Digestate...
ATCTTCATGGCGAAGTCCATGACCTTGACGATCTTCTCGCCGAAGACCTCGCCGAGCGAGCCGCCGAAGACGGTGAAGTCCTGGGCGAAGACGGCGACCTGCCGCCCGTCGATCTGGCCGTAGCCGGTGACCACGCCGTCGCCGTAGGGGCGCTGCCGCTCTTGACCGAACTGGTTGCTGCGGTGTCGGGCGTACTTGTCCATCTCGATGAAGGTGCCCTCGTCGAGGAGCATCTCGATCCGCTCGCGCGCCGTCTTCTTGCCCTTGGCGTGCTGCTTCTCGACGGCGGTGGTGGAGCCGGCATTGGCCACCTCGGCGACGCGCCGCTTGAGGTCGGCGAGCTTGCCGGCGGTGGTCGAGAGGTCGGGCTGGTCAGCCGGCGGGGTGGCAGCAGTGGCACCTGTGGTCGACATATTCCGAACTCTAGCCTTGTCCCATGACGGCGACCATGGACGCATCCCGCCTCGGCACGCAACTGCGCCCGCCGGTCGGCCCGTGGCGCCGGGTGGAGGTGCACGCGACGCTCGACTCGACGAACACTCGGGCCGCGGCGCTGGGTGAGCCGGATGTCGTCGTCCTCGCAGAGGAGCAGACCGCCGGCCGGGGCCGGCTCGCTCGCAGCTGGCTGGCTCCGCGGTATGCCGCGCTCACCGTCTCGGCCACCCTGTCGGCTCCCGACGGCGCGCCGGGGTGGGTGCCGCTCGTCGCCGGGCTTGCGGTCCGGGACGCGGTCGCCGAAGTGGCCGGGCTCGAGGCGGTGCTCAAGTGGCCCAACGACGTGCTGCTGCCGGCCGACGGGCACCGCAAGGTCGCCGGGCTGCTGTGCGAGTGGCTGCCCGGGGTGAACGGCGAGCCGGCACTGGTCGTCGTCGGCATCGGCCTCAACGTCAGACAGGCACGCGCCGAGCTGCCGGTCGACACGGCCACGTCGCTCGCCCTCGCCGGCGCCACCGGCGGCGGGCTGGACCGCGAGGCGCTCCTCGTCGCGTTGCTCGCTGCGCTGCGCCGTCGGTATGCCGCGGTGCAGGCGGGTGGGCCGTTGGCGGCCGGCGAGCGGGCGGCATACCGTGCGGCGTGCGCGAGCATCGGGGTGCGGGCCCGGCTGGTGCGCGGCGCCGGCGAGCTGACCGGCGTCGTGACCGGCATCGACGACGAGGGCGCGCTGCTGCTCGACGCGGGCGACGGTCGCGGCCCGCAGGCCTACGCGGCCGGCGACGTCGTGCACCTGCGGGCCGACGCGGGAGAGGCATGATGGGGCTGTGACCGGCCGGCCCCTGGACGAGGACGACGTCGCCGCGATGCTCGTCGGCCAGAGCCGCGAGTTCTCGCGCACCGACGTGAGCCGGCTGGCCGGCGTGTCGGTGGTCGGCGCGCGCAAGTTCTGGCATGCCCTCGGCTTCCCGGCGGTCGCCTCCAACGAGCGTCTCTTCACCGAGGCCGACCTGCGCGCGCTGCGCCGGATCGCGACCCTGGTCCGGCAGGGCACGCTCGACGAGCCGACCGCGCTGGCCCTCACCCGGGCCTTCGCGCGGACCGCCGACCGGCTCGCCGCCTGGCAGGTCCAGCTGCTCGCCGAGTCGGTGACCCCCGAGGCCGGCGAGCTGAGCGTGCCGCTGGACCGCGAGGCGGCCGAGGCCACCGCGCGGCGGGTGGTCGACCTCGCCGACGAGCTCGAGCCGATGCTCGTCTACGCCTGGCGCCGGCACCTCAACGAGGCGGTCGGCAGGATGCTGTCGGACGCGATCCCCGGTGAGGAGCAGCACGAGGGGCTGACCCGGGTCATCGGCTTCGCCGACCTGGTCGGCTTCTCCCAGCTCGTGCGGCAGCTCTCCGAGCGCGACCTGGCCCGGATGGTGCAGCGCTTCGAGGCGGTCGTCACCGACGTCGTCACTGCGCACGGCGCTCGGGTCGTCAAGACGGTCGGCGACGAGGTGCTCTTCGCCGCCCGGCTCCCGGCGCCGGGGGCCGCGGTCGCGCTCGACCTCGTCGAGGCGCTCGACGACGACCCCGTCCTGCCGCCGGTGCGCGTGGGGTGCGCCTACGGGCAGGTCGTCTCCCGGCTCGGCGACGTCTTCGGCACGACGGTCAACCGGGCGGCCCGGCTCACGGTGCTCGCCGACCCCGGCTCGGCCGTCGTCGACGACCCGCTCGCCGGCGCGCTCGCCGACCAGCCCGGTTTCCGGCTCACCCCGATGCGCCGGCGCACCCTGCGGGGGGTCGGCTCGGTCGCCCCGCACGTGCTGGCCCGCACCGACACCCGCCCCGCCCGGCCGGTCCGCGGGCCGGCCGCCACCCCGAGGAGACCCTGATGAGCAGCGCCGACCGCCAGCCACGCCCGGCCGACCGCCCGGCCGACCGCCCGGCCGACCGCCCCCTCGTCCGGGTCGAGCGGCACGGCGAGGGTGGTCACGTCGCCGAGCTCGTCCTCGACCGGCCCGAGGCGATGAACGCCGTCTCGACCGCGATGGCGGAGGCGATCGCGGCAGCGACGGCGGCGCTGGCCGCCGATCCCGAGGTGCGCTGTGTCGTGCTCACCAGCTCGCACGAGCGGGCCTTCTGCGTCGGTGCCGACCTCAAGGAGCGCAACACCCTCACCGACGCCGAGCTCGTCGCCCAGCGACCGGTGGCCCGAGCGGCATACGGAGGCGTGCTGGCGCTGCCGATGCCGGCGATCGCGGCGGTCGACGGCTTCGCCTACGGCGGCGGGCTGGAGCTCGCGCTCTCCTGCGACGTCATCGTGTGCGGCGAGGCGGCGGGCGTGGGGCTGCCCGAGGTGTCGGTGGGGGTGATCCCCGGCGGCGGCGGCACCCAGCTGCTGGCCCGCCGGATCGGCTGGTCGCGGGCGGCCCGGCTCATCTTCTCGGCCCGCAAGATCGATGCCGCAACGGCGACCGGCCTCGGGGTCGTCGACGAGCTCGTGCCGGTCGGGTCGGCGCGGGAGCGGGCGCTCGCGCTGGCTGCCGAGATCGCTGCGAACTCGCCGGTCGGCCTGCGCTCGGCGAAGCGCGCGATGCGTCTCGGCCTCGATGTCGACCTGGCTGCCGGTCTCGAGATCGAGGACGCCTGCTGGCGGGCCACGGCCTTCAGCGGCGACCGGGCCGAGGGCGTCCGCGCCTTCGCCGAGAAGCGCGCGCCACGCTGGCCCGGGCGCTGAGCGGGCGCCAGCCGCACGGCATACCATCACGACATGACTCGGGTCTTGCTCGTCGAGGACGACCGGGGCATCTCCGAGCCGTTGGCTCGCGCGCTGCGCCGCGAGGGCTATGAGGTCGACGTGCGCGCCGACGGCCACGCAGCGCTCGAGGCAGCGCGGGAGAACCCCGATCTGGTCGTGCTCGACCTCGGCCTGCCCCTGCTCGACGGCCTGGAGGTATGCCGCCGGCTGCGCCAGGAGGGCCGCACCGTCCCGGTGATGATCCTCACCGCGCGAGCCGACGAGCTCGACGCCGTCGTCGGCCTGGACGCCGGGGCCGACGACTACGTCGTCAAGCCGTTCCGCTTCGGCGAGCTCAGCGCCCGGATCCGGGCGCTGTTGCGCCGCCACGGCGTCGAGGGGCTGGCCCCGCCGGAGGAGGACGAGCTGCGACTCGACGTCCACGGCCGGCAGGCGTGGTTCCAGGGCGAGCAGCTGCGGCTTACCGCCAAGGAGTTCGACCTGCTGCGCGTGCTGGTCCGCGAGCGCGGCCGGGTGGTGGCGCGCGACCAGCTGATGCGCGAGGTGTGGGGCACCGATTGGTACCACTCGAGCAAGACCCTCGACATGCACATCTCGAGCCTGCGCAAGAAGATCGGCGACGACGCGACCCAACCCCGGTTCATCGCGACGGTGCGGGGCCTGGGGTTCCGCTTCCAGACGCCGACGACCCAGGAGTCACGGCCTGAGGCGCCGGAGTAGCCCGTGCGCCGGGTCATCCAGCGCACCGCCGGCGCGGCCATCCTCGCCGCCACGCTCGTTGTCGGCATCCCGGCCGCGATCGCGCTGTGGTGGGTGACCGACCGGCGGCCGGACCTCGTCGAGGAGTGGCTCCGGACTCCGGACTCCGGCCGAGCGGTCCAGGTCGTGGTCGGCATGGGGCTCGTGCTCTCGGTGAGCCTTCTTGTCGGCTGGGTCGCCGCGCGGCGGGCCAGCGCCTCGATCGCCGGACCGTTGGAGTCCCTCGTCGAGACGGCCGAGCGCCTGGGCGAGGCCGACGCGCCGATCCGGCCGCTGGCCACCGGGATCGCCGAGGTCGACCGGATCTCCGAGGTGCTCGCGCGGGCCGACAGTCGGCTGGCGCGGGCGATGGCCACCGAGCGCAGCTTCGCCTCGGACGCGTCGCACCAGCTGCGCACGCCGCTCACGGCCCTGCTCATGCGGATCGACGAGATCGCGCAGACCGACGATCTGCAGGTGGCCCACGAGGAGGCCGCGATCGCGATCGCCCAGGTCGAGCGGCTCTCGGCCGTCGTCGACGACCTGCTGCGGCGGCGCCGGGCCGGGCCTGAGGGCGCCCTGCCCGAGGTGTCCATCGACTCGGTCATCGCGGGCCTGCAGCGCGAGTGGCAGCCGGCCTTCGAGACGGCCCGGCGCAGCGTGCGGGTGCACGGCGAGCGCGGGCTGATGGTGCGGGCCACGCCGGTCGCGGTGACCGAGGTGCTGTCCACCCTCATCGAGAATGCGCTCGTCCACGGCCGGGGCACGGTCGACGTGCAGGCCCGGCGCAGCGGTCCGTCGGTCGTCGTCGAGGTCCGCGACGAGGGCACCGGGGTCCCGGCCACCATCGCTCCGCACATCTTCGAGCGTTCGGTGAGCTCGGCCCAGGAGGGCACCGGGGTCGGGTTGGCGCTCGCTCGCGACCTCGCCGAGTCGTGCGGTGGCCGGCTCGACCTGGTCTCGATGCGCCCGGCGACCTTCGCGCTCTTCCTCTCCGAGGCCCGGGGCGGTCGGAGCGCGGTGCGATGACCGGCGCCCAGCCGGATAGGGTGGTTGCCCTGTGAGCTCACCACCACGCCTGCGCCGCCATCACGTGACCCAGTTCGTCAAGTTCGGGCTCGTCGGCGCCTCGGGTGTGCTCGTCAACATGGCCGTGACCGTCGCCATGCACAAGCTCAACGGGGGCACGGTCAACGCTCGGGAGCCGCTCGCCGCCATCCCGTTCACCCGCTACAGCGTGCGCTACCTGCACCTCGTGTGGATCGTCGCGTTCCTCGTGGCCAACCTGTGGAACTTCCAGATCAACCGGGGCTGGACCTTCCGGGCCCGTCGGCAGCGGAGCTGGTGGCGACAGTTCCTGCCCTTCCTTGCCGTCGGCAGCGCGGCGGCCGTCGCGGGTCTGTTCATCATCACCGCGCTGACCCATCCCGAGTCGCCGGTGCACCTGCCCGACCCGTACTTCACCGAGCAGGTCGGGCTGCGCTCCCGGTTCTACTGGGCCCAGCTCATCACCATCGTGCTCACCATGCCGATCAACTTCGTGGTCAACAAGCTGTGGACCTTCCGAGCGGTGCGCCAGCATGTGCCCGACGACGACCTGCCGCTCGTCGCCTCGGCCGTCGCCGGCGACGTCGTCGACGAGCAGGGGCATGTCGACCCGGAGGGCGCGCACCGGCATGGGTTGGACCGATGACCCCGGTGCGCTCACCCGGCGGCTTCCCCGTGGTCGGCGTCATCGGCGGCGGCCAGCTGGCGCGCATGTTGCAGCCGCCAGCGGTCGCTCTCGGCGTCCAGCTGTCGGTGCTGGCCGAGTCCACTGACGCATCAGCGGCGTTGGTGATCCCGTCGGCGCCCGTGGGTGGGCACGACGATCTCGATGCCGTATGCCGCTTCGCCGCCGAGTGCGACGTCGTCACCTTCGACCACGAGCATGTGCCCGCCGAGGTGCTGGCCGCGCTCGAGGCGAACGGCGTTGTGCTGCAACCGAGTCCGGCGGCGCTGGTCTATGCGCAGGACAAGCTCGCGATGCGGCGCCGGCTCACGGAAGCCGGCATCCCGTGTCCGGCGTGGGCCGCGGCATACACGATCGACGAGGTGGTCGCCTTCGGTGACGAGCACGGCTGGCCGATCGTCGCGAAGACGCCGCGCGGCGGGTACGACGGCAAGGGGGTGCGGGTCGTCGACCGAGCGACCGCGCCGGACGAGCTGGCCGAGTGGCTCGATCTCGCTGTGTCACACCGTGATTCCGGTTCAGGTCCGCTCGCGGGCGGGGTCCTGCTCGAGGTGCTGGTGCCGTTCGACCGAGAGCTGGCAGCGCTCGTCGCGCGCAGCCCCTCTGGCCAGGCGGCCGCGTGGCCGGTCGTCGAGACGGTGCAGACCGACGGTGTCTGCACCGACGTCGTCGCGCCCGCGCCCGAGCTGTCTGCCCAGACCGCTGCGGCTGCGACCCACGCTGCGCTGCGGATCGCCGGCGAGCTGGGCGTGACCGGGGTCCTCGCCGTCGAGATGTTCCAGGTGGGGGAGCAGATCCTCGTCAACGAGCTCGCCATGCGCCCCCACAACAGCGGGCACTGGAGCATCGACGGATCGGTGACCAGCCAGTTCGAGCAGCACCTGCGTGCCGTGCTCGACCTGCCGCTCGGCGAGCCGACGGCTCATGCGCCGTGGACCGTCATGGCCAACGTTCTCGGCGGCGACGACGACCGGCTCTACCCGGCATACCGGCACGTCATGGCTCGCGACTCCGGCGTCAAGGTGCACATGTACGGCAAGGGCGTGCGCCCGGGCCGCAAGATCGGCCACGTCACGGTCATCGGCGCCGATCTCGACGACGTGCGCGCCCGGGCGCGGCATGCCGCCGACTACCTGCGAGGAGTCATCGATGAGTGAGAGCGCAGCCGTCCTCTTCGGCGAGGAGCCGGTCGTCGGCGTCGTCATGGGCAGCGACAGCGACTGGCCGGTGATGCGCGCGGCCGCCGAGGCCCTCGACGAGCTCGGGGTGTCGCACGAGGTCGACGTCGTCTCGGCGCACCGGATGCCCGAGGACATGATCGGCTACGGCAAGGCGGCGGCCGACCGGGGGCTCCGGGTCATCGTCGCCGGGGCCGGGGGAGCGGCGCACCTGCCGGGCATGCTCGCCTCGGTGACGCCCCTGCCGGTCATCGGCGTACCGGTGCCGCTGGCCCACCTCGACGGGCTGGACTCGCTGCTGTCGATCGTGCAGATGCCGGCCGGGGTGCCGGTGGCGACGGTGTCGGTGGGCGGAGCGCGCAACGCGGGCCTGCTCGCCGCGCGGATCCTCGGGGCCGGCGAGGGCCCCGATGCCGCCGAGCTGCGCGAGCGCATGCTGGCCTTCCAACGCCGGCTGCGCGACCAGGCCCTGGCCAAGGGCGAGGCGCTCCGGGGCTCGCTCAGCTCCTGACCCTTCCTGGCGGGGGGCTGAGCTTTATCGGGTGACCCGATGAAGGCGCGCTTCACCCGAGAACATTCCTCGGGCGAAGCGACACCTTGTCGGGTGGAGTCCGGACCGGGAGCAGTGTGTCCACAACACCCGCCGCTCCGAGTCGGTTGTCCACAGCTGCCCAGAGCGCTCTCGACCACCTCGCCGGCCGCGGCGAGCCGCCGGGTTGGTTGAACCGAACGAGCCGCCGACCCTGGCTCGACCCGACAAACCCGCACTCGACCCCAGGAACTTCGTCGGGCGGAGCGCACCTCTATCGGGTGATCCGATAAAGCGCACGCCGCCGACCCGATGAGGCGCACCCGACCAAGGGGCAGGATCCCCGACCGGTCAGGGTCAGTCGCCCGGGCGCAGCTTCGGGTACTCGATCTTCGGGCAGGTGTCCATGACGACGTGCAGCCCGGCGGCGCGGGCGCGCTCGGCGGCGGCCTCGTCGATCACCCCGAGCTGCAGCCACACCGTGTCGATGCCCAGCCGCTCGCGCTCGGCGATCGCCGCATCGACGACCGACCCGACCAGGCCGGAGTTGACGAAGCAGTCGACGACGTCGATCCGGGTGCCGTCCGGGATGTCCGCGAGAGCGGCATACCCCTGCTCGCCAAACACGGTGGGCGCGCTGGGGTGCACGGGGATCACCCGCTTGTCCAGCTCGGTCTGCAGCCACTGCGCGATCCGGTATGCCGTCCGCTCCCGGTTCTCGGACAGCCCTACGACCGCCCACGTGCCGGGGTTGGCGAGCACGTCTCGGATGACCTCAAGGTCGTTGTCGTAAGCCGTCATCGCGCCAGTCTCACACGCCGACCGCTGTGCCAGGATGGCGGCATGCGCTTCGGAGTCTTCGTCCCACAGGGCTGGCGGATGGATCTGGTCGGCATCGACCCGGCGATGCACTGGGGGGTGATGGACGGGCTGGCCCGCCGCTTCGACTCGGTCGAGGCGTGGGAGTCGCTGTGGGTCTACGACCACTTCCACACGGTGCCCAAGCCCTCCGACGAGGCGACCCACGAGGCGTGGACCCTGATGGCCGCCTTCGCCGCCTCCACCGAGCGGATCCGGCTCGGCCAGATGTGCACCTGCATGGCCTATCGCAACCCCGCCTACCTCGCCAAGGTCGCCGCGACGGTCGACTGCATCAGCGGCGGCCGGGTCGAGATGGGCATCGGTGCCGGCTGGTACGAGCACGAGTGGCGGGCCTACGGCTACGGCTTCCCCGAGGCGCGCGACCGGCTGGCCATGCTCCGCGAGGGCGTCGAGATCTTCCGCCAGATGTGGACCCAGGGCACGGCGACCTACGCCGGGACGCACTACCAGGTCGACGGCGCGATCTGCGCGCCCCGCCCGCTGCAGGGAACCAGCGTCCCCGGCAGCGCGGCCAACGGCATCCCGATGTGGGTCGCCGGCGGCGGCGAGAAGGTCACCCTCAAGATCGCCGCGAAGTACGCCGACTACACCAACTACTTCGGAGACGTCGCCGAGTTCACCCGCAAGAGCGAGATCCTGCGCGGGCACTGCGACACGATCGGCCGGGACGTCGACGAGATCACCCGCTCGGCCAACTTCAACGTCTTCATCGGCGACAGCGAGCACGAGGTCGAGGACCGGCTGGCCGCCTACCTCGACTCACGGTTGCGGGCCGGCATCGACGAGGCGGCCGCGCGCAAGGAGGTCGACGGGCTGCGGGGGACGCCGGGCGTCGGCACGCCCGAGCAGATCGTCGAGCGACTGCAGGCTTATGCCGTGGCCGGCCTCGGCTACGCGATCATCTACTTCGCCGAGGCGGCCTACGACATCTCCGGGGTCGATCTCTTCGAGCGGACCGTGCTGCGCGAGCTCGGTCCGCACCGGCGGCACTAGCCGGCCGGCGAGGTGAGAGGCGTCGCAGCGGCAGGCGCGCGGCATACCGGCGGAGTAGCCTGACCAAGGTGAGCGCGAACCCCGACTTCGACACCTACCAGCTCTCCGAGACCCACCGGCTGATCCGCGACACAGTGCGCGAGATCGCCAAGGACCGGATCGCCCCGTATGCCGCGGACGTCGACGAGAACGCCCGCTACCCGCAGGAGGCGCACGACGCCCTCGTCGAGAACGGCTTCGCCGCGCCGCACATCCCGGAGGAGTACGGCGGCGCCGGCGCGGACGCGCTCGCGACGTGCATCGTCATCGAGGAGGTCGCCCGCGCCTGCGCGAGCTCGTCGCTCATCCCCGCGGTCAACAAGCTCGGCAGTATGCCGCTGCTGCTCGCCGCGAGCGAGGAGGTCAAGCAGCGCTACCTCCCGCCGATCGCCGCGGGCGAGGCGACCATCTCCTACGGCCTGTCCGAGCGCGAGGCCGGGTCGGACACCGCGTCGATGGTGACGACGGCGACCGAGCAGAAGGACGGCACCTGGGTCCTCGACGGGCACAAGACGTGGATCACCAATGCCGGTGTCTCGCAGTACTACACGGTCCTCGCGGTGACCGACCCCGAAGGCCGGCGCGGCGCCAACGTCACCGCCTTCGTCGTCGAGGCCGACGACCCGGGCTTCTCGGTCGGCGAGAAGGAGCGCAAGCTCGGCATCAAGGGCAGCCCGACTCGCGAGCTCTACTTCGACCACTGCGTCATCCCGGGCGACCGGGTCGTCGGCGCGGTCGGCGACGGCCTGAAGATCGCCTTGCGGACCCTCGACCACACCCGGGTCACCATCGGGGCGCAGGCCGTCGGCATCGCCCAGGGCGCGCTCGACGCGGCGGTCGGCTATGTCAAGGAGCGCCAGCAGTTCGGCAAGTCGATCGCCGACTTCCAGGGCGTGCAGTTCATGCTCGCCGACATGGCGATGGAGCTCGAGGCTGCTCGGCAGCTCACCTACGTGGCCGCCTGCAAGTCCGAGCGGGGCGAGCGGGACCTGCCCTTCTTCGGCGCGGCTGCCAAATGCTTCGCCAGCGACATCGCGATGAAGGTGACGACCGACGCCGTGCAGCTGCTCGGCGGCTACGGCTATGTCCGCGACTACCCGGTCGAGCGGATGATGCGCGACGCGAAGATCACCCAGATCTACGAGGGCACCAACCAGATCCAGCGGATCGTGATGGCCCGCCAGGTGCTCAGCTGACGTCCCTGGGGTGAGGCCCGGCGCTACTTCGTCGGCGCCGGTGCGGTCACCGGCCTGTCGTCCTTGAGGGTCTGGAACAGCGCCTTGGCCTGCGCGTCGTTCCACTTCACCGTCGAGCCGATGCCCTTGACCGTGAAGCTGGGGTTCTCCACCGGCACCTGCAGCGACACGCCGTCGCCGTTGCCGACGTCGCGCAGCGCCTGCAGCACCCGCACGCAGTCCAGCAGCGACGTGCCGTCGCCGACGGTGAGGCCCTTGCCGGCGGCGTCCGAGAAGGCCTTGTAGCGCCACGGAACCAGGGCGGTCGAGGGCTGCATGGCCTTCTTGATGATGGCGCCGAGGAACTGCCGTTGCCGCTCGGCCCGGCCGAGGTCGCCGCGCGCATCCGTGTGCCGCGAGCGCACGTAGCCCAGCGCGGTGCGGCCGTTCATCAGCTGGCAACCGGCCGGGATGTCGAGGCTGGCCAACTCGTCCTTCATCGGCGCGGCGACGCAGATCTCGACGCCCCCCACGCTGTCGACGACGGCGGCAAAGCCCCCGAAGCCCACCTCGAGGAAGCCGTCGACCCGCAACCCGGTGGCCTGCTCGACCGTGGCGACCAGCAGTTCCGCTCCACCGAAGGCGAAGGCGGCGTTGATCTTGTTCGAGTCGCGCCCGGGGATCTTGACGTAGGAGTCGCGGGGGATCGAGATGACCGAGGCGGGGGCTCCGCTGTCCGAGACGTGCACGAGGATGATCGAGTCGGTCCGGTGGCCGACGTCCTCGGTGTCGAGGCCGAGGTCGCGGGCCTGCGCGTCGGTGAGCCCGGCGCGGCTGTCCGAGCCGACGAGCAGGAAGTTGCGTCCCTTGCCCCCGGCCGGCCGGTTCGTCGGGGAGGCATCCACCCGGGTGACCCCGTTCCAGGCGGACAGGGGCACGGCCACCATGAAGGCGAGCCAAGCCAGCCCCACCACCAGGAGGACGGCGACCACCCGCCGCAGGCGCACCCGCCGACGGCGGGGGGCCGGCGGCATACCCGACTGGCGGGGCCCGGCGGCACGCTCATCGAGCCGGCGGGACTGGGCGGCGCGCTCGCGCCGGGCTGCGAGATCGAGCTTGCGCCGGGTGTCGACGGTGTATGCCGCCTCGGCCGGCCGGCCCGCGCGGGCCTCGGCCTCAGCATGGTCGGGCCGGGCCCGGTCGGGCTGGTCACGGTTGGGATGTCCGGGCGCGCCGACCGGCACCCGGGACGGCGCAGCGGGCCGTCGCTGCGGGATGGGTCGGGCGTCGTCGGAGTCGAAGCTCACGCCAGTGGTCCTCCATGGATCGGGAGAGGGGCCGACCGCCAGTGTTGCACGGGACCGGTCACGCACCCGGCAAGCCCTACACTGCTGCCCGAGATGTCCTCCCCGCCGGTCGACCCCCTGCTGCCGGGCGAGCCGGGGGGTGAAGCCCAGCCAGGCCCGCCGGGCTGGCTCTTGCGGGTGATCCGGGATCGCCGGGTGGCCTTCCTCGTCGTCGGCGTCGTCAACACCGCCATCGGCTTCGTCGCTTTCTTCGGCTTCGACGACCTGGTCCGCGCGGCCGCCCCGCAGTGGGAGGGGGTGGCCCACAACACCGTCGTCCTCGGACTGGCCCACGTCGTCACCGTGATCTGCGCCTTCGTGCTCTACCGGACCCTCGTCTTCCGGGTGCGGGGCCACGTATGGCGGGACCTGGCTCGCTTCGAGAGCGTCTATCTCGTCTCGATCGGCGTCAACTGGGTGTTGCTCAACCTCCTCGTCGAGTGGGCGCACCTGGTGCCCAAGCTCGCCCAGACGCTCATCGTCGTCCTGCAAGCGGTGTGGTCGTGGTTCGCCCACAAGCACTGGTCGTTCCGCCGACCGACCGAGGCCGCACCGCGGCAGTCGACGGGGGAGGGCCGATGAGCCAGACGAGTGGCGGGCCGCGGGTGTCGGTCGTCGTGCCGACCTACCAGAACGCCGAGGTCATCGAGGCGACGATGGAGTCGATCCTCGGGCAGACCTTCGCCGACTTCGAGCTGCTCGTCAGCGACCACTGCTCCACCGATGGCACCTGGGAGCGGCTGCAGCGCTTCGCCGCCGACCCGCGGGTGACGCTGTGGCAGACCCCGACCGGTGGCGGCGCCCCGGCCAACTGGACGGCCGTCACCGAGCGGGCTACTGGTGAGCTCGTCAAGCTCGTGTGCGGGGACGACCTCGTCTATCCCAGCTGTCTGCAGGAGCAGGTCGCGGCCTTCGACGCCCACCCGGAGGCGACGCTCGTCTGCGCCCGGCGGGACATCGTCGACGCCCGTGGGGAGATCGTCGTCGGCGGGCGCGGGATGACCCGCATCCATGGCGTGCATCCGGGGCGGGATGCGATCCGACGGGCGGTGCTGTCCGGAACGAACATCTTCGGCGAGCCGGCCAGCGTGCTCCTCCGGCGCTCGACCCTCATCGACAGCGGCGGCTGGTGGGGCGACTTCCCCTATGCCATCGACGTGGCGACCTACTGCCGGGTGCTGCTGCGGGGCGACCTGGTCGCGCTCGAGCCGAGCCTGGCCGCCTTCCGGGTCAGCGACGGGCAGTGGAGCGTCGAGCTGGCCGGCGAGCAGGCGGCTCAGGTGGTCGCCTTCCACGAGGCACTGGCCGAGCTGGCTCCGGGACTGCTCTCGCGGGCTGACCTGTGGCGTGGGCGGACGATGGCCCGCGCCCTCGGCCGGGCGCGTCGGCTCGTCTACCTCGCGCTGCGTCGACGGATGAGCGCCGGCGGCTGACCGACACCGGGCCAGCTCACGCGGTGGGGCAACCCGGACGGGCGCTGGTGCCGGCTTGCTCAGCGGGATCGGCGTGACTCCGGCCCGTCGGCGCCACTGCGCACCCGCTCGCCCGCCGGCCGATCGTCGAGGTGACGATCCGCCTCGTCGTCGTGCTGGGTGATCTGCCGGGTGACGATGTGCTCGTCGTCGTCGTCGCCGAGCACCGGGTCGTCATCGAGGTCGACGTCGTCGTAGGGGTCCCACATCTCGCCCGGGTCGGCGACCTCGGCGGCCCGCCGTTCGGCGACGTCGGCCTTGGCGGCCTTGACGCCGGCCGAGATCGAGTGCCATACCCGGTCCTCGCCGAGCAGCTCGAGGATGCCCGAGCGAGTGAGCACGCCACGGACGTTGCCGAAGACCCGGACGAGGTAGACCTCGATGCCCTGGTCGCGCAGGCGGTGGATGAGGCCGGACAGCTGCTCGCTCGTCGTCGTGTCGAGCTGGTTGGTGGCCTCCATGTCGAGGATGAGCGCCCGGATGCCGGTCCGCGCGCCGACGGCGCGCTCGATCCGGGCGACGACCTCCGTGGCATTGGCCCAGAACAGCGGGCCGTCCGGGCGCAGCACGCAGATCCGCTTCACCGTGCGGCGGGCCGGGTCGTTGGCGACCGACCCCCACGCGGCCTTCTCGCCGGGGACCTTGCCCATCTCGTCGATGTGCACCTGCATCGAGCGGTAGACCAGGCCGAGCAGCGACTGGCCGACGGCGATGAGCAGGCCGTTGAGCGGACCGGCCACGAGGACGCCGACGAGCGCGGCGACCGATGCGACCAGGTCGTTGCGGCGGATCTGGCGATAGCGGCGGAACTGGCTGGGCTTGACCAGCCCCCAGACGGCGTGGATGACGATCGCCGACAGCACGGCCTTGGGCAGCGGGGCCAGCAGCCGAGTGGCGAAGAGCAGGACGAGCACGACGATGATCGCGCCGGCGATGCCGCTCACCTGGGTGGTGGCTCCGGCGCGGACGTTGGCCGCCGTCTTGGACAGGCTGCCGGCCACCCCCATGCCGCCGAAGAGGCCGGAGGCGATGTCGGCCGCTCCGTTGCCGATGAACTCGGCGTTGTCGTCCAGGCCGGCGTGGCGGGTCTTCGAGGTGGCCGCGAAGGTCGACGCCGCGGCCAGGCCCTCGGCCATGCCGACCGCCGCGATGGCGATGCCGCCGGTGACCAGCGTGGGGATCTCGGAGACGCCGAAGGCGGGGATGACCGGCATCGGCACGCCGGTGGGCACCGGGCCGACGATGGCAGCACCCTGCCCGGCGAGGTCGAGCAGCTGGCTGGCGGCGATGCCGGCGACGAGGACGACGAGGGCCCAGGGGACGCGGGGCAGCAGACGGGAGCCGCCGAAGAGGATGACGAGCGACGCGACGGCGACGGCGAGCGTGGTGAGCTTGGTCG
>Ga0116151_10003240_pt1 | contig 14657 bp, 14 predicted proteins | sample AD_UKC117_MetaG_FD_89893 | JGI IMG/M metagenome (GOLD analysis project Ga0116151, IMG submission 89893) | Active sludge microbial communities of municipal wastewater-treating anaerobic digesters from Hong Kong - AD_UKC117_MetaG | ecosystem: Engineered > Bioreactor > Anaerobic > Digestate...
CACGCGCGCCGCCGCCTCCAGCACCCGCCGCTCGACCGGGACGAGCGGCCAGGAGCAGCCGATCTCGCCGATCAGCCCGGCGCGAACGTCGGTGCCCCAGAGCCCATCGGCGAGCTGGGCGGCGATCATGGCCTCCAGCTCGTCCGGCGCCAGCGCCCGCGTCGCGTCGTCGAGATAGGCGTCGACGTAGTAGCCGGCGCCGGCGATCACGGCGACGCCGCTCGCCTCGGCGATGGCGCGCAAGCGCAAGGGCTGGGGCTCGATGCCGCCGATGGTGAGCTCGACGACCGTGCCGCCGCCGGCGTCCCTGAAGCGGACGAGCCCGGCGATGGCGGCATCGTCCTCGTCGAGGAACATGTTCAGGGGATTGCGGTTCTGGAAGTAGTCGGTCTCGAAGCGGTTCTCGCAGGTGATCGCCGGGTGGCGATCGGCGGGCCCGCGGTCCTCGGGTCGGCGCAGGTCGCAGAGGATGTGCTCGTGCATCAGCGTGAGGCCGAGCTCGGCCGCCGGCCTGGGGCCGGTCACGGTCTGGGCGAAGGCGGTCACCGCACCCTCCTCAATGCGCCAGGATGCGGGCGAGGAACTGCTGCGCCCTCGGGGTTCGGGTGTCGTTGAAGAACGCGTCCTTCGGGCAGTCCTCGACGATCTCGCCCTGGTCCATGAAGACGACGCGATGGGCGACCTTGCGGGCGAAGCCCATCTCGTGGGTGACGCAGACCATGGTCATGCCCTCGTCGGCGAGCTCGACCATGACGTCGAGCACCTCGTGGATCATCTCCGGGTCGAGGGCGGAGGTCGGCTCGTCGAAGAGCATCGCCAGCGGGTCCATGGCGAGGGCGCGGGCGATGGCGACGCGCTGCTGCTGGCCGCCCGAGAGCTGGCCCGGGTACTTCATGGCCTGGTCGGCGAGGCCGACCCGCTCGAGCAGCATCCGGCCCTTCTCCTCGGCGGCGGCGCGCGGCCGGCCGATGGCCTTGCGCTGGGCCAGGGTGAGGTTGCCCATGATGGTGAGATGCGGGAAGAGCTCGAAGTTCTGGAAGACCATGCCGATCCTGGTCCTGAGCTTCGTCTGGTCGGTCCTCGGGTTCTCGAGGCGCATCCCGGCGACCTCGATGCTGCCCTTGTCGAAGGGCTCGAGCCCGTTGACGCACTTGATCAGCGTCGACTTGCCCGAGCCCGAGGGGCCGCAGATCACGACGACCTCGCCGCGCTCGACCGAGGTCGAGCAGTCCTTGAGCACCTGGAAGGTGCCGTACCATTTCGAGACGTCCTCGATGCGGATCATGCGACCTTCTCCGTGAAGCGGGCGAGCGTGTAGGGGCGGATGTCGCGCGCGGTCCGGCCGGTGAGCACGAGGTCGGCGGTGATCCGGGCGACGGCCGGGGCCAGCGTGTAGCCGTTGGAGGTGACGCAGGTGAAGAAGCCGGGAGCACCCGGCGCCTCGCCGACGATGGGCGCACCGTCGATGTTGACGTTCATGCCGGCCCAGCTTCTGAGCACGCGCAGGCCGGCGAGCTGCGGCAGGACCGAGCCGGCGACCCAGAGATTGCCCTCGATGCTCTGGCGCAGCGTGACGTTCATGTTGCGCCCTTGGTCATAGGCGGCGGTCCAGGCACCGCCGATGACGATGCCGCCCGAGGCGAGCTGCTTCAGGCTCAGATGCCGGTCGGCATGCGCCACCAGAGGCTCGACCAGCTTGGGTGCGCGCTCGGTCACGATCATCTGCAGGGGCGCGCTCCAGACGGGCGTTTCCACGCCCGCCATGGCACCGACGAGGCGCGCCCAGGGGCCGGCGGCATTGATCACGATGCCGGCCTCGATGGCGCCGCGCGAGGTGCGGACGGCCCAGCCGCCCGGCCGGCGCTCGAGGCCTTTGACATCGGCCCGGCGGAGCAGGCGGGCACCCTGCGCCATGGCCGCCTCCATGACCCGATAGGTGGCGGTGAGCGGGTTGATCTTGCCCTCCCCGGGGCAGTGCTCGGCGCCGAGCAGGTGATCGGAAAGGGCCGGGGCGAGCCGGCGGAGCTCGTCCCTGTCGATCATCCGGGAGTCGATGCCGTGCTGCCGCTCGAGCGCCACCTTGGCCTCGAGGAAGGCCATGCCGCGGGCCGTGTCGGCGACCATGAGGCCGCCCGTCGCCCGGATCTCGAAGTCGCCGCCGGCCATGGCGGCGAGCGCCTGCCAGAGGCCGATCGACCAGGGGCCGAGCGGCAGGGTCGCGGCAGCCGGCCCGCCGCCCGCCTCGGCCTTGGCGCCGAAGTCGAAGGAGAGGAGCTGGACGTGCAGGCTGCCGGCATTCGCACCCGAGGCCTGCAGGTTGATGTCGTCGCGCTCGACGACGAGCACGTCGGCGCCGGCCTCGGCGAGATAGAAGGCGAGGCAGGCGCCCACCACCCCGCCGCCGATGACCACGACATCGGCGCGTCCGGGTGCCTCGGCGGCGGTTGCCTCGGCCCCGCGGGCGAGGTCGGGTGAGCCCGCGCGGCGGTGGCCGCCCCATTCCGGCTTCTCCAGGGCCAGGGCCGCCGCCGGGAAGGGCTTGACCGGCAGGCGCGGGGCGAAGCCCTCCTCGACATGCCGGGCACGGCCGGTCGCCTCGGCCAGGAGCCGGGCGGCCGTGGCCGTGCAGTTGCGCCCCTGGCAACTGCCCATGCCGAGCCTGAGGCGGCGCTTGAGCGTGGCGGCCGTGTCCCAGCCGGCGGCGATCTCGGCCCTGACCCGGCCGAAGTCGAGTCCCTCGCAGCGGCAGAGGATGGTTGCGTCCGGCACGAGGTCGAGCCGCACCGGCGGGGCGCTAAAGAGCGTCCAGAGCGCCTGCTGGAAGCCGGTCGCCCGGGCGAGGCGGCGGCGGGCCGGGGCGAGGTCGTCGGCCAAGGCGGCGCCGAGGCCGAGGCTGCGCGCCGCCGCATCGCCGGCGAGCCGGCCGCGCTCCAGGGCGACACGGGCACCGGCGACCACGGCACCGTCGCCGACGGCGTAGACGCCCGCGATGCTGGTCAGACCCGCATCGTCGGTGGCCACGGCGGCCGTGCCGAGATGACGGTCGTCGAGCCGCATGGCACAGCCCAGCGCCCGGGCGATCTCGGTCGAGGCGATGAAGCCGTGGCCGAGGCAGAGCGTGTCGCAGGCGATGGTCAGGGTCGCCTCGGGCCGGCCCCGGCCCGAGGCATCGAGCGGTGCGAGGTCGACCTCCTCGACCCGGCCATCGCCGCGCGCCGCCACGGCGGCCGTCGACCAGTGGAGCGGCACGCCCCGGCGCCAGAGCTGCCAGCGATAGCGGAGCCCCTCGGCCATCAGGTCGGGGGCGAGGCGGAGCGCCTGCAGCAGCGGCGCGAGGGCTCCGGCACCCGGGCGCGGCGCCGCCTCGGCCAGGGCCGCGACGGCGACGCCCATCCTCGTCAGGGCCGAAGCGAGCTGGAAGTTCAAGGGACCGTTGCCGCCGACGACGACCCGCCGGCCCGGTGCCACGCCGTGCGCGCGCTCGAGCGTCTGCGCGGCACCCGTGGTCATGACGCCCGGCAGCGTCCAGCCCGGGATCGGCGCCGGCCGCTCGTAGGCGCCCGTCGCCAGGATCAGTCGCTGCGGGCGAAAGCGCACCGCCCGGCCGGCGACGAGAGCGAGCACGTCATCGGCAGCAAAGGCGCCCCAGACCTGGGCGTTCTGGACGATCTCGACACCGGCCTCGACGGCGGAGCGGATCAGCGCCGCACCATCGCGGCCCTGCCGGTCGACGGGGACGGCGCCGGGTGTCGCCGGCTGCTTGTAGTACTGGCCGCCGCTCGCCGCCCGCTCGTCGAGCACGAGGACCGAGGCGCCGAGCCGGCGGGCGGCGAAGGCGGCGGCGAGGCCGGCCGGGCCGGCGCCGATCACCAGGATGTCGCAGTGGCGCTCGGGCAGGCTGGCGCCCTCGGGCGGCGGCGCCAGGGGGGCGAGCGGGTCCAGTGTCGTGCCGGCCGGCATGGCCGAGCGCACCACCTCGCCGCCGGCGACCTTGGCGAGGCAGGCGCGCTCGCCGATCCGGCCGTCGATCGTGACCGCGCAGTCGAAGCAGGCACCCATGCCGCACCAGAGGCCGCGCCGGGCATCGTTCGAGGCGTCGTCCCGGCCGGTGCGGCGCAGCGCCATGCGGCCGGCGGCGGCCATGGCCGATGCCACCGTGTCGCCCGGGCGGGCGGGCACGGTCTCGCCATCGAAGGTGAAGGCGAGCGTGGCGGGGCCGTTCAGGCGCATCGGTCGGCAGGGTTCGGGGCCGGTTGCATGGACGGCTGGCCAGCAGGAAAGGGGCGACCAGCGCAGCCTAGACCGATATTTTTCCAGTATACAGAGATAATTTTTTCGATATGGTCCCGGGCGAGCCGAGGGAGAGAAGCCTCATGCCGCGAGCGCGTGGCACCATGACGGTGCTGGTGACACCCTTCACCGAGGACGGCGGCGCGGTCGATCTGCCGGCCCTGCGCCGGCTGGTGGACTGGCAGATCGAGGAGGGCATTCACGGCCTCGTCCCGCTCGGCAGCACCGGCGAGTTCCTGGCGATCGGCCGCGAGGAGCGGCAGGCGATCGTCGAGGCCTGCGTCGAGACCGCGCGCGGCCGGGTGCCGGTCTATATCGGCACGGGTGCCGAGGTGACCGGCGATGCGGTGGAGCTGGCGCGCGAGGCCGAGCGGCTGGGTGCCGATGGCGTCATGATCATCCCGCCCTTCTACAGCGTGCCGACCGAGGACGAGCTCTTCGAGCACTACCGCCGGATCGGCGAGGCGATCTCGATCCCGATCATGGTCTACAACAACCCGGCGGCGGCGAATGTCGACATCCGGCCGGAGACGCTGGCCCGGCTCGCCCGGATCGACACTGTCCGCTCGGTCAAGGAATCGACCCTCGAGGTGACGCGCGTGCGCGACATCATCGAGCTCTGCGGCGACCGCATCGACGTCTTCGCCGGTGTCCTGGGCTACGAATCGTTCTGGCTCGGTGCCGTTGGCTGGATCGCCGTCTGCTCCAACCTGATCCCGAAGGAGTCCGCCCGCCTCTTCGAGCTCGCGGTCGACGAGAGCCGGCGCGACGAGGCGCTGGCGCTCTACCGGCGCATCCTGCCGATCGTGCGCTGGGTCGGCGGGCCGCGCTACGTCCAGGCGACCAAGGCGGGCTTCGGCCTCATGGGCGCCTCGATGGGGCCGCCCCGGCCGCCGCGCCTGCCCTTGCCTGGCGAGCAAAGAGTCGCGTTCGGCGCCGACCTGAAGCGGCTCGGCCTCCTGGATTCGCTCAGCCGATTGCACGCCCGCTAGCGGGCGGCCATCATCCGAAGACTGCCGACAACCAAGAAGACTGCCGACAACCAAGAAGCGTGGAGAGGAAACGATCATGGCATCGAGAATCGAGACTTCCGGCCCGGCCCTGGCGGTGCTGCTCCTGGCGACGACCATCGCGGGATCCGCAATGGCCCAGGACTGCGTGGCGACCGTGCCGGACAGTGCGCTCGTCGAGCCCGGCAAGCTCACCATGTCGACCAACCCGACCATCCCGCCGATGCAGTTCGTCGACAGCGAGGGCAACCTCAAGGGCATGCGGATCACGCTCGGCGAGGAGCTGGCGAAGCGGCTCTGCCTCGAGCCCGAGTACATCCGCATCGAGTTCTCGGCGATGATCCCGGGCCTCCAGGCCGGCCGCTGGGACGTGATCAACACCGGCATCTTCTGGACCGCCGAGCGGGCCGGGATGATGCAGATGATCCCTTACGAATCGCAGGCGATCAGCATCTCCGTGCCGCACGGCAACCCGGAGGGCATCGCCAGCGTCGAGGATCTCGCCGGCAAGAAGGTCGCGGTCGAGATCGGCGGCTTCGAGGAGGCCAAGATCAAGCAGCTCAACGAGGAGCTGCAGGCCAAGGGCATCGAGGCCATGGAGATCCTCACCTTCGACAACTTCGCCATCGCCTACCAGGCGCTGCAGGCCGGGCAGGCCGACGCCACGGTGAGCATCGACGCGACCGCGGCCGAGTTCGCCGCCCGCGGCGACTTCGACCGGGCGCTGCACGGCCTCTTCCCGACGCCGGTGGCGCTGGCGATGAGCAACGTGGAGGTGGCCGAGGCCGTCCGCGACGCGCTCAACAGCATGATGGAGGATGGTTTCTACCAGTCGTTGATGGACCAGTACGGGCTGCTCGCCAACACCGAGCCCTTCATCATCCGTGGCCCGAACGACTGATCCTGGGCCGCGCGGGCCCGGCCGCCGTCGGCCGGGCCCGGCTCCTCTCCCCGGCCGCACCGCTCGCGGGTGACACTCCAACGACGAGGCCGAAGCCATGTCGATCCGCTGGGACTGGAGCGGCTTCTTCGATTATCTCTTCAACGGCTTTCTGCTCCGGGGCGCCTTCACCACGCTCTGGCTGACGCTCGCCGCCATCGCCGGCGGCCTCGTTCTCGGCTTCGCGCTGGCGATGCTCCGGTTGTCGCCGATCCGCCCGCTCAGCCTGCTGGCGCAGGGCTACATCTGGATCTTCCGCGGCACGCCGCTCCTGGTGCAGCTCATCATCATCTACACGGGGCTGCCGCAGTTCGGGCTGCGCTTCTCGGTGGTCCAGGCCGCCCTTCTGGGCCTGATCCTCAACGAAGCGGCCTATCTCGCCGAGATCGTGCGCGGCGGCATCCTCGGCGTGCCGCAGGGGCAGAGCAACGCCGGCAAGGCGCTCGGCCTGAGCCCGGCGCAAGTCATGCTCTTCGTCGTCATGCCGCAGGCGACGCGGATCATCATCCCGGCCCTCGGCAACAGCGTGAACGGCCTCTTGAAGACAACGTCGGTCACCTCGGTGATCTCGATGGAGGAGCTCCTGCGCAGCACGCAGATCCTCATCCAGGAAAAGTTCCTCGTGCTCGAGCTCTTCACCGTGGCCGCCCTCTACTACCTCCTCATGACCTCGCTCTGGGACGTCGTCCAGCGGCGCATCGAGGCCCGCTTCGGCCGCGCCTACAGCTCCATCCGCGCGCCCGAGCCCTATTGAAAGCAGGAAAGAACCGATCATGACCAAGCTCGTCGTCGAGGCCGGCCCGTTCACCTTCGATGCCCGATTCGAGGAGGCGGCGGCGCCCAGGACCTGCGCCGCCTTCAAGCAGGCCATGCCGTTCGAGGGCCAGATCGTGCATGTCCGCTGGAGCGGCGAGGGGGTCTGGATTCCGCTCGGCGACCGCGACTTCGGCGTCGCTTATGAGAACCACACGAGCCATCCGGCACCCGGCCAGATCATCCTCTATCCGGGCGGGATCAGCGAGACGGAGATCCTGCTCGCCTATGGCGGCGTCGATTTCTCGTCGAAGATGGGCCAGCTCGCCGGCAACCATTTCATCACCCTGACCTCGGGCCACGAGAACCTGATGAAGCTCGGCAACCTGGTGCTCTGGGAGGGGGCGAAGCCGATCTCGTTCCGGCTGGCCTGAGCACGCCCCTCGACAGCGGTCGCGCCGATGCTTGTCGTGCGTACGCAGTGGTGGTAAAAATACCGGTTGTCGCCGATCGGCTCGCGAGGGGCTGATCCGGCGTCTCCTTTTCTCGTGCCGGTCCGCGCGCGTTGCGCCCTGCTCGCACACGCCCTGGACCGCAGGATGTGGGAGAAGGCGCCTTGGCTCGAGCACGACTGACGCTCGCTTGCTGCGTTCTCGCCATGGGTCTCGCCCCGCCCGTGGCGGGCTCGGCCATCGAGAAGGCGCCCCGCTCTGCCACGGGGCCGGTGCAGGTGGACCCCGATTCCGGCGTTCAGATCAGGGTCGGCAAGGTCACGAGCGTGCGAACCGAGGGTGGGCGCACGCGCTTTCGCATCGATTCCTGCCCCTTTCAGCCGACCAACCCGACCTTCTTCGCCATCGCCAGCGACAACCCGGACAAGCTCGACATCACGCGCCTCCTGATCTCGGCGATGATCTTCGACCGGGAGGTCAAGGTCTACAACACCAGCTTCGGCGAGGACGTCGACTGGTGCCCGGGCACCAGGGTCATCGGGGATATTACGGTGGGGACCGTCCGTGCCAGCGACTGACCCCGGGACAGCCCGCGCGAGATCGGTGCTGGCAGCTTGCGCCCTGGCGGCGTTCCTCCTGCCACCCATGCACGCCGACGCGCGGCGCGGCATCGTGAGCGAGGTGACGAGCGTCGGCGGCCAGTTGCGCTTCTGGCTGGCCGAGTGCGGCAGCAATGCCTTCTTCTACTTCACCGCCGACGACCCGTCGCGCGATCAGGCGAAGCTGATCGTGCTGGCCGCCAAGTTCAGCGGCCAGCCGGTCGCGGTGACCGCCGGGTGCCCGGCCCAGGGCAGCACGCGCGTCACGGATCTCGAGCTCGTCGGCTATTGAGATCCCCAAGGACGGGAACCGGCGATGGACGCCTTTCGACTTCGGCATCTCCTTTCCTCCACCTTGCTGGCGGCGGCTCTGGTGGCGACGTCGCCGGCCGCCTTCGCGGTCAAGCCCTACGAGGAGGGGGAAGGCGGATCGACGTCGCAGCCCGATCTCGACGACGTGCTCGAGGAGCACGGCAACGACACGGAAAGCAGCGGGAACGGGCCGACCGGCAACACCGGCACGCCGCGCGCGGTGACTGTCGATGGCTTCGCCCTGGCGGACGTGCCGCGCACCGGGCCCCGCCTGGCCACCGGCTATGCGATGACGCACGAGCACCCGACGCACGGCATGGCGTTCGGCGGCAATTACGGCTTCGCCGGGCACGAAGGCAACTATGTCAATGGCATTCCCGAGGACGGCTACCAGAACCAGGGTGCCTGCAGCGGCTGCTGCGACCATGGCGAGTTCAAGGGCAACCTGATCCCCTACTTCCAGTTCTCGGACATGGGCAGGCACGATCCGCACGGCGGTGCCCGGTTCGACAGCTTCTCCCACCTTCGCTACAGCAGCGACTGGATCGAGAACGCCCTCGACCCCGGCCCCGGGGTGGGCGCGGACACCAGCATGAAAATCCTGGTGGCGTTCGCCGTCGAGAGCGAATCGATGTGCGAGCTGGTTTACTACGACAATCGGGGCAAGGGCGGCGCCGGTGGCGCCGGCTATCCCTGCAGCGAGGGCGACAGCCTCGCCTCGCTCGTGCGGCAGATCGATGCGCTGAAGGCCTGGGCAGCGGCGCACGACTGGGCCGAGATCGCCTACTCGGCGGCCGAGGCACGCGCCATCGCCAACGCCGGCAAGCTCGCGGTGGTCCTCGGCGTGGAGGCGGACTACACCTGGGGGGCGGAGGACCGGACGTTCGATCCCGTGGCACGCCTGCGCGACTACAGGGACATGGGCGTTCGCACCTTCTATCTCGCCCACAAGATCAACAGCCGGCTCGCGGGCGCGGACATCTTTCGCAGCCCGAGCGAGCAGGACGGCAAGAGCATTCGAGCACTTCAGGGCATCGCCGGATGCTTCTACTACGATGACAATGTCGGCGAATTTCCGCTCGGCAGCTATTGCGACAACTTCAGCCGTTGCGGCGCGAATGCGTTCCGCGGGCCGCTCCCGACCGACCAGTGCGCCACGAAGGTCAGCGACATCTCGGAAGCCAACCTCGCGCTGTATCTCCTGACCGGCAGCATCAACGGCTTCGCCGTCTATCCGCGGCCACCGGGCTTCAGCGATCCCTCGGGCGGATCGCGCATGGACGGCGCGGTCGAGAGGAACAACCTGTCGCTGTCGATCGAGGGCTCCCGCGTGGTCGTCGAGGCGATGCGGCACGGCATGATCATGGATCTGGGCCACGTCTCGTCGAAAGCGCGGATGGACATCCACGACCACTCGCAGGCCTTCTACAACTACCCGCTCAACGCCCTGCACAACAACCCGAACGAGATGCTGATCGAGCCGGCACCCAACGAGTACGACTTCGACAAGTCCGAGCGCGACTATGTCAGGGAAACGGGCGGGATGTTCGGCCTCCGGCTCGGCCCGGTCGACGCCAGGAGCTACGCGGCATCGGGCGTCACCGCGAATTGCCCCAAGACCTCGACCGAGAACGCCAAGATTCTCGCCTACCTGCTCGACGAGGGCCAGCGCGTCGGCTACTCGCTCGACTTCGCGACGGTCACCGAAGGCACGCACTCGCGCACGCTCGAGAACTGCGGCATCGCCCTCGGTCACGACTACATCGACCGGTACGCCGCGACGGGTGCCCCGAACGACACCGTCACCCATGGCCTGGCCCATATCGGCAACATGGAAGCCTGGCACGACGAGCTCCTGACCGTCGGGCTGAAGCAGCGCTATGTCGACAAGCTCGAGAACCAGAGCGCGGAGTGGTTCCTGCGGATGTGGGAGAAATCCGAGTTCACCGCCAGGATGCCGCCGACCGTCATGGCCATTCTGTGAGCCGCGAGGAGGGTGAAGCATGCCCACCCGCCCCAAGTCGCCCGTCCCCTGCGCGGCAGCAGCGTCGGCTCCTCGACTGCCGCCGGCGATGGCGGTCGCTTGCGCCATCGTCCTTCTTGCCATGCCCGCCTTCGCCGCCAAGCCTTATCAGGAAGGGGAAGGCGGCTCCTCGTCCCAGCCCGGCCCCGGCGATTTCGGGGTGGAGCTGCCCGGCGGCGGGCAGACCGTCGAGCCGCTCTTCGTCACCGGCCGCGTCACCAGCCTGCGGCTGCAGAAGCTGGGAAATCCCCTGGTCTATTTCTCCCTCGATGATCCCAGAGGCTGCACCGCCCATCCGGAAGTCTATTTCTTCGACGGGAACGACCCGGACTATGCCTATGCGCTCAAGGCGCTCGTCGCATCGCGGCTCAGCGGCCGCGAGGTGAAGCTCGAAGGGATGAAGGGCTGCCCCGGCCCACCGGTCGGCATCGACGCCAGCGCCGTCCACATCATCGAATCGTCGCCCGAGGCCGGACCGGTCGCCGCGCCCGCCGACGGGCTTTTCGGCGAGGTCACCAACCTCATGATCAAGGAGGGGTCGGTCTATTTCCGCCTCTCGGCTTGCAGCGGCAGCGCCCCCTATTTCACCTTCGCCGCGGCCGACCTGCCGGGCGGCTTCGCGCTCCTGCTCGCGGCGCAGAGCGCCACGCGGCCGGTGCGGGTGGAGACGACGATCGGCTCGACCAGCACCTGCCCGACGGCCGGCGGGGGCGACGTCGAATTGCAGGGAGGCTCGTTGTGGCTGCTCTAGGAGGCTCCTCTGGAACTGCCCTGGCCGCCGCCGCCATCGCGGCCTGCCTCGGGCCGTCGATCGCCCATGCGCTCGACGGCGGCGTGAAGGAGCTCTGGACCGAAAGCGGCCGAGTGCGCTTCATGCTCGACACCTGCGCCACCGACGTGGACTTCGAGCTGGCGGCCACGGATGCCGACGCCTCCATGGCCTATGACATCCTGCTCTCGACCCTGCTCGCCCGTGGCAGGGTCAGGATCTACGATCGGCAAGGCGGGCCGATCGCCTCTTGCCCGCAACGGGACACGCAGATCGGCAGCGTCCGCGCCCTGCCCTAGCTGCCCTCGATGGCGTCGCCGCCGGACCGCTTGTCGCGCGGCGGGCCGCTGCCTAGAGTGCGCGCCAACGACTTTCGGGTGAGCAAGGGAGAAGCTTCATGGTCGAGCGGCTGACGGACGAGGCCGTCGAGCAGTACAAGCGTGACGGCATCCTCTTTCCGATCCGCGTCTTCGACGAGGCGACGGCGGCGGAGCTGCGCGGCAAGGTCGAGGCGCTGGCGAAGGCGGAGGGCGGCAAGCTCTCGCGCTCGACCAACCAGAAGCCGCATCTCCTGCTGCCCTGGCTCGCCGACCTCGTGCGCGACCCGCGCATCGTCGAGCCGGTTTCGGCGATCCTCGGCCCCAACGTCCTCTGCTGGGCCTCGGGCTTCTTCTGGAAGCAGCCCAAGGACCCGGCCTTCATCTCCTGGCACCAGGATTCGACCTATTGGGGCCTGAGCCACGCCGACATCACGACCGCCTGGGTGGCGCTGACGCCGAGCACGCCGGAGAGCGGCTGCATGCAGGTGGTGCCGGGCACGCATCATCGCGAGCAGGTGGCGCACAAGGACACCTTCGCCGAGAACAACCTCTTGAGCCGCGGCCAGGAGATCGCGGTCGAGGTCGACCCCAAGGACGTGGTCGACGTGGTGCTGCAGCCGGGCGAGATGTCGCTCCACCATGTGCGCCTCTTCCACGGCTCCGAGCCCAACCGCTCGGACCTGCCCCGGATCGGCTTCGCCATCCGCTACATCCCGACATACATCCGCCAGACCACCGAGGCGCGCGACAGCGCCACGCTGGTCCGCGGCACCGACGAATTCGGCCATTTCGCTCCCGAGCCGCGGCCGCGGTCCGACTTCGACCCGGACTGCGTCGCCTTCCACAAGGCGATGCTCGAGAGCGCCGAGAAGATCCTCTATGCCGGTGCCGCCAAGGTGAAGCATTTCACCGCGGCCGAGCCCCGGCCCGGCATGTAACGAAAAGAAACCCGAGGGAGGCACGACCATGCAAAAGACACTCGCCGGGCTGGCGCTCGGCACGGCGCTCGCGACCTTCGCCTGGGCGCAGGGAGTGGATGCGGCCGACTACACCATCCGCCTGGCGCACTCGCTCTCGGCGACCGAGCCCGCGCATCTGGCGGCCGAGTTCTTCGCCGCCAATGTCAACGAGCGCTCGGGCGGGCGGATCGAGATGGCGGTCTTCCCGGGCGAGCAGCTCGGCTCCGGCAAGGACGTCAACGAGATGATCCGCCAGGGGGCCAACGTGATGAACATCACCGACGCCGGCTATCTCTCCGACTACGTGCCGGACATCGGCATCCTCAACGGCCCCTATCTGATGGCCGACTATCGCGACTTCCAGAAGATCGTCGATTCCGAGTGGCTCGCCGAGGTCGACGCCCAGCTCCAGGAGGCCGGCATCCGCGTCGTCTCCTACAACAACCTCTTCGGCCGGCGGCACATGATCGCCGACATGCCGATCCGCACGCCGGCCGACATCGAGGGGGTCACCGTCCGGGTGCCGCCGAACCAGATGTGGCTCGCCACCTTCGAGGCGATGGGGGCCAGGCCCACGACCGTCCAGTGGTCGGAGGTCTACAATGCGCTCTCGCAGAACGTGGTGGCCGCGGCCGAGGCGCCCCTGGGCTCGCTCTGGGGGTCGAAGCTGCACGAGGTGTAGGACACCATCTCGCTGACCGGGCACTTCACCGCCTTCGCCCATTTCACCATGAGCGAGGACTTCTTCCAGTCGCTGCCGGAGGACCTGCAGACGATCATGCTGGAGGAGGGCAAGCGGGCCGGCGAGGAGATGACGCGGCTCACGCTGGAGAAGCAGGACGAGTATATCGGCCTCTTCGAGGATGCCGGCGTCACCATCGTCGAGGACGTCGACATCCCCGCCTTCCAGGAGGCGACGGCCAGCGTCTACGAGGCGTTCCCGCAATGGACGCCGGGTCTGCACGCCAAGATCCAGGCGATCCTGGCCCAATGAGCGCGCCCGGGGAGTGAGCGACGGGACCGGGCCCCGGCAGCCCGGCCGTTACGACATCGCCGAGGAGGTGGTGGCCTGCGCCGCGCTCCTGGTCGTCGTCGCGGCCGTCTGCTGGGGGGTGCTCACCCGCTATGTCACCGCCCAGCCGGCCGCCTGGGCCGGCGAGGTGGCCGGCATGGGCTTCGCCTGGCTGATCTTCCTCGGTGCCGCCGCCGGCTTCAAGCGCAGGCTGCATGTCAGCATCGACCTCCTGACCAACCATTTGCCGGCCCCGCTCGAGCGGGCGCTGGCGCTGGTCGTGCAGGTCGGCATTCTCGTCTTCGCCACCTATGTGACCTGGCTCGGCGTCGGCTTCACCATCGGCAATCTCGACAACCCGAGCCCTGTCCTGCGCCTGCCGCAGTCGATCATCTACCTCGCGGTGACGGTGGGCTTTTTCTCCATCGCCATCCGTCAGGCCGCCCGGCTGGTTTGTGGTCTGCGGGAGGCGAGCGCTTGAACCTCCTGCCGCTCCTCGTGCTGCTCGTCCTCTTCGCCATCAACCTGCCCGTCGCCTTCGCCATGGCGATGGCCGCCCTCGCCTTCTTCCTCCAGGGCAGCGGCCCGCCCATGGGCATCTATGTCCAGCGGCTGGTCGCGGCCGCCGACAGCTTCCCCCTGCTCGCCGTGCCCTTCTTCATCCTCGTCGGCACGATCATGAACCATGCCGGCATCACCCGCCGGCTCCTGGTCCTGGCCGAGGCGCTGGTCGGCCACTGGCGGGGCGGCCTGGCGCACGCCAATGTGGCGCTTTCGACGATGATGGGCGGGCTCTCCGCCTCGGCCAATGCCGATGCCGCCATGCAGGCGAAGATGCTCGGGCCGGAGATGGTCCAGCGCGGCTACCAGCCGGCCTTTGTCGCCGCCATCACCGCCTGCTCGGCCGTGGTGACGCCGATCATCCCGCCGGGCATCGGGCTGATCATCTACGGCTTTCTCGCCGACGTCTCGATCGGCCGGCTCTTCATCGGCGGCATCGTCCCGGGCCTGCTGATCTGCGCAGCACTTATGATCGCCACCGCCATCGTCGCAAGACGGCGGGGCTACCAGCCGGTGCGCGAACGCTTCGTCGGCGGGCCGGAGCTCTGGGCGGCCGTCAAGGATGCCGGCTTCGCGCTGACCATCCCGGTCTTCATCCTGGTCGGCATCCGCTTCGGCATCTTCACGCCGACCGAGGCCGGGGCGATGACCGTGGTC
>Ga0116151_10003242_pt1 | contig 14642 bp, 8 predicted proteins | sample AD_UKC117_MetaG_FD_89893 | JGI IMG/M metagenome (GOLD analysis project Ga0116151, IMG submission 89893) | Active sludge microbial communities of municipal wastewater-treating anaerobic digesters from Hong Kong - AD_UKC117_MetaG | ecosystem: Engineered > Bioreactor > Anaerobic > Digestate...
ATTGAATTGGGCTGCGTCGTCTGTTCATAGTGCCTCCATTAATACAGGGCAACAGCCGTTATCACCCGACAGTCGTTGGCATTACAACTAATCGGGGGTCCTGAGGTTGTATCTGCCGGATCGTATAGAATTTGCAGCAGCCGGCCGGTGACCTGGGCTGAGGTGAGCAAACTAAACATATTGACCTCCAAATTATTCTCCTGTAAATAGACGACGCGGGTTCTCAATTAAAGGAAATCTTCGGTAAGGTATGTATTTAATCGCTTGATTGTCGCAGCCCAACGAGGCATCTCTTGCTTTTTTATTGTCATTTTCCACCTCCGGTTTTGTTAAATCGCATAAATTTGTGTTTCGCTTCTGTTTACTTTGTCATATTCAATGATGAACGGCCGTTTCCATCAACCCCCGCGTCACCACACTCAACCCCCCCATCACCTCAAACTACATCACGCTGAAATTGCCGCCTGAACAGGCTGCCACTCCCAGCCAATGCCGCATTTGCTGATGTAACCAAGGTTCGGAAAAGGCGGAAAGTGGTGGGCAAACACGAGCGCCTTTTCACTGGATGCCCGGTTGAAGAGGCGCTGCTTACTCACAGCAGCTTCATCCGGCAGGATATCAAAGACTGGCAGCCAGTCGGGATATTCCAGATGGAGCGGAGTGAGAACGGTGTCAGAGATATGGATTAGCTGCGTTTCCTCGGAGACAAACGAAAGCGCCATGTGCCCCGGCGTATGACCAGCGGCGTCAATCCCCCACACGCCAGGAACGATTTCCGTACCGGGTTCAATCAGCGTCACCCGCCCTTCAAGATAGGCGAGCCGCTCCCGTGCCAGCGTAACGTGGCGCAGGGGGGCCATTTCTACGGCCGTGTCAGATCGCCAAAAATCCCACTCCCTATGCCAGATGAAATAATGGGCGTTGGGGTACAACAGTTCTCCTTCTGGCGTGGCCGTTCCGCCGATGTGATCGGGATGGGCGTGTGTGATAAGGATCGTGTCAATCTGCGATGGCTCAACACCGCTGGCAATCAGATTCTCACGCAGTTGACCGGCATTGGGCATCACATCACCGCCGCCCATATCAACCAGAATCTGATGCGACCCGGTGTTCACATAGAGGCAGGCGTAGGGTGTAAAGAGGTGATCGGTGGGAAGGCCACGTCGGCTCAACGCCTGAGTCACCTGCTCAAGCGGCACGTTCGCAAACATGTGGGCCAGTTGATAGAAGTGCCCGCCGTCGCTAACCGACGTGCAGTGAAAACGGCCGCATTGAAAATGATAAAATTGACTTGTCATCACCTAAACCTCCTCAGCAGGCAAAGGCGGCAGTGCGACCGAGATTTGAAACGCTTGCTGCACAAAATGAGAAGTAATGCGTCAAGTCTCAGTATCAACCAATGGATAAGCTGGAAAATCATTCATGCTGGCTCACTGTTCCTTTCACTGTATCACAGGAATCTCTACAAGCTCCATCGATCAACCACGCTTGCGAACAACGGCTCTAAGGCTTCCAAGTCTGCCGGCGCTGGTGTTGAGTTGGTTGTTTCTCCTCATTGCGACCACATCGATGTTCATTATCAATCCGAATGGCGCAGGCCCCGTGGGGGGCGGCGGCGTTTCATCTGACTTTTCACCGGGGGTTGCTTCCCACACGACGTCAGAAAACCCAGCGGCCATAAGATCAGCGTGAGTTGATTCTGCGGTTGCCAGGAAGTTAGTTGAGGGGTCTGAGGCCCATGGGCAGGGATAAAGGAAGCCTTCATTGGTCAACGGCGTGGCAGTTCGTGCGGTGATGGCCAACCGCCCTCCTGGTTTCAAAGATCGATAGATCTTCCGAAATATACCCGCCTCATCTTCGATGTTCATCAGGGTGTTTACGAACATCGCCACATCGAATGAGTTGTCGGGAAGCTCAACTTCAGCCACATCATCGCAGATGAAACTAATCTGGTCGCTCATACCAACGAGCGAGGTTAGTCTCTCTGCGGCGTTGCAGAACTCCTCAGCCGGTTCAATCCCAAAGACCGTGCACCCGAACTTTGTGCACCACACTCGTGCTGTGCCTCCGATGCCTGCACCGACATCAAGCACACGCATGCCTGGGCCTAAACCTGTTGCTTCTGCCAACCATAGCGTTGACTTCATCCCGCCGCCGTGGAACTGATCAAAGTCGATTAGGTCCTCCCATCTCAGGTGCTCCATCTCAATTCCCTGATGCTGGAGATGATCAAGGATTCTAGCCGTGAGATCCGGCCTCCCGTAATGTGTGTTGATTGATTCTCGATACGACAAGTGTATCCTCCTGATAGCCTCCACAATATCTACAGCCAGAGAAACTCCTCAACCAAATGCGGGACAAAATTCGTCTCAACCGCTGCCGGTCAGCTTCTGTCGGGGTTGGATTGCTTTTGTCCTTAACATTATTTCATCTGCATTTTGCTTGTCTCATGCTATTTTTGCCAAAAAAGTTTTGACTTGTGGCATGATCAGATCGACCGCACCACTCGCACTACCATGATCAAGGTCAGGAAGTCCGAACAACTCTGCATTTGGTAGAATTTGGGCGGCTTTTTCCTCGAATAAATAATCACCATCTTGATCGCCGGCATAGAGCAAAAAAGGCATTTTCATACTGGGAAGTTGCTCGGCAAGGCTCTTTCTGTTTGATGAACCTTGAATACATGCAGCTTGAGCATGGAAATCGAGGGACCGAAGTCGCTGTTCAAATTGTGGAGAAACAACCATGTTTTTTTGCATTGCCTTGACGACTGCATCCGCACCTTCTTCAATCCCAAGTTGAAATAGTCCCAACAGATCAGAACCATCCATCTCGTAGGGATGGCTGCCACCCACGATTACAGATTTGATTCTCTGTGGATAAAGATGGGCCAGATAAAATCCTGTGTAACCTCCCATTGAATATCCCCAAAAATGAACGATGTCTATCTTGAGGGCATCAAGAATGGCTACGGCGTCTTCCACCATTTTTTTAGGCTCATATTCGTCAATAAGGTGGGGTTTATCGCTCTTACCATGCCCCCGAGCATCAAAAAGGATAACTGTGTAATCGTCAACTAATCGATCGACATATCCATAACCACGCCAATAGGTTGTGTCGCCAGTGCCGCCATGGGCCAGGAGGATAGGTGGGCCTTGTCCTTCAACTTCATAATAAATTTTTACTCCGTGATTATTTAAATATGCCATGATGATTCACCTCTTTCTCTTGAGCTGAATTTTTCAATTAATGGCTAACGGCCGTTCCCACCGGCCCCCGCGTCACGGCCGTTACCCCTTCCATCACCTCAAACTGTTTCACGCTGAAGTCGCTCAGGATTGGGTTGCTGACAATGGCGGCCACAATTTCGCTGTTCAGATAAGCGTCCAGCGAGTGACTGTCGGCAAACAGGTAAATGCCGCCTCCCTCTTGCTCGACTTCATTCAATATCCATACCTTCCACAACAGGCCAGGTACAGCAGCAATGGGTTCGGCTACAGGGGTAACGGCCGTTTCATACTCAGCACGGGATACATGGTACTTAAAATTGATCTGCAAAATTTTTGGGGACATCACAACCTCCATTTGTTGGGCTATCACTCTAAAATCACTCTTTTTATCGTGCCATCCTGCCACACAACCGTTTCCAACTCGTTGCCAAATCTTTTATACTGTGGAAACGATGTCTGATTTGCAGATTCGTCTCCTGGGTACCTTCCAGATTTTGCAAAACGGCCGTTCCCTCACCACCTTCCTCACCAATAAAATCCGGGCGCTGCTGGCCTATCTCGCTGTAGAAGCCGACCACCTGCACCGCCGTGACAGCCTGGCCGCTTTGTTTTGGCCGGAGATGGACAACCGGAACACGCTGACCAATCTGCGCCTGTCGCTGCACCGGCTGCCCAACCCATTGCCGGCACGCCCGGTCTGCAATGGAAAATCTGGCTGGTGAACAAGGCCGAACATGCCGCCGGTGGTATTTTTCTCTTTGATACGGATAAGGCCATACGGCCGTCTTGCTTGAGTACCCGCCGTATTTCTTGCAAAGTCGCTACCTAGTCTGGGAAGAACATAAGTGCAAAGGTGCAATAAACGGCGTCAAAGGTCTCATCGGCAAACGGTATGGCGCAGACATCCCCTTCGCGCCACCCGATTGGTTCGAGGGCGGCCTGGTTAGCGGGTTCGGGCAAGCCGGCACACTGGATAAAGTGTATCGCGTGGGCGAATTGGCGTTTCTGACGTATCCACCACTGCTTGCAATCTTTGGCACTCTGGAGAAGGACATCAGCTCTTCAGATTAGTCTTGTTAAATTCGGTTTGCCAACGTATAGGCATGTCCAATTCCAAAAACTGTTGTCTGATAGGCTCATCTGCCATTTCACTGACAAGGGTAATTACCTCCAAAAATTCCTCCTGCTGCTCTGGCGAATTTTGCCACTTATGTAGGTCTAGCCATTGTCCATGGTTATCGTAATAAAAGATAAGCCTGCTGGCGGCAAAGTATTCTTCGAATGTATCATGGGCAAATCGCCAGCGACGCCCACTTTGTACCAGATTGGCCGCTTCGAGTCGCTGCAGCAAATCTAATTCGTCTTTTACAGGTAATTGGTAAAAGCGCTGCAGTCGTTCAACCAAACTGGCTGATTTGGAATGCCCATCTTTTTGTTCCACAATAAGATCAAGCAGTGGTTCATGCGCCAATCCAATACCGCGTTTGCCGGTATCCAACATGAACCATTGGGCCAGCATCTCTAAGGCCGTGCGCCAGCCAGCCCATAACAATGAGTCTTTGTCCACGCCAAGCAAGCGTTGAAAATATGTTTCATAGAGTTGAGCCTGTGTCCGACTGATTTCGGTCGTATCACTTTGAGCCATCACCATTGACAAGAGTAAAGGAGCAATTGGTTTTCCGCCAAATGATTGTAATTGGCGGCGTACTTGTCGTTCGTGTTCCCGATCAAGCTCATAACGAGGCAGCAAATTAAGCACCACGTCAGGCGTCAATGGCTGCAAATGGATTGAAGCAATATCTGTGGGGATTTCAGCCAGTGGCCGTGTGGCGATTAAAAAGCGACATCTGGCATAGTCTGCATGTCGTGCGGTACGCAAAATCTCGCGCAAACTGTCCTGTTTGTCTTGTTCTATTTCAGACACACCGTCAAATAAAATTAAATATCGGCCGGACTGCAACTGGGTTTGCACAATCTCTTCAGTTACTGCTAAACCTTCCCGTTCACGCAATACGTCACTGATTGCTTTGACCAGATTACCGTCATAATAAGCTGGCGTTACTAAGACTGGACGCAAGCTATTGAGTGAAGCCGGCAACGATTTGGTTAAGGCCAGGTAAGCCCAACGAGCCAGAAGCGTGCTTTTGCCGGCGCCTCCCATACCAATAACCAGGACCGGCTGCCGCGGGCCAAGCTGCTGGCCGATGTGCTGGTGAAGCTGTTTACCAGTTGGGTCAGGCAGGATAACTGTCCCTGATAAACTTGTGGCCGGCAAGCCAAAATAATCCCTGGCGGCCCGTAGAATGCTTTTGTGCTTTAATAATCGCTGCTTGTAACCCAGAAAAAGCGCCCAGCGTCCCAAACCCGGCGTAATAAAAAGGGGACTGGATGCAATCGAAATGAGATGTGAGCGTGAAAAGATGGCACTACCGCCACGCCAGGCGCTCAGAATGAGGGCAAGGATGCCCAAAATATAAGCTGACACAAAGCCGCCAATTGTTGTCACAGGCCAAAGCCAGGCCTTCTCTTTGTACTCTGCAAGTACCTTTTGGATGGCTGGTACTTGGGTTGCAGTAGGTTCGGGTGCTAACGGCCGTTCCCCCGTCACCGTTATACCAAGAGCAACAACAGGCTCTTCTTTTTGGGGTAGCACCAGAAAGTAGACCCCACTACTGGCAGCTATCAGGGGCACGTGCCAGTAGGGATGGTAGGCAATGGCCCTGACGGAGCCACCCATGTTACGGCCATTAGCCGCCAACCCGACAAATGTCGGTTCCGAAAGCGGATCCCGCGTCAGGTAAAGCCCCTGGTTGTTGCCTATGTATAAATTATTGTCATGTTCTGGATCCAAAAGAAGACTTGTAATGCCATCATCAAATATCGCTGCTGGCGCAGGCCAATTTATCCCATCTATCCAAAGTTTTTGTCCATCTTCATGTGTTGTTACTGCCCAGATGTTTCGCCCGTCACCGCTGACATCAAGATCGTTTACCTGCGAGTCTCCGCCCATGTTCCAGTTGGCTGGCTGCCATTCTTGCGTTTCTTCCGTCCAGACCGCAACCCCTTCCACATAGCCGTTAAAATAACCTCTTTGATCCAAAGTTTCCATCAACTCCACCGTATAAATATCACCACTTGAATTTACCTTCAGCGGCGCATCTTCTTTAAGCCACTCCTCAACTGGAATATCCAATCGTTCCCAGCCAGTCTGTTCTTCCGTCCAGCGCCAGATGCTGTCGTCTAAATTGGCGAACAACGTTTTATCATCTGGCGAGACAATAAGATCCCCTACTCCATTTAAGCGTTCACTAGCGAGTAATTCCCAACGATCTGCCACCAGCTTCAGTACTACGTCTTGTTGCCAGGCATAGGCAACGTTGCCTGAAGCACCTTTTGCCAGACCCATGAGGGCGCGAAACCCGAGAAGATTGTTGGTTTGGAATGTGTCATCTCGAGCCTGCCACTGCCATGACACGCCCTGGACATCCGGCAGGTACACAAAAGAGTCGTCTTTACCGCTGCCGCTGACGCTAACGGCCGTAAACACACCGGGAATCTGATACAAGACATTGTTGTCAGTCGGCGGGTTTTCATCAACCAATGTTTGCAGAACTGGGGGGAGTTTTGGTGGGATGGGTGTTGCGGTAGCGTCCTCTTGAGCCGCAAGCGAACCTGCTTGTGAAAACAAGCCCCACGTTAACAGGATCATAAGCGTAATAGGCAGAAGGAAAACGGCCGTTTTCCTTTTGCTACTTTGAAGTTCGTCCATAACAATCCCGCTTGAAACTCTCGACAAAGATATTGCTCCATACGGCATACGTGCCGTGCTTCGGATGCAAAAAGAGACCACTGATGGGTTTCGATATTCGGCTGTCTAGTCTATAAAATATTCAGAACCGGCCATCTTTAATAAGTATAATCTGGCCAATCAGGATTTGTTCTGTACATTGGATGATCGGACGTGTCAAACTCATCGATAAAGTAAGGAATATGTTTAGTACCTTACCAGTGAGATTCTTGTACGCATGACAAGGATCTTTCAAAAGGTGCATAACTACAAATAGCCGAGCAAATTACATAATTGTTCGGCTGATTGGTCGAGTATAAGGGCAATAGGTTTAAAAAGGATTTTCCTGATTTCAGGAGTTAATTGGTTTTTCAAAAGTCTAGACCGATTGCCCTGTTTGTTGTCGAAACAGTCCGTTTAATCAAAATGTTTAATAGTGGCCTCATAAGGCTCAAAAAGGGGATAACGATGACAGTTTCAACAATCACAATATACTCGACTTGCGAATCAAGTCAAACCTTTTTGGTTCTGGCTTGTCCAGGTTAGGATTACAAGCAGGAAGACTTATTTCAGGTCTGGATGGGTAATATGCATGCTGATTTCGCCATTATCAATATCGGGTAGCTTTCAGGTCATCCCAATCACACCACCAACCACAAACCCATTACTAAGCGAGGCTTTTTATGGTCGTTGGATTTCCGGCACATGTAAAACGAAATCTAGTAGCATTTACCTGTGAAATAGAGATATTATCGTCCCAAACTAATAAGGACGCTGTGCATTGAAAACGGTGAATTCAATGCGTGACGTGTCCCCTCCTCCCGATTCTCGGTTTATGAGCATTCTACTGTAGCTTTGTTGACCATCGACAGGTATCGTGAGTCGTTGAATGTGGCTGTCCGCTAAATCGCTTGTACTACCACTCGATACCCCCTCATACATTCTCATAGATGCGCGGATCCTGACGCCATAGTTAGCCCGTCTAATGGCTCGAATTGTAAGTTCTATTCGTAATTCGCCACCTACCCTTCTTTCTATCGATATATTGTCTTGTTCTCTATCATCGGTCAGTTCTAATGTTTTAGTGAATACGTGATGATCTCCCTCATCGGAAGTCACCCACTCATCGTCGATAGTGTCAATAATACCAAAGATGATTACCCGACGGTTGCGTTCGGGAGGATATTGGAGATCAATGACAATTTCTTCCAAATTGCCTGCCTCCAACTTGATTTCCTGTTCACCGGACAAGTAACGATCATTCTGAATACTACTGGCTGTTGCCATATAGCGACCAGATGGAATATCAACGCTAAACCAACCGACCTCATCTGTTATCACTTCATAGCAGGCAACTCGAACAACCGCACCCATCACTGGTCGCGCTTCATAATTCACATGGCCCTGCAATGTTGCGGAACCACCAGTAGAAAGCCAACGATTAATCGTACGCTTTTCATAAATACCAGGCACATAGATTAAGGGTTCGCTATAACCATAGAGACCATGTAGCATTTGGCTACCATTCCGTGGTTCATCCCAAAAGTCCTTAATATTATCGGGGCTGACACTTCGCCCAACGCCGGGGCCGGGGTCTATCCATCTGGTACTACCCATAGAAGCTTCATCAGACCAGTCAAAGGCAAAAGTATTACATATCTGGTTAGCGATTTTGGTACCCAATTGTTGGACGGTGGGAAAAGGAGGAATGCCGGTGTACGGAAAATTGGGGTCAATAACTCCAACTTCATCCTCAACTTTCTTTACAATCGTTTGAGTTGTTTCTTGGATAAGGTGATTACGCATCCAGATTGCCGCTCTACGCCTTTCCTCCTCAGAATAAAAATACAAGCCATCCACAGTGGTAGCATCGACGACTGCTCCATGATCTTCAGGTTCTGGCTCAAGAACACCTTCTACTTGAAACTCTGCGTCTTTAGCGGCAGCCCAGATGAAAGTTGAACAGACTGTAGGGCGCGTACCGGCAGCCCAAGCCGTTGGATTTGGCTCTCCTGGGCCCAACCCCGGTGGAACGAGCCAGCTTAGATCACTTTCTATGGGGGCATTATATGCGGTATTATTTGCAATGCCGCCATTGGTATAGGCGAAGAAGCGATAGTGTCCATCAATACGCTCGGCTGCTTCAGCTACACGGTGTAGGCGACTACGAACGTCATTATCCTCATCAAATGGATTAGGTTTCACAACTCTGGCCTCAATAAGTTGGAGTGTACCCTCGATTTCAGCAGCAGAACGCTCACCAAAGGAGTCAATTTTGTAACATTCGCCATTCTCTGGATCTAGATATTGGCTACCGTTAAAAGCTTCATCCGCCGTTTGGGTAATGGTACCCGGCCAACCATATTTCAAGACATCCGGTCGAAATCCACTTGTTGGAATATCTTCACCAAGGATAGGGATATGGGTTGTTTCTAAATAAGCCAGGAGCCGCTCTTGCGATGCGGTTGAGTGGCGAACATCCATGTAATCTGAGACCATTATCCCACTATGTGAATATAATTGAGGATAATCAAGTTGTCGGAGTAGGCCACCAATAAAGCCTGGCCCCCCAGGTGAAACAATTACGTCCCCCTTGCGCGCATTTAAAAAACGGCCGGGTATTTTAACATCCTCTTCCTCATCAGTAAGCTGGCAACTCACTGCTGGACTGGGAGGAGAACCACAGGTATCGAGCGAACACACGTTAGGATCGAGTGGTTCTGTAGTTTCATCTTCCTCTTTGCATTCTGTTGGTACCAAGAGACTGGTTACAGCATGCCCAATCTCCACAGTGTCTTTAGTTACCTTATCATGGTAAAGCAAAAACAAATCTTTGTATTTCACTACCTTTGGGTTGCTGAGCAACTTGCTATCCCGGAGCAGTGAAAGAGCCTTTAATGTTTCAGGGCGACTAACCGAGCGTGTCCAGAAGTCATCCTTTATATCAAAATAAGCGCTAGCAAAGGCATTCAGGCCACTTGCTGTCTTACCGCGAAGATGAACGGCAAAGCCTACTACATCGGAACCGATTTCATCTGCTACAAACTCTACCCTTTGCTTCAGCGACTGCTTTGGCCCAACGCTCACTTTGCACTCATCAAGTTTAAATGATGTTGATAATTCGCCAGAATCATTGTGCCGATATTCGATACGGCGGGCAGAAAAGGTCAACCTCTCATTTTCTAGATTTCGTATTGTATATTGACCAAAAATCAGGGTGCGGTCTCGTTTCGCGGTATGATCAGCCTCAACCCTGGGTTGAACAAACCCATGTTGTTTATTGAAGTAATTAGAGTTCCAAGCTGAAACCGTTCTGTTGATTTCAAATACCTGATGACTATCTTGAAATATGCTGACCCGAACTTGAAAAACCGTATAGGGAGTATCAATTCCGATGGCATTTTCGTAGCAGTGTGATTGATATGGCATCCTTGTTAATATTTTACTACCGTCACCGAATTCCCACGCATACATTGGGTTTTCCAAGTTTAGTTCATCTACATTGACAATTTCGAAGTTGGCAGATAAATAATCAAAGTGGCTTTGTCGCATCTCTAAAATAGGCTGCTTGTTTTCCGGTTGAGACTCAAGAACAACCATCTTAACTTCTGTAACCTCTACGTATTTCTCTGAGGTTATTGCACATATCACGAGCGTTCTTGCTCCTGGTTTACCATTCATCTGGAGTTGCTGGACATTGCCAATTTTACCATTGATCCAAACGTCGACGCGCCTCCATGGGGCAACCGGATGGCGAGTATAAACCGTTATTCTAAAACTTTCTCCAGGAAACACTTTACTCTTGGAAATATCAATATGTTGAATAAGTTTTTGAGACATATTCTCACTCCTAGCAATTGCATATCGAAGAAAATCTATCTGAAATATAAAATAGGTTTGTTCCCAAATAATCGAACCTGTTTTTTAGGACACAGATTAGCCTAGATGACTTACGGATTTTGTCGCTTCGCTTATGGTTTTCTATCCGTGTTTTCCGCGTTAATCCCTGTCCCATTTTTATTCAGGAACAAGTCTAATATTTGTCATTACTTGTTTGGTTTGTGCGTGAATTGTAAAGTTTCCTCGCAACTGTCACGTACCAACGGCCGTTAACACCGGCCCCCGCGTCACGGCCGTTACCCCCTCCATCACCTCAAACTGCTTCACGCTGAAGTCGCGCAGGATCGGGTTGCTGACAATGGCAGCCACAATGTCGCTGTTCAGATAAGCGTCCAGCGAGTGACTGTCGGCAAACAAATAAATGCCGCCTCCCTCTTGCTCGGCTTCATTCAATATCCATACCTTCCACAACAGGCCGGGGGCAGCAGCGATGGGTTCAGCTACGGGGGCAACGGCCGTTTCATATTCCGCCCGCGACACATGATACTTAAAATTAATCTGCAAAATTTTTGGGGACATCATAACCTCCATTTGTTGGGCTATCACTCTAAAATCACTCTTTTTACCATGCCATCCTGCCACACAACCGTTTCCAACTCGTTGCCAAATCCCGTATACTGTGGAAACGATGTCTGATTTGCAGATTAACCTCCTGGGTACCTTCCAGATTTTGCACAACGGCCGTTCCCTCACCACCTTCCGCACCAACAAAATCAGGGCACTGCTGGCCTATCTCGCTGTAGAAGCCGACCACCCGCACCGCCGCGACAGCCTGGCCGCTTTGTTTTGGCCGGAGATGGACAACCGGAACGCGCTGACCAACCTGCGCCTGTCGCTGCACCGGCTGCGCCAGACCCTTGGCGACGACCCGCCCGTGCTGCGCATCGACCGGTACACCGTGCAATGGCACACCTCAGCCGCCCGGATTGACGCCGCTGTTTTTACGCAGGCGCTCACGGCCGTTACCGCCCATGATCACGTCCCTCCTTCCCTTTGCCCCGACTGCGCCCGTCGCCTGGAAACGGCCGTTCCCCACTACAAAGGAGATTTTTTGGCCGGGTTCTTCCTCGAAGACGCCGCCCCCTTCGACGATTGGGCCGTCGCCCGGCGCGAACGGCTGCACCAGCAAGCGTTGCAAGCCCTGGCCTGGCTGGCGGAGTTTCATCAGGAAAACGGCCGTTATCCCCAGGCTATCCTCCACACGCGGCGGCAGTTGGAACTGGAGCCGTGGCGCGAATCGGCTCACCGCCAGATGATGCAGCTTCTGGCCGCCACCGGCCAGCACGCCGCCGCCCTGCGCCAGTACGAACAGTGCCGCCGCCTGCTGCGTGACGAATTGGGCGCGGCCCCGGAAGCCGCCACCACCGATCTTTACCGGCAAATTCAAGCAGAAAGAACGGCGGCCTCCGCCCACGGCAAAAGCGATAGTCAGCCCGTATCGCTTTCTCCGGCACAGCGGATCACCGTTTTTTTACCGGCCACCGCCGCTCCCCTCGTCGGCCGCCAGGCCGAGCTAGCCCAATTAGATCAACTCATGTCCCATCCCGCCACGCGCCTGGTGACCATCACTGGCGTGGGCGGCATGGGCAAAACCCGTCTGGCGCTGACCTGGTGCGCCGCCCAGGCTGCGCACCAACCGCAGCACTTCCCACACGGTATCTACTTTGTACCCCTGACGGCCGTTCATACCGCCGCCCACCTGGTACCGGCCATTGTCCAAGCCCTACCCTTCGTCCCCGACGACGCCTCAACCCAGCCTTTGCCGCAACAGTTGGACGATTACCTGCGCGACCGGCAGCTTTTGCTGGTGTTGGACAACTTTGAACAGCTTTTGACGAGGGATGATGGGGCAGCGGTAACGGCCGTTTTGCACCACCTCCTCGACCACGCCCCCCAACTCAAACTACTGGTTACTTCCCGCGAGCACCTGCATTTGCAAAATGAGCAGACGCTGCCCCTGAACGGGCTGCTCTGCCCCGACGACCAGGAGAAAGAGTGGGCGCAGTTCCCGGCGGCGCAGTTGTTTGCGCAAAGCGCCCGCCGCGTTCAGCCCGATTTTGCCCTCACGCCCCCCGACCGCCCCCACCTGATCGCCATTTGCCGCCTGCTGGACGGCATCCCGCTGGCGCTGGAATTGGCCGCCACCTGGGTGGAATGGCTGCCCCTGGCCGACATCGCCGCCGAAATCGGCCGCAGCCCGGACTTTCTGGCCGCCGACCAGCACGATTGGCCGGAACGCCATCGCAGTATGCGCGCCATTTTTGACAGCGCCTGGGCACGGTTGAGCCGGCCGGAACAGACGTTTTTTACCCGTCTCTGCCTGTTTCGCGGCGGCTTTACACGGGCGGCGGCGCTGGCCGTGGCTGGAGACGGGCAGCCGCGCCCGACCGTGCTGCGTTTGCTGGCCGCCCTGGTGCAGAAATCGCTGCTGCGCTACGACCGGCTGGCCGAACGGTACACCATGCACGACCTGCTGCAACAGTACGGGGGCGAGAAGCTGGCGCAGGCTGCCGCCCTGAGCGACATTCAGCAGGCACACGCCGTTTACTTTTGCCGCTGGCTGGGTCAGGAAGCACCGCTTTTGAAAGGGGCGCAGCAAAAAGCGGCGCTGCATCACATTTTGGCTGATCTGGACAATATCCGGGCGGCGTGGACGTGGGCTGTTCAGGCGAGCCGACTGCCGTTGCTGGCAGAAGCGGCAGAGGGATTGGGGCTGTTTTTGCTGCGCAACGGCAGTTTCCCCGATGGCGTATCGCTCTTTGGCGATGCGGTGCGCCACTTTCCAGCGCAAACAGCCACGCCGGATGAGTGTCTGGCGCTGGCATGGCTGCGCTGCTGGCAGGCCGTCTTCGAGCCATCGCTGCCCCAACGCCGGGAGATACTGGAACAGGGGCTGGCGCTGCTGCCCGCCGTGGCTGCGGAAAACAACGTCCGGGTGGTTAAAGCGGCCATTTTGCTGGAACTGGGCAGCGTGGCCCGCAGCCAGGGTCATCAGGAGGCGGTTGATCAATTGCTTGGGCAAAGCCTGACACTTTACCGCCTGAGCGACGACCGCTGGGGTGAGGCCAACGTGCTATATGAACTGGGGGTATATACCTGGCGGCAGGGGGAATATCCGTTGTCGGAGCAGTGGTTTAACCACTGTTTGCAGCTCCGCCAAAGCCTGGGGGATGGGGATGGCACGGCCGTTGCTCTGGAAGGGTTGGCCGGAACGGCGCTGTTCAGCGGCCGGGCTGAAGAGGCGCACCGTCTCTTGCAGCAGTGTGCCCCCCTCTACCGGGAACTGGACGACCCCGTCGGCGTCGCCCGCGTCAAAATCAAGCAGGCGCAGGTGAGCTGGTATCTCGACCTGACGGGGCTGGCACAGTTTGCTGAAGGACTGGACAGTTTACGCGCCCTGGGCGAGCGGCGGCATGTAGCGTTATGGACTGTCATCTACGCCATGCTGCAAGCGGATGAGGACATCAATCTGGCAGCGCAAAACGCGACGGCGGGGCTGGCGCTGTGTCGGGAATTGGGGCTGCTGCGGGGGGTGGCGATTGCGCAGGGGGTGTTGAGCCGGGTGGCATTGGTGAACGGACGTTACGCGGAAGCGCAAGAACGAGCAGAAGCCTATTTGCAAACAGCACAGGCGTTGTCGCTTTCGGTCGAATACGTGGACGCGCTGGTCTGGGCTGGCTGGGCGGCGCTGGCTTGTGGCGACGAGGCGCGGGCAGGTTGGTGTG
>Ga0116151_10003248_pt1 | contig 14623 bp, 12 predicted proteins | sample AD_UKC117_MetaG_FD_89893 | JGI IMG/M metagenome (GOLD analysis project Ga0116151, IMG submission 89893) | Active sludge microbial communities of municipal wastewater-treating anaerobic digesters from Hong Kong - AD_UKC117_MetaG | ecosystem: Engineered > Bioreactor > Anaerobic > Digestate...
CAGCTCGTTCCCACCACCGATCGCGAAGCCGTCGGCCACATGCTCGCAGGACTCGATGGCAATATCGACGTCATCGTGCCGCGCGGCGGCAAAAGCCTTGTCGAGCGCGTGCAGAAAGAAGCCCGCGTCCCGGTGTTCGCGCATCTGGAGGGGATCTGTCACACCTATGTCGATCGTAGCGCCGATATCGAGATGGCCCGCGATATTGTTGTCAACGCCAAGATGCGTCGCACCGGTGTTTGCGGTGCCACCGAATGCCTGCTCATCGACAAGAACGCCGACGATGCCTACGTCACCGCACTCGTCGCCGCCCTCATCGAGGCGGGCTGCGAAGTGCGCGGCGATCGGGTCGTCCAGGCGGCCGATGCGCGCGTGAAGCCGGCAGCGGACGCGGACTGGGGCCGCGAATTCCTCGATGCGATCATCGCCGTCAGAATGGTCGATGGTGTCGATGAGGCGATCGACCATATCGCGCGCTTTGGCTCGCAACACACCGATGCGATCGTCACCGCATGTGAGGCAACCGCTGAACGCTTCATGAAGCGCGTCGATTCGGCCATCGTGATGCACAATGCCTCGACCCAGTTCGCCGACGGCGGCGAATTTGGCATGGGCGCTGAGATCGGCATCGCCACCGGCAAGATGCATGCGCGCGGTCCGGTGGGCGTCGAACAGCTGACGAGCTTCAAATATAAGGTTCGCGGATCGGGCCAGACCCGGCCAAGATAAAGGTTTTGCCAGATGCGGCTCTGGTTGAAACCATTGTCTTGAACCATCCAGAAGCGATAATCTTTCCGACGACAGGCAATTGGGCCAGCTTGTGCTGACCTGCGCTTGCAAGCGCACAAGCTGTCTGCCGGCACTGCCTAACGATAAAGAACAAAACAATAAAAAACAGGTTCTACGACCCAAGGAGCCAATCGCATGCACCCGCGCATAGCACTCTTCGCACTCGCCAGTGTGGCCGTCACGACCCCGGTGTCGGCCCAGGAGGCCGCAACGGTTGCGGGCCGCCCCGCCCTTTCGACAAAATCAACCCAGGACCTCTTCTCGCAGCGCGAGAAATGGGGCACGGCCCCCGCCTCCAAGCCCGCCAAATTAGCCAAGGGCGAACCACCGCCACCGGTCAAGGCGGACAAGGCAGCCGCCGCGCCCGCGTCCTACGCCGTGCTGCCGGTCGGTGACCTCGGCAAGCTTATTGCCATGCGCGAGACGTGGGGCAAGGGCCCGGCAGGTTACGAGAAAAAGAAGGTTGTGGCGCCACTTGCGGCCGGCACCCGCGCCGCGAAAACCAAAGCTAAGAAGGCCAGAAAGATAAAAGCTGCAAAAAAGAAGAAACAGAAGAACTAACGCCACCACAGTGCTGACAACCTCTTGTGAGAACCGCGTGCGCCTCCCTTGCCGCAAGACATCCGATTTGGCGCTCAAGACGCCACCGGCTGCACCGGGCCAGCGCATCGGCCTCATCGGTGGCTCGTTCAATCCACCCCACGAGGGTCACCTGATGGTGACGCAAACGGCGTTGAAGCGGCTTCACCTGGATCGAATGTGGTGGCTGGTCTCGCCAGGAAATCCGCTCAAGTCCAACGACGCCCTGCCCGACCTGTCCGAGCGCATCAGCGCCTGTCGCACACTGACGCAAGATTATCGGCGCATCGATGTCACCGGCCTGGAACAGGACCTGGGCAGCGTCTACACCGCGCACACCCTGGCCTTTCTGACCCGGCGGTTTCCGTTGGTGCATTTCGTCTGGGTCATGGGTGCCGACAACCTTGCTGGTTTCCATCTGTGGAAGCAGTGGCGCGACATCGCCATGACGGTACCGATCGCCGTCATCGACCGGCCCGGCTGGCATTTGGCGGCCTTGAGTTCGCCCGTCGCAAGAGCGCTGGCGCAGCACCGCCTGCCGAGCAGCCGCGCCAGGATCTTGCCGTTTACCAAACCGCCAGCCTGGATTTTCCTGTCGACACGCCTCTCACCTTACTCCTCGACCGCGTTGCGCCGCGCCAAGCCCATCTGATTAAAAGGTTAGAGCGTTCCAGGTTGAGCTGCGGCGGCATGCCCGCAACAGTGTTGACTTTCGGGTACAGGGCTCGCGCAAATTTGTTGCTTGCCGGTAGGATTGGCGCGTATCTTTGCCGCGCCGGCATCGATTTCACATCGAACACCGGCCGCAACGGGAAGAGGCTTCGTTTGCCAGCTGACAATGGGCTGCGCAGCAGCGTGGCTTATCTTCCAGGCAACACGACCGCTGGACCTGCTTTACGGATGCCATGCGGTCAGGACACGAAAGGACGTCCGCCACACGATGCCAACCGCACTTGAGGGGAATGCCCGCAGCAATCCTCCAACCGAGGTGATCTCTGACAAGAACGCCTCGAAAGCCCTTCTCGACAAAATCTGCCACTGGCTCGACGAAGCCAAGGCGGAGAAGATCGTTACGATCGACCTGGAGGGTAAAACGACGATCGGCGACTACATGGTGGTTGCCAGTGGCCGCACCGATCGTCACGTCGGCGCGATTGCCGATCAGCTCCAACGCAAGCTCAAGGAAATCGGCCTTGGACGCACGCGCGTCGAAGGAACGGACGCGTGCGACTGGGTGCTGATCGATACCGGCGATCTTATCGTTCACGTGTTTCGTCCCGAGGTTCGTGATTTCTACAACCTCGAGAAAATGTGGAGTGTCGACCGTCCGCCCGAGACGACGGCGCACTGACAGCGCGTGTTGCGCACGCGGATAATTGATCCGCCAGATTAAGCGCTCCGGCTATGTGTGGCCGGGCGTGAGGATGTGATCATGCGCATGAGCGTCGCGGCAATCGGGCGGCTTAAGGACAGCGGCGAAATCGAGCTGACCGCGCGGTATCACAAGCGCATCGACCAGGCCGGACGCGCCTTGGCACTCGGGCCGCTCATCATCACCGAACTGCCCGAGGCGCGCCAGCCGGACCCGGCACAGCGCAAATTTGACGAAGCCGCGCGACTGATCGCCACCACAGCGCGCGCTGACGCCCGCATTGTTCTTGACGAAGGCGGCAAACAGCTGACCAGCCCTGACTTCGCCCAGTTCCTGCGCAAGGCACGCGATGCGGGTACCCGCGAAATGGCATTCCTGATCGGCGGGCCCGACGGTCATGATGCAAGCGTGCGCAACGGCGCCGACCTTGTTTTGTCGCTGAGCCGCATGACCTTGCCGCATGGGCTTGCCCGCGCCTTGCTTGCCGAGCAGATCTATCGCGCGCTGACCATCATTTCCGGCCACCCCTATCATCGCGCATGAGGCGCTCTGGCTCCGGTGCGCTGTCGAAACAGCCTGCTTCCATCACCCACATCACCAACGCCTCACATGCGCGCAATGACGCGATCGAGAAGGCGCATGGGCAGCACGCGCTTGAGAGCTGCGGCCAGATAGGTCGGCGTCGTCACGTAGTAGCGCAGCTTCGGACGGCGCGCCTCCAGCGCGTGCACCAGCTTTTCAACGACCGCCTCGGGTTCGAGCTTGAACGCTTGCTTGCCGCCAGCCTCCATCGCCTTCAAGCGCGCCAAATACGTCTCGCGGTGTACCGAACTGTCGATGTCGACAGTCAGCCGGAAATTCGCCAGTGCCGTTGCAACGAACTTGGTGCGGATCGGACCCGGCTCAATCAACACGACGTCAATGCCGCTGCCCGCAAGCTCCAGCCGCATCGCATCAGAAAGCCCTTCCAGCGCGAATTTCGAAGCGCAATAAGCCCCGCGATAGGGCCCTGACACCAACCCCAGGACGGATGAGCACTGCACGATGCGCCCCCAACCGTTGGCGCGCATCGAGGGAATGAGACGACGCGTCAAATCATGCGTGCCGACAAGATTCACATCGAGCTGCTGGCGCAGGACGTCCGGCGTCAGGTCCTCGACCGCACCAACTTGTCCGTAGGCGCCATTGTTGAACAGCGCATCAACACGCCCTCCCGTACGCTCCAATGCACTTTTTGCACACGCAGCAATCGAATTGGCATCAGAAAGCTCCAGCTCCAATGCCTCGACGCCCGCTTCGTGCGCGAGACGATCAAGATCCGCTTTGCGCCGCGCCGTTGCCAGCACCCGCCAGCCGCGCGCCTTCATGTGCACTGCCGCTGCCCAGCCGATACCCGATGAGGCGCCGGTGATCACGATTGATCTCATATTGTATTTATCCCGATCCCCGATCACTACGGTTTGATCCAATTTGCACGCGCATAACGCAATGCACCGGCCACCTATGCCCGCGCAAGAACGAGCGATTTTGCCTGATGTCGTGCGCGCGCGATTGACAGGCGAGATCTTTGATTGAGCGCACCGCACGCCACGCACACGGCCTGCCTGCACGCCAATGCTGTTTGTTAGAGTGTCGGGCTATTCCAGGGTCGGAGCGCCGATCTGTGCGCCTTACGCCGGTTGCAAAGTCATGGCGATCTCATCCCTCACTTTGGCGACGGCTCATGAAGGCTAGTCTTTCGAACAAATGCACGTCCTGCTCGTTCTTGATCAGCGCTCCCGCGAGCGGCGGGATCAACTTTCGCGGATCGCTCTCGCGCAGCGTCTCGGCGTCGATATCCTCGTTGAGCAGGAGCTTGATCCAATCGAGCAGCTCCGAGGTCGATGGCTTTTTCTTCATGCCCGGCACGTCGCGAAGATCATAGAAGACACGCAATGCCTCGCTCACCAGGCGCCCCTTGAGGTCTGGAAAGTGGACATCGACGATCTCGCGCATCGTCTCGGCATCTGGAAACTTGATGTAATGGAAAAAGCAGCGCCGCAAGAACGCGTCCGGCAGCTCCTTTTCATTGTTGGACGTTATGATGACAATGGGGCGTTGTACCGCCTTCACAATCTCGCCCGTCTCGTAGACGAAAAACTCCATCCGATCGAGTTCCTGCAAAAGATCGTTGGGGAACTCGATGTCGGCCTTGTCGATCTCATCGATCAGCAGCACCGGCCGCTGCTCCAACTGGAAGGCGTCCCACAGCTTGCCACGGCGAATGTAGTTGGCGATGTCCTTGACCCGTTCGTCGCCAAGCTGACTGTCGCGCAAGCGTGAAACCGCATCGTACTCGTAAAGCCCCTGCTGCGCTTTCGTCGTCGACTTGATGTGCCATTCGATGATCGGCACGCCAAGAGCGCGTGCAACCTCGAGCGCCAGCACTGTCTTGCCCGTTCCAGGCTCACCCTTCACCAGCAGCGGGCGCTGAAGCGTGATTGCAGCGTTGACCGCAACCTTCAGGTCGTCTGTAGCGACGTAGGATTTCGTTCCAGAAAATTTCATGCGTCATCCGTGTGCGTTGTAGAGCGACCCACGCACCTTATCCGCCCCTGCGGGTATGGTCACCCGGCACGATGCCCAAAACGGCAGGGACTAAAAATGCGACGACGGACGGCCAACTCGTTGCGCTGCGCGATTATCCGGACACGAATTGATGAGCCGTCAACGGTTCCATCGCGATCTTTTGCGCCACCGCAATAAGGCGACGCTTTGGCTGACGGCGTAGTCGGGCGACCAAAGCGACTTAGCTTGGTTAACCTATAAAGAATTGAATAGCAAATTCATAGCATTAGGAAAACTCGGCCCAAACCTACCAGTTTTCGCTTGGAGCCTTCTATTGGCTTACTCTTGTGTTGCATAAGTCTAGTTTAAAACTAGAGATTTCCTTGACATATACGACGTCCGCCGACATACGGAGCACAAATTTTACTGGGAGCGCTCCATCCTGGCTCATGGATCGATACAAGTCCAACCAGGGGGAGCAAAACTGCCTCTTGGGAGGCTGTATATGAGCAAGGCCAAACAGAGCTCCAGATCCGCACGACGGGCACCTGCTGCCACGTCTGCTGGTGCAGCCATGAGGGTTGCTGCAAAAAAATCCGCCGCCAAGAAAACGCTCGCGAGCAAGCGACCAACGAAATCCTCAACCACCAAGAACGCTGCGGCAAAGGCGTCATCCAAGCAATCCACAGGGACCAAAAAAGCCGCTAAGACGCATCACACGACCAAAGCAGCGACCTCAAAAACCTCACCCGCCAAGATTGCGTCGAATTCTAGAGTGAAACCGGCCAGCAAAGCCTTTACGAAGACGATCGATAAGCTAGTGAAGCCGACCATGAAGGAGAAGCCCTTGAGCGCGGGTGGCAAGAAGGCGAAAACGGAAATCGTTCTGGATCCGGCCTATCGTCCTTCCGACGACGAGCCTTTCATGAACGAGCGCCAGCGGATTTACTTCCGCAACAAGCTGAAGACGTGGAAGGAAGACATCATCCGCCAGACCCGCGAAACGCTGGCGGGCCTGCACGAGGATTCCACCCAGCATGCCGATCTCGCCGACCGCGCCACCTCCGAGACCGACCGCGCGCTTGAGCTGCGTGCCCGCGATCGCCAGCGCAAACTGATCGCCAAGATCGATGCCGCCCTGGCCCGCATTGAGGATGGCAGCTATGGCTATTGCGAGGAAACGGGTGAGCCAATTGGCCTGAAGCGTCTGGACGCCCGCCCTATTGCAACCCTGTCGCTGGAAGCGCAAGAGCGCCATGAGCGGCGCGAGCGCGTCTACCGCGAAGACTGAATCCATTTTGATGCGCTAGCGGGACGCTGGCTGGCATGGTTTGATGGGTGCACGTGCTTGAAGGGCGCCGGGGCGTGATGAGTGTCAGCTACTTGCCGGAAGATTGAGGCAGCTGCGGCACCGAAACGGGCGAGGGGCGCACCGGTACGTCGAATGAGCGTCCATCGTCAGCGGCACCAAAGGTGAAGTGCCACCATTCCCTGGTATAATTCTGAAATCCGTGCCGCTGCATGACGCGCACCAGCAGCTGGCGCGCCGATCGTTGCTCGGCAGTTAGACCCGACACTTGTGTGTGGCTTTTGCGGTCGAAGCAATCGAACGAAGTGCCCATGTCGAGGGAGGTGGGATCAAGGATCTTGTCGCTCGTCTGCGTGCAATCACCGCTTGTCGAAACCTCGGCCTTTCGCTCCGCCGAGCCCGGACCAGCAGTACTGCTTGCGCTGCCTTTGCGATGCACAAGCGTCAGATCGACAGCGATACCTTTGGAATGATTCGACGCGCGGCCAATGTAACCCTGGCCCAACAGCGCGCCGCGCGAGACGTTAGGATAATAATGGCGCGTTGCGCCATCTTCGGCAGCCCCGGCCCATGCGACGAAAGCTTGCACGGAGCGCCGCGGGCGGTAGCAATCGAACACTTTGAGCGACAGATCGGGATGTTCCGCAACGAGATCAGCCTGCACCTTGGCAAGCGCGCGGGCGGCTGCCGGCCTCAACCAGCACTCTGCCGCCTCATAGCCTGGTACGCGCCGGCCGGTGAAGTTGTCCTTGCTGGCATAGCGCATATCCTGCCGGATGCTCGGATCGACCGATGACAACGCCACCAGAGGTTGCTCTGCGGCATGCAGGCCTTGCGAAAACGCGGCACAGGCCAGAAGTGAACAGGCGAGCAGACTTTGCCACCAGACCTTGCCATGCGGGTGCGATTGCAGAACATGTCGTAGGTGTCGGTGAAGTCCCAAGCCGCTATCCCAATCCCTTTGCCAGCAACCAGTGCGGGCCTTGCACGTCGTTTATGCCTTTTTGAGGGTGCCCGCACACACGTACTGTTGCCACACTGGGACATTCCCACAGCTATTGCCTGACATCGGTTTTCTGCATGCCAACTGTGTTCTAGGATCGGCAGAATTGCCATGGAAACTTTGATGGACGCTACCATTGAAGTCGTAGAAGGCGCACACGGGGAGGTCATAGCAACATGCGTGTCGGACATACAGGCTCAAGTTGCGGCACGCGGGCATTGATCGTCGCATTCGCGTCAGTAGCGCTGTTTTTGCCTGCCAGCGCACAGCCACGCTGCGTCTTTCTGGAGTGCGGCCCCGCAAATACACCAAATCCTGACCCGCCCAAGGCTCCCACCGTCGCCCGCGTGACGCCGACAGCCCCACCGCAGCACGAAGCTCTCCAGCGCACCCGGCTCGAAGGCGAAACGTGTGACGATGTCGGTGGCTTCCGTTACTGCGTCTCCTCGGTCTTGGAGCCGCAGTTCGGCTTCAACTACCTGCCAAGAAACTTGGTCGACACCGACCTGAAGACCGCGTGGGTGGAAGGCAAGTCAGGTCACGGCGAGGGCGAGAGCCTGACGGTTGATCTCAACGGCCTGCGAACCGTGACCGCCATCCAGGTGATGAACGGTTACCACAAGAACGAGCGGTTGTTCCTGGCCAACTCTCGCGTGCACATCGCCGAGCTGCAGTTCTCCAACGGCGAGACACGCAAGGTTTCGCTTGCCGACGCACCCGGATTGCAGACGATCGAGGTCGGCCGGCAGAAAGCCTCGTGGGTGCGTTTCACCATCCGCTCGGTCTATCCCGGCAACAAGTACAAGGACACGGCCATAACCGAGTTCCGCGTTGTGACGCAGAACTGAATTTAAGGACACCAACGCCATGCGGTGGCGCGATATCGGGAATGGCATGCAGTTTGATCAGCTGGATCGACGCGTGGTGCTGCGCGCCTTGTGCTGCACAGCAGCCTGCACGATCGGTGGTCTCCATGCACGCGCCGGCGGCACCGTGCAGGAGAAAGTCGGGCGCCTTGGTCAGATCAGAGGCTGCTTTGTTGATGAGAACAATTCCAACCTGCTGTTGGGCGCCAATATGGTCACCGCCTCCAACGCGCACCTGCCGGCCGAAGTCGAGACCATGATGCGCTCAACCGGCAATGGTGATCTTGACCGCAGCTTCGACCGCGCCCTGCAGCGCCTCGCCGAAACCTTCGATGTGTGGCCCAAGGTCGGCTTTTACGACGATACCGGCTCGCCCAACGCGATGGCCATGCGCTACTCAATCGGCGGCGCTACCGAATACGCCGTCGTGTTTGGTCGCGCCTACTTCAAGAAGCTGATGGACTATGACCCATCCGGCATCACGCTGCTGCATACGGCGGCCCATGAGTTCGCGCATGTGTGGGTTTACCGCGATGGCCTGTTCAACAAGATCCGCGGTTCCGATCCGACGGTGAAGCGCGTCGAGTTGCACGCAGATTTCATGGCCGGCTACTACTTGGGCCTGCGCAAGCGTGACAACCCACAAGCCTCATTCTGGGCCGCCGGCATCGGCCGCTGGCAAAGCGGGGACGAGGAATTCCGCAACGTCCACCATCACGGAACGCCGGACGAGCGCCTCGCTGCAGCGGAAAAGGGTTTCCTTCTTGGCTACCTCGAAAATCGCCCCTCAACGGAAGCCTTCAAGGCCGCGACGCGTTACGTCGCAGCCTTGAAGCACACTTGGTGACTTGCCTGAGCCTGACTTGGTGATCAGCCTGTTGTCCGCAGCTTGTGTGGCGCCTGTCCTGGATCACCCGCTTCACGCCCACTAACGTCATTTTTCCCTGGCGTGCCAGCCCCTGAAGCAGCGTTGGCTACACGTTCTTCTGCCAGCCGAGCCAGCATCGTCTTGACGACATCCAGATCTCGCAAATGCACGTCCTGCTGCGGGAATGGAATCTCGATGCCAGCTGTGTTCAGCGCCTTGAAGATGCGAATGCGCAGGTCCGTCGCTGTAGCGACCGACTTGTTCACATCTGCAACATAGGCACGCACGGTGAAGTCCAACGAGCTGGCCGCAAAATTGTCGAACGATACGACGGGTGCAGGAAACTTTAGGACCATCGCCGACTCCTGCGCCACCTTCTCCAGGAGGCCCTTCACCTGTTCGGGGTCTGAATTGTAGCTGACGCCCACGGTAACATCGACACGGCCAAGCGCATTGCGATGGGTCCTGTTCTTCACCGTACCCGAAATCAGCTCCGAATTCGGCACGATCACGCTTGATCGGTCGAACGTCTCGATCTCGGTGGAACGCACCGAGATGCGCCGCACATGTCCTTCATAGGTCCCGACACCGATCCAGTCGCCAACCTTGATCGGCCGCTCCACCAGCAGGATCAAGCCAGACACGAAGTTGTTGACGATCGACTGGAGACCAAAACCGATGCCAACCGACAGCGCACCAGCAACGATGGCGATATTCGTGATGTCGAGTCCGCCGTATGAAACCGCAGCAAGCGCCGCGAGCGCGAAACCGGCATAGCCGACACCGGTATCAATAGAATTGGCAAGACCTGAATCGATCCGCGATGGCTGCAGCAAGGTTGCCTTGAGCCAGCGCTGCAACAGCCGCGTCGCAGTCACCAACAGAACGAACAGGCCGATGGCGAGCAGAATGCGTGAGGGCGCAATGTGGATGCCGCCAATGTCGAAGCCGAACAGTGCCGATTTGAAGAGCGAGACGATATCGACCGTCGAGGCACCCCACACGTAGAGCAGCATCGGAATGGCAACGATCGCCAGCAGCACGTTGAGAACGCTGTAGACGAAGCGATCCATCTGCTTTTGCTGCGCCTGGCCGAGCTTGAAGCGACCCGCCAGCACACGTGCACCAACACCGCCAGCCGGCTCACCTGAGCTGCCATTTTCCCCTGCAATGGCTCGAATACCCAGATGGGTGAGTATGATGAAAACGACGACCGTGACCGTCAGCATTACTTGTGCGGAAACAAAACGCGCCAGTGCCACGTAACCGGCAAATGCCGAACCGGCGATGCATATTGCCAAAGCGACAAGCGGCAACCGCAGCCAGCGCAACCAACCAGCCGAACCTTCGCTCTCCTTCTCTTCGTCCTCGACCCCGTCAGCACCACCAGCAGCCACAGGCAACGTGCGTGGCTCGATCGGCGTTCGGGCCAGGGCAAACAACAGACCCGCAAACAACAGACTGAAGGTGAAAGCCTGTGCCACCGAGACCTGGAACGGCAGGTAGAGAATATTGATAACGTCGCGCAGGACGATATCAAATCCATATGCAACAACCGCAAGCCTGACGAGCAGATTAAGCCGGCGCGCTGATCGATCCGACAAATTGAGCAGCCGCCACGCACCATGGCGAGGCTGCAGGATGGCCCATGACAGGCCAAAAACGACAACGCCGATGAGAACGGCTCTTAATACAACGCCTGCAAAACTTTGTGTCTGCAGATAGAGCAGATCATTGCTCTCCAGCGCGACGTATAAAAAGGTGGTGGCTGCCCCCCCCGGAAGGATCAATGCCGGCGCCACCCAGCTTGCCACTGCAGCCCGCTCGGCGAATGTCGGAGTAACGCGCCCTTCGACCGGACCCAGTCGTGCTGCAATCACCTTTCGGCGCAGAAGACGAAGGCCGAAAAAAACCACCGCAGTCAGTAATAAGATGGCCGCCAATTCATCCGAACGCGGCGAGGTGCGCATCCACCAAGCCTTGGCGATCGCCAAAACTTCCCCCCCCGCAGAGGGGAGATGATTGGCAACGCTGCGCCACAATGACGGGTTGAGCGGCGAATGCTTCGTTCGAGACAGGACCTGACTGGCAAAGATCGCCTGCCGCAACTCCTGTACACGCCCAATCAGCTGGCGCGCCTTCACATCGCTAAGCTCAGCCGATTTGATGGCACCGTCGAGTTGGGAGGCGAGATTGTTGAGACGCGCGCGCTCCGCTGCCACCTCGGCTGCCTCGGGTGGATCCTCCGGCTTTGGTTGAGGGCCGAGTTTGTCGATCTGTGCCTTGATGTCTGTCAGGCGCGGCTGGATTGCGCCAATGGCCGCACGCGCATCGGCCGGAAGCTTGTCGATCTCGGCGCGCACGCGCGCCAGCTCGTCGTCGCGATCCTTCACACGCTCGACATTCTTCTCGTACTCATCGAGCAGCGTCGAAAGCCTGCGGACGGGCTGCAAAGCTTCTTCAAGTTGCGCGGGCAGCGGCTGGGGCGCAGCCCCAGCAGAGGCTGGCGCACCCGCCGCTCCCGGCGCTTCACCAGTGGTGCCAGGTACCGGCGCAGCGCCTTGTGCAGTTCCCGGTTGAGCTGTCGCGCTACCTGAAGCGGGCTCATTGTCCTTGGCGCTATCCTTAGCCGCGCCTGTCAAACCGCCCGCCCAATTGGGCAGCGTAACCTGAGCCAATTCGACTGGCCCGCCCAGCCCCATTTGGCGCTCGCCCGCGAGCGCCAGCTGAAGTGGCACGGCCAGGAAGACCAGCAGAACGAGCCCAAGAACGTTGGGACGAATGATGTTCAACATAAAACCTCGAATTTTTCTCCGGCGGCCAGGATTGGCATCGTTGTCGCCCGCGCACATCCCATGGCGCGAGGCAGCATCAAGCCCGCCGATTAATGGTCCGCCGACACGGTGGATAAGTCCGCATGGCTGCGCACCGGCGCCCAAGGCGCCTTTCGTCTCCGCAGTTGTTATTCGTTCGCAGCCGAAGTGCCGAAGGCTCTTTGTGGACGAGAAAAAACGGGTTGAGGTGCTTCCACGACTTCGCCGCCGGACTTGGCTCGCCGCGGACCAATATCCGTCTCTATCACGAGATCGACTGGCCCACCCGTCATGATCAGGTGCTCGACATTGTCACGGCGAATGAGAACCAGACGCCGCCGTCCATCGATACTTGATTGTTCCACCACGTCGAGCCGCCGTTCAGCCCGATTTCCGAACACGCCCGGGCCAATACCCTGCATGTAATTGCGTCCGAAATAGACCGCCGCACCCGCAGCACCGCCCAGAAGTACGATCACGAGGATATAAAATAGGATGTCCCACATGGCCTATACTCGCGGCCAGGCCGCGCTCCCGTCTGAATGGTTCACTTGAAGCCTGGATCACCGCCCCAATTTGGTGCGGAATTTTACCGGTTTTCGCCCGCGAACACGCGGAACCACCTCGAATCGAACCTCATGCGACCCGATCTGTGCGGAGCTATAGCGCGAAATTCATGGCATTTTAACCCTAATGATCGAAGTGTTGATGGTCGTTGCGGTTGGAAACGTTGCCACTACCGGCAGGAACCTTGCGGTTCCCTACGGTTGGCACCCTAATTCCTCCCGTCGCGGCATTCCCGCTCACTTGTGGTCGGGTTTTTTCTCCGTAGCGTCATCATACCGAGTATCTGTATATGTTTGAGGCGATTAAGGCCGTCCGTCCCACGAATCAGCTAGCTTCGCTCGCCATGAGCGATGCAAAGGCGCCGCCCGATAGAATTGCAGCCGATGACCCGCTTTCCGCCCTTCGTGGGGGCAGCGGGTACGCGACCATTTTTGTGGTTTTGACCACAGGTGGCTTTGCCGTTTTGGGGCTCATCGCCAACGCTTCTGAAAGTCCCCTGTTCCTTGCCGCACTCGCCACCCTGGCGATGCTCGGTGTCTTTTTCCTCCTCGGCATGGCCGCCGGTCACATCCGCATCGGCGAACGCCTGCCCGAAGCCGATTTGCTGAAGGCGATCAACGACAGCCAGGACGAGGCGATCCTCATCTCCTTGCGGCGCGATGGTCAGCCGATCTACGCAAACCGCGCCATGTCCGAAATCGTTGGACGCTCCGAGTCGGGCTCGCTTGGCATGCTCGAGAATGCCTTTTCCGGCAATAGCGAAGCCGCAGAGGCCCTGTTTCGTCTCAATCGCGCAGCCATGGCTGGCGAGGCATGTAGCGAAACCGTACCCGCACCACTGCGCTCGGGCGATGCCTCTCCTCGTTATTTCGACATCTGCGTGCGTCCGTTCACCACCGACAAGCTGCAACGTGACCCAGGTCCGCTCATCATCTGGACCGTGAGCGATGTGACTGAGCGACGCCAGCAGGAGACCGACAAGGGTGCAGCCGTCGATGCCCAGCTCGGTCTTTATAACACCATGCCGCTTGGCCTCATGAAGGTCGACGCCGAAGGCTTGATCACCCACGCCAACCGCACACTTGTCGACTGGATCGGGATGACGTCCGAAGCAATCGACAAGAAGATGCTGCGTCTCACCGACCTTGTCTCTTCAGATGGCGCTGAAGTGCTGCTGAGAGCTGCCCATCGCGGCGTCGATAATCTCGTTATTGACCTCGACATGATCCGCGAAGACGCTCGTTCCTTGCCCATGCACCTGGTCTGCCGCAGCAGCTTTGAGGGGGGAGAACCCGCTGGCCTGGTGATCGGCTGCCTCAATGCCGAATCGGAAGCACCAGAGCTTTCCCTTTCACGTTTCTTCCAGTCGGCCCCCTTCGGCATAGCAACCATCGCCGCCGACGGTCGTATCACCAAGGCCAACACCGCGTTTGCCCGCATGATCCTTGATGGCACCAGCGGCGCTGGTGAAAATACCCTTGAGGCATTGACACGTGGCGCCGGCTCAGCCGTCCGCCAGCAGGTCGAGACAGGCTTGAAGGATGTTCTGGCTGGCCGCGGCAATGTTGCACCCTTCGAGATTACAGTCGGTCAGAACAGCGAATACACACGGCGCGTATTCATGAACCCGCTCGCGGTCGATGCGGGCGCGCGCGAAGCCGCCGTCCTTTACGTCCTCGACGCTACCGAACAAAAGCGCCTTGAAGCCCGTTTCGCGCAATCCAACAAGATGGAGGCCGTGGGCACACTCGCCGGTGGCATCGCGCATGACTTCAACAACGTGCTGACCGCCATCATCGGCCATGCCGAGTTCCTCTTGCAAAGCCACAAACCGGGTGATCCTGCGCACCGTGACCTGCTGACCATCAAGTCGTCGGCAACCCGCGCCACGGCGCTTGTCGCCAAGCTTC
>Ga0116151_10003251_pt1 | contig 14613 bp, 12 predicted proteins | sample AD_UKC117_MetaG_FD_89893 | JGI IMG/M metagenome (GOLD analysis project Ga0116151, IMG submission 89893) | Active sludge microbial communities of municipal wastewater-treating anaerobic digesters from Hong Kong - AD_UKC117_MetaG | ecosystem: Engineered > Bioreactor > Anaerobic > Digestate...
AACGCCCAGTTCCACTTCAATCCCTGCATCCTGCAATTTTTGCATGCCTTTTCCGGCCACCAGCGGATTAGGGTCCAGGGTGGCAATCACCGCTCTTTTAATACCGGCCTTGATGAGCGCGTCTGCACAAGGTGGTGTACAGCCGTGATGACAGCAGGGTTCCAGGCTCACATAGATGGTCGCCCCTTCCGCTTTTGCGCCTGCTTGCTGCAGCGCATGTACTTCCGCATGCGGGGTGCCGGCCTTGTGGTGGTAGCCTTCCCCTACGATCTGCTGATTTTTGACGATCACCGCTCCTACCACCGGGTTGGGACTAGTTTTGCCCAAGGCGAGACTAGCCAGTTCCAAGGCTTTTTGCATATATTTTTGATCGGTTGCTTGCATCTTCATCATTCCCAGAAAAAAAATAATCCCGATATGCTCGGGTTTTAGGGTCAATACAAAGCTGACAAAACAGCGCACAACAATCCGTGCATGGTTTGCCAACCTTTCTTCTCCCATCCAGACTGTCACTGTCGGCTTCGGAATTCAACCGAATCATGCCCAAAGGCTCGCGGGCTTTACCGCCGATAGGGATTTTCACCCTTCCCCGAAGAAAGCATTATATTATGCAATTTTATTATCAGCCCTATCTTAGCATTATCTGTATCACCAGGTCAAGCCAAGCTGCCAAAATATTGACTCACCTGACTTTGCCGCATCATCCTGGCAGTTGTTTCATTTGTTTAATGGTCAGCTCGAGGTTTTCTGCAGAAAATAGATATGATCCCGCCACCAGTACGTCAGCGCCGGCCTCCACCACAGCCTTGCTCCATTCCCGGTTTATACCTCCGTCCACCTGCAGCCAGACCGGGTTTGCGCAGGTACGAATCATTTGTTTTAAGCGCCTGATCTTGTCCAGACTGGAAGGGATAAACTGCTGCCCGCCAAAGCCGGGGTTTACGCTCATAATCAGGACCAAATCCAAATCCGTCAAGATGTTTTCAACCGCGGTCAAAGAAGTTGCCGGGTTGAGGGCAACGCCCGCTTTGATACCGGCATTTTTGATCATATGAATTATCCGATGCAGGTGGGAACAGGCTTCTGCATGCACGGTAATCAGGTCAGCTCCGGCATCAATAAAGGCGGGAATCAGCGACTCCGGCTTTTCAATCATCAGATGAACATCAAACAGCAAATGGCTTATGCGCCGGATATCCCTTACCACGGGCGGACCGATGGTCAAGTTGGGAACAAAATGTCCATCCATAACATCAACATGCAGCCAATCCGCACCGGCTTGTTCAAGCCGCTGGCAATCTTCCCCCAGCTGCGCAAAGTTTGCGGATAGAATCGACGGGGCCACTAAAACCACTAATAACACCTCTCATTTTCCATTACTTCCTCCAGCATGGACAAATAATTATTATACCGGGAAGTCAGGATTTCGCCTTGTTCAACTGCGTTTTTAACCCCGCATTCCTTTTCCTTGAAATGAAGGCAGTTGGCAAATTTGCACGTTTCCGCAAAGCGGTTAAACTCAGGAAACCAACCGGGCAATTCCTCCCGGCGCATCCGGGGCATATCCAATACACTGAAACCGGGAGTATCAACTACCCAGCTTTGGTTGTCCAGCGGATATAATTCCACATGGCGGGTGGTATGCCGGCCCCGGCCGATTTTTTGGCTGACTTCCTGGGTGGGGACCAAATCCAGACCGGCAAGATGATTCAGCAGACTTGATTTGCCAACCCCGGAAGGTCCCGCCAATACAGCTATTTCCCCGTGAATGGCTTGCTGGAGGTCTTCCATACCTTGATTGCATCGGGCTGATACACTATGCACCGGATAACCGGCGCGTGGATAGTAATCCAAAATTTCGGTCACGGTCTGATGGACAGGTAAATCGCATTTATTGAGGACTATGCAGGGTTGCAATTGACTGTATTGCACCAATAACAGCAACCGGTCCAGCAAGGTCAGACTGGGCAATGGGCGATCGTAGGCCATGACAATCAGCACCATGCTCACGTTGGCAACCCGGGGCCGAACCATTTCATTATTGCGGGGAAGAATGCTTTCCAATACGCCTTTGTCATCTTCCAAAGGCGTAAACATGACACGATCACCGCTGAGAACTCGGGTTTTCAGTTTTCCCCGAGGACGACACTCGATGATTCGGGTATGGTTGTCTTGTACATAATAGAATCCACGATAACTTTTCAATACCAGGCCTTGCTCCTGCGTAATGGTCATCTTCCCCTCCGCTGGCTAGTTGAGCTTGTAAATCTTGACCGACTTGTCGTTGATAAATACTTCCGCAGTGCCGGCACCGTAATAGTTGATACTGGTATTGATGATATCGTCGCCATGGTGCATTTGATTGTATGATTGACGCTCACCATGCAGATCGGAGACTTCAATCCTTACATTCATCGTTTCCTCCTCGCGGGGAAGCTTGAATTGCAGTACTTTGGTCTTTACCTGAGGCCCGGGACCGGTACTGATCACCACATTGATTCGGGTTCCTTCTTCCACCATTACACCAGGATCTGTATCCTGTTTGACAATATGATCAGCCATGTAGACCGTGCTTTCCTCGCGTTTGACCTCTCCCAGAACCAGTTTTTTATCATCCAATGCTGTCCGCGCTTTATCCAGGGTCAAGCCTTTCAAATCAGGTACCGCTATTTTTTCCGGCTGTTTGCCTTGGCTGACAACAACATCGACACTGGTTCCGGCTTCTTCTTTGCTGCCTCGGGCCGGATCCTGGGAAATGATCATGCCTTCCGGTTTTTCCTCATCATATTCCTTTTCTATATCTCCCATGTTCAAGCCTGCATTGCCCAGTTTCACAACTGCGTCCTGAATATCGATACCCGTGATATTAGGTACGGTTATCAATTCCGAACCCTGGCTGATCACCACTTCTACTTTACGTCCTTCTTTGACTTTTCTTTCTTTGCCGGGGTCTTGGGATATGACCACGTCTTTTTCAAATTCGTTGCTGTATTCCTTGCCGACGACACTCATTACCAGCCCGACTTTGGATAATTCCTCGTCGGCCAGTTTGTAATCCATGCCCTCAACATTGGGTACGACCACTTCCTTGCCAAACAACCCGCCGCCCGACAGCAATGCACCGGACAGCAAACCCAACACGGCAATGACGATGATGGCGATCCCGAGCGGACTGAGCTTTTTCTTTTTTTTCAAGCTTTCATCTCCCTCAAACATGACCGGGGTACCGGTGATTATTTTTTCTTTTTTGCGCTTTTGAATATGTTCTTCCGGCCGGTACATATGAATACTCAAAAGCGCATTGCGCATTTCCTGGGCACTGGCAAATCGCTGTTTGGGATTCTTTTGCATCGCCAGCATAATAATGCTTTCCAGCGCAGCTGGTATATCCGGATTAAATCTGCGCGGAGGCGTTATTTCGTCGTGGATGTGTTTCATGGCTACGGTAATGGCGCTGTCGGCACTAAAGGGAGGCCGACCGGTCAGCATTTCGTACAGTACGCAACCAATGGAATAAATATCCGTGGTGCGGTTGACTGCCTCGCCTTTGGCTTGTTCCGGAGAAATATAATGGACTGAGCCAACAATATTTTGGTTGCCATAGGTAATAGTGGCATTGGTGATGGCCCGGGCGATGCCAAAATCAGCGACTTTCACCATGCCGTGTTCAGTGATTAATATATTATGAGGTTTGATATCCCGGTGGATAATCCCTTTTTCATGGGCATGATGGACGCCATCGCAAATCATGATGGCAATGTCCACCGCCCGCTCAAACATCAGCGGTGCTTCCGTACTGATGATTTCTTTCAGGGTCTTGCCTTCCACCAGCTCCATCACAATATAGTAAATGTCGCCTTCCTGACCAACATCATAGATGTTTACAATATTGGGATGATTGATTCTCGCCGCGGACAGGGCCTCGGTTTTAAATTTTTCCACAAAACCCTGGTCGCAGGAATATTCTTCTTTTAATACTTTTATTGCCACAATTCTGTCCAGTATTCTGCAATGGGCTTTATATACCTTTGCCATTCCGCCTTCGCCTATGATTTCCAGCAATTCGTAACGGCCCCCAAGAATAATTTGGTCCAAAACATATACCCCCAAATCTACATTTGTATAAGGATAATGGTTATATTGTCATATCCGCCTCGGGCCAACGCCAATTCCAACAGCTTTTGACAGGCCGTCTGCGGTTCGTTTTCATGCTCCAGCAACGCTTTGATTTCCGTTTGCTCCACCAGATTGCTCAGCCCGTCCGTACAAAGCAGGATCCAGTCTCCCGGTGTAACCTCCATCTGGTGTATATCAATGTCTACCTGGTTTTCCACGCCCAGGGCGCGGACAAGTACATGGTGAAAAGATTGATAACGCTCATCATCTTTGGCAATCAAGCCATCTTTGCGCATTTGTTCCGCCAGGGTATGGTCGCTGGTCGGTTTGGTGATTTGTGCATCATGGATGATGTAAAGACTGCTGTCTCCAACATGCGCGATCCAGATTGAATTTCCCCGGATAACAGCCGCTGTCAGTGTCGTCCCCATTTCATTCAAATCAGACGTAGCCTGTCCTGTCTCCCATATAATACGATTGGCAGACTGAACAGCTTTCTCCAGGGCTGCAGGAAATTCGTCAAGATCTTCCTTAATCAGTTCCCTGGTGATGGTTTCAATGGCCAGACGGGATGCAATATCTCCGCCCAGATGTCCTCCCATGCCGTCACAAACCACAAACAATTGATAATCCGTGTCCAGCCAATAATTGTCTTCGTTCCTTTTGCGCACCAAACCAATGTCGGTTAACCCAGCTGCCTTCATAATTCACCTCAATATCTCTACACCTGCCGGTCTTTTTTCACAGCCAACTGACCGCAGGCGGCTTCGATATCTGTTCCCCGTTCTTCCCTTACGGTAACATTCAGTCCCCCCGCTGTCAGCCATTGATAAAAATGGCGGATGCGATGCTGGGGGGGTCTTTTAAAATTTAGCCCGTCAACTTCATTATAAGGTATTAGATTGACATTCGCCAATATCGGTTTCAACAGCCTGATCATGGCCTCGGCATCTTGCTTGTGGATGTTGATTTCATCCAGCATAACATATTCAAAGGTAACACGACGGTTGCTGGTCTGTGCATACTCTTTGACGGCCTCCAGCAGGGTTTCCAGCGGATACTTTTTGTTCATGGGCACCAAGGTGTTTCTTAATTCATTGTTGCAGGCATGCAGAGAGACCGCCAGCGTCACCTGCAGGTTTTCCCGGATGAGTTTGCGGATGCCGTTGACCTCCCCTGCGGTAGAAATGGTAATATGTCTTTGGCCAATATTCATGCCTTTATGTTCATTGAGCAGGTAAAGCGATTTGATCATTTCATCGTAATTTAACAAGGGTTCACCCATCCCCATATAGACTACATTGGTGATCAAATCGTTCTCCGTTCTTTTTAATCTTTTAGCCAGTTCCCGCCGGGCACTCAAAACCTGTCCGACAATTTCATAGGCCAGCAGCTGACGCTGAAAACCACCCGCACCGGTCGCACAAAAAACACATCCAACCGGGCATCCCACCTGACTGGAAATACAAACGGTGTATTGGGAGTTTTTTTGCGCGTTTTGGGGGATAATGACTGTTTCCACCTTTTTTTTATCATTCATCTCCAGGAGAAATTTGCGGGTTCCGTCGTGGGATACTCTTTGTTTAATAAATCTGGGGATGGATATTTGGGCGATTTCATCCAGTCGAAAGCGCAGGTCACGAGGAATATCGCTCATCTCATAAAAGGAAGCCGTCTGTTTTTGATAGATCCATTTATATAGCTGCCGGGCACGAAACTTCGGCTCATGAATGCCGGTTACAAATTCTTCCAGTTCACTTTGGTTCATACCCAACAGTTCTGTTTTGTTTTGGTCATTCATTTAATCATTGCTCCTTCGCAGACGGGCATAAAACATTCCATCACAACCGTATTTGCCGGGGATGATCGTCAGCCAGCCCTTTTCCGCCATTTCCCGGTCAGGCTGATCCAATTGAAAATGATCCATTTCCCGCGCCATCGATTGCAATTGAAATTGCGGATGGTCTTGCAAATATTTAACAACGATCTCTTCATTCTCTTCGGTATTGATGGTGCAGGTAGAGTAGACCAGAATCCCACCCGGCGCTGTCATTTTGCCTGCCTTGGCCAGCATGGCTGCCTGCAATTTGGTCAGTGCCGCTATTTCTCCGGGGTCTTTGCGCCAGCGTGCATCCGCCCGCCGATTCAATACGCCCAGCCCGGAGCAAGGAACGTCCAGGAAGACTTTTGGCCATACCGGCGCCTCTTCCATCGCCAGCAGATCGGCGTGTTCACCGGTAACAATGGTAATACCCAAACGCTGGCAATTTTTTTGCAGCAAAGTTAGTTTGTGCGCGTGAAGTTCCACCGCTTTTACCAACCCCTGGTTATTCATCTTTTCGGCAAAATGGGTTGCTTTCCCTCCTACGCCGCTGCATAAATCCAACACCTGGTCCCCGGCAACGGGATGCAGTATATCTGCTGCCAGCATGGCGGCTTCGCTTTGCAGATAAAAACCACCTGCCTGGTATGTATGCAATTGTTCAATGCTTTTTTCCAGGGAGTCGATGATAAGGGAACCCGGCAGTCGTCCAGGTCTGACTTGCGTACCCTCGCGTGATAATTCCATGGCTAATGCAGCAGCTTCGGTTCGCAAGGAATTGACCCGTAAAGTAAGCAATGGTTTCTGGTTCATATAGGCCAGCATGGCGGTGGTGAGCTGCACCCCATAACATGCTGTCCAACGTTCAACCAACCATTCTGGTTGGGAATGGAGAACTGCCAGATAAGTTGGTGAATTGACCGGCGGATAGGATATTTCGGCTTTGTTTCTGATTAGGTTACGCAAGACGGCATTGCATACTCCTGCCAACGTTTTGTTTACACTGCGGCGGACAAAGGCAACGGCACTGTCCACTGCAGCATAGTCAGGAATCCGCTCCATAAACATAATCTGATAAGTGGCTACCCGTAAAGCACTGCGCACCCAGGGATTTTGTTCGTCAATGCTCTTGCGCAGAAACAGATCAAGCACCCAATCAAGGTGCTTAATCATACGGATACTGCCGTTCACCAGTTCGGTGACCAGGTTTTTGTCTTTTTGCAGCATTTTCGACCCATGCAAGGCATGGTCCAGGCTGAGGTTGGCATAGGCACCCTTTTCCATGATCTGATAAACCAGGGTTACTGCCATCTCCCGCGGATCGGTTAGCAAAGCGTCGTTTTGCGTACGCATTGATTTCCCCACGGGTTTAATCATCTGAACCGGCAAAGATGGCCAGGTAATAGAGCAAATTGGCGATGGCGGAAAGCGCAGCGGCCAAATAAGTCAGGGCGGCAGCACCCAGCACTTTTTTCACCAGGGGAACTTCTTCCGTGCTGATCAGGCCGTACTGATGCAATTGCACAACGGCACGATTGGAAGCATTAAATTCCACCGGAAGTGTAACCAAATGAAACAATACCACCGCTGAAAAAAGCAAGATGCCAATCATAATAAGATCTGTACTGGCTATCACCATGCCAATCAACAGGATGGGAAAAGAGGCGGTCGAAGCAAAATTGGTCACGGGTACAATTTTCTGTCTGATTTCCATGGGTTTGTAACCTTGCTGGTGCTGTATGGCATGCCCCACTTCATGCGCTGCCACTCCGATAGCAGCAATGGAATCATTGCCATACACGGTTTCAGAAAGCCGCAGAACATGTGCCGAGGGATCATAATGATCCGTCAGGCTGCCGCGAATGGCTTCAATCGCGACATCATTTATGCCATTGTTGCGCAACAGGCCATAAGCCGCCTCTCGACCGGTAATCCCTTTTAGCGACCTGACAGCCGAGTATTTGCTGAATGTTGATTTAACCTTGAATTGTGCATAAATTGACAGTATTAGGGCGGGTAGTATTAAAATCAAATATCCCACTTTTCATCCTCCTCTACAAATCATAATTAAAGCCTGTTCCACCTTTGCTACATCCACGCTGGTGTTGTGACAGGGACCGTTGGGTCTGCGGTTTAACACACCATAAACCGGAAGCGAACCACTGTCCTGAATGCCCGAGGACAAGTCTCTCTCACAAGCAACGGCAATCACCCCTGAAGGACGGCATTCTTTAATCATTTTGCGAGCCAGGGTGCCACCGGTGGCCACCTTGATGATGGCCGAGTACTTGTGGCTAAGTTTGATTAGATCACTGATACAGCATTTTCCGCATTGTTTGCAATTGTTTATGTCCATCGTAATTTTATGGGGACACTCATCATTCTGCAGACAATGTGGCAAAAGAATCAATACATTTTCACCCTTTAAGATAATATGCTTCGATTTTACCAAATAATTATTCACCGCAATATACGATGACCTTATCTTTTCCGGAGGAATAGCCAGCACTTTTCCTATTACAAGCGTTATTGGAAAAAGTAGTTCATTGGCCAGCTTGGCGATACTATCCAGGGAGGGATTGGTTTTGGAACGGATAATCATAATAATGATCGCCATAATGCCCAACCCCAAAAGCAAAAATATCCCGCCAATGAGTATCGCGATAATGGTAAGCACGATCTTGCTGACCGGCGTATTCTGTTGGAGCAGAAATACCAGCAGCGGCATGAACAAGGCCATCGTCACCAGGCTGATGATCAACAATCCGATATAAATACGTTTTTTACTCTCCATCCTTACAATCTCCTGCTTTCCATGAAAAAGACCACAACAACACTTTATTCGCCCAGAACATCCCCTGGAACAAGTTTGAATCCCCGGACAAACTCATTGCTGGGCATCCTTTTCTTGCCTGCCAGCTGTACTTCTTTAATCTCCAGCATTCCCTCACTGCATTGCACCACAATTCCCGATGCATTGATATGCGCAATCTCTCCTGGGGCAGCAGCGGTGTTCTCGTTCAGCAAGCGCGAAGAAAACACCTTGAAACGCTGGTTATTAAAAGATGTATAAGCAGCGGGTTGGGGACTAAAAGCCCGAATCTGATTATTAATGACAAGGGCAGGTTGCTGCCACTGAATGCGTTCTTCTTCGCGCTGAATCATTGGCGCATAGGTAGCCTTGGCGCTATCCTGTTTGCGGCGCGGATATGATCCGCTGCGGATGATCGCCAAGGTATCAATCAGCAAGTCGGCTCCGGCATTGGCCAGGATTTCAGCGTAAATACCGTAATCCATGTCTGCCCCGATTTTGACCGGCAATTGCAGTATAATATCCCCTGTATCCAAGCCCCGATCCATGGCCATGGTAGTTACACCGCTGACGGTTTCCCCGGCCATAATCGCCCTTTGAATGGGGGCTGCTCCACGATAACGCGGCAACAGCGAAGCATGCACATTAATGCAGCCCAGCTTGGGGAAATCAAGTATCTCCGGCGGGATGATCTGCCCGTAGGAGACCACCACAATCAAATCTGGATCCAAGCTGCGAACATGATCAATCGCTTCCTCAGCGCGAATTTTTTCCGGCTGATATATTGCCAGGTGATGATTCAAAGCCAATTCCTTAACCGGAGAGGGAATGAGTTTTTGTCCCCGTCCGCGGGGACGATCCGGTTGGGTTACCACACCTGTGATCTCATGTTCTGTGTCCATCAGTCTTTTTAGAGACGGTACCGAGAACGCTGATGTACCCATAAAAACGATTTTCAATTCACCCCCTCCTTCCCTGTCAGTTTATTTTTCTTTTCGGGTCTGTATGGCTTTGTCCGGGAAAAGAATTCCGTCCAGGTGATCAATTTCATGTTGAAATGCTCTGGCCAGCAAATCGCTGGCTTCCATTTCAATTTCCTCACCATCGCGGTTCATGCCACGAACTGTTATTAGTTGGGCCCTTTTGCACCAGCCAACCAGGTCAGGAACACTTAAACATCCTTCCCGGGCGGTTTGTTCGCCTTCCCGGGTGATGATTTCCGGATTGATCATTTCAATCAGCTGATCTCCGGGATCGATTACGATGACTCGCTTGGAAACACCGATTTGAGGTGCAGCCAAGCCGATTCCGTCCGCAGCGTACATGGTATCACGCATATTGTCCAGAAGGCGAAGAACGCCGGCATTTACTTTTTCAACTTTTTGCGCTTTTTGTCTCAGAATGGGATCTGGTACGGTAACAATTTTGTATACTGACAATCTTTTTCCCTCCTTAAATGGTCACCACGGGGTTGATATCCATCTCCACTCTGAGGTTGGCAGGATGGGTTATATGGTTTATTTTAGCAGCAATGCTGCCAAGTAACAAAACACTGTTGCATTTTATCATCAATTGATAACGATAGCGGCTCTTTATCTTGCTGATCGGGCAGGGGGCTGGCCCCAAGATCATTATACTATCTTCTTTGGCGTCAATCATCTCTTCTATCTGTCTTGCCAAAATATTGATGTACGCTTGCCCCGACGCATCCTCTTCACTGCTAACCACGATGCGCAGAATTTCAGTAAAAGGCGGATAATCCAAACGATGGCGAATTTCTATTTCATCTTCATAAAAACGCTTATAATCCTGGAGAACAACTTTTTCAAACAATGGTTCCTGAGGGTTGTAGGTCTGGATCACTACTTCGCCCGGGATGTTTGCTCTTCCCGCCCGCCCTGCCACCTGCACCAGCAGTTGGAAACAACGTTCACGGGCTCTAAAATCAGGTAGATTCAACAAGCTGTCGGCATCAACCACACCTACCAGGGAAACCCGCGGGAAATCAAAGCCTTTGGCGACCATTTGGGTGCCAATCAGAATATCAATACGTCCTGCTTTCATGTCTGCCAGAATAGCCTTCTGCGCTCCTTTGGCCCGACTGCTGTCCAGATCCAGTCGTGCAATCCTGGCGGTCGGATACAATTGACGTATTTCCTCTTCTACCTTCTGGGTTCCCGTCCCCATCATCTGCAGATGTTGACTGCCGCACGTCGGGCAGACGGAATGCTGTGGACGCTGTACATTACAGTAATGGCAAACGTTTTGCCGGATATCATGATGATAGGTCATGGCCACTGCACAATTGGGGCATGAGGCTATATTACCACATTCCCGGCAAATCGTCATGGGGGAATGTCCGCGCCGGTTGATAAAAAGAATGCTTTGTTCTCCCCGGTGCAAGACATGTTCAAGTCGTTCCTGCAGATACCGGGAAAGCATCCCCGGGTAACCGCTTTTGAAAGTTTTTTTCATGTCTTCGATGACAATCATCGGGATGGCTGCTGCGCCGGTTCTCTTGGATAAAGTCAGCAATTGGGCGTCCCCGGCAGTGGTTCGATAATAGGTTTCCAAAGCAGGGGTAGCAGTGCCCAGCAATAAAACCGCCTTCGTAATCCGGGCGCGCTGACGGGCAATGTCACGGGCATGATAACGGGGAGTTTCTTCCTGTTTATAACTGTTTTCCTGCTCCTCGTCCATTATGATCAGACCAAGGTCCGGCAATGGAGCAAAAATGGCGGAACGCGGACCCAGCACCAGTTGGACTTCTCCCCGTTTGATTCGCTTCCACTCCCCGTATCGTTCCCCGGCTGACATGGCGCTGTGCAAGACGGCCATATCTGCAATGCGATGCGAGAATATATCAACCAGCTGGCGGGTCAGAGCAATCTCCGGCACCAGTACAATGACTCGCTTGCCTTGTTGGATGGCTTGTTGACACGCCTCGATATAAACTTCTGTTTTCCCGCTGCCGGTGATTCCGAATAAAAGAAATTCCCTGTGTTTTGCAGCAGCCAAGCCGTCTCGAATCGCTTGCAGGGCATGCTTCTGTTCAGAATTAAGCTCAAAAGCAGGTGTTTGGATGACTGGCTGGCGCCGGATTGTCCGTATCAGGTTTTTTTGGCGCAAAGCGTTGCCTGCTGAGCGGCTCACCATCATATCAAACTCATGGCAACTCATCTGCGGATGTGAAACCAGCAAATCGAGCGCCTCAGCCTGCCGCGGAGCTTTTTTGCGAATGGCATCGATTTGGCTGGTATATTGCTCGTCATCGAGAATATATACCATGTCGCTTTTACTGGTCCGCGTCGCACCATATACTCCGGTCAGATACACCAGACCGTTTTCTATTAATTCTTCCAATTGCTCTTTGGAGATTATCTTGAGGGTTTCATTTACACTTGCTTCTCCCTGATTCCATAACAATTCCATCAACGCTTTGCCGGAATCGTTTTTGACCGTATGGCTTTGTTCGTATTCTGCCTGGCTGACGAGGCTGATTACACGGCGTAATTTTTGCTGATGCAGTAAACGCGGAATCATCATGGATAGAATCTGCGCCAGCGAAGCAGCATAGTATGCAGCCATCCATTCGGCCAGATCATATAATTCCTGATCAAAGACAGCTTCCTGGTCCAGCACCCGGATCAGGGGCTTAAACTCTGCTGCTAAAGAATTATCTTCTTGATCCACCACAAACGCTTCGGTCTTTCGGCCTCGAAAGTCAACCAGCACCCGTTTGCCAAAAAGCGCTTCTGCCTGCAGCTCTTCCGGTACCAAATAGAGAAAGCGGTTGTTTAATTGTTGGGTATGTAGATTGATGATCACACTGACCGCTTGCATGTCTGCTCCTTTGTTAAATAAGAAAATACCGACAATCATGAAGTTTTACCGAAAAATAAAAGGCGGGGATTGCCCGCCTTTTTATCAGCACCTGACTGGGGGATTATAAACCGGCTGCGTTTCTGATGGCGCCGGCTTTATCCGTTCGTTCCCAGGTAAATTCACTCTCGTTACGGCCAAAATGACCGTAGGCGGCTGTTTTTTGGAAAATGGGCCGACGCAAGTCAAGGTCTCTGATAATGGCTGCCGGGCGCAGATCAAAATACTCTTTGATCAGGGATACGATTTTTTCATTGGCGATCTTGTTGGTGCCAAATGTATCCACGGAAATCGATACCGGTTGAGCCACCCCAATGGCATAAGCCAATTGGATTTCAAGCCGGTCGGCCACCCCTGCTGCTACCATGTTTTTGGCAACATATCGGGCTGCATAGGCAGCCGAACGATCAACCTTGGTCGGATCCTTGCCGGAAAAAGCTCCACCGCCGTGACGGGCCATCCCGCCGTAGGTGTCTACTATAATTTTTCTGCCGGTCAGTCCGCAGTCCCCCTGCGGCCCACCGATGACAAAACGACCGGTAGGATTGATATAATACTTGGTTTCGTTATCCAGCATTGCAGCAGGAACCACCTGCCTGATCACCTGTTCAATAATGTCACTTTCAATCGTTGCCAAATTGACCTCTGGATGATGCTGGGTTGAAACGACAACAGTGTCCACACGGGCCGGCTTTCCATCTATATACTCCACGGTTACCTGGGTCTTGCCATCCGGGCGCAGGTAAGGGATGATGCCTTCTTTTCTGACATCGGTCAAACGTTTGGCCATCTTGCTGGCCAACAGAATCGGCATGGGCATGTACTCATCCGTTTCGTTGGTGGCATAGCCAAACATCATGCCCTGATCTCCAGCGCCAATGGTTGATACATCCGCATCGACCATTTCACCGCGTTTGGCCTCCAGAGCCTGATTAACGCCCATGGCAATATCACCGGACTGTTCATCCAAGGAAGTCAGAACCGCACAGGTTTCACTGTCAAAACCGTATTTTGCCCGGGTATAACCAATATCTTTGATCGTATTCCTGACCAGCTTGGGAATATCGATATAGCATTCCGTCGTGATTTCGCCCGAAACCAATACCAAGCCAGTCGTGACAATGGTTTCCGCAGCAACCCGGGCAAAGGGATCCTGGGCCAGAATGGAATCAAGAATGGCATCTGAAATCTGATCCGCCATTTTATCAGGATGTCCTTCCGTTACTGATTCAGATGTAAACAGTTTTTTGCTCAATTTCTTCTCCTCTTTCCTGCCATTTTATGCTTGCGTCAACGCAACCACACGGTCAATAATTGCAGCAGCAACTTCTTCTTTCAGCATTTTCGGCAAGGATTCCACTTCTCCGTTGCGTGAAATCAGCGTTACTACATTGGTTTCGGTAGCAAATCCGGCCCCTTCCACCGTGACATCATTAGCTACGATGAAATCAAGGTTTTTGGATGTAAGTTTTTTACGGGCATTTTCCAGGAGGTTTTCCGTTTCGGCGGCAAAACCAACCATAATCTGGTTTTCCTGTTTGCGCTTGCCTATCTCTTTTAGTATATCAGTCGTTCCAACTAATTCAAGCATCACCGACGGGGGACCGTCATCGGTCTTTTTTATCTTTTGTGCAGCCACTTGGGCGATGCGAAAGTCACCCACTGCAGCAGCGCCAATAATAACATCGCAAACCGGTTGATATTGCAGCATGACGTCGCACATTTCCTGGGAACTCCAGACATTTATGCATTTGACATTGGCGGGAACTTCCAGATTGGTTTTGCCGCTGACCAAAATAACTTCCGCCCCGCGTTCACAAGCTTCCCTGGCAATGGCATAGCCCATCCGGCCGGTTCCCCGATTGCCAATGAAACGGACCGGATCGATATCCTCACAGGTTGAGCCGGCATTGACCAGCACCCGTTTGCCAGCCATATCTGTCCGGGGTTCGAGCAAGCCTGCAATCTGTTCATAGATATC
>Ga0116151_10003255_pt1 | contig 14608 bp, 10 predicted proteins | sample AD_UKC117_MetaG_FD_89893 | JGI IMG/M metagenome (GOLD analysis project Ga0116151, IMG submission 89893) | Active sludge microbial communities of municipal wastewater-treating anaerobic digesters from Hong Kong - AD_UKC117_MetaG | ecosystem: Engineered > Bioreactor > Anaerobic > Digestate...
GTGATGGTGCCCGAGCAGCCGGTGCAGGTGGGGGTGACGGTGAGCGCCGTGGCGTGGGGGTTGTAGAGGTAGTTGATGGTGCGGAAGTTGTCGACGCCCGAGCCGGCGGGGCTCATGTAGTCGCTCGAGAGGGTGGTGTCGGGGAACAGCGTGTACGAGCGGGACTCGTAGCTGGCCGAGGTGTCGCCGGTGATGAGCTGCACCTGCACGGGCTTGCTCGAGTGCACGGTGCCGCCCTCGCGGATGCTCGGCACCCGGGTGGCCTCGCCCTCGGCGATGGTGCGGGTGACGTCGGGGGTGCCGTCGCCGTCGCGGTCGACCTGGACCACGGTGCCGTCCTGGGCCGCCTGCACGATGAACGCCGCGTAGCTGTGGGCGTTGCTGGTGCCGCTGGGGCTGGGGGTGTCGGTGCCGACCGGGGCGGTGTAGGCGGTGTCGTACTTGCTCGTGTCGTAGCTGGCGACCACCGCGGCGAGCAGCGACCCGAGGGTGGTGGTGAACCCGCCGGCCGTGATGGCGAAGCCCCGCGTCGAGCCCACCTTGTCGCTGCCGTCGAACTTGGTGGTGCCCGCCGAGCGCGGCGTGGTCACGTTGTTCCGCATGATGAGCGCCGCGCCCTGCGGCAGGGTGTCGCCGGTGCAGCGGGCGCAGTACGTGGCCGCGTTGCCGTTCGAGGTGTTCCCGTCGCCGAAGACGAGGGTGCTCGACTGGGTGGGGTTCGACAGGTCGGGCTCGAAGCCGTCCTCCCACTGGTCGTAGTACATGACCGCCCCGGCGCCGGCGTTGGTGATGCCGACGGTGAAGTCGAGGGTGGTGCCCGGGCTGGTGGTGATCCCGGCGAGGGCGCCCTGGAAGGCGTCGGCCGGCAACGGCACGTAGCCGGTCATCACCGGGGCTGGCAGGGCCGAGGCCGGGCTGCTGGTGACGGCGATGACGCCGACCACGGCCAGCAGCTGGGCGATCACGGCGACGATCGCCGTCTGCTTCGTGAGGCGGGGGCGACGCCGGGCGTGGCGGGCGCGGGAGCGGCTGGTCGCCGGGGTGCGACGCGGGTCGAGCGCGGCGCGGCGGGCGGCAGGGGTGGGGCGATGGTGCGGGGTCACGAGGCCGTCTGAACGGCGTTCGGTGTCCGATTTTGAGGAGTTCCGCCAGCAAAGCGCCGTATTGCCCACCTGGGCGGGTGAGGTGCTCGTCCCGCTCCCAACCCTCGACCGACGATCGAGGGTTGACCTATTTCACCTGGTCAGCGGTGGTCGAGGGTTGCCCGTGGAGGGCTTGGCGGGCCCGCGGTGGCTCAAGCGAGGGTGACGAAGACCTTTCGGAGCGTCTCGTGGACGGTCCAGGTGGTGGCGGTCCCCTCGGTGAGGCGGACGACGTCGCCGGGGCCGACTTCGACGGTGGGGCCCAGGTCGCAGGCGATGGTGGCCCGGCCGCTGATGACGACGAACACCTCGTCGACCTCGACGTCGGTGGTGGTGCCGGCGGTGTGCTCCCAGATCCCGACCTCGAGCCCGGGTGGCGCGGGGAGGTCGAGGACGCCGCTGGCCGGAGTGCCGGCGAGGACGTGGTCGTGGTGCAGCGGCTCGGTGGGGACCTCGGCGGTGACGGCGTTCGTGACGGTGATCATCGGCGCGATGTTCGCAGCTGCGGCGCTCGATCGACCGCTCGGACCCACCGGCGGGCGACCTCTCCTCGCGACCACCTCAGCGCGACAAGCGACAACGGCGGGCGCGCGATCTCGGCGGCGTCGGCGGCTCCCGTGCCGCTCCCGTCGCACCAACGCACCGGTCCACGCGCTCCCGCGAGCGGTTCAGGCCTGAGGGCGGAAGGTCGCCGCGAGCAGTCGAGCGAGCGGCTCGATCTCCTCGGGGGCGACGGCCACGGGCTCGGCGGGCTTGCCGAGGATCGGCACGAGCAGCTCCCGACGCCACGTCACGAGCACGCCATCGATCGTGAAGGGCTTGGCGAACCACCCGACCTGGACGTCCACGAAGCAGAGCGCGCCGTGCACCGGCACCTCGGCGTGGGTCGTGCCGGTGAGCGCCTGCGCGACGAGACCGACCTGCTTGACCACCCCATCGATCAGTCGGCTCTGGTCACGGCCGCGGACGTAGAGCCGGTGGTCGACCTGTCGCCAGCCACCAACGTCGCGCCGCTCCACCTTCCCGTCGACGTACCGCTTGGCATCGACGACCCAGACACCCGTGGGGCCGATGACGAGGTGGTCGATGTTGGCCCGGCTCCTCGGGATCCGACAGTCGTGGAGGACCTCGATCCCTCGAGGTCGGGCGTCCTCGAGGTGCTTGCCCACGCGCTCCTCGCCGACCGCTCCCCTGGACCAGACCCGGGTGCTGGCCGGATCGTCGGTGAGCGCGAGGATCGCCCCACCGAGCTTGGGATGGCGCGCCCGCACGCGCGCCTCACGCTTGGCGGACCGCCGCTCCCCCTCGGCTCGGGCCGAGCCGCCGGGCCGTCCTCGCTCGAGCACCGGTGGAGGCTCGGCCGGCGAGGCCGCAGGGGCCGACGGGACGACCGAATCCGGGGGAAGATCGTGGCAACTGGCGCAGGTCACCGTGCGCTCGGCCGCATCCCACCAGGCCGCCGTTCCCGCCGGGAGGTGGGCGGCGCAGCGGGCGCACGTGTCGGGACGTCGCAGGGCCAGCCGTCGCTCCGCCATCGACTCGATCGTACGTGGGCGGGCGTCCACGGCCCGGGAGGTTCCGGTCGAAGAAGCGTCCCGATTCGTCGATCGCTGCGACGGGTTCGGCGGGGCGGGCAGGCTGGCGGGCGATGGATGCGGAGATGGGCGACGAGCGCACGGTGGACGAGGTGGTGGGGACGATCGTGTCGGAGCTGCGGGCTCGGGCTCGTCCGGAGCGGGCGCAGGGCGAGCGGGCGTACCTGAAGAGCTCGCTCGAGCACTGGGGGGTGGGCGTCCCCGAGACCCGAGCGGTGGTGCGGGCGGCGCTGGCCCCGAGGTCGATGCCGGCGCACGACCTGGTGGTCGAGGTGGCCGAGGCGCTGTGGGCCGAGCCGGTGCACGAACGGCGGCTGGCGGCGTGCCAGGTGCTGACGGTGCACGTGGCGCGGCTGGGGCCCGACGACCTCGTGCTGGTGGAGCGGCTGCTGCGGGAGGCGAGGACGTGGGCGCTGGTGGACGTGCTGGCACCCGATGTGGCGGGGCCGATCGTGGTGGCGTCGCCCGAGCCGGGAGGGGCGTTGCTCGACCGGTGGAACGTCGACGAGGACTTCTGGCTGCGCCGCGCGTCGGTGCTGGCGCTCCTCAAGCCGCTGCGCGCCGGCGGCGGCGACTGGGATCGGTTCTGCCGCTACGCCGATGCGCTCTGGGAGGAGCGGGAGTTCTTCGTGCGCAAGGCGCTGGGGTGGGTGCTGCGCGACACCGGTCGGAAGCGACCCGACCTCGTCTTCGAGTTCCTCCTCCCTCGCGCCGCCACGGCGTCAGGGGTGACGATCCGCGAGGCGATCAAGCCCCTGAGCGACGAGCAGCGGGCGGCGGTGATGATCGCCCGGGTGGCACCGAGCTGACTCCATCCACCGTCAGCGATCTCCGATCGCCTGGGATGGCCTGCCTCTCCACCGAGGTCCATGGGCACGTCGTCCTCGAGGGAACGACCGAAACCATCATCACGCCGTTCCCTGCGCGAGGGACGACGTATCGCCTTCGGCGTTGAGGGTAGCCGACATCGGCGGGCCGGGAGGTCGTTCGCCACCGGACAATGTCATCGGATCGGGACCGTTCGATTCTCACCGGTGGCGTACCCTCTGCGCCCGGTCGGACACATCTTCATCAGTCATTTGAACGTCGATCACGAGCTGGCGATGCGGGCCGTCGATGCCATCGAGCGCAGTGGTCGTACGTGCTGGATCGCACCACGCGACATCGCCCCCGGCGCCGACTATTTCGACACCCTGGAGACGGCAGCTCGCACCGCCGCGCTGATCGTGTACCTGCACTCCGCAACGGCGATGACCTCCCGGTATTGCAAGGCCGAGCTCGACATCGCCACAGACGCCGATCTGCCGATCATCCCGGTCCGCATCGACGACACTTCCATCACGGGCGGCCTGCGGATCGTGCTCAGCGGTCGGCAGTGGCTCGATGGTCAGGGCGACGTCGACACCTGGCTCCCGCACCTCGATCGTGCGCTCGCTACCGAAGCTCCGACTGGAGAAGCCGTGACCATGCCGGTCACAGCCGCTGCCGACCTCACAAGGCCCGCAGACTCGACGGTTGAGGTCCCGGGCCAGGTCGAGTGGACCGCGGACATGCTGGCGACGTTGCACGCGAACCTCCGCTACCCGCTCGTGCGGATGCTGCTCGACGCGTGCGCCGCGGCTCCCGGGAGCTGTATCCCGAAGGCAGCGATCGACGAGCACAGCGAGCGCGGACCGCTGCAGCTCCGCAACGAGCTGGGCGCGTTCTCGAAGCTCACGAAGAAGCTGTTCGGCGCCATCTCGTGGCCGGTGGAGTGGCGCAAGGTGGACGGGCTCTTCGAGTACCGCATGGACGAGGTCCTCGGGCCCATCTGGCGCTCGCTGGGCGCCGCATCGCCCTCATCCGACTGAGACGGCACCTCGGGCGTAGGTGAGAATCAGCGGACGCGTCGACGCCACGTTCATCCCTGGGACGCTGGCCGGGAGGGCGCAGACAGCGCTCGATCGCCGGACGGGTCGAACGGGCCGATCACGGAACTCCGTGTTGACCAGTCGGCCGCTCGAGGTCAACTGACCCCAGCCGTCGTTGAGCATCCACGCAGGCACCGGGCTCGGTCCGCTGCAGGTGGAACCGGTTCGCTCCGTCTCGAGCCGGACACCCTCGCTCGTGACGCTTGAGATGCGATTCGGCTTGCCCTGGCTCAGGGTCGTCACCAGCGGCGATTCGTTGGCGATCGACGTCAGGTGAGCCAGCAGGTCGGCATCCAGCTGCTCAGGCATCGTCCTCGTTCTTGCCGTCGTCACGATGCCGGTACCTCGCTCGCGCGACATCGACCGCGGCGCGCGCACCGTCGCCGACCGCAATGCCGATGGCCTTCACCTCGTCGTAAGCCTCGCCGACCGTCGGCAGGAGGGACGGCGGCAGCGGCTCGTAAGCGAGCGCCCTCTGGTCGGCGAACCAGTCGAGCGACTCATCGGCCTGGCCAGCGAGGCGGACGAGATCCTTCGCGCTGAAAAACCGGGCAAGCTCGAGGGGCTCGACCTCGAGGCGCTCGGCGACGACTGACCGGCACTGCTCCAGCAGGACGCGATCCTCGGCCGCATGTCGCTCGAGCAGCCCCTGTGCCTCCTCAATCGCGGCGGCGAGGTGCTCGGGCTCGGTGTCGCGTATCCGCTGGAGGCGGGCTGCTTGGAAGAGGAAGAGGCTGTGCTGAGCAACCGCCAACAACCCGAGGATCTCGGTGATCTGGTTGACATGCCCGAGCGCATCGCGCCGGCCCTTGACCCCGGTGCCCTCCTCGACCGCAGCCCGCAGGCGCTTGCGGACGAAGGTCCGCAGGGTTGCGATCTGCTGCTCGACCTCGACGCCGACACCGTGGACCGACGACCAGTCGGCTTCAGAGATCGAGCCGACGAGCAGCGCCTGGTCGATGCGCCGGACGAGCGCCTCGTGGGCACCGAGCACCCCGCCGACGAGCATCGAGGTGACGAGATCGTTGAGGTTGTCGAGCTTCCGCTCGACCCGCTCGACCGCCTCCTGCACCTCCTTGATCGCCGCGGTGAGCGCAACCGTCATCACGATCATCTGCGCGTTCATGAGGTCTTGGGGCGCCATGCTCACGGGACGAAGCGAGCCTTGGGCCGCGATCCCGTCCTCGCCGTGCCCGAAGAGACGCAGCCAATCGCCACCCTTCTTCGATGCAGCGAGACCCGCCCGCTCGAACATCTCCATTCCGATGGCGTCGAGCTCGAACAGCTGCTTGGAGGTCTCCCGCCGAGCGAGCACGCCACCGAGCTGGGCAGCGGCGGTCGCGACAAGGCCGGCGCTCGGCAGCGGCGTCGCTCGGTCGAGCACCGGGTTGATCGAACGGAACCGATCGATGGCCTCGACCGGCCCGTCGAGCACGACGATCCCGCCGACCTCGGCGATCAGCAAGTCATCGGCACCGATGCCCAAGAGATCGATCTCACCTGCAACTGCTCCGTCGTCCACCAGACCGCCCTCCCTCGCCCGCTGATCGTAGGCACTCCGCAGATGGTGCTCGCCCTGCCCCGACGGGGTATCAGGCCTCGGCGCCTGGAAGCAGGGAAGCGAGCTCAGCCGAGGACAGCCTCGACTCCGGGTCAGCTGCACCGTTGGCGAACTGCACGCCCTCACCTTCGAGGACCTCCTGCTGCGTGCGGGTGTCGCTCGGATCGCTCCACGCGAACCCAGGGCGCGGCCTTCCACCTTGCCCGAGGACCCGGGGGGCGTTGGGGCAGACGTCGCACTGCCGGATGTGGTTCCCGATGGGCTGCGCCGCCGTCCCGACCAGATCAGCTAGGTCGCCGTAGGTCGTCCACCGGCCACGCGGGAGCGATCCCATCACCTCGTGCAGTGGCGTCCAGTCGAACGTGCCGGACGCAGATCCGGCCACGCCGGCGGCTTCGGTGAGCGTCCGACCATCGGGCAGCACCCACCAGGACGGTCCACGCACGCTGCGCTCGCTGCCGACCGCCTCGAGCATCTGGCGAACGATCGCCGTCGGGCGCGCCGCTTCGCCGGTTGCCTCCCACACGAGCGGCGTCGCGCGATCGTTGCGCCACGTGGCGCGGCCGCGCGCCGGGTCCTCACCGATCCACTCCAGGATCGCCTCTCGGGTCTCGGCCCCGACCTCGGTGGTGGGCTGCAGGGTGAGCTCGGTGCCATCGGGGATCTCCTCGCTCGCCACCAGACGAACGACCGTGCTCCCCTCTCGCTTGCGGGTCGTGGTGCGACGCTCGGCCTCTTGCGCTCGCCTCGGGCTCACGAGCAGATCCTCGAGCTCGGGCAGCGGGTACAGCTGGGACACCGTGACGACCGTCTTGCCGTCGAACACCCGGTAGGCGTTCACCGTCTGGAGCGTGACGTCGATGCCCATGCGCTTGAGCCAGTGGACCGTGGACGTGACGATCGGCGGGAACGAACCGGCGACGAGCACGATCCGCGGCTCCTGGAGCATCTCAGGGTCGAGCTCACCAGCGTGGTCTTGGATCCGCTGCAGCGCGATGTCCAAGTCGGGCGCTCCGCCGTTGCGAGCCATGAAGGCGGCGTGGATCTCGACGAGGTCGTCAGGGGTGAAGCGTGAGACGAGGGCCGCGTACTTGATGGCCTGCATTTCGACGGTGTCCGGCGCCTTGTCGCGCTTCAGCTCGGCGATGACCAGCCGCCCGTCGGGATCGAGGCCGAGGACGTCGAAGCGATCGAGCTGACGGCTACCCGACGAGGCCTGCCAACGGTCGAACTCGAAGGTGAGGATGAGGACGTCGGGACCGAGGATCTCGGGGTGCGCGATCACCCACTCCTGCAGATCGTCACGCTCCTTCAACCCCGCGTCCGCGAGGGAGATCTCGTCAGCCGGCGTCGCGACCGACCCCTCCACCGTGTACACCCGCTCGCCGCTCATCCGTCCTTCTCGGGGTGCTCTACCTGCATCCAGATCGCAACATCGAGGCGCCGAAGCAAGCCAACACCCGAAGGTGCCGTGCTCGTCGCCTCCATGATCTCGTCTCTCGCCACCTCGTCCGACAGCCATTCTCGCACCAGGGCCCAGAATCCACCTCGGGGAGGCGCAAGGAACGTCCTGACTGCTCGGTCGTAGATGGGCACCAAGGCGGGGCGCTTCAGGGCGAGCAGCTTGCTGGCCTTCACCGCATCGACATCGTCGAAGGTGCGGAGCGCCTCGTACAGCTGCTGGAGCGGGGCCCCTGGCGACAGCTCATCGTGCGCAACCTCCCACAACGCCGTGGCCTCTGGGATCTGCCGAAGCAGCCCATCGAAGTAGTCGCGTTCGGTGAGGAGGATCGCAGCGACGGCATGGGGCGGAAGCTGGACCGACAGCGCCTCGGCGGCGAGGAAGTCGACCGGAGCGAACGAGCTGATCGGGCTCTCCAACCGCAGGCGATCGAACCAACGTCCCGAGTACCCCGTCGACCTGCGTCGGCCCGGCGGGTCGAGCGATGGAGGAGAGTCCGCGTAGTACCGGGCGACCTGACGGCGAAGGGACGCCTGGTGGTCACGGAAGTACGCACGGAGATCCGTGATCTCCGTGCCGATCGGCCAGACGCGATCGGGCTCGTCCCCGACCGGCTGATCGTGCGAGCTCATGCGGCGGGCACCGAGGAGCTCGATCCTCGGGCCTGCACCCGCTCGAGGACCCACGTGGCCAGCCGACGGACCTCGGCGTCCACCTCGGCGGGGGTGCCCGCAAGGGTGATCGCCCGGGCATGCAACTGCACGTCGACGTTCCGAACCTTCACGACCGTGGGAGGTACGTCCCCGTCGTCGCGGCAGTAGACGAGGACGCCCTCGTCGAGTCCGAGGGACGTGCAGTACGCGAGCAGCTGGTAGTAGTCGCGGTCGCGGCCAAGCCCGGAGGTCGTGAGCTTGTACTTGGCGTCGCCCACGAACACGGGGAGGCGAGCCTTGCTGAAGACCAGGTCGGGCCGCATCCCGACCCGCCGTTCGTCGTCGAGGCCGACACGACGCTGCCCGGTGACCTCGAGCTGATGGCGAAGCTCCGCGCGGAGGCGCTCCTCGATGAACTCCTCGAACAGCCGGTTCATGTCGACGAGGAACACCGACGCACCAACGCCTCCAACGTCGTCGCGGAGCGACGAGCCGTCGAGGATGAGCCTGCCGAGCCGCTCCACCGCTTCCATGTGCCGATCCAGCCGCGTGAAGGCCACCTCCTCAGCGAGGTCCTTGGGACGGAGCGGCCCGACCTCCTCGAGACGCCCGGCGAGCGTGGCGAGGCGGGCGCGGATCCGAGCGGATGAGGTGAGTGGAGCAAGCGCGACGACCGCTGCCTTCACGATGCGGTTCAGGCCGATGTCGGCCGTGTGCTCATCGAAGGTGCACGTGACTGGGAGCGGCAGCCCTCCGCGTCGCACCTGGCCCTGGATCGAGACCCGGCCGCGGATGGTCTGGAGATCGTCGCTGACCTGGACGTAGCGCCGGACGATGCCCTTCGCGAGCGCTTGCTCGACCATCTCGGCGAAGAGCGCACCGAGCGACTCGACCAGGTCCGGCTGTCGGGCATAGGAGAAGGACGCGTCCAGCCGGGTGACGATCGTCGAGGAGACGCCGAGCAGGTGGAAGAGGTTCGCGGCATCGACCTTCGGCTTGATGAGCACACGGGCGCCTGGAACCGAGATCGTGCCGACGACGGATCCGGCCTTGAGCGTCCACTCGCTCGGACGATCTGACCGCTGCACGCTCAGGGCCGTTCCGGCCGCCCGACGGAGCTGGTGGGCGACCGCCTCCGGAAGAGCACAGCCATCTACCTGGCGGTACTCCTCGAGGACGAACAGCGGCGGGCCAGCCGCTGCGTCAACCATCGCTGGTGTCGTCTTCTTGGTCGGGCCGGCGACGGGCCGGCTCGTAGTGGCGACGTCGGACCTCTGGCCACTGCCATGCTGCGAGCAGCTCGTCCCGGCCCCAGAACTGCTCCTCGAGGAACGGGTACACGTTGTATCGCCAGATCTTCTCGAGCGCCGGTTCTGAGAGGTCCGACTTCATGAAGAAGCTCGGCCCGAGGAGCAGGTGGTCGCCGAGCTCGGCGCGCAGCTCGGCGTTGACGCTTGCGACGAACGTCGCGATCTCGAGCGGGCGCTGATGGCGATCGAGCCATCGATCGAGCAGGCCCTCCATCATCCCCTGGTCGGGGAAGAAGGGGATGAAGTGGAAGCGGCGGCGCATCGCCGCGTCGATCAGGGCGATCGAGCGATCGGCGGTGTTCATGGTGCCGATGAACTTGAGGTTCGATGGCAGCTTGAAGGCCTCCTCGGGCCGGTACAGCGTGTGCACCGCTTCCTCGCGGTACTCGAGGAGGAACAGCAGCTCGCCGAGCACCTTGGGCAGGTTGGCCCGGTTGATCTCGTCGATGACGAGCACGTGGTCGGCCTCGGACGTGGCGGCCCGCCCGGCCATCCGCATCAGCGGGCCGTGCTCGATGTCATAGGTGACCTGCTTGGCATCGGTCAGCTTCGGCCGGAGGCCCTCCACGAAGTCCTCGTAGGTCGTCGCCGGGTGGAACTGGACGATGGCGTACCGCTCTCGATCGTCCTCGGCCAGCGCGCGCGCCAAGCGCTTCGCGAGGTAGGTCTTGCCGGTGCCGGGCGGGCCGTAGAGGATCACCTGGCCCTTGTCCTCGAGGAGCTGGCGAATCTCGTCGAGGTGGGCTCGATCGACGAGGAGGTCGCTGGCCGCCGCGTCGAGGTGATCGAAGTCGCCGGTGATGCCAGCGATGGGCGTGGGGTCCACCTCCTGGGTTGCGGAGGAATCGAGCGCCTCGAGCACCGGGCGGAGGCGTGCGGCGACGTCGACCACCGCCGACCCGATCTCCGAGGAACCGAGCTCACCCGGGGTCAGCTCGCGGCCGACGAGCCACTCCCCAGCGGGATCGGCGGTCGGTCGGAGCGCGACCTCGCCCTCGGATGCATCGAGGGTGAAGAACCCCATGCCATCGGGCACGACGGGGAGCACGCGTGCCCCGGCGTCGGCGAACCAGCCCGACCCGCTCTTGCCTGGATGGAGCCCAGCGACGACTCGATCCGGGGTGACCCACAGGCGAAGGCTCGGGGACGACGCGACCGCGGGCACGCGCCAGCCGACGAACGCGTCCATCCGGTACGGCAGGTTCGATCGGTAGCGCAGCTGCGGGACCACCACCGCAACGTCGTCATCGAGCGCGTCGGCCACCTCGTCGGACCACGCCTGGCCGAACCACCGAAGGTCACCGACCGACGAGCGGGCGTTGACCTCGGCAGCTGAGAGCGACTCCTGGTCGGGGTACTCCCCTCCCGCCTCGTGGAACCGCCGTGCGAGCTGGCGGTTCTGCTGCGCCCGCTCGATCGCGGAGGGGTCGAGCGGCGCGTAGCCGCGCTCGTTCCACCAACGCAGGACATCGAGCGGCTGATCTGGCGTCGCCGGCTCGAGGTTGCGGAGCGCGTCGAGATAGGTGAGGTACCGATCGCCGGGCGTTGCGGGCGGGTTGTGCCAACCGAGCTGGCGGAGCTGATCCTCGGTCGACGCCCAGAGGGGAGCCCAAGCAGCGTCTTGCAGGGACCAGAACACCGAGGTGGCCGCCGGGACCATGGAGACGTAGCCGCCCGCGATCCCCGGTACGCCGGCGATCGCCTCGGAGAGCGCCTCGATCTTGCTGCGCGCCTCCTCGTCGTTCGCTGGTGCCCGGTAGGCCTCGGCCATGGCGGCGGCCACGGCGGGATCAGCGCCTGCGTGCTTGGCGACGTGGGCGACGAAGGTGCGATGCGAGCCTTGGCGGGTCTGCTGCGGGAACGCGCCATCACCGAGAGCGAGGCCGAAGGCCTGGAGGTCGTTCGAGCTGGTGAGCGCATCCACGGCTGCGACGGCCAGGGCCTGCGCGCCAGCGCGCGCTGCGACTCTGGCGGTGAAGCGAGCCTGCGCTTCGTCGTCATCGAGCCAACCCGGCAGGACCGACGCGTACCGGAGCCGCCGCCGGGTCAGCTCGTCGGTCCACGCACCGGGCTCGGGCGGTGTTGTCGTCCCCGGCTCCACCGGCTCCTCCTCCTCGTCGTCGACTTCGGGCGCGACGCCCTTCGATGCTCGGAACGCCAGAAGGTCGTCCCATTCGCCCTCGGTGAACGACGGAGGACGTGCTCCGGTATTCAGGAAGGCCCAGGCAACGCTCTGGGCATCGAGCCGGTCCCTCAGGGGGAACGCCCAGCTCTCGCTCGCCAGGATGAGCTCGTCGCAGAACACGAGCACCCGCTCGTAGAACGAGCCCGGGCTCTCACCCGCCGCATCGAGCGGCCACCCGGTGATCCGCCAGCAGGAGCGGAAGAGGCTCACCTTCACCGGCGGGTAGCGGTGCGGGTCATCCGCCATGACGAGGTAGCTGCCGATGTTCAGCCGCTCGCCGAGCGTGGAGACCAGGTCGTCGGGGAGGGCGTCGGCGAAGGCGTCGAGCCGATCGGACACCGGCGCGGCGGACCAGACCTGCTCGAGGGCGGCGGCGCCGTCGTCCGGGTTGGCGAGCACCCACTTGGCGAACTCGCCGTGGCTGCGCCACAGGGTCAGGTTGTTGTTGGCGTTGCGGAAGCCCTTCGCCACGGCATCGGGCCAGCCCTCGCGCTGCTCCTGCCAGGCGCGCTTGCCCGCCGCCATCCGCTCGATCGCTTCGAGCTTGTAGGTGCGCTCGGCCTCGTCGAAGGTCGGCATGGCGTGGAAGCGCTCGCACCACGCGACGAAGGCCGACCACTTCTTCTCGTCCTTGCGCCAGAGCGGAGCGAGGCGTGGGTCGTAGTACTCGAAGTCGGTGCCGTATTGAGGGGTCAGGACCTCCCGGATGGCGAGGAGCCGACGATCCGGGTCCTCGATGCCGGCCGGCGCGAGCGAGGCGAAGCGGCGGAGCACGAGCGTGCGGTGTCCCTCCACCACCATTCGCTCGAAGGTCTCGGGGTGCGCAAGGTGCTGCACGGCGAGCCGCGAGAAGTCGGTGGACCCCTCAGGGGAATCGACCGCCTCTGTTGCCGAGCGCAGCGCCCACGGATCGGCGACGAGCTCCTGCGCGTCACCGGCATCGACGACTCGCTGGCTGAATCGGATCAGCCAGGCGATCTGCACGTCACGCCGAGTGAGGGCGTACTGGCCCGGGTTGGCCATCCCGGGGGCGAGCGCGGCTGCGACCTCCTCGGGGATGGCCACCGGCTCGGGCATCCAGCTGAGGATGGTCTCGACCTGGCTCCGCTTCGTGGCGGCGGAGATGGCGCCGTGCCAGATCATCAGGAAGTGGATGAGGTGGATCTCGGCCATCAGCTGGATCGCTTCTGGCGAGAGGTCGCTCAGCTGATCCTTGAGCTTCTCGAGGTAGCGCTTCTCCGCGGTCAGATCGGGCCGCTCGATGAAGCCGAGCTCGAGCTCCGTCAGGTTGTCGGCCGTCCACACCGCCTTGCCAGGGGTGAAGAGCGAGTCGGTGCCGGACAGGACCTCGCCCAGCCACCGACGGTGCAGCGCATAGATGCGCTCCGCTCCCTCCGCATGAGACCTCGCCACGTCCGATCCTCCCTCCGCTAGCCCACGCGGGACGTCCCACCGCCCCTCAGCCGCCGTTCGATCGGTGAAGCTAGCTGCGCACGTGAGTGCTGGATGTCAGCGACCTGCCTGGGGGGCCCGGCTACGCCTCCGAGCCGCCGAGCGAGGCGGCGATGGCGTTGATCTCGGCGAGGGCGGCCGCAAGCTCCTCGGCGATCTCCAGCGCGAGGACCTCCGGAGCGGGGAGATCGGCAGCATCCTCGAGCGAGTCGTCCTTCAACCAGATGAGGTCGAGGTTGGTCTTCTCGCGGGCAGCCAGCTCGTCGTGGTCGAACGGCCGGAACCGTTCGGATTCGACCCGCTCCGAGCGCGGGCGGCCGGGCCACCGGTGGCGCCGAGCTCACGATCAGCCCGCTCACCGAAGCCCCAAGCGCTCGCCGACTGCCACCGGGCCGACCACGGCGAGCTCGCTCACGGCGCGACTCACGCCGACGTAGAGGAGGTCGTCGGCGACCTGGGCGTCGGCCACGAGCACGACGGCGTCGAACTCCATGCCCTTCACCCGGTGCACGTTCTCCCCCAGCACTCGATCGCCACTCGAACCCCGCTCCTCCCAGCGGGCCAGGCCGAGCTCCTCGTGCAGCAGGTCTCGCAGGGCGCCCCGGAACGTGAGCACGGCGATCGACGACGGCGAACGGCCCTCGTCCTCGAGCAGCCACCGGAGCTCCTCCCGCGCCGCCGCCACCACGGCGCCCACGTCGCCGACGGCCACCGGCTGGAACCGCACCCCCACCACCTCGGGCGCCACCGCCGGCGCCGGCGCCCCGCCCAACCGCCGACGCAGCATCCGGGCGATCTGCTGGGCGTTGCGGCAGTTGGTCACCAGCTCGCACACCGCCCAGCCGTCGGCCGCCGAGGGCACCGACCACCCTCGCACGTACAGCTCCTGCGCCGGATCCCCCACCACGAGCAATCGACCCGACCCGTCGTCGGGCAGTAGCCGCTCGAGCATGGCGATCCACTCGGGCGAGAAGTCCTGCGCCTCGTCCACCACGATCGTGTCGAACTCGGCGGTCACCTGCGGCCAGCAACGAGCCAGGTGGGCCGGCACCACGTAGGTCCACCAGTCGTGGTCGGCGTCGGCGGGCACCGGCAGCGGCTCCATGCCGGGCAGCTCGAGCGCCAGCCGCAGGAACGACCCCACCGTGAGCTCGTCGAAGTCGGGCAGCCGGCCCGCCACCGCGCCGGCGAGCGGCTCGTTGTAGCAGGTGAACAGCACCCGCCGTTCGTCGGAAAGCGCTCGCCGAACCCACCCCTCGGCGAGGCGGGTCTTGCCGGTGCCGGCGGCGCCGAGCACCACCACCCGAGGGTTGCGGTCGAGCGTCTCGAGCGCCTTCA
>Ga0116151_10003257_pt1 | contig 14601 bp, 14 predicted proteins | sample AD_UKC117_MetaG_FD_89893 | JGI IMG/M metagenome (GOLD analysis project Ga0116151, IMG submission 89893) | Active sludge microbial communities of municipal wastewater-treating anaerobic digesters from Hong Kong - AD_UKC117_MetaG | ecosystem: Engineered > Bioreactor > Anaerobic > Digestate...
CGGCTGATCCCTCGCGCGAGGCCGCGAAGCGGGCTACCCTTCGAATCGACGGCACGGTGCCAGTCACTCGATGTTTCAAACGGCGACGCCAAGGCGGGTCGTCGGTGTCTGGCTCGTGATCCGCGCCTGGCATGCCGAGGAGGAGTCCCAAATGACCATGACCATCAAGAAGGCCGACATCACGACGCTGACCGTCGATGCCATTGTCAATGCCGCCGCCGAGGACCTGCGGCCGACCGCCGGCGTGAGCGGCGCGATCCACGCGGCGGCCGGGCCGGAGCTGCTCGAGGCATGCGAGCGGATCGGGCATTGCGACCGTGGCAAGGCGGTGATCACCTCCGCGTACGCCCTGCCGTCGCGGTTTGTCGTGCACGCGGTGGGTCCGGTCTGGCAGGGTGGGACGGAGGGTGAGGCGGCGCTGCTGGAGTCGGCGTACCGGGACGCGCTGCGGCTGGCACACAACCACCGCTGCGAGAGCGTGGCGCTGCCGGCGATCTCCTCGGGGATCTCGGGGTATCCGCTTGATGCCGCGGCCGAGATCGCAGTGCAGACCACGGGTGATGCCCTCGAGGCCGGGGCGTACCTCGAGGAAGTGATCTTCGCCTGCCACTCGGACTCCGAGGTCGAGGCCTACACGCGGGCCATGCAGAAGCTCGAGGCCGCGCGCACTTCCTGATGCGCGCGCTCGGGGTCCTCGCCGCGGCGCTGCTCGCCGCGGCCCCGGTGCGCGGCCAGCGGCTCGCCCCGCGGCTCGAAACCGCCTCCCCGGCCACGCTGCTCGGGCTCTCTCCCCGCCTGGGCATCCCGCTCGACTCGCTCGTCCGCCGCTCGCGCGGCACGTGGATTCGCGACATCCAGGTCGGCAATGGCGACACCGCGGCGGTCGGTACGACGGTGCGCGTGCACTACGTCGGCCAGCTCGCGGACGGCTCGATCTTCGCCGCCACGCGCGACAAGCCGTTCACGGCAGTGCTCGGTGCCGGCGTGGTGATCGAGGGATGGGAGGAGGGGATTCCCGGGATGCGGGTCGGCGGCCGCCGACAGCTGGTGGTGCCACCCGATCTCGGCTACGGCGAGAAGGGCGAGGGGCGGGTGCCGCCCGGGGCGGTGCTGGTCTTCGATGTGACGCTGATCGCGGTCGAGCCGAACTGAGCGCTCAGGGCAGCGGGATCCTGTCGCGCACGAGGACGAGGATCGCCGCCTGGGGGACGACGAGGTAGCGCTTGTCCTCGAACGACACCTCGACCGCCGCCTTCCGGAAGAAGATCGCGTGGTCGCCCACGCGAGCCTGCATCGGCTGGTGGCGGGGGGTCCGCTCGGCGGCACGCCAGGGCTCCTCGTCGAACACGGACGGATCCGGGAGCGGGTTGCCGGGCCCGACGCCGACGATCAAGCCGGTCTGGACCTGCTGGGCATCGACCGCGGTGGCCGGGAGGTAGAGCCCGACCTTGGTCCGCTGCTCATCGCCCTCCTCGGGCGTGATGAGGACCCGGTCGCCGACGACCTGCAGCTCCTTCGGAATCGAGTCCACCCGGCTCAGCCCTCGCCCGCGCCCTGGTGGATCGTCTGCAGGTCGACCACCCGCAGCTTGCGCCGCATCGTGGGGAGCTGGAGCACGACCTCCTGCCCGACCTTCTGGTCCTTCAGGGCGCGCCCGAGGGGCGAGGCGAGGGAGATGTGCCCGGCGTCGATATCCATCATCTCGGCCAGGACCAGGGTGTACTCCTCCCGCTCACCGCTGGCGACGTCCTCGACGGTGACCCGCGACCCGAGGCCCACCCGGTCAGTCGGGGCCTCGGTGCTGGCGAGCTGGGTCAGCTGGTTGAGCCGCTGGTGCAACTGCCCGAGCCGGGCCTGGACGAACTGCTGCCGCTCGAGGGCCGCCTTGTACTCGGAGTTCTCGCGCAGGTCGCCCATCTCGACGGCGGTGGCGATGGCCTGCGGCAGGGTGACCGCCAGCTCGTGGGTGAGCTCCTCGATCTCCTTGCCGAGCTTCTCACGCATTTCCTGGATCATGGGGCGGCACCTCGGGTCGGGCGAATAGAATCGGACGGTCCACCCGGCTGGGCGCCGGGTGGACCGCGAGTATCTCGAAAGGTAGCTCGCCGGCCGCGGGGGGGCGAGGGGCTGGCAGCGGGGGCCCGGCGCTAGATTTGCCCCATGCCTCGATCCCTCCTCTGGCTCGCCGCCCTTGTCGCCTGCGCCGGGGGGCCGCCCGCGGCCACCCAGGCGAACACCGCCCCCCAGGTGGTGGCCCCCGATTCCACCGCTCGCCGCCTCCTCGCGACCCTCGACCCGGCGATCGCGCAGGAGGTGGGCTACGCCACGCCCCGAAACTTCACCGGCGAGCCGTTGCCGGGATACGGGGTCGGGATCGCCCTGCTGCGCCGGGAGGCGGCCGACTCCCTGCGGCGGGTCGCGGAGGACCTCCGCCCGCGGGGCCTCGGCCTCAAGGTGTTCGACGGCTACCGGCCGGTGCGGGCGACGCTGGCCATGGTGGCGTGGTGCGAGCGGACCGGCCGGACCGACCTGCTCGACGACGGCTACATCGCCCGCCGCTCCCGCCACAACCAGGGCGTTGCCGTCGACCTGACGCTGATCGACCTGCAGACCGGGGAGGAGCTCGACATGGGGACGCCCTGGGACACCTTTGCCGAGGCGGCACACACCGCCCGCGCGAGTGGGGCCGTCGCGGAGCGGCGGCGGCTGCTGGTCGAGGCGATGGCGGCGCGCGGGTTCGTCAACTATGAGAACGAGTGGTGGCACTTCTCGCTCGCGGTCCCGGATCCGGTGCCGTTCGACCTGCCGTTGGAGGGGTGGTAAGGGGAAAGGGTTTTTCTTGATTCCGGGTCCCCTGCCGACTATCCTGTACCCCCAAGTTGACATGTGAAACTGTTCACAATCGACGGTCTGTGAGAGCGACGACTTGATGCGCCTTTCGACTGCAACGTGGTGGCGTCCCGGCCTGGTCCGGGTCCTGGTGCTTCCCCTGCTGCTGCTGGCCCTCGCGGCCTGCGCCGGGGAGAGCTATCCCCAGTCGACCCTGACCCCGAAGGGCGACTTCGCCGACCTGGTGGATGCCCTGTTCCGGACGACGGTGTTCTGGGCGGTGATCATCTTCGTGCTGGTCGAGGGCGCGCTGCTGTTCGCGATCTTCCGCTTTCGCGGCCGCGCCGACGACCCCGAGCCCGAGCAGATCCACGGCAACACGCTGGTCGAGATCATCTGGACGGTGATCCCGGCGGCGGTGCTCGCGTTCGTGGCGGTGCCGACGGTGCGGACGATCTTCGACACCGCGCGGATCCCCGAGACCGGGCCCGACGGGCAGGCGGCGCTCAAGGTCGAGGTGATCGGGCACCAGTGGTGGTGGGAATTCCGCTACCCGGAGCTCGGGATCGTCACGGCCAACGAGATGCACGTCCCGGTCGGCCGCACGGTGGACCTCCGGATGAAGACGGTGGACGTGCTCCACTCCTTCTGGATTCCGCAGTTCGCCGGAAAGCGCGACGTCTTCCCGAACCGCGAGACCCGGCTCTGGTTCTCGGCCCGGGAGGTCGGGGCGTTCCCGGGGGCGTGCGCCGAGTTCTGCGGGATCCAGCACGGCCGGATGGACTTCTACGTGATGGTGGACGAACCGGCGGCCTTCGACGGCTGGGTGGCGACGCGGCAGGCCGATTCGGCGGCGGCGGCGATGCGGCCGGCGGCGGCGCCGGTCCCGGCCGATTCGCTGGCACCCGACGCCGCGCCGGTGGCGGCGGTCGATCCGCTGGTGGCCGAGGGGAAGCAGCTCTTCATGACCAAGGCCTGCGCCGGCTGCCACGCGCTCGGCTCGGCGGGCGCGGCGACGACGATGATCGGGCCGAACCTCGGCGGGATCGGGACGCGCAAGATGATCGCCGCCGGCTGGCTCGAGAACACCGACGAGAACCTGGCCCACTGGATCCAGAATCCGCAGGCCGTCAAGGAAGGCGTGCTGATGAACGTGCCGCCGATCACCGACGCGGAGGCGACGGCGCTGGTCGCCTACCTCCGCACCAGGCAGTAACCCGGGGAGCCCGCACCATGGCCACGACGGTCCTCGACCCCGCCCACGCCGGCACCCGCTCCCGGAGCGTCCTGGTGGAGTGGCTGACCACGGTCGACCACAAGAAGATCGGCATCATGTACGGCGCCTCGGCGTTCGTGTTCTTCCTCATCGGCGGGCTGGAGGCGCTCCTGATCCGGGCGCAGCTCGCGGGGCCGAACAAGGACCTGATCTCGCCGGAGTTCTACAACCAGCTGTTCACGATGCACGGCACGACGATGATCTTCCTCGCCGTCATGCCGCTCAGCGCGATGTTCTTCAACTTCTTCATCCCGCTGCAGATCGGGGCGCGCGACGTCGCCTTCCCCCGGCTGAACGCGATGTCGCTCTGGGTCTTCCTCCTCGGCGGGATCTTCCTGAACGCCTCGTTCATCTGGGGCGCGCCGAACGGCGGCTGGTTCGGCTACGCGCCGCTCAGCGGGCGGCAGTACTCGCCCGGCGTGAACATGGACTTCTGGGTGATCGGCCTGCAGATCCTCGGCATCGCCTCGCTGGCGGCCGGCGTGAACTTCTTCACCACGATCCTCAACATGCGCGCCCGGGGGATGACCCTGATGCGCATGCCGATGTTCACCTGGTCGACGCTGGTGACCCAGGTGCTGGTGCTGCTCTCGTTCCCGGTCATCACCGTCGCGCTGATCTACCTGATGGTCGACCGCGTCTTCGGCACCGGCTTCTTCGTGCCGGCCGCCGGGGGCGACCCGATGCTCTGGCAGCACCTCTTCTGGGTCTTCGGGCACCCGGAGGTGTACATCCTGATCCTGCCCGCGTTCGGGATCATCTCCGAGATCCTGCCGGTGTTCAGCCGGAAGCCGCTGTTCGGCTACTCGGCGATGGTGTTCTCGATGGCCTTCATCGCCTTCCTCGGCTTCGGGGTGTGGTCGCACCACATGTTCTCGACCGGGATGGGGCCGCTGGCGGACTCGTTCTTCTCGCTGGCGACGATGCTGATCGCGATCCCGACCGGCGTGAAGATCTTCAACTGGATCGGCACCATCTGGGGCGGCTCGATCCAGCTGCGGACCCCGATGTACTTCGCGCTCGGCTTCATCGCGATGTTCATCATGGGCGGCCTCTCGGGCGTGATGCACTCGGTCGCGCCGGCCGACCTGCAGCAGACCGACTCCTACTTCGTGGTGGCCCACTTCCACTACGTCCTCTTCGGCGGCTCGATCTTCGCGATCACCGCCGGGGCGTACTACTGGTGGCCGAAGATGTTCGGGCGGATGCTGGACGAGGGGATCGGCAAGGCGCACTTCTGGCTGATGCTGACCGGGTTCAACCTGACCTTCTTCCCGATGCACTTCGCGGGGCTGCTGGGGATGCCGCGCCGGATCTACACCTATCCCGGCGGGCTCGGCTTCGACACCTACAACCTGCTCGCGACGGTCGGGGCGTTCGTGCTCGCCGTCTCGATCCTGGTCTTCATGTGGAATGTCGTGCGCACCTGGCGCCGCCCGGCCGACGCGCCGGCGGATCCGTGGGGCGGCGCGACGCTCGAGTGGGCGATCCCCTCGCCGCCGCAGGAGTGGAACTTCACCGAGGAGCCGGTGGTCTCGGGCAAGGACGAGCTCTGGACCCTCAAGCGCGCGGCAGGGGTGCGGACGCTCCCGGAGCCGGCCCGCTCCGACGGCCGCGGCATCCACCTGCCCGGGCCGTCGTGGTGGCCGCTCATCGTCGCCATCGGCATCCTGCTGTTCATGGTCGGCTTCATGCTGCCGCGCCCGTGGGCCTTCCCGTTCGGACCGGTCGGCCTGGTCGGCTTCGTGATCACCCTCGTCGGCATCTTCAAGTGGGCCTATGAGCCGCCTGATGCCCACGCCACGCCCCACTGAGGACGGGCCCCGGATGACCAGCACCACCGCGACCCTCGCCGGGCACGACGGCCACGCCGCCGAGGCGCACCACACGTCGCTGCCGATCGAGAACCGCAAGCTCGCGATCTGGGTCTTCATCGCGTCGGAATGCATGTTCTTCGCGACGCTGATCTCGACCTTCCTGATCTATCGCGGCCAGAGCCTGAAGGGGCCGCTGCCGGCGGACATCTTCGAGGTGCCGCTGGTGACCGCGGGCACCGCGGTCCTGCTCTTCTCCTCGTTCTTCGTCGTGATGGCGCTGAACGGGGCGCAGGAGGGCAACCGCCGCAAGCTGATCACCTGGCTCTCGCTGACGGTCTTCTGCGGCGTCTTCTTCGCCGGGATGCAGGTGTACGAGTTCAGCCACTTCTACCACGAGGGGCTGGGGTACTCGACCAACCTCTTCTCGGCCTCGTTCTACACCCTGACCGGCTTCCACGGCGCCCACGTGACGATGGGCACCCTCTGGCTCGCGACGCTGCTCAAGGATGCGATCAAGGGCGACCTCCCGGCCGGGAAGGCGCTCAACCTCGAGATCGCCGCCCTGTACTGGCACTTCGTCGACGTGGTCTGGATCATCATCTTCCCCGTCGTCTACCTCATGTCGCTGAGGAGCTGACCCATGGCCGACGCACACGCTGCCGAACACGAGCACGGCTCCGGCGGGGCGACCTACGTCAAGATCGCCGTCGTCCTCTTCGTCCTGACCGCCCTCGAGGTGCTGCTCTACGAGGTCTGCTACGGCGAGTCGATGACCGGCCTCGCCAGCCTGGGCGCCTCGCTCGAACCCTACTTCGTCGAGCTGCTGCTGCTGCTCTCGGCGTTCAAGTTCTGGTTCGTGGCGATGTTCTACATGCACCTGAAGTTCGACATGAAGCTGCTCAGCTGGCTGTTCACCTTCTCGCTGGTGATCGCCTCGGTCGTGATCCTCGCGCTGCTGGCGCTGTTCACGTACAACCGCGGGCTCTGGTGGCCGGGCGGGTTGTGGTGAGGGAGTCGTGAGGCGTGAGTCCTGAGAAGCGAGATCGGACGCACACAGGGCGGGCTCCCCTCGGGGAACCCGCCCTTCGCTTCCCCCTCACTTCTCAGGACTCACGTCTCACCGCTCTCGCCCCACTGCCCCCGCCACGGTCGTCGCGTGCCATCCCGCCGCCATCGCGGCGAGGTCCTCCTCGGCCGCGGCCACCTCGAACGCCATCAGGTCGAGTGGCGTGGGCGCGAGCGCGGCGTAACCCGGGAACCGGTCCTGGATCGGGCAGAGGTTCTCGAGCAGGTCGCCGTCCGGGGTGAGGGCGCCGAGCCCCATCAGGCGGCAGGTGGCGGGTCGGGCCTCGTGGACGAGGCAGGCCCCGGAGTCCGGGTCGAGGACGGGGCAGGGATCGCGCTCGAGGGCGTCGCACATCGCGTCGAACGCCGCCTCGTCGGTCTCGCCGGCGCGCCAGGGAGCGCGCCAGGCCGGCGCCGCGGCGTGGCCGAGTTCGAGTTGGGCGATCGCTCGGCGATGGACCGCGCTGGCCTGGTCCGCCGGCAGGGCGGTGACCGCCTCGGCGACGAGGCGGGCGTCGGCCGCGGAGATGTCGAACGGCCCGTGGCAGCAGGCGGTGCACCCGGTCCGGCAGGGGACCACCCCGGGACCCGCTGCCGCCATCCCCTCGGCGAACCAGCGGTCGAGTCGGCCCAGGAGGTCGCGGTAGCTCAGGAGACCAGGCGTCGCGCGGCGACGGCGAGCAGGGCCCAGCCGATCAGGAAGGCGACCCCACCGAGCGGGGTCACGGCGCCGAGCCAGCGCTGTCCGGTGAAGACCATCAGGTAGAGCGAGCCGGAGAAGAGCAGCGTGCCGGCGAGGAAGGCCCAGCCCGCCTGGGCGGCGGGCGTGGCGCGCAGCGTCACCAGCCAGGCCACGGCGAGGAGCGCGAGCCCGTGGTACATCTGGTAGCGGGCGGCGGTCTCGAAGATCTCGAGGTCGCGCGGCTCGAGTCGGGCACGGAGCGCGTGGGCCCCGAAGGCCCCGGCGGCGACGGCGAGACCGCTGAGGAGCGCGCCGAGGGTCGCGGCGAGGCGGGCGGTCACCCCGCCTCCGGCGGGAGCTGGCTCCCCGTCACTCTCCCGAGACCCTTCGCGCCGACGACGCTCGGGGTGGCGGTCACCCCGCCTCCGGCGGGACGACCGCCATGCCCATCGCGTGATACCCGTTGTCGACGTACACCGTGCTGCCGGTGATCGCCGCGGCCAGGGGCGACGCGAGGAACGCGGCCGCGTGGCCGACGTCGGTCGCCTCGAAGTCGCGGGTCAGCGGGCTGTTCGCCTTGCTGTAGTTGATCATCGTGGCGATGAAGCCGATCGCACTCGCGGCGCGCGAGGCGTACGGCCCGGCGGAGATGGTGTTGACCCGGTGGCCCCAGCGCCGTCCGACCTCGTAGGCGAGGGTGCGCGTGTCGGCCTCGAGGGCCGCCTTCGCGGACGACATCCCGCCGCCATAGCCCGGGATCACGCGCTCCCCCGCCATGTACGTCAGCGAGAGGAACGAGCCCCCGGGCCGCATGAGCGGGCCGAGGGCACGCATCAGGGCCAGGTTGCTGTAGGCCGAGACGCTGACGGCCTCGAGATAGCCGCGGCGCGAGGTGTCGAGCAGCGGGTTCCGGACCTCGGGGCCGTTCGCCAGCGAGTGCACCACGATGTCGACCGGGGTCGGGCCGAAGTCGGTCACCAGGCGCTCGACCAGCCCGGCGATGGTGAAATCGCCCCGCTCCCGGTAGCGCTTGTTCTCGCGCGTCGCCTCGGGGACATCCTCCAGCGTGTCGAAGGCCGCGTCCAGCGGGTAGATCCGCTCGAAGGCCATCGAGGAGCCGTCGGCGAGCACCAGCGACTCGGCGAGCTTGCCGCGGTCGAGGAGGTTCTCGAAGATCCCCATCGCCGGTGGCCAGGTCCCGACGCAGATCGACGCCCCCGCCTCGGCGAGGGCCTTGGCGATCGCGAACCCGAAGCCGCCGTCGTCCGCCACGCCAGCGACGAAGGCGCGCTTGCCCGAGAGGTCGATACCCAGCATGCCGGTGGCTCCATGGAGTCGAGGGTCGAAGGTGCGATCCGCTGCACGATAGAATGGCCGGGGGTGGTTGGGAAGTGAAACGGCCCCCTCGCGAGGGGGCCGTTCCGTCGTGCGGGTCCCGCGGGCCGTCGGCCCCGGGGGTCAGCGCGGTTCGAGGATCTGCCCGATCCGCTCGGCGGCATCGGCGTAGTGGGCCCGGGTCACCGCATCGCCACGACCGGCGGCCTGCCGGAGCCGGCCGCGCAGCTGCACGAGCTCCGCGCGCACCAGTGGCCGGATGTCCGACAACGCCACGTTCGGGTTGGGCGGCAGCCGATCGCGGAACTGCGCCGGGATCGGCGGCAGGTCGGTCGTCATCAGGTTCTCCATCCGCTCGATCCAGGCGCGCTGCAGCGACCGGCGGTAGAAGTCGGGCGCCGCGCCCGTCCGCAGCTCGGTCCAGGCGCCGTCGCGGATGTCGGCCAGGTACTCCGGCAGCGGATAGCCGCCATCGGCGACGGTGCTCAGCTCCGCCACGCGTGCCAGCCGGGACGGGTCGGTCATCCGGTTCAGCGTGCCGACCATGAAGCCCTTGATCCGCTCGGTGCTCCCCTGGATCCCGATCCGCTCGAGGATCGCCGGGTCGAACATCCACGTCGGCGTCTGCAGCGCCTGGGCGGTGAGGAACGCCACGGCGGCCTTCTGCCGCTCGCGGGGGATCGCGGTGTAGGCGGGCCCGGTCTGGTCGGCGTTCTTCCGGGTCCAGTCGATCCCGCCGATGATGGTGGCGACGTGCCCCATGTAGCGGTTCCACTGCCCGGTCACCTCGCCGTACATCTCGCGCAGCTGCGAGAAGTCGGCGCCCGGCTCGTAGGAGTACTCCAGCAGGCGCGGCATGATCCGCTTGAGGTTCGCGATGCCGTACTCGCTGGCCTTCACCCCGTCGTCGCCGAGATCCTCGGTCTGCGACCCCGGGTCGGTCCCCGACGGATCGCCGAAGCGGTACATCGGGTCATCGGCGTGCTCCGCGATCCAGGCGTCGAGGGTCGGCTTCTCGGCGTCCGCCGTGGCGGCGTCGAGGATGGGCCGGTAGCCCCAGCGGATCGAGTACTTGTCGTACGGCCCGATGCCCGGGTGCATCGCGACGTCACCGTCGCCCGGCTGCGCGACGTAGTTGAAGCGGGCGTAGTCCATGATCGACGGGGCGGTGTTGAACGCCTTCGTGAACGCCGGGCTGCGGAGCGAATCCACCGGGTAGGAGGAGCTGGCCTTCATGTTGTGCGGCAGCCCGAGCGTGTGGCCGACCTCGTGGGACGACACGAAGCGGATCAGCTCGCCCATCACCTCGTCCTCGAAGTCGACCGACCGCGCCCGGGGGTTGATGGCCGCGGTCTGCACGAGGTACCAGTTGCGGAGGAGGTTCATGACGTTGTGGTACCACTGGATGTCCGACTCGAGGATCTCGCCCGAGCGCGGGTCGGCCACGTGCGGACCCGAGGCGTTCTCGATGTCGGAGGCGAGGTAGCGGATCACGCTGTACCGGGCGTCCTCTGGCGAGAATTCCGGATCCTCCTCGGGGGTCGGGGCGAGGCGGCCGATGATGGCGTTCTTGAAGCCCGCCGCCTCGAACGCGGCCTGCCAGTCGTTGACCCCCGCGATGAGGTACGGGCGCCACTTCGCCGGCGTGGCGGGGTCGATGTAGTAGATGATCGGCTTGACCGGCTCGACCAGCTCGCCGCGCAGGAAGGCCGCCGTGTCCTTCGGCTCGAGCCGCCAGCGGTCGATGAACCGGCGGGTCACGGCGCGATCCTCCTCGCGGCCGTAGTCGACCTGCTGGGTCGAGAAGTAGCCCACCCGCTCGTCATAGATGCGGGGCTGCATCGGCACCTTCGGGAGCAGCAGCATCGAGTGGTTCATCTCGATGGTGATCGTCCCGGTCTCGGCATTCGCCGGGGCCTTGGTCGCGTCGTACGTCAGCACCACCCGGTTCTCGATGTTGGTCGGGTAGCTCGCGATCCGGGCGACGTAGGTGCGCTTCGGGTCGAGGCGCCGCACGCCGAGGGCCGTGCGGCGGCCGCTCGAGAGGCCGAGCATCGGGATGTCGGCGACGAAGAAGTCGCCCACCTCGATCACCATCGACGAGTCCGGGCCGTAGGCCGCGATGTCGAAGGTCTGCAGGATCGGCTCGAGGTTGCTGTTCTGCACCGCGATCGACATCGGCGAGGTGCTGTCGGCCACCGTCGCGTACGAGACGTGCTTCAGGTCGACCTTGTCGCCCCGGCGGACGAAGCGGACCACGTCCGTCGCGTTCTTCGAGCCGCCGTAGCCGAGCCCCGAGGCCGTCCGGGCGATCCGCGAGACCACGAGGAACTCGCGCCCCGCCATCGCGGCCGGGATCTCGTAGAACCACTTGTCCTCGATCCGGTGCACGGTGAAGGCGCCACTGTCGCTGATCGCCTTCGCGGTGATGACGTCCTTGTAGGCCTTCGGACCGTTCCGCGACGCGGCGGGACGGGCCGCACCGCCACCGGCGGAGTCACGCCCGGCCGCCTGGCCGCCCGGCGTCGGGCGGGCGGCGGGGGTGGTGGTCGCGGAACTGGCGGAGCAGGCCGCGAGCGCCAGCAGGGCCACGGACGCGGTGAGTCGACGTGGGAACATCCTCGGGAATCCTCGTGGGCGGAGGTGGCGGGGGCGAGGCCGTCGGCGCGGGGTGCGCGACGGCAGCCCGGAAGCTTACCGCGACACGCGACACCGGGAAACCCGGCCCGCCACCTACTCGGCCCGGAGGACCTCGAGCGGCGGGCGCCGCAGCACGTCGAGCGAGCTCCAGAGCCCGGCGACCGTGGTGAGGAGCACGAGCCCGCCGGCCAGCACGGCGATCGGGACGACGGGGAGGAGGAAGGCGGTCTCGAACACGAAGTGCGCCAGGGCCCACCCGGCCGCGCCCGCGAGCACCGCCGCCACCAGCGCGGCGGCGAGGCCGAGGGCCGCGTACTCGACGAGGAGGATCCGGAGCAGCTGCGCGCGCGTCGCGCCCAGGGTCCGGAGCAGGGTGCCCTCACGCAGCCGCTGCCACCGCGAGGTGGCGATCGCGCCGATCAGCACGATGGCGCCGGTCGCCAGCGAGAACATCGCCATGAACCGGATCGCCGCCACCACCCGCCCGATGACCGCCTCGAGCGCCCGCTGCACCTCGCCGAGATCGACCGAGGTGACATTGGGCACCCGTTCGGCCAGGGCGCGCTGGAGACGACCGCGCGCCGCCGGATCGACCACCCGGGTCAGCGTGACGGAGGTCTGCGGCGCACCCTCGAGGCTCCCGGGCGCGAAGATGACGAAGAAGTTCGGCTCGAAGCGGGCCCAGTTCACCTCGCGCAGCGAGCGGACGACCGTGTGCAGCTCGATGCCCTGGATGTTCCACACGAGCCGTGCGCCGAGCCCGATGCCGAGCTCGGCGGCGAGGTCCTGCTCGACCGAGACCGCCACGGGGTCGTCGGCCGTGAGGCCGCGCCCCGAATCGGCCGGCGTGAACCACGTCCCCGCGACGACCCGCTCCGCCGGCCCGAGCTCGCCGCGGTAGGTCGAGCGATACTCGCGCCGCACGGCCCAGAGGCCGCTCCCCTCACCCTCGTCGAGCGTGTCCCCTGGCGCGCGTGACGCGCCACCGCGCGCGAGGATCGTGCTCACGCGCTCGCCCGCCACGGCGGCGAGCCGCATCGTCACGATCGGCGTGAAGGCGGTGGCGGTCGCGCCCTCGCGCGCCAGCACCTCCTCGACGAGGGGGCGTTGGTCCGGCTGGATGTCGATGAGGACGAGATTCGGCCGCTCGCCCTCCTCTCCGACGCGGAAGTCACGCAGCAGGTTCACCTGCGCGGTGAAGAGCGTCGTCAGCAGGAAGGCGCCGAAGCCGAGGGCGAGCACCACGGTGACGGTCTGGTTCCCGGGGCGGTGCAGGTTTGCGAGGCCCTGCCGGATCAGGTAGGACCCGCGTCGGGGCGTGAAGCGGCGTGCGAGCCGAATGACCGCGAGCGAGGCCAGCCAGAGCACGACGAGCGCCGCGCCAACCGAGGCGGCGAACCATGTCCCCTCGATCAGCGAGCCGACCTGCACCGCGGCGAGGCAGGCGACGCTCGCGACCAGGGCGAGGATCGCCGCGATCCGCGACCCGTCCCAGCGCGTGCGGGGCGGGGTCGTCAGTCGGCGGAGGGTCGCGAGCGGCGGCACCGAGCGGGCCCCGAGCAGCGGCAGCAGCGCGAACGCGGCCGCCGTCCAGATCCCCAGTCCCACGCCAAGGAGGACCGCCATCGGCGAGGCGGCGACCTGCACGTCGACCGGCAGCAGGTCGGCGAAGAGCGCCGGCATCGCCTGCTGGAGGCCGACCCCGATCGCCGCCCCGAGGAGCGCACCCAGCAGGCCCATGCCCATGGCCTGGAGCAGGAACGCGAGGACGATCTGGCCCGAGGTCGCGCCGAGGCAGCGGAGGACCGCGATGCTGTCGAGCCGCTGGCGAATCAGCACATGGACGGCGCTCGCCGTGCCGAGGCCGCCGAGGAGCAGCGCCGCGAGCGCGACGAGCCCGAGGAACTGCCCGAGCCGGGTGAGTCCCTCGGTGAGGTTGTCACGATCGTCGGCCACGGTGCGGATGCGGACCCGCGCCTCGCGCAGCGCCGGGCGCGCGGCGGCCGCGACGGCCTGGGCATCGATCGTCGCCGGCAACCGGAAGGCGATGTCGTATTCCGCGCGGGTTCCGAACCCGAGCAGCTCGGTGGCGGGGAGGAGGCGGTGCGCGACGTAGATCCGCGCGCCGAATGCCGACTGGAGGCCCACCTCGCCGGGCACGTTGACCACCGTCCCGGCGATGGGGAAGCGGGCCTCGCCGACCCGGAGCGTGTCCCCGAGCCGCGCGCCGAGGGAGGTGAGCAGCGACGGATCGACGACGACCGCACCCGACTGCACCATCGCCCACGCACCGGCGGGTTCGGTGGTGATCGCCCCGTAGAAGGGCCATCCCGGTTCGACGCCGCGCAGCTGGACCAGGCGCGCCGTGCCGCTCGCCTCGACATACGCCATCGCCGCGAGGGAGACCGAGCGCGCGACCGCGACCTCGGGCCCACCGGCGCGCTGCAGCGAGTCGACGAAGCGCATCGCGACGGCATTGGTGTCGAGCGGCGCGCGGGCCCCGAGCGAGAGGTCCGAGCCGAGCAGCGCCTGCGCCTGTTCGGCCACCGAGGTGCGGAGGTTGTCGGTGAAGGAGTTGACCGCGACGAGCGCCGCGACGCCGGCGGTGACGGCGGCCGTCAGGAGGCCGAGCCGCCGCCAGCTCGCGCGCGCATCGCGCCACGCCAGTCGCACCGCGAAGCCGAGTGTCGTCATGCGCCGGTGTCGTCCACCACCCGCCCGTCCGCCAGCCGGATCTGCCGGCGGGCGAGGGCGGCCACCTCGAGGTCGTGGGTCACGAGCACGAGGGTGGTGCCGAACTCCGCGTTCAGCGCGAGCATCAGTTCGACGACCACGCCGCCGTTGGCGCCGTCGAGGTTCCCGGTCGGCTCGTCCGCGAACAGGATGTCGGGGCGCGTGCTGAAGGCGCGCGCCACCGCCACGCGCTGCTGTTCGCCGCCGGAGAGCTGGCTCGGGTA
>Ga0116151_10003260_pt1 | contig 14595 bp, 13 predicted proteins | sample AD_UKC117_MetaG_FD_89893 | JGI IMG/M metagenome (GOLD analysis project Ga0116151, IMG submission 89893) | Active sludge microbial communities of municipal wastewater-treating anaerobic digesters from Hong Kong - AD_UKC117_MetaG | ecosystem: Engineered > Bioreactor > Anaerobic > Digestate...
CGCCGGCGGCGCGCTCGACCCCGCAGGCAAGGCCGGCCTGGCGAGCATGACCCAGGCCGGCCTTGCCTGCGCGCTCGCCGCCCCCGAGATCATCGAATGGACCGCGCCCACCGGCGCGCGGGTGCACTTCGTCGAGAGCCGCGCGCTGCCGCTGGTCGACATCCAGGTCTCCTTCGCCGCCGGCGGCGCGCTCGACCCCGCAGGCAAGGCCGGCCTGGCGAGCATGACCCAGGCCCTGCTGGACGCTGGCGCCGGCGGCCTCGACGAGCAGACCATCGCCGACCGCAAGGCCGACCTCGGCATCGCCGTCTCCGGCGGCACCGACAACGACCGCGCCAGCCTCGCGCTGCGCAGCCTGTCCTCCGCCGCCGAGCTCGACGCCGCGGTCGAGCTGGCCGCCACCCTGCTCGCCCGCCCCGACTTTCCCGCCGCCGTGCTCGAGCGCGAGCGCAGCCGCGCGATCGCCGGCCTGCGCGAGGCGCTGACCAAGCCCGCCACGCTCGCCGCGCGCCAGTTCAACGCCGCGCTCTACGCCGGCCACCCTTACGGCCACGACAGCACACCCGAATCGCTCGCCGCGATCAGACGCGAGGACCTGATCGACTTCCACCGCCGCCACTACGGCGCCAACCGCGCCGCGGTGGCGATCGTCGGCGACGTGGACCGCGCCGCCGCCGAGCGCATCGCGATCCGTCTCACCGCGGACCTGCCCACGACGGAGGCCGCAGCCCCGCTGCCCGCGCCGGCGCCGACCACGGCGCAGGTCTTCCGCATCCCGCACCCCTCGGCGCAGGCCCACATCCTCGTCGGCCAGCCCGGCATGGCGCGCGAGGACGCGGACTACTTCCCGCTGCTGGTCGGCAACTACGTGCTCGGCGGCGGCGGCTTCGTGTCACGGCTGACCGCCGAGGTGCGCGAGAAGCGCGGCTTCGCCTACAGCGTGTATAGCGCGCTGTCGCCGCAGCAGGTCGCCGGCCCCTTCCAGATCAGCCTGCAGACGCGCGGCGGCCAGGCCGAGGAGGCGCTCGCGGTGGTGCGCGCGACGCTCGCGGGCTTCCTCGCCGAAGGCCCCAGCGCCGAGGAGCTGCAGGCCGCCAAGGACAACCTGGTCAATGGCTTCGGCCTGCGCCTGGACTCCAACGCCAAGCTGCTCGACTACGTGTCGATGATCGGCTTCTACCGCCTGCCGCTCGACTGGCTGGAGCGCTACCCGCAGCAGGTCGCGGCGGTCGATGTGGCCGCCGTGCGCGAGGCCTGGCAGCGCCGCATCCGCCCGGAACAGCTCGTCACCGTGATCGCCGGCGGCGACGGCGACCGCCCCGCCGCCGCTGAGGCAGCCTCCGCCACGCCCCCCGCGGAAGCCGCGCAGTGAGCCGGGTCCGCATCGTCGGCGGAGAGTGGCGCTCGCGCCTGCTCGACGTGACGTCCGTGCCGGGCCTGCGCCCGACGCCCGACCGCGTGCGCGAGACGCTGTTCAACTGGCTGGGCCAGGATCTCGACGGTCAGGCCTGCCTCGACCTCTTCGCCGGCACCGGCATCCTCGGCTTCGAGGCCGCCTCGCGCGGCGCCGCCAGCGTGCTGATGGTCGAGCGCGACGCACGTGCGCTCGACGCGCTGCACAAGGCCGCAAAGACCCTACAGGCGGCGCAAGTAGAGATCGTGCGCGGCGATGCGGTAAGATTCGTGCAAACGACGCCGCAGACGTTCGACGGCGTGTTCCTCGACCCGCCCTACAAGCAGGGCTGGCTCGAGCAGGTGTCGCCCTGGCTGGACCGGCTGGTTCGTCCCGACGGGTGGCTCTATGTCGAATCCGAAGCCGCCGTGGACAGCCTCGGCGCATGGCGCACGGTCAAGCAGGGCCGCGCCGGACAGGTTCATTTCCATCTCATGCGCAGGAGCGAGGAATGAAGGAAGCGATCGCGGTCTATCCGGGCACCTTCGACCCGTTCACCCGCGGCCACGAGGACCTCGTGCGGCGCGCCTCGATCCTGTTCGAGAAGGTGGTCGTCGCGGTCGCGCGCAGCAACAGCAAGAACCCGATCTTCGGACTGGACGACCGGGTCGACATCGCCCGCGACGCCGTATCCGCCTTTCCCAACGTCGAAGTGGTCGGCTTCGACTGCCTGCTGATGGAGTTCCTCAAGCAGCAGGACGCGCGCGTGATCATCCGCGGACTGCGCGCGGTATCCGACTTCGAATATGAATTCCAGATGGCGGGGATGAACCGCAAGCTCTATCCGGACGTCGAGACTGTGTTCCTGACGCCCGGCGAGGAGTTCATGTTCATCTCCGCCACGATGGTGCGGGAGATCGCCCGCCTCGGCGGCGACGTGAGCAAGTTCGTGCAGCCCAGGGTGCTCGCACGGCTGCAGGAAAGACTCAAATCAAAGTAAACGCAAGGAAGCGAAGACCATGGCTCTGATGATTACCGACGAATGCATCAACTGCGACGTCTGCGAACCGGAGTGCCCCAACGGCGCCATCTACCAGGGCGAAGAGATCTATGAGATCGACCCCAACAAGTGCACCGAGTGCGTCGGCCACTTCGACGAGCCGCAGTGCCAGCAGGTGTGCCCGGTCGACTGTATCCCGCTCGACCCCAAGCACGAGGAGACCAAGGACCAGCTGATGGCCAAGTTCCTCAAGCTGACCGGCAAGGCCTGATCGCAGCCGGCGGGAGCCCGTCCCGCCGGACGGAACGACGGGGGCGGCCTTCGGCGCGCCCCCGTCCGCATTTCGAATGCGCGCATGAGCCCGCGCCGCTCAGGCGGCCGCGCGCACGCCTATGGCCGGCGCGCTGCCGGGCACGCCGAGCGTGTCGGCGATCGCCGCCTCGAGGGTGTCGAGCTCGGCCAGCAGCGCGCGCAGCGCCTCTTCGCCCTGCACCAGTTCCTCCACGCGGCTCTCCAGCGTGTCGGTGGCCTCGTGGATGCGCTTGACGCTCTCGAGCCGGCGCTTGAGCTGGATCTGGTACTCGCGCACCTGGGTCTCGAGCGGCGACATCACCGCGCGCAGCCACTGCTCGACGTCGCGGTTGGCGAGTTCGAAGGTCTGGCGCGCCTGTACCGCAACGGTCTCGAAGAACTTCTGCGTGAGCGCGTGCTTCTCGGTGGTGACCAGGGTCAGCGCGGTGTTGATCTGGCGGTTGAAGGCCGACTCGAGGCGATCGAGCTCCTTCTCGTAGCGCAGCGTCGAGAAGCCTTCGGGTGCGGTGAGCTTGAGCCCGTGCTCTACGCTGAAGCGCTTGTACATCGCGTCGAGCATGCGGGTGATCTCGGCGATCTCCTCGGTCGAGCGCTGCAGGTTGCCGCGCAGGCTGCGGAAGTAGCCCTGCATGGCGTTGCGCAGCCCGCGCGTGAAGCTCGATTCGAGCATCGCCTCGCGCGTGCGCCGGGTCTCGTCGCGCACGGCGTCGAGGCCCATGTGCGCGAACAGGTTGTTGGCGAGGTCGGTGAACACCGTCCGCACCGCGTAGTACTTCTGCAGCCCCTGCTCGAACTCGTCCTTCTCGCTGCGGATCTTGCGCATCATGTATTCGATGACGCTCTGGTTCTTGCCGCGCAGGTCGGTGAGTTCCTGGAGCTGCTCGCGCAAGCCGGCCAGGCGCGCCTCGAGCAGGCTGCGCGTGGCGGCGGCGACCTCGGCGGTCTCGGCCAGGGTGTCCTCGCGCACGATCTCCTGCTTGGTGGGCAGCAGATCCTCGGCAAGCGCGCGCTCCAGCAGCGGGATACGGCTGCGCGCGAGCACGGCCTCGTCGCCCTGGATGCGCGCCACCAAGCCCTTCTGCGCCGATACCGGGAACACCGCGGCGGGCTCCACGCCCAGCGTGGCGGCGACCGAGTCGACCTGGCGGCCGATCTCGGCCTCGATGCGCGCCTCGTCGCGCAGCCCGTCCCACAAGCCGTCGATCTTGTTGAGCACGACCAGGCGACCGCGCTGACGCTCTGCACCAGCCTGCACGTAGTTGCGCCACACCGCGAGATCGCTCTGGGTGACGCCGGTGTCGGCGGCGAGGATGAACAGCACCGCGTGCGCGTTGGGCAGCATCGACAGGGTGAGCTCGGGCTCGGCGCCGATCGCGTTGAGGCCCGGCGTGTCGAGCACCACCAGGCCCTGCTCGAGCAGGGGGTGCGGGAACTGGATCACCGCATGGCGCCAGCGCGGGATCTCGATGCGGCCCTCGGCGTCGGGGCGGATGCCGTCGTCCCCGGCGGGATCGACGCGGAAGCCGAGCGCCTGCGCCTCGCCGACCTCGACGCGCTCGATCTCGCCCACGCGCGCGAGCGCGGCCTGCAGGCCGGGCGCGTCGATCGAGTCGAGCGCGAGCACGGTCCATTCTTCGGGATAGCGCTTGAGCTCGCTCACCGGCGTCTGGCGCGCGCGGCTGCGGATCGGCAGCAGGCGCAGCTCGGGCTGCGCCCCCTTGTGCCACTGCAGCTCAGTCGGGCACATCGTGGTGCGACCTGCGCTCGAGGGCAGGATGCGGTCGCCATGGTCGGCAAAGAAGATCGCGTTGATGAGCTCGGACTTGCCGCGCGAGAACTCGGCGACGAAGGCCACGGTGAGCTTGTCGTCGCGCAGGCGGTCGAGCAGGTACTGAAGACGCAGATCGGCCTGTGCGTTGCCGACGTCGTTGCGCGCCAGCCACGCACGCAGGCGGGCCACCGCGTCGCTGGCCTGGCCGCGCCAGCGGCCATAGGCGGAAAACTGTTCGGTGAGATCGGTCATCGGCGTGCTCGTCCGGCAGGCTGGTGGGCTCGGGGCGCGCGCGGGCAGGGCCGCTGCGTCCCGCATCACAATCCATTATTCACCATAACCCGCTTCGCGGCGCGCGCGCGTGCCATATTGCACGCCGACTGCATGCGCGCCGGGGATGGCGCTGGTTTCAGCCGCGCCGCTGGCAGCGCGGGCAGTAGAAGCTGGCGCGCTGCGCGCTGACGATGCGCCGCACCGGCGTGCCGCACACCCTGCAGGGCTCGCCATCGCGGCCATAGACGAAATACTGCTGCTGGAAATAGCCCGGCCGACCGTCGCCGCCGACGAAGTCGCGCAGCGTGCTTCCGCCGGCTGCGATCGCGTCGGCGAGGGTCTCGCGCACGCACGCCACCAGGCGCGCGCAGCGGCGCGGCCCGAGACTGCCGGCAGGCTCGAGCGGATGGATGCGGGCGCGGAAGAGGCTCTCGGACGCATAGATGTTGCCCACGCCGACGAGCTTGCGGCCGTCCATCAGCACGTGTTTGATCGGCGCACGCAGCCCGCGCGTGATGCGCAGCAGGTAGGCGGCGTCGAAGCCGTCGCCGAGGGGCTCGGGCCCCAGGTGGGCGAGCAGCGGATGCGCCGCCGCCTCGCCGGGCTGCCACACCACCATGCCGAAACGGCGCGGATCGCGCAGGCGCAGCGCCTCCTCACCGAAGACGAAGTCGACGTGATCGTGTCCCCCTGGCGGCTCGGCCGCCGCGACCACCCGCAGGCTGCCCGACATCCCCAGGTGCACGATCACCGTGCCCGCGGAAAAGCGCAGCAACAGGTATTTGGCCCGCCGCTCCACGGTGTCGAGCCTGGCCCCCTCGATGTGCGCAGGCAGGTCGGCGGCCACTGCCACGCGCAGGCGCGGATTGCGCACCACCAGCCGGCTCAGGCTGCGGCCTTGAACATGCGGACGGATGCCGCGGCAGGTGGTCTCGACTTCGGGCAGTTCGGGCATTGGAGCGGAACCTGGAAACGCTCTGCACGCAGGCGCACGCGGAGGACGGGTTGCGGCAGGGGCAGCGATCTGCCTACCATGGCATGAACCGAATTGTAGCCGAGCACTCGAAGCGTTCGCGGCGCCCAGCGGGCGCCTGGCGGTCGCTGCGCTCCGGCTCTGCCGCAACCCACCGAAGCTCCGGAATGCCTCCCATGAAAACCCAGCTCGCCCGCATCGCCCGCTCCCTCTGCCTGGCCTTCGCGCTCGGCACCGGCGGCGTCGCGACGGCGGCCAGCGGCGACGCCGCCGAGGGCAACCTGCCTGCGCAGGAGCTCACCCCGCGCACGCTCTATCACTTCCTGCTCGCCGAAATCGCAGGCGCGCGCGGGCAGATCGGCCTGTCGGCCCAGCTCTACCTGGACCTCGCCCGCAGCACGCGCGACCCGCGCATCGCCCGCCGCGCCACCGAGATCGCGATGTACTCGCGCAACCTGGTCATGGCGCGCGGCGCGGCGGAGATCTGGATGGAGGTCGCACCCGACTCGGAGGAGGCGCGCCGCGTGCTCGCCGGCCTGAGCGGCGCCGGCCGCGCCGAGGACATCAACCTCGACGCCATCCAGTTCCAGCTCGCGCGCGTGCTGGCGCAGTCGAACGGCCGCCTGCCGCAGAACCTGCTGAGCCTCGGCCACACGCTCGCCCGCGTGCCGGACAAGCAGGCCGTGCGCAGCATCGTGATGCGCCTGACCGAGCCCTACGTCGAGGTCCCCGAGGCGCACATCGCCCGCGCACAGGCGGCGCAGGCGGTGGAGGACAGGATGGGCGCGCTCGCCGCGGTGGATCGTGCGCTCGAGCTGCGCAACGGCTGGGAACCAGCGGTGCTGCTGAAGGTGCAGATCCTCCAGCAGGCCGGCGCGCATGCGGAGGCCTTGCGCGTGCTCGAGGCCGAGGTGGCGCGCGCACCGGCGAGCCGGCCGCTGCGCCTGGCGAAGGCGCGCGCACTGGTGAGCGCACAGCGCTTCGCCGAGGCGCGCGCGGCCTTCAACCAGTTGCTCGAGGCCTCGCCGCAGGACCCGGAGCTGCTCTACGCGGTGGGGCTGCTGTCCCTACAGCTCGACGACCCCGGCGCGGCCGAGCTGCACTTCGCGCGCGCGCTCGCCGCCGGCCATCCACAACCCGACCTGGTCCGCCTGCACCTCGGCCAGATCGCCGCCGACCGTGGCGAGGGCGAGAGTGCGCGCAAATGGTTCGGCGAGATCGAGAGCGAGGAACTGCGTCCCGAGGCCGATATCCGCAGCGCCTTGAGCCTGGCGCGCGAAAACCGTATCGACGAGGCGCGCGCCCTGCTGCAGAGGGACATCGAGGACCCCGACCTGGCCCGCCGCTACCTGCTCGCCGAGACCCAGATCCTGCGCGACGCCGAGCGCCCTGCCGAAGCGCTCGCGCTGCTGGATGCCGCCCTGCGCGAGAGCCCCGAAGACACCGGCCTGCTCTACGAGGCCGCCATGCTGGCCGAACGCCTCGACCGCATGGACCTGCTCGAATCCCGCCTGCGCCGGGTGCTGGAGCTGCAGCCCGACCATGCGCATGCGCTCAACGCGCTCGGCTACTCGCTCGCCGACCGCGGCCTGCGCCTGGAGGAAGCCGAGGCGCTGATCGCACGCGCGCACGAGCTCATGCCGCAAGACCCCTTCATCCTCGACAGCCTCGGCTGGGTGCGCTTCCGCCGCGGCGACCACGACGGCGCACTCGCCCACCTGCAGCGCGCCTACGGCATGCGCCAGGACGCCGAGATCGCCGCGCACCTCGGCGAGGTGCTGTGGACGCTCGGGCGCCGGGACGAGGCGCGGCGCATCTTCGCCGACGCCCTCGCCGCACACCCCGACAATCGCCTGCTGAGCGACACCGGCCGCCGGCTGGGCATCCAGTGAGCAGGCGGGCTTCGCATCGCGCACCGGACCTGAGCCGGGTTCTGCTGGGCGCCGCCAGTGCACTGCTGCTCGGGGCCTGCACGCCGACGCTGGTGCGCGAAGGCTCGCAGCCTGCCGCACGCCCCTTCCTGCAGGCCTTCACGGCCGAAGGACGGCTATCGGCGACCGACGGCCGCGAGGCGGCGAGCGGACGCTTCGAATGGGTGCACGCCGCCCAACATGACCGCCTTACGCTCTTCAGCCCGCTCGGCCAGGTCGTCGCCCTGCTCGAAGGCGGCCCGGCGAGCGCGAGCCTGGAGTCCGCCGACGGCAACCGGCGCGAGGCTGCCGACGTGAACGCGTTGCTGCCCGAGTTGCTCGGCGTCGAGCTGCCCGCCGCACGGCTTCCGCGCTGGATCCAGGCCGCGCCCGCCGCAGACGCAGAGGTCCGCGACCTCGATACCGCCGGCCGGCCGCAGCAGGTCTTCGACCAAGGCTGGCGCATCGACTACACCGGCTATGCCGACGACACCGCCGCGGCCTTGCCGCGTCGCCTGGAAATCTCGCGCGGCGACGCCCGCGTGCGGCTGATCATCGACTCATGGACTGCCCTGCCCTGAACATCCTGCGCACGCCGGACTGCAGCGACCCGACGCGGCTCTTCGGCTGCCCCGCCCCGGCCAAGCTCAACCTCTTCCTCCACGTCGTCGGCCGTCGCGCCGACGGCTATCACCTGCTGCAGACCGCTTTCCGCCTGCTCGACTGGGGTGACACGATCGACTTCGCCGTGCGCGACGACGGCACGATCCGCCGCGTCAACGCGGTGCCCGGCGTCCCCGAGGCCGACGACCTCGTCGTGCGCGCCGCCCGCCTGTTGCAGTCGCACACCGGCTGTACGCTCGGCGCCGACATCACGGTGAACAAGGTGCTGCCGATGGGCGGCGGGCTCGGCGGCGGCAGCTCGGACGCGGCGACCACGCTGATCGCACTGAACCGCCTGTGGGGCTGCGGATTGTCGCGCGAGCGGCTGCAGGCGCTCGGGCTGCAGCTTGGCGCCGACGTACCGGTGTTCGTGTTCGGCCGCGACGCCTTCGCCGAGGGCGTGGGCGAGGCGCTGCAGCCGCTCGAGCTTGCGCCAGCGTGGTACGTGGTGATCTCGCCCGGAGTCGAAGTCCCGACCGCCGAAATTTTTTCGGCGCAGGACTTGACGAGGAATACACCGCCCTTAATAATAGCGGACTTCGCAGCAAGCACTACCCGAAACGATCTGCAGCCGGTGGCGTGCAGCCGTTACCCGGAAGTCTTGCGCGTGATCGAGTGGCTGGATGTGCATGCACCGGCCCGCATGACAGGCTCGGGCGCCTGCGTTTTCGCGGAAGTCTCGTCGGAAGATGAGGCTGAGCGCATTACGAAAGATTGTCCGCCACCCTGGAAGGCATGGAAGGCACGCAGCACCGCTCGCCATCCGCTTTACGAGTGGTTACAATAGCGCCCGCGCAGCACTCGACGCGCAGCGAAAAGGTTTCTTGGGGAGTCGCCAAGTCGGTTAAGGCACCGGATTTTGATTCCGGCATTCGAGGGTTCGAATCCTTCCTCCCCAGCCATACAACGACGGGCAGACCATGGGTCTGCCCGAGTCGTTTTTACGCACCGAATATTCGCGCGTCGTTCCTTACGGCAATCGGAGTAGCAGAAATGCCCCACGGCAGCCTGATGGTCTTCACCGGCAACGCCAACCCCAAACTTGGCGCCGACGTGACGCGACGCCTGGGGATCTCCCTCGGCTCGGCCACCGTCGGCCGCTTCTCGGACGGCGAGGTCAACGTCGAACTGCTCGAGAACGTGCGCGGCAAGGATGTCTTCGTCCTGCAGCCCACCTGCTCTCCGACCAACGACAACCTGATGGAACTGCTGGTGCTGGTCGACGCCCTGAAGCGCGCCTCCGCCGGCCGCATCACCGCCGCCATCCCCTACTTCGGCTACGCCCGCCAGGACCGCCGCCCGCGCTCGGCGCGCGTGCCGATCACGGCCAAGGTCGTCGCCAACATGCTGCAGGCGGTGGGTGTGCAGCGCCTGCTGACCATGGACCTGCACGCCGACCAGATCCAGGGCTTCTTCGACATCGCGGTCGATAACGTCTATGCCGCCCCGGTGCTGCTCGCCGACCTCGACAAGCAGAAGTACGACGACCTGCTCGTCGTGTCGCCCGACGTCGGTGGCGTGGTGCGCGCGCGCGCCTTCGCCAAGCGCATGGAGTGCGACCTGGCGATCATCGACAAGCGCCGCCCCAAGGCCAACGTGTCGGAAGTCATGAACATCATCGGCGAGGTCGACGGTCGCACCTGCGTGATCATGGACGACATCGTCGACACCGCCGGCACCCTGTGCAAGGCCGCCGCTGCGCTCAAGAAGCACGGCGCCAAGCGCGTGCTGTCCTACTGCACCCACGCGGTGCTGTCGGGCGCGGCCGTGTCGCGCATCAACGAGTCCGAGCTCGACGAGCTGGTGGTCACCGACACCATCCCGCTGCGCGACGACGCCAAGGCCTGCCCGCGCATCCGCCAGATCTCGGTGGCCTCGCTGCTCGCCGACACCATCCTGCGCATCAGCAACGAGGAGTCGGTCTCCTCGCTGTTCATGGAATAAGGCTTTCGCCCGTCCGGCCTCGCGCCGGGCGGGCATCCACCGTCTCCGCCTGGTCGCGGGCGGGGACAACCCACTCAGGAGCATCACATGCAAATCGAATTCAAGGCCACCAAGCGTGACGCGCAGGGTACGGGTGCGAGCCGCCGCCTGCGTCGCGCCGGCCAGATCCCGGGCATCATCTACGGCGGCGCGGGCGAAGCCCAGCCGGTGTCGATGGACCACAACGAGCTCTTCCACCTGCTGCGCAAGGAGGCCTTCCACGCCTCCGTGCTGTCGATCGAGGTCGATGGCGCGAAGCAGAACGCCGTGCTGCGCGACGTGCAATGGCACCCGTTCAAGCAGCAGGTGCTGCACCTCGACTTCCAGCGCATCGCCGCGGGCGAGAAGATGCACCTGAAGGTGCCGCTGCACTTCGTCGGCGCCGACGTGGCTCCGGCCGTCAAGCTCGGCGGCTGCATGATCTCGCACACCATCAACGAACTCGACGTGCAGTGCCTGCCCAAGGACCTGCCCGAGTTCATCGAGGTCGACCTGTCGACGATGGAAGCCGGCCAGTCGGTGCACATCTCGCAGATCAAGCTGCCGGCCGGCGTCGAGCTGGTCCAGCACGGCGAAGGCGACCCGGTGGTCGCGACCGCGCTGCTGGTGAAGGGCGCGGCGGAAGCCGAAGGCGAAGGCGAGCAGCAGGCCTGATCGCCCGACCCGGATGCAGGAGACCGACGACCGATGAGCAACGCCGCCGCGCGTCCGCCCCGTCTGATCGTCGGCCTCGGCAATCCGGGCGCCGAATACTCCGAAACCCGGCACAACGCCGGGTTTTGGTTTTGCGAGCGCCTCGCCGACCAGCTCGGCGTGCGCTTCTCGCACGAATCCCGCTTTCATGGCCTGGTGGCCAACGCGCGTGAAGCCGGCATGTGGCTGCTGATGCCGCAGACCTTCATGAACCGCTCCGGCCAGGCGATCGGCGCGCTTGCGCGCTTCTACCGCATCGAACCGGCCGAGATCCTCGTCGTGCACGACGAGCTCGACATCCCTCCCGGCCAATTGCGCCTCAAGTTCGGCGGCGGCCTCGGTGGCCACAACGGCCTCAAGGACACCTCCGCCCACCTCGGCACCAACGATTACTGGCGCCTGCGCATCGGCATCGGCCATCCCGGCGACCGCAACGAGGTGGTGAACTTCGTCCTCAAGCCGGCGCGGCGCGAGGAGCAGCAACAGATCGACGAGGCCATCGACAAGGCGCTCGCGCTCTGGCCGCAGATCGTGCGCGGCGAGCTCAACGCCGCCGCCACCAAGCTCAACGTCCGCCCTGCGCCGCCCAAGCCGCCGAAGCCTCCCAAGGCGCCCAGGCCCGTGCCGCCAGACGCCGGCGCCGAGGCGCCGCCCACGACGGACGGCTCCGCCGCCTGAGCCCGCTCAGTAGCCCACCGCCGCCAGCGCGCGCAGCGGGCCGACCGCGCGGATCGCCTCGATCTGCTCGCGGTGGCGGGTGTACAGCGTGCCGCCAAAGCACACCGCGCTCATCGAGATGCCTTCGAAGTGCTCCCGCCTGCGCGGAATCGCCAGCAGCCAGCCCTCGCCCGCGAGCAGGTTGAAGGGCGGCAGCAGCCCATCCTCCCCCGCCTCCAGGCCCAGCTCGGCGCGCGCGCGCTCGAAGCCCGCGTGCAGGCTGTCGGCCGCGTCCTCCACCGCCTCGCCGCGACCGCAGCGCACGCGCACAAAGCAATGCCGCATCGACAGCGCCGCATGCGTCGCCACGCCCTGCTCCGCCAGCCCCGCCGGCAGCCCGGGCACGAACAGCCGCAGGCTGGCGTTGCCGGCGTCGTCCGGCATCCACTGCACATGCTTGTGGCGCTGGCTCGCCCCCGCGGCGGTGCCGCCGTTGTAGAGCCCGATCCCGCCCGCCTCGACCATCAGCGCGGCGAGCGCGGCGAAGTCGCTGCGCGCCAGCGGCAGCAGCTGCTCCTCGAACGCCCGCCGCGCCAGCACCAGGTGGCGCGCGCACAGCGGGAACTTGTTCAGGATCGCAACGTGGGCATCGCCCACCGGCCCGACCGTGAGCTCCGGGTCGGGATTGAGGAAAGGGTTGAAATTCGGATCGCGCGGCCCGCCGGGGATCGCCACCGTCTTGGCGTCCCTGGCAGCCTCTGCGCCGGCGCCCTCGGCCCGCGCCGCAGCACCTTGCACGCCTCCGCCCTTGCCCGCCATTTCTGCCGCCCCTCCGGCGGCCGCGGCGCTCCGGCTCGCATCCTTGGCCGCGAGCGAGGACACCCAGCGCACGATGAAGCGCATGCCCGCGTCGTCCATCTCGACCTGTTCGGCCTCCACCGGCACCAGCGCCCCCGACGCCAACGCCGCCGCGCTGCGCGCATCGATCGCCTCGATCCAGTTGGTCCTCATGCCTTCTCCTCCGGTATATTTTTGGGCAAATGCAGGACAGGGAATTGTAGGCCGACCGCGACACGAATGGGCCGGCAACGACCATGACGGGAGGCGCCAAAGCCTCGCGGCACAGAAGGCAGGGCGCGCAACGGTTCTGTAGGAGCGCCGGCAGGCGCGAAAGCGGCGGCGGGGCCCTGCACGCGCGCCTGCCCGATCGCCCGGTTCGCAGCTGCCGCAGTTCCTGCAGGCCGGCGGGAAACGCCGTGCTTTCTGTAGGAGCGCCGGCAGGCGCGAAGGCGGCGCTTGCATGGCGGCGCCGGCGCCATTTCCGCAAGCTTCACCGCAGCCATCCCCACCGCCCGAGCGCGACCACCCCCGCGCCCGCTTTTGGAGCCCTACCCCGCGACACGGTACAATCCCGCGTTTTCCACACCGGATCAAGGCCGTAGCCCCACGACGCGGCGACGCAGCCACCGGAACGATCAAGGATTCACATGAGCCTGAAATGCGGAATCGTCGGCCTGCCCAACGTCGGCAAGTCGACCCTCTTCAACGCGCTGACCAAGGCCGGCATCCAGGCCGAGAACTATCCCTTCTGCACCATCGAGCCCAACGTCGGCATCGTCGAGGTCCCCGACCCGCGCCTGGCTGCGCTGTCCGAGATCGTCAAGCCGCAGAAGATCCAGCCCGCCATCGTCGAGTTCGTCGACATCGCCGGCCTGGTCGCCGGTGCCTCCAAGGGCGAGGGCCTGGGCAACCAGTTCCTCGCCAACATCCGCGAGACCGACGCCATCGTGCACGTGGTGCGCTGCTTCGCCGACGACAACGTGATCCACGTCTCCGGCAGCGTCGACCCGATCCGCGACATCGAGGTCATCGACACCGAGCTCGCGCTCGCCGACATGGCCACGGTCGAGAAGGCGCTCAACCGCTACAAGCGCCCCGCAGCCGCGGGCGACAAGGAAGCCAAGATCCTCGTCGCGGTGCTCGAGAAGTGCTTCGCCCAGCTCGACCAGGGCAAGGCCGTGCGCGCGCTCGACCTTTCGAAGGAGGAATGGGCCAGCCTCAAGCCCTTCTGCCTAATCACCGCCAAGCCGGTGCTGTACGCCGCCAACGTCGCCGAGGACGGCTTCGAGGGCAACCCGCACCTGGACGCCGTGCGCGCCCACGCCGCGGCCGAGGGTGCCGAGGTGGTCGCCCTGTGCGCGGCGATCGAGGCCGAGATCGCCGACCTCGAGGACGCCGACAAGAAGGAATTCCTCGAGACCATGGGCCTCGAGGAGCCCGGCCTCGACCGCCTGATCCGTGCCGGCTACAAGCTGCTCGGCCTGCAGACCTACTTCACCGCCGGCGTGAAGGAAGTGCGCGCCTGGACCATCCATGTCGGCGACACCGCGCCGCAGGCCGCCGGCGTGATCCACACCGACTTCGAGCGCGGCTTCATCCGCGCCCAGACCATCGCCTTCGACGACTTCATCCAGTACAAGGGCGAGGCCGGCGCCAAGGAGGCGGGCAAGATGCGCGCCGAAGGCAAGGAGTACGTGGTCAAGGACGGTGACGTGCTGAACTTCCTGTTCAACGTCTGACACGCCGGGCGCAAGCGCGCCCAGCCTGCCTATCCAGACCCCGTCCTGGCAAGCCTGCGCGACGGGGTTTCTCTTCTGCGCTCGCCCCCGGGCACGGACAGCTTGGGGCTACCCCGATAGCTCAGGAAACAGCACGTCCGTAAACCCGAAGCGACGGAAATCCCGCACCCGCATCGGATAGAGCACGCCGTCGAGGTGGTCGCACTCGTGCTGCACCACGCGCGCATGGAAGCCCTCGGCGAAGCGCTCGATCGGCTCGCCCGCGGGGGTGGAGCCGGTGTAATGGATGCGCGTGGCGCGCGGCACCATGCCGCGCAGGCCGGGCACCGACAGGCAGCAGGAGCGGTGGGAGGCGCGGCCGTCGGTGAGCGGCGTGATCACCGGGTTC
>Ga0116151_10003261_pt1 | contig 14589 bp, 13 predicted proteins | sample AD_UKC117_MetaG_FD_89893 | JGI IMG/M metagenome (GOLD analysis project Ga0116151, IMG submission 89893) | Active sludge microbial communities of municipal wastewater-treating anaerobic digesters from Hong Kong - AD_UKC117_MetaG | ecosystem: Engineered > Bioreactor > Anaerobic > Digestate...
ACTTCAGTAAAAGCCACACCCCCCAGGGAGCAAGAGCGTATGTCCCAGAGATTCAAGGAAATTGATTTCATCGGCGTCTTTTTATGGGTGTTTCGGGCTGTCATCATTGTGCTCGTTGTTTATGGTACGGTTGCCAAGCTGTTTTTGGGTGTAGGGAATACTTATACAGCCGAAACGTGGCTAGACTTTTTTGTTTCTGGTTTGTCTCAAGGCAGTCTTTATGCGCTGATCGCCCTGGGGTACACGATGGTGTACGGTATTCTATTCATGATTAACTTTGCTCACGGCGAGTTTTTTATGTCTGGGGCTATTACGTCGACGGTGTTGGTGGCTACTTTTTTGAGCGCGTCTGGTTTTCTGGATGCGCAGCCGATCGTTAGTTTGTTGATGATTACGGCCGTTGCCATCATCACATCCATTAGCGTCGCCTTGCTTACGGAGCGTATTGCCTACCGACCGCTGCGCCGTGCGCCCCGCCTGGTGCCGCTGATCACGGCCATTGGCGCTTCTTTCTTCTGGCAATATTTTTTCCGAGGTTTATTTGGTTCTGCTCTTATTCCTTTCCCTGTGCCGGAAGTGCTGCAAGGGCGTTGGACTATTTTTGGTCTTGAGTTTTTGCGTACACGTCTTGTCGTGATGGTGACGACGGTGTTTGCCCTGGTGTTCCTTTACCTGTTTATCCAGCGCACCAAGACTGGCAAAGCGATCCGCGCCGTGGCCGAAGACAAGGACGTGGCGGCTCTGATGGGCATCAATGTGGATCGCACCATTTCTATTACCTTTGCTATTGGGGCGGCCATGGCCGGTATTGCCGGGGTACTTTGGGGGCTGGTATTTCGTCAGGTTCACTTTTACATGGGGTTTGTGCCGGGCATCAAGGCGTTTACGGCCGCTGTGTTTGGCGGTATTGGCAGCATCCCAGGCGCGGCGCTGGGCGGTTTACTCCTCGGCGTCATTGAGGCGGTAGGTCCGCCGTTGTTCCTGGAAGGTCTGGGTATTGCCGGAGCGCACCAGTTAAAGGATGTGATTGCCTTTACGATGTTGGTGCTGGTGCTGATTTTCCGCCCGCAAGGTCTGATCGGCGAAAAATTGGCTGAGAAGAAGGCGTAAAGGAGTGACGCATGGCCCAACCATCTACCTTTAACAAAGCAGTGCGTATTGGTCTGATCACCGGCGTGGTGGCTTTAAGTGTGAGCGCCATCGGCATGGTCGAGACTTTCGACGTGCGTGACATTATTACCGGAGTGTTGACGCTAGGACAGTTGTTGTTGTTTAGCACGGCGCTTATTGCCGGGTATTTTTCCTGGCAGAAAGGGGAGGGCGTATCGCCGGCAGGAGCGGTTTTGCGTGGGCTGGTGGCTGGTCTGTTAACGGCCGTTCCCCCCATTCTTCTCGTTATCGTCGCCAATCTCTGGCCCGACATCCGCAATTCTTTTGTTAACGTGTCGGCATCACTTATCGACATTCTCACCTTTGATCAGGGCATGGTGACGGGCAGTCTGATACTGCTGGCCGTGATGGGTGTTTTGGGCATTATCGGCGCCGCTTTCGATTTGCTGCCCGGCCGGGTGCAGAAGCCTTTGTTGTACGGCTTTTTAGCGATGCTGGGCATTGGCCTGCTGTCGGAGATTTTGCTGCTGATTTTACGGCCGTATACCCCCCGCGCCCTGCTCAACTTCCTGTTTGGCGCGAAGGGGATTACGCCGATAACGGCCGTTATTATCTTCATCGTCGCCGCAGGTTTCAGCGCCTGGTGGGATGTCCAGGGCAAAAACGCCGCCGAGCGCCGCCGGGTCAACCGGTCGCCTTCTACTGCCAAACAACTGCGCCGCCTCAATATCGGCCTCCTCATCGCTTTCATTCTCATTTTGCCCCTCATCATGGGCACCTACCTCACCGAAGTCGCCGACATCGTCGGTACCTTTATCCTGATGGGCCTTGGCCTCAACATCGTCGTGGGTTTCGCCGGACTGCTAGACCTGGGTTACGTCGCCTTCTTTGCCATTGGCGCCTACGTCATGGGCCTTCTCACCACACAGAGCGATTTAGGCATTGGCGGCATCTCCTTTTGGGCTGCCCTGCCGTTCAGTGTGTTGGCCGCTACCCTGGCAGGCATCATTCTGGGCGTGCCCGTTCTCCGCATGCGCGGCGATTATCTGGCCATCGTCACACTGGGCTTCGGCGAAATTATCCGCGTTCTGGTCGTTTCCGACCTGCTCAAACCGTATATCGGCGGCGCGCAGGGTATCCTGCAAATTGGTAAGCCAGAAGTTTTGGGTTTTGTCTTTGTGCAGCCGGAGCATTATTACTATCTGATTTTGGCCGGCTGCTTGCTGGCTGTTTTCGTCTCCTGGCGCTTCCGCGATGCACGCCTGGGGCGGCGCTGGATGGCCCTGCGAGAAGATGAAGACGTGGCCGAAGCGATGGGCATCCGTCTGGTCAGCACCAAGTTGATGGCTTTTGCTACCGGTGCTGCTTTCTCCGGGCTGGCGGGAGCTATTTTTGCCTCTCGTCTAAGCTCGATTTTCCCACACAGCTTTAACCTGCTCATTTCCATCAACGTTTTGAGCCTGATCATCGTCGGTGGCCTGGGCAGTTTGCCGGGCGTCGTTGTGGGGGCGCTGGTGCTGGTAGGCCTGCCGGAAATGCTGCGCGAGTTTGCCGAATATCGTTTGCTGCTCTATGGAGCACTGCTTATTGTAACGATGCTGCTGCGCCCGGAAGGTTTGTGGCCGTCGCCGGTGCGCCGCCGGGAGTTACATGAAGCGGACCTGGAACGTGAGTCGGACGAAGCAGAAGAAGTACATTCTATGGCCTAGGGGATATACTCATGACCAATATTCTAGAAACCAGAAAAGTTGTAAAAAGATTTGGCGGTCTGGTAGCTGTCAGCGACCTGACTTTCAATATTCCCCAAAGCTCGATTGTTAGCATTATCGGTCCCAACGGTGCGGGCAAGACCACCTTTTTTAACTGTATCACCGGGTTTTATAACATCGATGAGGGAGATATTGTGTTTAACGGCCGTTCCATCAAAGGCCGCTCCCCTGATCAGATCGCCCGCCTGGGTATCTCCCGCACCTACCAGAACATCCGCCTCTTCAACTCCATGTCCACCATCGAAAACATCCTGGCCGGCATGGAACCTCAGCTCCGCTCTAACTGGATTGGCGCGCTCTTCCACCTGCCGGGTACGGTCAAAGAAGAACGCGAAGCCCTGCTCGAAGCCAATCGCTTGCTCGACTTTGTTGGCTTACGCGGCAAAGGCGACGATCTCGCTCGCAACCTGCCCTACGGCGACCAGCGCCGCCTGGAAATAGCCCGCGCTTTAGCCAGCAAACCAAAACTTCTGCTCCTCGACGAGCCAACGGCCGGTATGAATCCCCGCGAGACGGCCGAAACGACCGAATTCATTAAACACCTCCGCGATGAACTGGGCATCACTATCTTGCTCATCGAACACGACATGCGCGTGGTCATGGGCATCTCTGAACACATCACCGTTTTGGACTACGGCAAAAAGATCGCCGAAGGTAAACCGGCCGAAATTCAGAGTAATCCGCAAGTCATTGAAGCGTACCTGGGGCGCGGCGCAGCGGCCAGTGCGACCATTGAAGTGCCAGCATAAAGGGAAAAGGAGTCGCCAAGATGGCCCTACTCGAAGTTAACAACCTCCACGCCTACTACGGCAACATCCATGCGCTGAAGGGCATTTCGCTCGCTGTTGAAAAGGGCGAGATTGTTTCTCTGATCGGCGGTAACGGCGCGGGCAAAACCACGACCTTGCGCTCGATTAGCGGCCTGCTTCCGCCAAAACCGGGTGCCATCATCCTGGATGGTGAAGATCTCAGCCGCCACAAAGCCCATGAACTGGTCAGTCAGGGCGTGGCGATGGTGCCGGAAGGGCGCGGCGTTTTTGCCAAGCTGACCGTGCTGGAAAATCTAGAAATGGGCGCATTCCATCGCACCGACAAAGACGCCATTGCCGCCGACTTAAAGAGTGTGTACGAACTGTTTCCCCGGCTGGCAGAACGCAAAAAACAGCTTGCCGGCACAATGAGCGGCGGCGAACAGCAAATGCTGGCTATGGGCCGGGCGATGATGTCTCGTCCCACGTTGCTGTTGTTAGACGAACCCTCTATGGGGCTGGCCCCCGTGCTGGTAGAAGCGATTTTTGACATCATCACCGAAATCAACAAGACGGGAACCACCGTGTTGTTGGTGGAGCAAAACGCCCACATGGCCTTACAAGTGGCTCATCGCGGCTACGTGCTACAAACCGGAGCCATCGTTTTGAGCGATTCGGCCAAGGAATTGCAGCGGAACCCGATGGTTCAGAAGGCATATCTGGGCATCGAGTAAGGGAGCTGGCTTTCGGAAAGGCCCGCCTGATTGGCCTATGACTCTCCCAAGGCTCTGTCTTTCTCCTGAGCTGCGCGTACACGCAGCATTGTTTCTGACGGCTGTGTTTTGCTGTGGCCTGACGGCATGCCAGCGCAGCGATCTGGTTTGCAATGACCCGCTGGGTTGTATTGAAATTGGGAAAAACGATTCCGTTTCTCTGGCTGCGCTGCTGGCGCTGTCCGGAGATGCTGCTTATCTGGGCGAGGAAGCTTTGGGCGGCATTGAGATCGCCATTGCCGAGCAGGGTGGCGGTCTATTGGATCATCCTCTTGAGTTGGTGACGGCCGATTCCGTATGCCAGGCCAACAGCGCGCAGGCAGAGGTGGAGTCGCTAACGGCCGTTTCTCCCCCCATCGTCGGCATTGTCGGCCCGGTTTGCACGGCCGTCGCTGAAGCCGTTATGCCCCTCGTCAGCCAATCCGGTCTGGTGATGGTCTCGCCGGCCAATACGGCCGTGTCCCTCACCACTGCTCCTGCCGATGGCGGCCTCTGGCAGCCCGGCTACTATCGCACCTCCTCCCCCGATACCCGCCAGGCCCAGGTCGCCGCCGAATTCGCCACTCAGATGCTTCATGCCGGCACTGCCGCCGTCATCTTTGCCGACACAGCCCAGGGGCAGGAGCTGGCCAATGCTTTTGTGCGCGCCTTTCGCCAGTCTGGCGGCGTGGTTACTTTTCAGGGGAGTATTTCCACCGGAGCCACCGAAGCGGCGGATCTGCTTATGGGGGCCATGTCCGGTTCGCCGGACGTGCTTTATTTGCCAGTGATGGAGCCGGAAGGGAACCTGATTGCCAACGCCATCTCCCGGTTCACCGGCTTCAACAGCACCTCGCTGCTGGGTGGGTCCACGCTGTTTGTTCCCAGCTTTCCTCTCGGCGTCGCCTCGTCGGCCGTCAACAACATGTACGTGACGGGAACGGCCGTACAGGGCACAGAAGCGGCGGTGCTGCAAGCGGAATGGCAAGATCGCTTTGGCACTTCACCCCAAGGGCAGATTTATGGCCAGGCATATGATGCGACCAACTTGCTGTTGGCGGCTATCCGGGCCGTGGCGCAGGAAGGCCGCAATGGAGCCTTGCTGATAGGGCGGCAGGCGCTGCGTGATGCGCTGGACCAGACGGCCGTTTTCCCTGGCGCTACCGGCGATCTGTCCTGTTCTCCCTACGGCGACTGTGCGGCGGAAACGGCCGTGGGCATCTATCGCCTCTCTACGGCCGAAATCGATGGCGAAAACTGGCCGCCCGAACTCGTTTGGACACCGGGGCAGTGAAACAATAGGAGGTCCGATGAAAATTCGTTTGCTTTCTGCCCAGGATGTACGCCGGGCACTGCCCATGGCTCAGGCCATAGAAGGGATGAAAGCCGCTTATGCCAGTCTGTCCACCGGACAGGCCGTCATGCCCCTGCGCTCCCACGTTGGCATCGCCGAGCACGCAGGAACGACTCTTGTCATGCCTGCTTACCTGCCAGATAAAGATGCGCCTTCGTTGGCTGTTAAGGTGGTGTCCGTTTTTCCGCAAAACGCGCAGCGCGGCGAGCCGGTGATTTATGGATTGGTGCTGGCGTTGGATGCGGCCACAGGACGGCCGTTAGCCATCATGGAAGGCAGCGCGCTCACAGCCATCCGCACCGGCGCGGCTTCCGGCGCGGCCACCGACATTCTGGCGCGGCAAGATGCGGCCGTCGCCGCCATTTTTGGCAGCGGTGTACAGGCGCGTACACAGTTGGAGGCGGTTTGCACGGTGAGGCCTATCCAGGAAGTGCGCGTTTACAGCCTGGTCCGCGAGCAGGCCCTTGCCCTGGCCGCTGAACTGGCCGGGCAAGGCCCCATTCCGGCCAATGTGCGCGTGGTGGATGATCCGGAAACGGCCGTGCGCGGCGCTGACGTTATTTGTACGGCCACCACCTCCAACACGCCGGTTTTCGACGGCCGTCATCTGTCGGCCGGAACGCACCTGAACGGTGTGGGCGCGTACCTGCCTACGATGCAAGAGGTCGATACAACGACGGTGCAGCGGTCGCTGGTGGTGGTGGATTCGCGCACGGCCGTGCTGGCCGAAGCTGGCGACCTGATCATCCCCCTGCAAAACGGCGACATTGAAGCCAATCACGTGCACGCCGAACTGGGCGAAATTGTCGCCGGGCTAAAACCGGGACGAACCAGTGAGCAGCAAATTACCTATTTCAAATCGGTCGGGCTGGCGGTGCAAGATGCGGTTGCTGCCCGCATCGTCTTGCACAACGCCCTGTCCGCTAATCTAGGAACCGAAGCAGCGTTATGATGCAGTCAGCATGCGGCGGGCAGCGGGTCCTTGTCCTTACCCGCCATCCGCCGCTCGCTGCCACAAGTGAGCTATGAACGAATTACCAAACTCAGCAGACATTGTCGTCATTGGCGGCGGGGTGATGGGGGCTAGCACCGCTTATCACCTGGCGCTGCGCGGGCAGAAAAACGTCGTGCTGCTGGAAAAGCAGCCCTTTTTCGGCCTGGGAGCCACCGGTAAATGTGCCGGGGGCATTCGTTACCAGTTCAGCACGGAGATTAACGTGCGTTTGTCGCAGCTTAGCCTGCCTATGCTGGAGCGTTTTGAAGAGGAAACTGGGCAGGCCATCGATTTACGGTGGTGCGGTTACCTGTTTTTGCTGACTACCGAGCGAGATGTGGCCGTCTTTCGCCACAATGTAGCCATGCAAAATCGTCTTGGTGTGCCCACGCAGTGGCTAAGCGGCGATGAGGTGCGGTGGCGCGTGCCCGAACTGGCGGCCAACGACGTGCTGGCGGGCACGTTTCATCCCGGTGATGGTCTGGCTGATCCCAATGGGGTGGTGAACGGCTATGTGGCGGCGGCGCGCCGTCTGGGGGTGCAGGCGTTCACGGACACGGCCGTTACCGGCATTGAGACAAGCGGGGGGCGGGTAACGGCCGTGCAGACGGGAAACGGCCGTATCGGCTGCCATACCATCGTCAACGCGGCCGGGCCATGGGCCGGACCGATCAGTGAGATGGCGGGTGTGCCCCTGCCCATCACCCCGCTGCGCCGCCAAATGCTGACTACCACTCCCATGCCAGACATTACGTCGGACTTCCCTTTTGTGATTGACTTTGCCCGCAGCCTCTATTTTCACCGCGAGGGCGACGGCCTGCTGACGGGCATGTCTAACCCTACCGAAAAGCCGGGCTTCAACGAGAATGTAGACGACGAGTGGGAAGAAGTTCACATGGAGGCGGCCATTGCCCGCCTGCCGCTGCTGGCCCAGGCCGGGCGGCTGTCTGGCTGGGCGGGTTTATACGAAGTGACGCCCGACGCCCATCCAATTTTTGGCGCGGTGCCGCAGCTGGCGGGTTATTACGTGGTAGGGGGGTTTTCTGGGCACGGCTTCATGCACGGTCCAGCGGCTGGTTTGCTGATGGCGGAGATCATCCTAGACGGCCGTGCGACCACGCTGGACATTTCGCTGTTAGATTACCAGCGCTTCGCTGAAGGGCGGTTGATTCAGGAGTACAACGTGGTGTAGACGTGTCCCTCTAAGATTGGTCCAGTCTCAAAGATTGGACCAATCTTGCCCGGCAGCATCGCCTTTCTGTTACAATAAATCCGTGATGCTAAGGAGATGCAGGCAGAGTCGTTTGTGATTAGGAGGCAGGATGTCGTTTGAACTTTCTTCTACCGCCGTTATCAAACAAGTTGCCAATTCTTTGGTAGCTACCCACCAATACACCTCTGTTGAAGAGGCGCTGTGGGAACTGGCTTTAACGGCCGTGCGCACCAAAATCGCCTATTACCAACGGCGTATTCGCAAACTCGAAAAAAAATACAGCGTAGATTTTGATACCTTCACTGACCAACTGCAAGATCAGGCCAATCCCGATGAGGAAGATGATTGGTTGGCCTGGCGGTCTGCTCGTTCAATGTTAGCCGACTGGCAAGAAGCGTATCGGGATTTGCGGAATGAACACCCTCGTTGAGGATTTACTAAACACCTTGCGCGACAGTTCTCTGGTAAAAAGCGCCCGCATTGTCAATTACGATGAAACGCCATCGGGTAAGCTTGAGCTAAAAATTCGCTGCCAGCTCCTGAGAGATTATCGGTTTCAGGTTTGGCTGCACATCGAACCCGCATTTCAAGATTACGCTTATCAATTGTTCACCGACAGGCCATTGTTGCGTTGGGATAATGCGCCACATTATCCGGGTGTTTCTACAGCGCCACATCACTTTCATGACGAAAAGAATCAGGTCAGTGAATCGCCATTAGGTGGAGACCCTCGGCAAGATTTGGCACTGGTTTTGGCCAACATGGAGCAGTGGTTTGCCCAAATAGAGCGTTGATGGGTTGCAAAAGAAGTGATAAATCGCTGAGTGGGTTGCGTCGCTGCCCTGCTTTTCTCGCCGCCGGATTCTCCAGACGTTATACTCCCCGGCATGATCGTCAAATTAAAACAAACAGTTTCCATCCTTCTGGCGCTGTTGGCGCTGGGTATGATGACGGCCTGTAACGATGGGGGGGAGGAAACGGCCGTTACCCCTCTTCCGCCTACACCCACCAGCCAGCCGGAGCCAACGGCCGTTACCGAGACCCGCCCCAACCGTGATTTCATCGTCATCGCCACCGATGCCCCCAACCCGCCCTTCACCGAATTCGACGAGTTTGGCAACGTCGTGGGCTTTAACGAAAGCATCATGAGCAGCATCGCCGCTGAAGGTAGTTTTGAATACGAATTTGTCATTACCCCTTACCAGGGCGTGCTGGAAAGCCTGGCCAACCACACCAGCCGGGAATTCGATGCCGTTATGCCGCCCGTGCCCATCCCCGACACACCGCCAGACGGTATCGCCTATACCGATCCTTACTTGGAGGTAGGCCAGGACATGCTGGTGCTGGCCGATGATGATGAAATTCAGGGCACCGGCAGTTTGCAGCCAGGCGTAACAGTGGGCGTCGTGCACAACAGTTATGGCGAAGTGACAGCCCTCAAGGAGCTATCTCTGGCGGCTGCCGATGTGATCGCCTTCGAAACTACCACACAGGCCGTCCAGGCGCTCATCGACCAAAATGTACGCGTTGTCATACTGGATAGTTACAGCGGTGAGCACTTTGCCGAAACATATCCGGAGCAGCTAAAACTGGTCGGCGGCTCCGGCGAGGCGGCCTGGATTAGCGGCCGTTCGTTTGGCATGGCCGTGGCCGCCGACAACGCTGATTTGCTGGAACGGCTGAACGAAGCCATCGCCCAAATGAAGGCCGAAAACGTGATTGAGCGCATGACGGTAATGCTGATAGCGGAAGAAAGCGACGTGCCGCTGGACCCCGGCGAACCGCGCACCGGCACGCCAGCCAGCGAGTTTATCATTGGCATGGTGGGGCAGCTAACGGAGATGGACCCGGCGATGCTGCCAGATCTCATCAACTGGGAAATGAAGATGAATACCATGAGCGGTCTCTACCGCTACACGGCCGGCAATCAGCTTCAACCGCTGTTGGCCTCTGGACCGCCGCAGGTTTCGGAAGACAAACTGGAGTATACGATCGGGCTGCGCCAGGGTTTGCAGTTCCCAGACGGCCGTGAATTCACCTCCGCCGATGTGGTCTGGTCTGTAAACCGTGCCCGGTTTGGCCGGGGCGGCTACCTGCTGAACAACTTCCTCAAAGACAGCGACGAAGATGGCTATGCCGACCCGGACGCGGTGCAGGCCATAGATCCCTTTACCGTGAAGTTCGTGCTGCAAGCTCCGACCGCCTACTTCCCCAGCATCCTGGCGACGCCGCCCTTCTTCCCCATCAGCCAGGACTGTTACGCCGAGGCCGAAGACCTGACCAGTACGTGCGGCGGCATTGGTCCGTATACCATCGTCAGTTGGGAGCCAGACAACATCCGCTTGAAGGCGAACCCGGAGTGGCCGGGCGAACCCCCGCCTGCTTACGAGAATATTAAGGTGCGCTTCTATGAAAGTGTGGCCGAGATGCGTGTCTCGTTGGAGCAGTTTGGCTCGATTGACATGGCCTGGACCGGCCTGCCTTACACAGACTTTGCCAATTTGCGGGGCATCGACGAAGACAGCGATGGCCTGGCCGACTATCGCAGTTGGACAGGACCAGCGAATTTCAAGAGCTACATTATCTTCGATCAGAAGCAAGAACCGTGGATCCGGCGCAGCATTCGGGAGGCGGCGGCTTTGTCGCTGGACCGAGAGGCGCTGGCAGAAACGGTATTCAATGGGGAGCGAGAGCCGCTGTTTAGCCAGGCTCCGGATGAAACGCCGGGGTTTGTGCCTGCTTTGCCACAGCGGGATTTGAGCCGGGCGCAGACTTTGCTGCGCGGCGAAGGGTACAGCGCAGAAAAGCCGTTGGAGGTGACGCTGTGGTTTTTGAATGACGGCCGTTACTCCCCCCTGGAGCAGGCTTATGCCGAGGCCATCAAAGCCCAACTGGAAGAAACGGGCATCTTCAAAGTGACCCTGGAAGGTGCACCCTGGGAAACCTACCGCACACAGATTGATACGTGCAGCTATCCCGCCTACTTGCTGGGTTGGCCCTCGCCGGGGCAGCCGGTGAATTACCTGGATATGACGGCCTGGACCGATTTCTTTCTGGAGAATACGACGGATACGTTCTGCTCCAACTACGAATCAACGCGCATGACGGAATTGGTGGAGCAAGCGCGCGGCGAGTTGGATGACGCCGCTCGTCTGGCGTTGTATGGCCAGATTCAGCAATTGTGGGCCGCAGATTTGCCTACGCTGGACATTACCCAAACGCCGCGCCACGCTATCAGCCTATCGGGGGTGGACAATGTGCAGATTGATGCGCTGGGTATGCTGCATTATGAGTTGTTGACGAAAGGGGGGTAGAAGGGAGAGAGTAGGGGAGCAAGGGAGCAAAAGCTTATGCTCTCTTGCTCCCGAATTGTCTTACCCGGTCTGGCGTTTTTGTTCCAGCCGCTTGGCGCGAGGACCGACGACACGCTCGTTGCCGGCGAGGATGCGTTTGAAATTGGGACGTAAGGCCCAGGCCACGGCCGTTGCGGTAACCAGTCCACCAATCACATAGGCCGGTGTGGGATCCAATCCCATAAAGTAGCGGATGGCAAAGACGGCCGGAATGATGAGGGCGACGACCATCGAAGCGACAGAGGCCATGCCTACTGTCAGCATCAGTCCGGCCCCGACCAGGAAAACGAGGGGGAACATGGGCAGCCAGACGGCCGTTGACCAGCCCACGTTTGGACCAGTGCCCGCGCCGCCCTTAAACTTCAGGAAAACCGACCAGTTGTGGCCCATCACAGCCATGACACCGCCAAAAGTGGCAATCCAGGGCAGCCAGGCGGGGTCTGCCTGGCTGGCGAACAGCCATTGAGCCACCCACACAGACAGCGCCCCTTTCAAAAAATCACTTAATGCCGTCAGCAAGCCGATGATTAGCCCGGCGGCGCGATAGGAGTTTGTGCCCCCCATGCGCCCGCTGCCGATGGTGCGGATGTCTTTGCCGGTTTTGGCTTTGACGTATAGCCAGCCAAAGGGAATTGAACCTAAAACGTAGCCGAATAAGCCGGCGAGTAGTAAATAAACGATGTTCAACGTGATCCTTCCTCTCGTAATTTAGTCGAGTCGTATGGGGTCTTGTAGGCGGATAGTCTGTGTACTTTGATGACTAACCGACTACCGGACTGTTCGACTTTTCATCTAAAACACAAAACGGCCGTTTTCGTTACTCTATCATCAGGGGGATGGTGGTGTAACGGCCGTCGCCAATCCGAAAAGCGCCTGCTACCGGTTGCCCCCGGTCGGCCAACGAGACAATCACGTAGGCCGTGTCCGGGTAATACGCCTGAGCCACATCCGTCGGCGAGGGGTGTGGCGGCCCGGCGGGATGTGAATGGTAGATGGCCAGCATCTCCTGGCCCTGCTCTTCCAGTGCCAGCATGGCGCGTATTTGCTGCGCCGGGTCCATTTCGTAAGCGACGGGGCTGTGCAGGATGTTGTCGATGGCGGTGTGGTGCACGGCCGTATCTCCCGCGCCGCCCAGCAAGCCGCAGCCTTCCAGGGGATAAACCGCTTGCAGGTGAGCCAGCATCGCTTCGTACACAGGGCGGGCAATTCGCAGCATGTTCTTGTCTAAATTTGCGACTTGGGATGGTATCACGGCCGTTGACGAAGGACAAAATGTGCGGGTGGCGGATGATGAGCGTCTGCCACCCGCAATCTGCCTTACTTTTGGATGCCGCCTTCGGTGAGCGCGCGTACGTCTAACAAGCGGTCGGCTTCCTCCGGGCTGAGGTAGCCTTTTTCGATAACCACTTCACGTACTGTACGGTTGGTTTTCATCGCTTCTTTGGCCACCTCCGCGCCCTTCAGATAACCAATGACCGGATTGAGGGCGGTGACGAGAATGGCGTTTTTAGCCAGCCAGCCGGTGGCCTTCTCCTCGTTGGCCTGCAAGCCTACCACGCACTTATCGGTGAAGGCGTTCACAGCGTTGATGATCACGTCCATGCTCTGGAAGAGGTTATAGGCGATGATGGGCATCATCACATTTAGCTCCAGTTGCCCGGCTTGCCCCGCCAGAAGGACGGTCTGATCGTTGCCGAGTACCTGGAACATGGCCATGTTCAGCATTTCGGCCATCACCGGGTTGACTTTGCCGGGCATGATGGAGGAACCGGGCTGCACGGCCGTCAAATGTATTTCATCCAGGCCGGTGCTGGGACCAGACGAAAGCAGCCGGAAATCGTTGGCAATGCGGATGAGATCCTGGGCCAGTGTCCGCAGCGCGCCGCTGAAAAAAACGGGATCGGCCATGCTTTGCATGCTCTCGAACAGGTTGCTGGATTCGCGCAGTTTCAGGCCGGTGAGTTTGCTGAGGCGCTTAACCATACGGCCGTGATACTCTGGATGGGCGTTCAGGCCGGTGCCGGTGGCCGTGCCGCCAATGCCCAGCCGCCGCAACCCTTTGGCCGCCTGCCGTATCTTCTGCCGGTCGCGCTTTACAGCGCGGGCATAAGCGCCAAATTCCTGCCCTAAACGAACCGGCACAGCGTCTTGCAAATGCGTGCGCCCGCTTTTCACGATGGGGTCGAACTCTTCCGCTTTATCTTGCAGGGCGTCCGCCAGGTGCTGTAGGGTGGCCAGCAGTTCATCCAGCCGCCAGAGGCAGCCCAGGCGGATGGCCGTAGGGATGGTATCGTTGGTGGATTGGGCCATGTTGACATGGTCATTTGGGTGCACAGGTTTGGCGGGTGCGTCCAGGCCAAACCCCAGGATTTCGTTGGCGCGGTTGGCGATGACTTCGTTGACGTTCATGTTGTGGCTGGTGCCGGCCCCGGCCTGGATGGGATCGACGACGAATTGAGATTGGAAACGGCCGTCTAGCACCTCATCCGCCGCCTGCATAATCGCTTCCGCAATTTTATCACCACTAATTACCTGTTCGCCCACCTGCTTATCCGAGAAGAGGCCCAGGTCCTGATTCACTTCGGCGGCCGCCCGCTTGATCGCCGCCATCGACCACACAAATGCGGGATAAGGCTTCAAGCCTGAGATGGGAAAATTCTGGATAGCACGCTGGGTTTGCGCGCCCCAATACGCTCCTGCCGGTACCTGCACTTCCCCCAAAGAATCTTTTTCAATCCGAAACGCGGCCATCATAACCTCCAGGAAACAGTTAGAATGTGAGATGGAGCCGAGACAGAAGGTAGACGCACTTCTGTTTCCCGCTCTCGCTTCCGTCGGTAAAACAAAAAAATAGCTAACCAGTCAATACTGCCCGGTTAGCTATTTCATTCATGCTTTGGTGTACAAATGCTTGCTTATCAGCAAACATATGCCTCGCGAGCGTTAGTCCAGTGCGTCGTAGCCGGGACCTTCGGAGTAGAAGTTGTAGTTGAACTCGATGTCTTCAGTAAGGTCCAAAACCTCGCCGCCAGCTAACTGCTTCGCATTCAACAGTTTAACGTGGTGACCATCGATTTCGCCTTCGAAGGGTTGCCCATCCGGCAGTAAAGCTTTGGTATTAGCAATCCAAACGCCGGCCGGGGCTTCGTAATCAAAGGGTACTTCTTCTTCTGGGAAGATAGCTTCGTAAGGACATTCTGGCACACACGCGCCGCAGTCAATACAGGTGTCTGGATCGATGTACAGCCAGGGCCATTCCTCTTCCGGTTTACCCAAAACCATGCATTCGACCGGG
>Ga0116151_10003265_pt1 | contig 14585 bp, 10 predicted proteins | sample AD_UKC117_MetaG_FD_89893 | JGI IMG/M metagenome (GOLD analysis project Ga0116151, IMG submission 89893) | Active sludge microbial communities of municipal wastewater-treating anaerobic digesters from Hong Kong - AD_UKC117_MetaG | ecosystem: Engineered > Bioreactor > Anaerobic > Digestate...
AGAAGGCCCGCATCATGGCGTTCCTGGGAAGCCATGCTGCTGAGTTCCGTGCCGCCGACCGCCAGGCCCACGACGCCGCCATGAAGATGGGTGCGGCGGCGCAGCGCCGTGATGGCGAGGGTGTCATCCAGGCCTATGCAGAGGTGCAGCAGGCCTGCCTTGCCTGCCACCAGGCGCATCGGGCGGAGTTCCGGGCCCACTTCTACGGGAGTGCGCCCTGATGCGACGCCACCGCTCCTGGCATGGGCGCGGAAAAGGTGTCGCCTCCTGGGGGCTGACCGCGCTGGCCAGCCTCTCACTGGTCGCCTGCAATGCCGGCCCGGATTTCGTGCGCCCGGATCCGCCTGCCTCCGAAGCCTACTACCCGGGCTCCCTGGTGATTGAAACGGCCCGCACGGACATCCTGCATGGACAGGCCCAGCGGCTTCAGCCTGCCGAGTCGCTGGATGGGACTTGGTGGAACGCATTCCAGTCCCCCCGATTGGCCCAGCTGATCGACACGGCTTTGGACGACAGCCCCAGTATCGAAGAGGCCTTCGCCAGGGTGCGTGAAGCCGACGCGCTCTACGACGCCAAGCATCACGGTGCGACCTGGCCGCGATTGACCGGACAGGCCACCGGCGAACGCGGCAACGGGCTACCCGGAACGGTGGCCGGCGGTGCCGGCGACATCGTGAACCAGGAGAGCGCCAGTGTGGTGGGTAGCTTCCGGCTCGATCTGGCAGGCCGGACACGGCGGGAGTTGGAGGCCCTCGCTGCCCGGGCGGATACCCGGCACTACGAAGCGCTTGCCGCCCGTCGCGATGTTGCCCACGGGATCGTGGTCACCGCCATCGAGCAGGCTCGACTCGTGGACCAGTTGCGGGCGGAGAACGCGCGGCGCGGTGCCTATGACGAACTGCTGTACCTGACGCTTGAACGGCTGCGCCTGGGGCATGCAACCCAAGCCGACGTCCATGCCGTCCAGCGGGATCTGCGGCTTTCGGAGCAAAAGGTTGCCACGCTTGAGACCGACATCGAGGTTCTTGGCCAGCGATTGGCGGTCTTGGCGGGTCAGGAGCCCTCGAGCTACCAAGCGGAGCCCTTTACGCTGCGGGACTTCCAGCTGCCCGAGATGCTTCCGTTGGTCGTCCCCTCTGGGCTCGTGCGCACCCGTCCGGACATTCTGGCCGCCGAAGCGCTTCTGGAGGCTGCAACAGCGGATTATGGCGTGGCCGTGGCCGCGCTGTATCCCGACCTGACGCTCAGCGCCAGCACCGGGGCCTACCAGCTGGGTGACGGCGGCCTGTTCAGTGGCACTGCCCAAGGCTGGAACCTGCTGGCGCAGCTGACAGCGCCGCTGCTGGATGGGGAGTTGCGTGGCATGAAGCGCGTCAGGCTCGCTGCCGTGGACGCAGCAGCCGCCCACTACCGCAACACGGTGCTCTCGGCGCTAGGCGATGTCGCGCAGACCCTCAAACAAGCCGATCTCAGTGCCATCAACCTTACCTTGGCCAATGACGCCTACAAGGATGCCGTAATCGTGGTGGAGAGCCTGCGGACCAAGCAGGAGCACGGCGCCCTCAGTCGCGCAGACTTGCTGCCGGAGTACATCGCCTTCGTGGATATTGAAACGCGAGTCGTCAATGCCATGTCCGATCGACTCGTCGCGTCTGCGGAGGTGCTGCGGGCCATGACGGATGGTGAGTTCCTTCCGGACGAGATTGAAGACGCGGCCAATCCCGCAGACGCCACCCCAGCCCAGGCTGGAACGCCTGGTAAGGAGAGTAGCGCCGGATTCGACGAGCCCACGGACGGAGCAGCGCCATGAGCTTGCTTGATTGGATCTTCCCCGCAAAACCCTTCGAGTTCGGCGGCGTCGAGAGCCGTGACCGCATCCTGGCCAACGCCCTCCTGGCGCGAGCCGGACAGGGGAGCCTTCTAACGGATACGTCGGCCGCGCGCCCCATTCTCAGAATCGGGCCTCAGGAAATCGTCGGAAGCAAAGTCGCCCGGGCGGCCTTTGCCACTATCCAGTCCTTCTTCCAGAGCAGGGCAGTGAGGGATCGTCTCCAGCCGGTCCAGCTCGTCGGCTTCATGACCGACTCACTGGATACCAACGGCTGTGCGTTCGCCCTGCGACCCGAGGAGCATGTCCATGCCATCAGCGTGACCTTCGGGTCCTTCCTCGACTCGCTCTTTACCGCCTACCGCTTGCTGTCAGAGCGGGGTGTCTGGAGCACACTTCCTTTTGAGGGGGTGACCGAAGGCATCATCACGGCCACAGGGGAGACGCTGCGGATGCCCTCCGACAAACCGCGTCGCGAACTGGCGGCCCGGCTCGCGCAACGCGCCTTGCTGGCGACGTTCTTGCACGAAATGGCGCACATCCTGCGAGGACACACGCACTACCTGTCGATGATTCATGGTCTGGAGGTGTTCGACGAGAAGAATCCGTCCGGATTGCCTGCGCATGGCGTGAGTGAACGGATCCTACTGGAGGTTGACGCCGACGACTTCACTGGTCGCTTCCTGGCAGATGTCTATTTGCGGCCGTGGCCCACGCCAGAGGCACTGATGGCGGATCCGGTCGGCAAGAGCCTGGTCCAGGAGATCATGACGGCCGTGGCCATGACGTTCTGTCAGTTTGAGGCATCGCCAGGGCGGTATCCCCCCGGCTTCCTACGCGCCGAGTGGGTGTTGTTTGGGATGTTATCCCACAAGGGATTCTCGCCGAAGGAATTGGCGCCTCTGGTCCGGAGTCATGTGGAGCAGGTCCGCCAAGCACTGGTAGACCTGGGGCTGTGCAACCCTGCCAATGAGAAGGACGACCTAGACGCACGCGTGCAGTTCTTCAGGCGCCTCGAGCCCGCACGAGAGGCTCGATTCCGTCACTGGCTCAGCTTCCGCCCTTGGCCAACGCCCGATCTGGAACGAGCTTCGAGTAAGTGAGATCAGGTCGCCTCATGGCATCAGGAGGCTGAAAATGGATCTTGGCGTTCCAGTGAAATCGATCTCAAGTGATAAATAATTCATGCCGCGCGGACGAGATAGGCCCGGCGCGGTCAGGATGGCCAGACCCAGGATCGAATATCTGGCCTGTCCATGCCCACGGTATGGGCGTGACGCCGGCAGTCGATTTGCTGATCCAAGAGCTGTTGCTTCACATGCAGACCGGTCACCGAAAGGGCAGGAACCCGATTGATAGCCTCGATGGCGAGGCTGAAGCGGTCGATATTGTTTTCAATAGCCAGTTCCATCGGGGTGTTGATGCTTCCGCGCTCCTTGTATCCGCGTACGTGCAGGTTTCGATGGTTGGTACGACGGTAGGCGAGTCGGTGGATCAACCACGGATAACCGTGGAAGTTAAAGATAATGGGTTTGTCCTTCGTAAACAGCGAGTCGAATTCGGAGTCAGGCAATCCGTGAGGGTGCTCCTGTCGGGGGGTGAGGCGAAACAGGTCCACGACATTGATGAATCGAATCCGCAGGTTTGGGAAGAACTCGCGGAGAAGGGCTGTGGCAGCGAGCGCCTCCTGGGTGGCGATGTCGCCGCATCCCGCCATGACCAAGTCGGGCTCATGTCCCTGGTCGTTACTCGCCCAATCCCATGATCCAATGCCCTTGGTGCAGTGACGGATGGCGTCGTCCATGCCCAGGAACTGGAGGTGATCCTGTTTGTCGCAGACGATGACATTGATGTTGTCGTGGCTGCGCAGGCAGTGCTCGGCGGTGAATAGCAGGCTGTTTGCATCGGGCGGGAGATAGATCCGGGTCACCTCGGGGCTCTTGTTGACGACAAGGTCCAGAAAGCCAGGGTCCTGATGGGTGAACCCGTTGTGGTCCTGACGCCAGACCGTGGAGGTGATGAGCAGGTTGAGCGAGGCGACCGGGGCCCTCCACGGCACCTGATTGCAGATGGTCAGCCACTTGGCATGCTGGTTGAACATCGAATCGATGACATGGACGAATGCCTCGTAGGTGGCCAGGAGACCATGCCGGCCCGTTAGAAGATAGCCCTCCAGCCACCCCTCGAGGGTGTGTTCGGATAGCATCTCCATGACGCGGCCATCAGCGCTGAGATGGCCGCCGAGACTGTCCTCCGGGGTCAGCCCATCGATCCAGAACTTCCCGCTCTCCTCGTAGACGGCATCGAGCTTGTTCGACGTTGTCTCATCCGGCCCGAACAGGCGGAAGTTGCCTGGATTTCCCCGCATGACATCTCGCAGCATTTGCCCGAGCGGCCGGGTGTTGGACACGCGGGTTTGCGCTGGACGGGTGACCGCCACCGCGTAGCCCTCAACCCCGGGCATTCGGAGGTCTCGGCGGAGCAGGCCGCCATTGGCGTGCGGATTGGCCCCCATCCGGCGGTGCCCGCGTGGGGCGAGGTGCTTGAGCGACGCAACCAAGCGGCCCTGCTCGTCAAAAAGTTCCTCTGGGCGATAGCTGCGGAGCCAGGCCTCCAATGCCTCCAATTGAGCAGGCTGGCTTCGAACGTCCTTGAGCGGGACTTGGTGCGCCCGCCAGGATCCCTCGACCTTCAGCCCATCGACGAGCTTGGGACCGGTCCATCCTTTGGGCGACCGAAGTACGATCATGGGCCACGTCGGTCGGTTTGGTTGCCCAGCCGTCGAGCGGACCAATTTCTGCATCTCGCGGATAGATGTGACGCACCGATCCAAAGCTGCCGCCATTTGGCGATGCATGTCCATCGGCTCATCGCCAGAGACCATGATCGGATCCCAGCCGTAGCCGCGCAGCAGCTGCTCCAACTCCTGCTCCGGAATTCGAGCGAGGACGGTCGGGTTATTGATCTTGTAGCCATTCAAGTGCAGTACCGGCAGAACTGCGCCGTCGCGCTTGGGATTCAGGAACTTATTCGAGTGCCAGGCCGTGGCCAAGGGGCCTGTCTCGGCTTCGCCATCGCCCACGACGGCCACGGCAATCAGGTCCGGGCTGTCGAACACCGCTCCGAAGGCGTGCGAGAGGCTGTATCCCAGCTCACCGCCCTCATGGATGGAGCCCGGTAGTTCAGGGGTGCAGTGGCTTCCGAGCCCTCCTGGAAAGGAGAAGTCACGGAACAGTTCACGCATGCCCTCGGCGTCCTCGCCCTTGTCGGGGTAGGCCTCTGAGAAGGCGCCTTCCAGGTAGACCGGCGCCAAGACGCCTGGGGCGCCGTGTCCGGGCCCTGCGATGAAGATGGCATTGAGGTCATGTTGTGCGATGACGCGATTGACGTGCACGTAGATGAAAGACAATCCCGGACTCGAACCCCAGTGCCCCAGCAGGCGCTCCTTGATGTGTTCTGGCTTCAAGGGCTCCCGAAGCAGCGGGTTGTCCCGCAAATAGATCATGCCGGCGGCCAGGTAGTTGCAGGCTCGCCAATAGGCATCCAGCGCCGTCAGGTCGGTCGCGTTCGTCGGTGCGTTCGTCATGCTGAGGGCTCTGGCGAAATGGCAATAAGTGGAAGAACTTGGCGCATCATCTCCTGCTCTTCCTCGGCCGGAATGACCAGAACAGCTACCCGGGATTCCGGCAGGCTGACACGAGCAACCCCACCGGCCGCTTTTCGGTTCAGACCTGGATCCAAGAGGACTCCCATGCCATCCAGGGTCGCGCAGGCCTCCTCACGCAGGCGGGCGTCGTTCTCGCCAACCCCACCGGTGAAAACCAGCGCATCGACCCGGCCCAGGACGGCGAAATACGCTCCAATGTAGCGACGGATTCGATGGACGTAGACACCCAGCGCCTGCCTCGCGTCGGGATTGCCGGCGTCGGCCGCGGCACGGACTTGCCGCATGTCCGTCTGACCACAGAGCCCTCGCAGTCCGCTCTCATTGTTGAGCAGATGCTCGATCTTCTCAGGCGCGACCGCGCCGGTCCGAAGAAGGTGGAGCAGGGCGCCCGGATCGAGATCCCCGCAGCGCGACGCCATGACTAGCCCCTCGGTGGGGGTCATGCCCATGGACGTATCGATGCTTCTCCCGGCGGCGATCGCACAGGCACTGGCGCCGTGACCCAGATGCAGGCTGATGATACTGAGGCGATTCGCCGGCCGGCCCAGCTCCACCGCGGTTCGGCGGGCAACGGAGGCATGTGAGATGCCATGGAAGCCATACCGCCGGATTTGATGGCGCTCAGCCAGGCTCCCGGGAATCGCGTACAAGGCCGCATCCTCTGACAGCGTCTGGTGGAAGGCGGTGTCAAACACGGTGAACTGCTGGACGGTAGGTCGCCGACGAGAACACTCGTCCAGCAGAGCCAGGCTGACCGGATTGTGTAGAGGGGCAAGCTCTGCCAACCGTGCGATCTCGGCGCGCACGGCCGGCGTCACAGGAAGCGGCGATTGGAGCGCCCGGCCCCCATGCACGACCCGGTGAATGACGCGCGTTGGCTGGGCCGTGGGTACGGCACGCAGCACCTGCTCCACGGCGAGCGCCGCTGCGTCGGGTGCAGACCAGTCAACGGGCAGGCTTGTAACAGCCCGCAGGAGACTACCGTCGTCGGAGTACCAGCAGGACTTCAGGGAAGAACTGCCTGGATTCAGGATCAAAATCACGGGAGGCAGTCCCTTGGATGATGGCCCGAACGGACCATCCAATCCTTAGGCTAGCACACTGCCTCGCGTAAATGCATGAGTCCTCTGTGTCCACCGCTGGTTGGCCAAGGCGCTGGCGAGCAGGCCAGCGAAGGGAGCCGCATAATCACGCCTCTGACTTCTTTCCATGGGTATAGGGATGAGCATCAACGCGCCTGAAAGCTTGACACTCAAGAATGCGATCGTCCTTTACGCGGACCTTCTTGGCTTCAGCCATCAGGTGACCGACGTTGGGGGAATACAGGCCGCCATCGGGCTGGCCGCCAAACTAGATCGATTCGCCGAGCTCTTCACCGAGCGCAATGAGATGGCCGAATACTTTGGCAAGAAGTACTGGGCATTCTCCGATTCGATCGTAGTGACCTGGTACGAGGAGTCCCAAGCCGCCGAGGCGATGACCCCTTTTGACGCACAACTTCACCAGATATCAGGGATCGCGAGTGCGCAGGCCGAGTTGATGTGCGCAGATAGTCAGCTCGTCCGCGGTGGCCTGGGCCGGGGCTGGTTCCTGGAGCGCGACGAGACCGTGCTGGGGAACGCGCTTGTGGCCGCCGCGAGACTTGAAAAAAAGATGAAAGGACCCTTCATTGCTGTTGAGGAATCGCTCTATCAACATTTCCTAACCCACCCTGGGCGTCGAATGTATGCCGAGTCGATTGATCCGGTACCAGCGACGTTCATCGCGCCCTGTGATTACACCAACTTCCTGCCTGCGTTGGATTACCTGATGGTGGCCGTGGAAGATATCGATTTGACAAACGCGCAAATTCGAGCTGCCAAGGAGCTCCCCCCGGGCCGGGGACGCGATGATTTTCGGTCCCATTGCGCCTGGGAGAACAGGCTAGAGTTTCTGCGCTGGCACCGCGAGTTTGTAATTCGCGGCCTGAGCGATCCAGATGAAACCATCGCGTCAAAGTACTGCGCATTGAAAGCCCATCACAACGCTCGAGTTTCCTCGCACTTCTCCCAACATCAGGACCTTCTGATTCCGACTCCCAATGACGTTTGACCGAAGTTCGCGCTCCCGTCAGGAAAGGGGCTTCCTGGCGAATCGAAATCCGGGATCACAGGCCAACGCGCACACGCCGGAAGCGCTTGGGGCTCGTAGACTTGCAGCAGGCAATCCGGAGGAGGTTCCCGCTCCGGGAATACCGCCGCGCGGTAGGCCTGAATCAGGTAGGGAATCAGTGGGGCTCGCCGCATCAATGCCAGGCCTAGGGCCCCCTGGAGGTACTCATGGCGAATCATCTTGCTTTTGCCGCCGTGAGTGCCCAGTGCGGACGCAAGCGCAGCGTCGCTGGCGTGTTCCAGTCAAGGTCATTCGTGCTACTGACTGATCTAGTGGTCCGCTGGGGCGTATCGGCCGCAATCGAAACAGGCGCGGTAGTCGGACCGGCCATACCGCCCGGGGCGCACCATGCCCTGGATTCCACCGCAGTGCGGGCAAGCCGGGCCATGTCCAGCCTCCCACCGCCACAGCCGGATTGCCGCGAAGAATGCCATGCATGAGGCCAAAGTCACTCCGGCCAGAGGCAGCCACACCAGCGCCTCGACTACAGGCGTGGTCATGGGGGTTAGAGCCGTGTTCCGGAGCTTCAGCGCGATGAGAAAGCTGGCTAAGCCCAGGAGCGCTGAGGGGCCAAACGCATGAAGATACCGACGGACAGATGAGCTCATGTGGCTCCACCTCTGGAGGGGACTTCAGTCTCTCGCACCTCTGTCTCAGAACGCGAGACGCTCCCCTAGCAAACTTGGCCTATCGGCCCCATCGTCACCGTTGGCCCGTCGGAGATGGGCCGGTTAGGGGGCGTTATCGGGGGTAGGGAAGGCCAATTGCCGACCATAATCGGCCGTTCAGTGCACTCAACGCCCGCGCTGCTCTGCCTGACATGCTTGAAACTATGTGGTACGTCCCCGGTTCACAAACCGACACAATTCAAACTCTTGGGACTCACGAACTACGTAACGCCAGCGGGAAGAATGATGGTTTGGTGGGCACACATGAAAACAAGTTAGATTACGCTGGGTCATTCCTAGGTGCGTTGCGCTAGGAAAGCAGAGCAAAAGATCCCAATTCCAGTTCGCCGCAACAAGGATTTACTCGTGAGCGATCCAGCCATTGATGCTGCTTATGCAAAGCCCCTGTCCAAAGTGCTGCAGGCGGTTGCTTCTCGCCGCGCAGTGCTGTTCTTGGGCTCTGGATTCTCCCGTTCTGCTATCGGACTCGATGACAAACCTCTACCTGTAGCCGATGCGTTGGCAAAACAGATCGGGAAGTTGGGGAAGTTCGATGCCGAAGGCGATCTTCGTTATGCAGCGGATCGCTTTCTCGGTGACGGAGGAAGCGAACAGACCCTCATAGATGCTCTGCAAGAATCATTCACCATCAAGTCGATTGCGCCGCACCACGTCTCCATTGCCTCTGCACCTTGGCGACGCATCTATACGACAAACTACGACGATTGCCTAGAACTCGCGGCGAAGCAGGCTGGCAGGCTGGTCCATGGGGTCGACACTACGGCGAAGCCGTCTGATTACGGCGCCAAGAACAATGTGTGTGTCCATCTGAATGGTTCCCTAACCAGTTTGAGTGCTGATTCGCTGGAAGGCGCATTCAAACTGACCACTTCGTCGTACTTGTCTCCAGATTCGTTCTTGACGTCACAGTGGTTCTATCCGTTCAAGCGCGATCTTGATTTTTGTTCCGCAATCGTTTTTGTCGGGTATTCGATGTATGACATCGAAGTGCAGCGGATACTTCACACCACCCCAGAATACGCTGGCAAGACTTTCTTCGTCGAACAGGAGCTGAGAGGGGGAAAAGCACAGTTCACACTTGAGAGATTCGGCACCATTCTTCCTATTGGAGCAGAGTCCTTTGGCAATGAGATCACGAACGCGTTTACGCAATTTGAGGAAGAACCTGAAAGCCTAGTTCTCGCGAGTTTGGAGGAATACGAGGTTCGGGCGAATCCTGTCGAAATTAGGGACAAGGATGTTGATGCATTTTTGATGCGTGGCGATCTTGATGATGCCCTGATGGATGCGACGATTTCTGGGACTACGGGTGCTCCTGTTCTAATACCTCGAGATGAATTGGCGCGTGCGCTTGAACTCGCGAGAGCAGGAAGTGATCTTATCGTCACTGGCGACTTCGGTAATGGAAAGTCTATCTTTCTACGTGCGTTGCGCTCACGCCTGTCGCTTGAGGGTTTTCGAGTGTTTAGCGCTGACCAGGCTGATGCCTATCAAAGCGAAGACTTGGAGCAGCTTGTGAAGAAAGGCGTCAAGGGCTTTCTGCTCATCGATGCCTATGAACAAAACCTCGATTTGGTCATGACTTATGTGGAACTAGCTCCGAAGAATCTGCGCCTCATCGCGGGCGCACGCACTAGTGTGCATGAGCGTCTCCGGGAAAAGTTTGTATCGGCAGGTCTCCGTCCCACTGAGATTTCAGTTGACGAGCTCTCGGACGAAGAAGTCGACAAATTTATCGATATTGTGGACAACATCGGATATTGGGGCGACAGGGCCGGTCTTTCGCGCGCACGCAAACGTAGTGCGGTTGCGCATGATCACCACAGAAGGTTATCGCTGAATCTGCTGGCGTTGTTTTCTGCGCCGCAGATCGTCGGGAGAATAAAGGAGCTGGTCGCCGATGGACTTTCGGTTCCCACTCGAAGAGACACCATCTTTTCGATCGCGTTGCTCGAAGCAAACGACATGCCGCTCAACTCTAGCTTGATCGCGGCAATCGCGATGAATAATGAGGTCTACAGTGCGGAATTTCGCAACGATAGCAAGCTCAGGCAGGTATATCGCTTTGACGGACCGAGGGTGGTAGGGAAGTCGAGCTTGTTTGGGCTCGCGCTCATCTCTCAGGTGTTCGCATCCACATATATTGTGGATCAACTTCTGAAGATTGTGGCCTCCATAGGAAATGAACACGGAGATGTCCGGGAGAAGCGCGACCTACAGAGGAACTTGTTCCGGTTTTCTGTAGTGGAACGACTGCTTCCCAAGAAGCAATTGATGCAGAATTTGGTCAGGTACTACGAGAAGCTTAAGCAGGAGGTTCCATGGCTCAAGTCCGATCCGCATTTTTGGCTGCAGTACGGAATGGCGCAACTTACGCACAAGAACTACGACACTGCCCAAAGCTACTTCACACAGGCTTACGCGATTGCCGCAAAGAAGGTCGAGTATCACACGGCCCATATCGATAATCAGCAGGCGCGCTTGTACCTCTTGCGAGGACTGACATCTTCTGACGCAGCAACGTCCTTCAAGTTCTTCTCTGACGCGCATCGACTACTCTCAAGCGCGCCAGAAGATCAGCATAAGTATCGGCAGATTGAAGCCTACAGAGAGGTACACGCTCAGAAATACGATTCGTTCTCGAAGGCGAACAAAGTTCAGTTCGAACACGCTTGCCGTGCCGTCCTTGATTCGCTAACACGTACGTTAAAAGAGAATGGGGTAGCGTTCGGATGGCGGAGTGCAACTCGCCTTGCAGAGGATCTGCAGGGCATCGTGAATGCTATCAAGGGCTCGCGCCACCAGTACCACTGAGCGTTTCTAATGAGAATCTCGTCGCCGAGACATGCCTAGCCTTTGACGAAACGTGAATGGTGAAATGGCCTTTGTTCTTGAAGCTGACGAGGTGACTTTTGGAGGGCGGTTCGAGCAGTCCAACTTTGGGTGTGCTCCAGCACTGCTCTGGTTTCGCGAGTATGTCGTTTGAGGGCACGCTAGCTGACTTCAGTGCGTACGCCTGAGAGTTGGTAACGACAGAACTCCGCTCTTGGCCGAGAGCGAGAGTTGCAAGGACAACAGGTGCCGGCCCGTTATCGGGGTTAGGGAAGAACAGCTACCGAAGCAAAGCGGTTCCTCACAGGGCGCTTGGCGCTCGTGCCCAAACTGGTCCTGTAACGACAATAAGTATTCAATATTGCGGAAGTTCGTGGTTCCGGAGGAATGATAGGCCGGCCAGGAAGAGGAACAAGAAATGCAAGAACCGGCTCCACGGCAAAAGACCGTTCTTGAAACAATTCTGGAATGGTCAGCGGATCGTCCACTCTGGCAGCGCGACGCCCTGCGCCGAATCATTGTAAGCGGTAGTCTGACGGACGCAGATATCGGCGAACTCGTGGACCTTTGCAAACAGGGTAAAGGTGCACCCGTAGGCGAGCTGAGAGCGGTACCGTTGGAGAAAATCCATCTTCCGGCCAACCCGGGTCAGACCGCCGCCGTATCGCTTCTGTCGATCGCTGACGTGACCGGGGTGAACAACCTTGCGGCCGGCCAGACGCTCGGCTTCGAGCCGAATGGAATTACGATCATCTATGGCGACAACGGTGCGGGCAAGTCCGGCTACGCGCGCATACTTAAACGCGCATGTCGTGCAAGGCATGCCGGAATAATCGAATCCAATGTGTATGCCGATCAGCCGCCAAAGCGTGTTGGTGCGAACATCGCGTACGGGGTAGGCGGTGTACCCCAGCCGGTTCAGCAGTGGCAGAACGATGCAAGCCCGCACGCAACTCTGTCCGCAGTGAGCGTGTTCGATAGCGATTGCGCCTCAGTGCATGTCCGCCAGAAGAACGAAGTCGCCTTCCGGCCCTTTGGTCTGGATGTGCCGGATGAGCTTGCTGCAGCCTGCCAGGCAGTGAAGAACGCGCTTGCAGTTGAGCAAAAGCAACTCGAGGAGGTCCGCAATCCGATTTTCGCGGCGCCGACCTGGAAGACCACCACGGCCGTTGGGAAGGCGCTTGCCGCACTGAACGCCGATACCGATATAAAGAAGCTCGAAACTCTTGCGGTGCTCTCGGCAGACGAGAGCGCCCGTCTTGAGCGTCTGCGGGAAGACCTGTCGAAGAATCCGACCAAGGCAGCGGCGGAACAGGTCGTCAAAGCCGGCAACATCTCGCGACTTATTACTGCGATGAACAGAGTTGCAGCGAGAACTACAGATGAGGAGTTGCTGCCAGCCGCTGCCCTCCTCAAGCAAGCAAAGTCCAAACGGGATGCTGCACGTCTAGCCGCCGAAAAGGCCTTCACGGGCGAACCCCATGCAGGCATCGGCGGCGAAACGTGGCGATAGCTTTGGGAATCTGCCCGACGCTACTCGACGGAGATCGCATATCCAGGACAGCCATTTCCGCCCTCGGCCGAAGGCGCGAATTGCTTGCTATGCCAGCAGCCATTGGTCGCTGTGGCACGTGCGCGGATGGTTCGCTTCGAGGATTTTATCCAGGAGGACACGGAAAGGCTGGCCCGCGAAGCAGAGAAGGCGGCTCAGACTGCACGCCAGACCATAGCTGCCGGGACAATAAGCACGCGTCCTGTGAAGGCCAGCCTTGACGAGTTGCGCCTCCATAATGAGGCGCTGCAGCAGCGATCGCGCCGCTTCATCGCCGCAGCGAGGCTGCGGCGCCACGTTCTGCTCAGGGCCCTGGGCGGAAGTGGCGAGGTACATCTGCCGTCTGTTCCATTGTCACCTCTGGCTGATCTCAGCCAGCTTGAGACCACGATCCGCAACTACGCCGTGGAGCTGCGCGCATCTGCGGATGCGGATGAACGAAAGAAGCTCGAATCCGATTTCGCCGAATTGAGTGACCGGGCGCTGCTCGCTGGCATCCTGCCGATTGTTTATGACGAAATTGAGCGGCGGAAGACCATCCGCCTGCTCACCGAGTGTGCGGGCGATACTGCGACGAACTCCATCACCAAGATGGGCAACGACATTGCCGACACCGTAGTTACGCCACAGATGCGTGACAGATTTCAGGAAGAGATCGTCAGGCTTGCTGCCTCAAAGGTTCGCGTCGAAATTGTACGCTCCGGCGGCAAGTACGGTTCACCGCAGTATCAGGTGCGCCTCTTCGCCAAGCCGGAAGCCAAGGTCCACGAGATCTTGAGCGAAGGAGAAAAGACCTGTGTGGCGCTTGCAGCCTTCATGACGGAGCTTGCCACCGCGATGCACCACTCAGCCCTGGTCTTCGACGATCCGGTGTCCTCGTTGGACCATCGCTGGCGTGGACAAGTGGCCAAGCGTCTCGTGGAAGAAGCGGGGACCCGTCAGGTGATCGTCTTCACGCATGATCTAGTGTTTTTGAATGATTTGAATGACCACGCGACAAAGAAGGGGCAAGCTGTGCAACTAACAACGCTCCGGCGTGGCCCCGCCGGAGCCGGCATGGTGACCGACGGTCTGCCTTGGAAGGCCCAGAGCGTCAAGGATCGTATCGACAAGTTGGAGAAGGCGGCGCGTGCGGCGAAGGTGCTGTATGACAACAATCAGGAAGGCGAGTACGAGGTCGAGGTGGCAAAGTTCTACAACTTGCTGCGCGCAACATGGGAGCGCGGCCTAGAGGACATCGCCTTCTTTCGCGTAATTCAACGCCACAGGGACTACATCAACGCGAAAGACCTGAAGAAGGTCAGTGCGCTCAGCGAGGCCGACTGCGAGGCTTTCGCCGCTGGATTCAAGAAGTGCTGCGACATGGTTGACGCCCACGATTCATCCCGCGGCAGGAATGCAGTGCCGCCGACGCCTGCTGATCTCTTCCAGGATATCCAGGGCTTGGAATCCTGGGCCGCCTCTCTGCGAGACAGGCAGAAGAATATTGCTTAAGGAAGTTCAAGATTTCCCATAGAACGGCATTGTGACAGGCGACTCTTGGCCATAGGTACTACGGGATCCAGAATGGGTGGTCCCGCACCGACCCAACACTCTCCGCACATTGCATCAGGCGGTCAATTGCGAAGAAGGTGGGCATAAGCGGTGCGTGAAACGGTTCTTCTGTCCAGAGGGAGCTACAATGGCTTCGGGCGGCCGAAGCCATGGTTTAGGGTGCGAGTCGCACCCGCCCGCAAGGTACTGGGGTCACGTCCCACGACGTGGTGTAAGAGTGCACCCTATCCGCCGGCAGCCTGAGGGCGTTCTTCATTCCGACGACAGGCAGAGTGCCTTGGCGTCGTCGGGTTCGCAATCGGGCTTGAAGCT
>Ga0116151_10003272_pt1 | contig 14576 bp, 9 predicted proteins | sample AD_UKC117_MetaG_FD_89893 | JGI IMG/M metagenome (GOLD analysis project Ga0116151, IMG submission 89893) | Active sludge microbial communities of municipal wastewater-treating anaerobic digesters from Hong Kong - AD_UKC117_MetaG | ecosystem: Engineered > Bioreactor > Anaerobic > Digestate...
CCCCGAAGAAGTCAAAGATCCTATTCGGTCGACGTCGCTCTTTGCGCACCAGGAATCGTGCAATGTTCCCCCGAAGGGCAGAGAAAGAGAGAGGCGAACCTGTGCCTGAGGTTCGCCTCTCTCCGAGGGTGATACTGCGGTATAGCATTGTCGCTGTCGACCGGCAGGTTTGCAATTCGGTTATGCACACTCCGCCATGACAGCGCAATGTATACCAGGTGTAGAGGAAAGTCCAGAGGAGAAGTATCGCCACAACATTTGGCTCCCATCAAATGCTGTAACAGTTGCCAGTGTAACACCGCTCGATTAACAGGGGTGGTCGCCGCGGTTAACGGTACGTAATGGGACATTTAACAGCCGTTAACCAAGGGTAGATCGCGGGCCACGAGTTCCGCCACTGTCTCGCGACGTTGGATAAGTTGTGCTCGCCGCTCATGCAACCAAAGCACAGCCGGACGACAGGCACCGTTGTAATTGCTGCCCATGGCCAACTGATAGGCCCCGGCGACCGGCACAGCTAGAAGTTCACCCGCGGTCACCGCCGGCAGTGGGACGTTTTCAATGAGAATGTCACCACTCTCACAAAAGGGACCGGCTAACCATGCGGGGCCAACATTGGGCCGAAGCGGATCGGTTATCGGCAACGCTGAATATTTCGCCTCATAAAGCGCCGGTCGCGGATTGTCGGCGAGCCCGCCATCGATCATGAGCCACCGTCGTTCAGCCGTCTGTTTGACGGCACCAACACGGTAGAGCACAACCCCGGCCCGCGCCACGATACTGCGTCCCGGCTCGAGTTGCAACCGGGGCAACGGCAAATTGCGTTGGCGGCAGAACTCGATGAGGTGATGCGCAACAAACGAAACATAGGCCGTCACATTGGGTTGCGGCAGATCATCTTCGTGATAGGCCACGCCCCAACCACCACCGGGACAGATCACCTGGGGCATCCAGCCCAACTCATCCTGGAGCACCGCGGCCAGATCGAGCACCGTCTCCAATGCCGGTGCCAATGGCTCGACATCGTGGAAATGTGACCCTTGATGAAAGTGCAGGCCGGTGAGTTGCAACCCCGCCTGCCGACAACAGGCCACCGCCGCTTTCACTTCCGTCGGTGACATGCCAAATTTGCTCTCCTCCTGCCCTGTTTGCCGGTAGGCGTGGGTATCGACAGCCGTACCAGGACGCACTCGCAACCAAAGTTCCGGTTGCTCCGGATGGCCCCGCAACCGTTCCACGAGCTGCGCCAACTCCGTGGGATTGTCAACGACGATTGTACCGGCCAGCGTCACAGCAGCATCCAGATCGGCAAGTGACTTGTTCACCCCATGCACTAAGATTCGTTGGCGGGGCACACCGGCCGCAGCGGCGATGTAAAGCTCGCCGGCCCCCGTGCAATCGAGCAGCAGATTGTGCCACTGGGTCCACTGTGCCACGGCGGTGCAGAGAAATGCTTTGCCCGCGTAGGTAATGCCACCGCCGGTTGGATAATAGGTGGTTAGTGCCGTTTGATAGGCATCGACCGCAGCGTCCATCGTGACCTGATCGTAGAGATAAAGAGGCGTGCCGTATTGTGCGGCCAGTTGATTGAGATCGCATCCACCAATGGTGAGAACGGGCGGGGTCTGTTCAGTTGAGATTGCCGTCGTCATGGGGAAGAGTTGAAGCCGTGTTTCATTGGTCACAGGCGGTGCCATCCTTACTTTGCCAAAAGAGTACGCTGCCTCATCCAGCGCCACATTCAGACGCTATCCCACCAGTGGGTTGGGCTAGTGCAAAATGAACAGAGTTCTTTGACAAGTCTTCCAGGAAGATCACTTGTACATTATCTCTGTTTCTGTTGCACTAGATTCCAAACACAGTTTTCAAATAATACAGCGTTTAATAGACGAACCTAGTATAACACAAACGGGGCGATTTGCCACTCGGGTCAAAGCCAAAATTGGCATTATACCGCTATGCCGGCCTACCCATCTATCATGTGCGACAGCCTAACGCGCGAAAGCCGACAGATGCACGCCCTAGCGAAGCATCTGTCGGCTTTAGACAACGAGCAAATCGCTCGTTTCACATCAATCCCCTACGTCCCATGCAGTGGATAGAACCAAAATAACAATAAGTGATCACTTATTGATAAACCCCTTAAAGTTGTACAATTCCTTTCGTGTAAAAACACGTTGCAATAAGTACAACTTTTTAACGGGTTGTCTATTAGGTCCGTTAAATACGCGACTTACATGGGAGTTACTCAATCACTGAGGGGTAATCGCAACGGCGATCATGCCAAGGACCATGCTGAAGACAATCAGCAGGCTCAAAATATAAAAGATCTTTTCGTTGCGTGTATATCGTTTCTTCACTGTCTATTCCCTCGACTTTCATCTAAGGACTCGTTTGCAAATAACTGTGGAGCATGAGATGGGAGCGCATCGGGGGGATGCGCACTACAATACCAAGTTGTTTGTGTGAATCCTAATCTGCGCTCATCGGCGTTCCATACTACCAGTATACCACAATCTTTGCACACAGCGGCTATTCGCCAAATTACTGATTTCGACTTTCGTTCTTAGAGCTACAACGATATTTTGCAAAGATGACTGTCACTGCCCACGAGAAGTCGGATAGCAATCATCTATCGCCGGGCAGTGACAGTCATCTAAAAGCTTCTGAAGTCTCCTTGTAGTACTAGTGCCCATCCGTAAATTCTCTGTTCCCGCTGGGCCACAGCCGAATTTACGGATAGGTTCTTTAATGGTAGAGTGACGCGCGATGAAATAATAGATAAACCCTTAAAAGTCGCACATTCACGCTCGTGTAAGAGCAGCTCGTATAAGTGCGCCTTTTCAATGGGTTGTCCTTACGAAGACAAGCTGTTGAGGAAGACACAAAATGACCACTGAACAAAAAATCATGGCGCCCGCGGCCCTCGTGGCGCTTGCCAAGGCAGCAGATATCGCTTTGGAGCAGGGCTTTCAATGGTTACCGGCAAACCGGTTTACGGCAGTCTATCATCCCACCGTTGAGGTGGAACTGCCTCTCTTGATCACCGGCATCGCGGATCGAGACGAACTGCGGCGGCTGGCACAGACACTCGCCAACGCTTACCCAGTTGCCCACCCCATCACCATGGTTGACAGCCGGCAAAATGGGCAGACACGCCAACTGCTTTTGGGTGAGTTGGCAACGGCCACCGATGATCTGCCAACCGTCGATGCCCTCTGTGTGCCACCACTACCCGAAGGGAGCAGCTTCGCGGCGCTACAGGCAATTGTCGCTCATCTCCGCTCCCCCATTGGCTGTCCTTGGGATCGAGAACAGACCTTGCTATCGATGCGCCACGATCTGCTCGGCGAGTGTGCGGAGGTACTTGAGGCAATCGACCACGAAATTGACGGCACCGACAATCGCGAGCAGATTGCCGAAGAATTGGGCGACCTCTTCATGGCCGGCGTCTTGATCCTGCAAATCGCCATCGACGAAGGGAAATTTCACCTGGCCGATGCCATGCAAAGCATTGTGAGCAAACTGATCCGCCGCCATCCCCACGTCTTTGGCGATGTCCAGGTGGATGGTGTTGATGCAATTTGGGCCAATTGGGATGCCATTAAAGCAGAGGAAAAAGCGGCGAAGGGACAGGTTGTGCACCACCCGCTGGATGGTGTGCCGGCCGCCCTACCGGCGCTCGAAAAGGCCAGAGAGCTACAGTCCAAAGCCCAAAAGGCCAGTTTGCTGGATCGAGCCACGCTGGCAATGACATGGAACGAGAAAGTCAGCACATTCCAGCGGAGCCACGAGACGAACGCCCTCGACGAAGCCCAACTTGGAGAGCTACTCTGGACATTGGTTGCCGTCGCGCAACGGGCCGGGCTCAATGCGGAGGATGCCCTGCGCAGTTATACCGTGCGCTACAAGACACAGGTGCAGGAGCAACAATAACGTCAAATAAGCAACTAGTAAATCCGGTTCTCAGTCTGTTACGGCTTGGCAGGAATAACGATCTCAATCCCAATGGGAATCACATTGGGATCATCGCCGATGACCGCTCGATTGGCATCGTAGATCAGGGTCCACAATCGTTGTTCTCCATAGTACTGCTGGGCAATGGAAGCTAAGGAGTCGGTGGCCGTAATCTGATGGGTTGTGGCGGTTGCGAAGAGCGGCCGAGGGGTGGGCGTCATCAGAATCACCTGGGCGGTGGCAACCAGCGGTGTGGCAACAGGCGTGACGTCATCGACGAATTGGTCGGCTTCCACCAACAAACGCCGTGCCACCCAACCGCGTACGGCAGCCGGCAAGGCAATCTGTACCCATTCGCCGTCCTCGGAAAGGGCCAGTGCCGGCCAACTTGTACCGCCGCTAACCAACGAAATCACAGGAGCGTCGGTTGTTGGGCGGGTACGGGCATTGATATTGACCGCGCTCAACACCGTTACCGTTAAGGGAAACTGAACTTGTACAGCAGCAACAATCGGCGGCGATGGCAACGGTAATGGCGCTGTCGGTGAAATGACATTTGTCACCAGTGAAGTCGGTGTCTGGGCAAGCGCCGTCGGTGTGACGGGAACCACGGTGTTCCCGCGTGAAGGCTCCTGTGTGGGCACGAGAATGGCAAGCGGTTGACCGGCCGCCGCTGAAGCCGGCGTGACAGCTCTCGTCGTTACCAGGTCAGCCGTTGCGGTTGGGCGTGGGATCACCGTTGCCGATTCAAGCAGCCGGGTCGGTTGCAAAATCGGCGCAACCGCAGGTGTTGTGGCAACAATTGTCATAGCGCTCCCCATTGTCATATTGGCCCACACGGGAAGCGCAAATGGTGCTGAGGAGAACCACCTGCGATAAATTCTATCGTAAGTTCCATCCTCTTTCATCGCCTGGAGCGTGATATTGATCCAATCCCGCATCTGGTCATCACCCAAAGGAATACCAATGCCAAAGTAGAGCGGTGCTTGCTGTTCCGCAACCAGTTGCAACTGTGGGTAGCGTTTCCGGCTTTCGGCCAGCACGGTTGTGAAACCAAGCAGGCCATCAACTTGCCCAGCTAGCAGTGCTTGCTCGGCGGCACGGTATTCCTGAAAGGGCAAGAGTTGCGGCTCTGCGCCAGCAGCAAAGAGAAAGTCGGCCTGTGTCTGTGCCGCAGCGGTTCCCACAACCGCCAGCCGGCGATTATCCAGTGCCGCGAGCGTGGTCGTTGGCACTCCCTTGTGAACCAGCACCCCAAGTGCATCCGTATAATAGGGCAAGCTAAAATCGATTGCGCTTTCATTGGGCCAGGTTTGCGGAAGCGCCGCTGCCACCAAATCGACTTGCCCAGCGCTGAGCAGAGGGATTGCTGTATCCGGTGTGACTCGTACCAATGCCAGGGCATCGGCAGTGCCAAACCAGCGCTTTGCCAACTCGCGTACCAAATCCACCTCAAAGCCTTGGAGTTCACCTGTTTCACCGATATAGCCAAATGGCGGTAGCTCGTAATGAACCCCCACGCGCACAATGCCCTGCTCCTGCAACTGCGCCAACCGCGAGGGTGACGGTTCTGCGAAGAGCAATGGCGTGTCCGCAAGGGTATAGGGCCACGCACCAGCAAGCAGCGGGAAAGAGGGTACCGGTTGACCGGGGAACCAGCGTTCATAGAGCGTCGCAAAGGCACCAGAGACGTAGAGTTCCTGCAGCGTGGCATCAATGAGATTACGAAAGAGGGAGTCACCGGGTGCAAGGCCAAAGCCAAGAGGTTCCTCGCTGGGGAGAGGAAGAATGACGCTCAGCGGCGACTGCGTGGCCGCGACTTGGCTCAAATAGGTGCTACCGGCCAGCAGAGCATCGGCTTGACCGGCCGCCAGGGCGCGCAATGCTGCTGCATGTTCTTGAAACGGTAACAGATTGACGGCAATGCCGGCCTCATCGAGATAGCGCGTCAATGAGGCCATGGGGCTACCATCCTGTACAACGGCCACCGTGCGTCCGGAAAGCTCATCAAACGCAAGCGTTTGACTTTCAACGGTTAACAACAGGGCAGCCGTGTCGACAAAGTAGGGGTTGCTAAAATCTACCTGGCGTTCATTTTCCAAGGTATGCGGCAGGGCGGCAGCGATGAGATCAACTTGACCAGCAAGCAGACTCTGGATGCGGGCCGAAGGTGAAATGGGAACAAAGGCAACCTCGACCCCCCAACGTTTTGCCAGCGCACGCACGAGATCCGGTTCAAAGCCACTGGCATCGCCCGTTGCATTTAGCACCCCAAAGGGGGCATAGTCGTAAGAGATCCCTACGACAAGGAGATTGCCCCGATCGCGTATACGTTGAATGGTGGATAGACGCGCCCGTTGCGTTGCCGGTTTGACAGCAAGTGGAGGGGTTGCACCCATCCCTGGACCGGTGTCGCTGGTCTGGGCGTAAGTAAGCTGGTAAAGTAACATAGAGGGCACAAGGAGAGTGCCCAGTAAAAGCAGATAATTCCGCCAAAGCAAACGTGGGAGTTGGTTCATGAGAGTTAACAACACCAATTGGCGCAGAAGGCGATTGGCAGTTGGCTCACATAGGCTTGCGGGTGAACTCGAGTCGATTCTCGCTGAAATAGCAACAATGGCACCGCTTTACCCTTATGAGCGTTGGTAATTTGCACAAGATTTGGCACGTCACTCTCATTGTAGCACAGCAGAGACTTTCTGAATTGGACGAGTTCGCGATGCTTTGTCTATGGATGGCTCCACGAAAAGTAGGGTTCGGTAATCTCTGCAATCAAATATGCTTCCCCCATTGGCTGTGCAACCCAAAGATAGTAGAGCGACTCCGCTGTCTGATGTTGTCCGGTGACATAGGCCAGTGTTCCCCCCTCCGGGCTCCATGCATGCCACAGGATATCGGTGGCGACATGCGAAGCACTGCTCCCGTCGGGGTGCACGAGCCAAAGCCGCCGTTCAGTGTTGCTATCTTCCAACGAGTGGCTCAAAAACGCAATCCAAACGCCGTCGGCCGACCAGAGGGGGCGCTCCGCCGCTTCTGTGCTGATTTGGCGCAGTTGCCGGCCACTGCTATCGAGCCGGTAGAGCCCTGTCGTTGAACCCACGACGATCGAATTGCCATCGGGTGACCAGCTACCGGCCCAGCTATCAAACTGGGTGAGTTGCTGCAGCGCGCCATCGGGCACCGCCATGCGATAGACGCGACGTTCATCGCCGCGCCAGAGATCAAAGAGCAACGACTTGCCATCAGGCGACCAGGCGAAGTTACTGACTCCCGCAGTAATTTCGCCTGGGAGGCGGTACTCTTCGTGCGATTCTACGTTGTAGAGGCCAATCCGTGCCTCCGCTCCGCGGCCTACCAAGTAGGCCAAGTAGGTGCCGTCGGCAGACCAGGCCAGAGCGGATTTGGGCGTGGGATCAGTTGAAAGTTGTTCGGTCTGACCGGTTGCCTGGTTGTGCAAATAGAGCTGTTGATAGCCGGCCTGCTCTTTCAGGTAGGCAATCAAGTTGCGACTTTGCAGTCCACTCGCTTGGGTGCCAGTGGAGACCAATTGAGGGGTGGCGTTATTGCGCAGGTCCGCTCGGTATATGGCCGGCTGCCCTGCGCCATCCAGCAGCGCAAAGTAGAGTTGTGTCGTATTGAGAGCAGCCAGCCCATGCTCAAGGCTCGCCCTGCTTGAAGGAAGCGAGTTGTTGCCCAACGAATTACGCCCAGTGGAAAACCGCTTCTCTTCAAGATTCACTGAACCAACACCACCGGCAAACTGACCCACGTTGGTAAAGGCCATCGTTGTTGTAAAAAATAGGAAGGCCAGCAAAAAGGTAGCGGCCAGCACCCAACGTCGCGGCAAGCGCAACGTCTGCCAGGGACGGGCCGCAACTTGCATCGTGAGTGGGAGCCGGGTCATGGCATTGTCAAGATAGAGATCGATCCACCCTTGATAGGTCTGAGGAGTTAGCCCTGTTGTGTCCACCTCAACTTCAAATTCCAACGAAGCATAGTGACTACCATAGACGTGGCTCACTTTGGCAACACGGAACCAACCATCTTCTTCACTTGGCACAAAGTCTACCCCTTCGATGTTTTTCTCAAAGCGGACTTGAAAGGCAGCCGTGCGCTGTTGCCGCCGATCCAGCAGACCAAAATCAAGCACGGACGGCTCCACCTCCAGCCCCATGGCCAGTTGCGCATATTTAACAAGCTGCCCTTCCACAGCGCGGCTGGAGAGGATCCGATAGGCTTCATTCACCGCCTTCAGCCGTTCTTCAGCAAGATGTTTCTGCCGGGCATCGATAAATTGATCCGGATGATAGAGGCGAACTAACCGCTTATACTGACTTTTGATCTCTTCTTGGGTCGCAGAAGGGGTAAGTTCAAGCGCATGATAATAGAGAGCTGTCTCCGGATCGGACTCTGGCGAGGGATAAAGCGATTGGTGGGCGGCTTCAGCTTGTGCAGTGGGCTTACTATCATTGACGGATTGACTCGAGGGCACATCGGACAAAGCAATGGAGATTCCATCCTGGCGAGGATGGTTATCTGTGTGGCTGCCGACTGTTGGCGGCGTCGAGGATGAGGGTTGAAACTCTTCGAACCGCCGCTGTTCCCACTGCTCCATAGCAACGCAACCGTTGTCAAAAGCGGGAGGATGAGGCACAGGATAGTCGGTGCCCAAGGAGGATTGGCTCTTTTCAGACTGATTCACAGGAAACTCCGTTAAACCTATTCTTGCGATCCACCTCTTGTAGACAAGAGATCCAAGCGACCCATTGATTAGACATGGGTGCTACGCGTTATACAGGTGGTCAGCATTGATTACAGATTGATCCTACGATAAGGATACACCCGCCGCGGGGAACACCGTCAAGAATAAGTTGTTGCACTTTCCTGTCAATTTATTGACACTTTTAAGCCATTCACTCCTTAATCTACAAATTAGTAAGCTAGAACAAAATATACACCTGACACGTCGCGAACAGTGCTTCGCGACGTGTCAGCGTAAAACGCTAACGTGGCCAGGAAAAGAAGGGATGATTCACCTCAGCAACCAACGAAGGCACAGCACTTGCCTGCCCATCTGCAGCGAGCGTCCAAAGGTAAAGCAATGAATCTGGGGTGGTCACATTTCCCGTTACATAGCCGATTGTGGCACCATCGGGACTCCACTGATGCCAAAGCAGGTTTTCCGCCATCTGGCGGCTCTCTTTGCCAAAGCGATCGGTCAACCAAAGCGTCTGTGGCAGATAAGAGATCTCTTCGGCGGATGCCTGCGCCGTTGTTGCCGCGCCGGTGACCGTTGTATAGGCAATCCATTGGCCATCAGCCGACCAACTGAACGTGTACGCAGGAACAGTGGTTAACTGATGGAGCTGCTGACCGTTACTGCTCAGGCGATACAGGCCCTCATCTGTGCCAACAAGAATTTGGGTGCCATCAGCCGACCAAGCGCCGGCCCAACTATCAAAATGGGTTAACTGACGTAAATCATCACCGTGAATCCCCATGCGATAAACCCGTTGTTCATCCCCTTGCCAGAGATCGAACAACAGAGACTGGCCATCCGGCGACCAGGCAAAGTGCTCCACACCTGATGAGCGCTCTCCCGGCAGCAAATATTCCTGAGCCGCACGCAGATCATAAATGCCAATCCGGCGCTCGTCACCTTGGCCAACCAGATATCCCAACCGCAAGCCATCAGAAGACCATGCTAGCCTTGCTTTTGGGCCACTGCTATAGGTAAGCTGTCTGGTGTCGCCTTTTGCCAAGTCAAAGAGAAAGATCTGCTGGAGATTCTCGATTTCGTGCAAGTAGGCGATGTGCTGTCCAGCCTGTGTGCCAACCGCTTCTTCACCAGAAAGCCCAAGACGGCGCGGCGTACTTCCCTCACCCAAACCGACATATAATGCCGTCTCATTGCCTTCATTGACAGAGAAAAGCATTTCTTCGGCACGCAGCTCATATGATGGATGAGCGGAGAGCAGTGCACCCGGCAACACATCGGTCGGAAGCGAAGGCAGGCTAGGAAGCGAAACATGCATAAACGAAGCAAATAACAATCCGGCAAATAAAAGCGAAAAGCCGGCCACTGACCACTGCCAGCGTACCGGACCGAGCAGAACTCGACGATGCGCCACTGTTCTAACAAGCACCTCAACCCGCACCGGCATACCATCGAGTACAACCTCTACCCATTCCCGATAGGATTGCTCAGGTTTTAAGCGCCGCGTCTCAACCGCAACCTCGAAATCGATAGGGAACGGTTGCTCCGGATAAACCCGCTTTCCCTTAGAAAGTTGGAACCAAGGTTTGGGGCAACTGTAGCCATAGTCGACATTCTCGGCCGGTCCGCCGAGGTTGCCAATCTGTAGCTTTAGCTTTGCGCGCTGCCCAATTTGTAAAGTCCCAAAGTCTAATTGTGGGGGATAGGCAACCGGCTGTGGTGCCACTCTGGCTTCAAAGGGTTCACGACGAACCGATGTCCCGGAAAGCACCTGAAAGGCAATATTAATCTCTTTTAACTTTTCCTCGGCATAGGCCTTATCATCCTGATTGCGAAAGCGATCAGGGTGATAGACGCGCACAAGCTGCCGATACTGCGCCTTAATTTGCTCAGGTGTTGCCGTAAGAGGTACATCTAGAATTTCGTAGTACTCTTTCATCGCCTAAAAGGCCTCCACAAAGATAAATTGGGTGTCGTGAATGCCACGGTTGCGGTGAAGTTTGCGAGCAGTCACTCATGTAAATGCCAAATATGCTGCCGCACAACAATGCAATGGCGAGGTCAATGATTTGCGAGGAAAGCCGTGCAACATGCCCATCAAAATCAGATTTTCGTTGGAAAAACATCTTATTGTTTACATCAGACGAAGCACAAGAGAGTAAACGAATTATGATGTTATTTTCTCACATCTTACAAAAATTCATCAAATTTTAAGCCTGCTTGCGCATTTAATACGCCAAATGTCGTATTTCCACTGGCAAACTGGCTTCCGGTATAGGAAATAGTACCACTACTATTGACAAACTCCTCTGACAAAACGCTTACAAATATCGCAAAAAGGCCTACAGCTTTCGTATGAACGAGCCGATAGGTCTCTATTTCGGAATTTGGTAGCCGCACCGATGATTTGGAAGATCGTCCATGTCACTCAGTGCTTGGGCCTATTTCCACAGATGACACGTCTTTACCGCGCTGTGCAGGTGAAAGCGCCCAAGCCCCAACAGGACTCAAATCATCGAGAAATGGGGAAAATTGCTGACGGCAGCTAGACAACTTTGTAACAACATTTCTTGCTGTGGTACACTACAAAACGTGGATCGCTAAGCGCCTGTAGCTCAGTGGACTAGAGCATCGGTCTTCGGAACCGAGTGTCGGGGGTTCGAATCCCTCCAGGCGTGCTAATCTTCAGTGGACTTTGCCGTGGCAGCGCTCTAGACAAAGGATCATACTGGTAGAAGAACTGGTAAAAGATGTAAACTTATCGTGACAGAGCGCGCTACCACATAAGCACACGCTGTCAATACAGGTGCCACAGGTTTGTTTCCTGTGGCATTTTCATTCATGCTGCCTCTCTGCGAAGTTTGCCTGGTCATCGTTGCCGGCGCGAAGTTTTTCTCCGGCTTCGTGTGACTTCGTGGTTCATGGATCGTCAAAAACTGCTGGTTTCTACCGTTTTTTACTTTAGGCTTCTGCAAATAATAACCTGGGACAATGATAGAGTCGCCACCTACAAAAGTAGTTGAAAGCGATCAGTGCCGATGGAACTAGCCTTTCTATTAACTCTATTGGTGAATCTTTTGGCAGCCGGTGTTCAGTCCGGCACAGTTATCCTCTATGCCACGATTGGTGAAATTTTTACCGAACGGGCCGGCATTCTTAATCTCGGTGTGGAAGGGATGATGCTGATGGGTGCAGTGACCGCCTACGGCGTTGCCCATCAAAGCGGTAGCCCGTGGCTCGGCTTGGCAGCCGCGGCAGTTGTCGGTGCGCTGTTGGCGCTCATCCACGCCTTTCTCACGGTTACCCTGCGCGCCGATCAGGTTGTGAGTGGATTGGCGTTGACCTTCCTCGGCAGTGGCTTGAGCGCCGTTTTAGGCGCGCCCTTGGTTGAAGTTCATCAGGTTGCACAACTCCCCACCTATGCCATTCCCTTCCTGGCGGACCTGCCCTGGCTTGGTCCTATTTTTTTTCAACACAATGTGATCGTCTATGGTGGGTTTCTCGTTGCGCCACTCGCTTGGTTCTACATCTATCGCACCCGACCGGGGTTAGAATTGCGTGCGATTGGGGAATATCCTGCCGCGGCCGATGTGCTCGGCATTGCCATTTATCAGCAACAGTACCTCTACACCGCGGTTGGTGGCATTTTGGCCGGCATTAGCGGTGCGGCGTTAACCCTGGCCATTACGCCTTTCTGGGTCGAAGGAATTACCCGCGGGCAAGGTTGGATCGCCGTGGGTCTCGTCATCTTTGCCGGCTGGAATCCCTGGCGAGCGGCGGTCGGCTCCTATCTTTTTGGGGCAATCCGCCGTCTCCCGCTGGACATGCAAAACATTCCCTTTTTTCTGCGCAGCCCCCACTTCGGCTACTTCCTCAACATGTTACCGTATCTCTTCACCATTGTCGTTTTGATCTTCGCCTCGCGCGAAGCAACGCGCAGACGCATCGGCACACCGGCAGCGCTAGGTGTTCCTTATGTGCGTGAAGAGCGTGGCAAATAACCGATGCTCCCCCCTTCCCATGTCGCCTACACATGGCTGGCGCTTAGCGTAGCCCAAGAGCAACTCGACGTCGCACACGATGTGGACTATCGGGTGGTTGCCCTGGCTGCCATGGGGCCGGATCTCATCGACAAACCGCTGGCATGGGCCTATTTTTACAAACGCTACAAATCCGCCGTGCTCTTTGCCCATACCCTTTTGGCCAATCTCGGCGTATTATGGATCATGCAACGCACGTATCGACAACAGTGGCCCTATGGAGCCGCGTTTTTAGGCCATGCTCTGCTCGACCGGCTTTGGTATTTTCCCAACACCTTCTACTGGCCTTTGCGCGGCTGGCGCTTTCACGTTTGGGGCAAACGGGGATCGGAACAAGCCGATATTGGTCGCGCCTATTGGATCACCTTTACCCGTCGTCCTGAGTTGTGGGGTTGGGAAGTGGGTGGGCTCCTGGCCTTTGCCTTCTTTGTCTGGCGCCACAAACTTTTTCGCCGCGCTGAGTTACGCCATTTTCTCTTGACGGGCAGGTTGTTGTCGGCCAAGCACCGCGCTGGAAAGAATCCCCCGCCATGAGCCAGTTGCACAGCACCCCATCATCTTCCCTGCCCGATCCACAGCAGACAGGGCGGCGCATTCTCATTAACACGGGTGCCCTGGCCGGCTCCAGCCTGTGGCGCATCGTCATGAGCTTTCTGTTGCAGCTTTTGATTGCGCGTCAACTGGGGGTGGTGAGCCTGGGCCAATACACGATTGTCCTGGCTTATCTTCATCTCTGCCAGGTCATCAGTGAGCTGGGGCTGCCCACGCTTCTGGTGCGCGATCTGGCACAGATGCCCTGGTTGCGCCGCAGCTACTTTTACTTGACCCTCCGCATTCAGGGGATTGCGGCCCTGCTCGTTTGGGCTGGACTGATTGGCGCGACGACGGTGTTGCCTCTGCCAGAGATTACCCGTACGTTGCTGTGGATTGCGGGCGCATCGCTGCCTTTCTATGCGATCACATCAGTTTGCCAAATGCTCTTTCAATCAGGCGAGCGTATGGAGTATGTGATGGTGGTCGATACATCCGTAAACACATCGATTTTGGGCCTGAGTCTTGGCGCTTTATTGGTGGGTGGCGATACACGATCCCTCGTGGCAATCTTGGTACTCACGCAAATGCTTTCCGCGGCGTTGGGTCTCTATCTGGTGCGGCGCAGTGCGCTCCTGAGCGGGCCCCAGGAACCGGTAGCCTGGCAATGGTCGATGCTCTGGCAACGGTCGGGGCCCTTTTTGGGGTTGGCATTGGCCGATGTCATGTTACAGCGCATCGACATCGTGCTACTGAGCATTTTTGCCGGGGAGCTCTTGGTCGGTATTTACAGCGCGGCCTACAATTTACTCCGTGTGGCGCTCAAATTGATCCAGAATTTCTGGGCAGCGCTCTATCCCACCTTGAGCCGGCTCTACCACCAATCGCCAACCCATTATCGTCGGCTCACCAATTTTGCCTTGCACTATAGCCTATTGGCCCTGTTGGCCGTTGCGGCCATCGGCGTTGGTATCACCCCGGTCCTCCTACAGTTTGTCTATGGCAACGATTTTCTAGATTCCGCCCATGTTTTGCAAATTCTGCTGTGGACAGCGCCTTTTTATCTGTTGGAAAGCTACACCCAAACGGTGCTCATGGTGGAACGCCACCCACTCCATAGTCTCCTGATTTCGGGTGTGCATTTGGTAACGCTTGCCCTGCTTCTGCCCCTCTTGGTGAGCAGCGCACCGACCCTCTTTATGGGAAATTCACTCCCTGCCATCGGAGCACTCGGTGCAGCAATAGCAGTCTTAGTGGCCAGTGCCCTCGGGGCCGCCATGACCATTCACCTACAAAGACGGTGGCAGCTTCCCGGACGATTGCGTCATGGC